>Ga0209399_10000068_pt1 | contig 58495 bp, 59 predicted proteins | sample OV2TP3_FD_184130 | JGI IMG/M metagenome (GOLD analysis project Ga0209399, IMG submission 184130) | Hot spring microbial communities from Beatty, Nevada to study Microbial Dark Matter (Phase II) - OV2 TP3 (SPAdes) (version 3) | ecosystem: Environmental > Aquatic > Thermal springs > Hot (42-90C) ... | reverse complement strand
TACCCAGTGCCAAAAGAAATTCTTAAGAACAACGTTCTCGGCTTCGTACTGAACGCCCAGATCATCCATCAGTTTGACAAGGTCTTTGTCTTCCACCGACATCGTGACATAGAAAGTCACGGGCAACTGGCTTAAGCCGGCCGGACGATCAGCCCCTTCCTCGGTGAAACCCTTATAAACATTGGGTGCAATGACCACTCGACGGATTTCACCATTTCGAATTTTGTTCTTGAACTCGCTGTAAGGAGATAATGAACAGGGATGCACAGGATAGACAGGATGCTCTCATCCCCTCCCCTCAGTTTTTCATCCTGTTTATCCTGTCTATCCCTGTAAAAAAATGGTTATGGATCGCCGATCTTTTCTGAAACAGGCCGGAGTGATGGCGCTTCCCGTGGTCGCCGGGTGCGCCACCGCCGGGATCGCTACGCACCGTGTCCCGACCCGGGAGGGCAGGGCCTTCATCTCCGTCGCCGACTTCCCGGAGCTGGCGGTCGTCGGGGGGGCGATCAAGCTGCAGATCGAGGGGAGAGAGAACCCGGTCTTTCTCGTCCGGGTGGACGAAGGCCGCTACATCGCCCTCTCCTCCGTCTGCACCCACCTCGGCTGTCAGGTGCGGAAGCTACAGCACGCCCTTCGCTGCCCTTGTCACGGCTCCACCTACGACCTCGAGGGGAATGTCCTCCGGGGGCCTGCGCAAAGGCCCCTGACGCGCTTCCGCACAGAGGTCGTCGAGGGCGGGGTCGCCGTCTTGCTCAGAGGGTGACCGTGCTCAGGCTGAGGGCTCACGAGAAAGCCTCTGACACCGGCTGCTGTCGACTGTCTCATCGAAACCAACAAGGAGAGGTTATGGTTCTTCCGGTGCGTCGCCTCCTGTATCTTGTAGCCAGTCCGTTTGTTATATATCTGGCATATCTGGCTTGTGGGGTCCCCTCAGCCCATGCCGTGCCCTATTTTGCCCGGCGCACGGGCAACCCCTGCAGCGCCTGTCACGTCATCCCGCCCAAGCTAAACCGAACAGGTGAGGCATTCGTCGCCCGGGGGTATACCTTCCAGGATGGACGAGTCAAGGATACGTTCCCCTTCGCCGTCTGGGCCACCGGGCGCTTGGAGGATTCGGACACCATCAGGGGCGAGGGGTTCCTCAACCGCATCGAACTCATCGCAGGGGGACCGGTTCGCCAGAGCAATCTCTCCTACTTCATCGAATGGCGGGCCATCAGCCAGGAGCTGCGGTCCGACGGCTCCATCCGGGACCGGAGCGGGCGCTTTGAGGACCTCTTTATAACCTATTCCGCTCGAAACTGGGCCTTCACCGCCGGGCAATTCAGGCCCTTATCCCAGGTGGATGTGTCCCGGAGGCTGGCCAACTCGGAGCCGGTCGCCTTCAGCGCGGGCTTGGCCGGGAAGAGGGCCAGGGACTCACGCACCACCGGCCTGCGCGCCTTCTCCCCCGCCGGGCGCTCCCCTTCTGTGCGGGCCTCCTACTTCCGGCCGAGCGGCTCTGAGGCGATCGACGGCTGGTATGTGGGCGTCACAATCCCTTTCGGGGGGGAATTTTCCTTCCCCCTGACCCGGGAGGCCCGCACGGAGGCCACTCTCGAGCTGGAGAGTCGCCCGAAGGGAGCCTTCGTCGAGGCATATTACCGTTCTGGCCTGAGCTCCATCGGGGCCCACGGCTTTTTAGGGGATAATGACCGCTGGCTGGCCCAACTGGTCGGTGCCTACAACTACCGTGCCTTCTTCTCCACGCTCGGCGTCGGGGGAGCGGGCAAGGCGAAGAACGAGGAGTTCCGCATCAGTTGGGACAACGAGGTCGTGCCGGTTCAGTGGGTCGCTATCGGAGTGCGCTATGACCAGCGAAAGGAAGAGGGGAGGGGTTCCAAGCCGGCGTTCTATCCCCATCTTAACCTCCAATTCCCGGCGAGCGACCTCACGTTACGCCTGGCGGTGGAGCGGCGGATCCAGAGCAAAAACAACCTGACGACGGCGGAGTTCAGCTTTATCTTTTGATAAGGAGCCCGTTTCTCAATGATCCTCAGAGTTCTCAGAGCGACCCTCTTGTGCGGCATCGCTGCCGCCCTCGTCAGGGCCGGCGATGCCATCGCAGCCCAGGAGGCCCCCCCCGCGCCCTCCGACTCCGTCGCGGTCCCGGTGAAGTCTCCTCCTGCGCCCCCCGACTCCGTCGACGCCTCCCGGCGCGGGAAACCCTTCGTCCTGGGCGGCTACGCCGACAAGCCCTTCATCACCCGCCTCGGCGGACGGACCGTGATCGGCGGATACGCGGAGGCCGAGTTCCGCTACGAGCGGGAGGCGGGCATCACCGAGGAGGTGACCTTCGTCCCGCGGAGGTTCAACATCTTCACCCACTCCGTCGTGTCGGATCGGGTGACCATCGGCTCCGAGATCGAGTTCGAGGAGATGGGGGAGGAGATCAAGCTGGAGTTTGCCACCGTCGATTTCCTCGCCCACGAGGCCCTGAGCTTCCGGGGAGGGGTGATCCTCTCCCCCCTCGGAAAGTTCAACCTCGCTCACGACGCCCCCTTCAACGACCTCGTGGAGCGCCCCCTCGTCTCCACGCAGATCATCCCCACGGCCCTGTCGGAGCCGGGGATGGGGCTGTTCGGCGCGATCTACCCCTCCCCCCTGTCGCGCATCACCTACGAACTCTACGGCGTCAACGGCTTCAACGAGGGGATCATCGAGGGCAGCGACAGGACCTCCGTCCCCAACGGCCGGGGGACCATCGAGGACAACAACAACCGCCCCTCCGCCGTCGGTCGGGTCGCCCTCAGCCCCCGCGAGGGGATCGAGCTGGGCGGCTCCTTCCACGTCGGCCCTTACAACGTCTTTCAAAAGGACGGGCTGAAGGTGGATGAGCGGCGGAACCTCTCCATCTTCGCCCTCGACTACGAACTCCGCCGTGGCCGGTGGGAGTTCCTCGGGGAGTACGCGCGGGCGCACGTCGACGTCCCGCAGCCCCTCGTCGGCCTGTTCGCGCGGCGGCAGCAGGGCCTCTACGCCCAGGTCAACGGCCACTTCTGGCAGGGCCTCTTCCCCGCCCTCCCCCAGTCCGTGTTCACGGCCACGCTCCGCTACGACCACGTCGATTTCGACGCGGAGGCCAGGGGCGATTCGCACCGGAAGATCACCGTGGGGCTGAACTTCAGGCCCACGGAGGACACGGTCTTCAAACTCAACTACGTGCGCAGCCGCGTGACCGACGCCGTCCCGATCTCCGTGCCCGGCGCGGCCATCCTCTTCGGCGTCGCCACCTATTTTTGAACGCGGACCTCACCTAAGGAGACCACGATGTCTCAGCAGACGATGTCGGAGGAGAGGTCAAAACTCACCCACGCGATCGAGGACTACCTCAAATTCATCTACAAGCTCCAGCAGACCGGGGAGAAGGTGACCACCTCGGCCATTGCGGAGCGCCTGAACGTGTCCGCGGCCTCCGTCACCAGCATGGTCAAAAGGCTGGCGGAGATGAACCTGCTGGCGCACGCCCCCTACCACGGCGTCGAACTGACCCAGGCAGGCGCCCGGATCGCCCTCGAGGTCATCCGCCACCACCGCCTCCTCGAACTCTACCTCACCCAGGCCCTCGGCTTCGGCTGGGACGCCGTCGATGCGGAGGCGGAGAGACTGGAGCACGTCATCTCCGAGGAGTTCGAGGCCAAGATCAACGAGGCCCTCGGAAACCCCACCCTCGACCCCCACGGCGCGTCCATCCCCACGAAGGACGGGGAGATGGACCAGACCCGCTACGTGCCCCTCTCCAGCGCGGCCAGCGGCCAGCGGGTCGTCATCCGGCAGGTGAGCGACCGCGACCCCGACATGCTGCGCTACATGACCAGCATCGGCATCGGCATCGGCATGACCGTGGAGGTCGTGGAAAAGGCCCCGTTCAAAGGCCCCGTCACCCTCCAGGTCGGGGACGGACAGCACGCCCTGGGGCTGGAGCTGGCAGATCACATCTATGTGACAGCGATGAACGATGAACGATGAACAAAGACAACGATGAAGTATGAACGATGAACGATGAACGAAAAGCGAAATAGCCTTTGTGGTTTTTCGTTCATCGTTCCGCGTTCCGCGTTCTGCGTTGCTCTTTCCTCGTTCTGCGTTCCGCGTTCTGCGTTTCGGAAGGTGACGTCATGATCGACCCTCTCGGTTCCCTGCTGACGGCCGCCCTGATTGCGGTGGCCGCCTACCTCCTGTTCCGGCCCGAACGCGGCTACTTCTGGCGCTGGCGGCGTGTTCATCGGGCAAACGAACGTGTCCTGATCGAGGATGCGCTCAAGCACCTCTATGACTTCGAATACCGGGGAGGGACGCCCACGGTGCAGAGCCTCTCCGGGGCGCTGGCGATCTCCGGAAACCTGGCCGCCGAGCTGCTGGCCCGCCTGGAGGCCCAGGAGCTGTTGAGGTCTGAGGGAGAGGGGTTTCGTCTCACCCCCGCAGGGCGCGACTACGCCCTGCGCATCGTCCGCGTGCATCGCCTCTGGGAGCGTTACCTGTCCGACGAGACCGGCGTGAAGGAGGCCGACTGGCACGGCGAGGCCGAGTACCGTGAGCACGTCCTGTCGCCCGCCCAGGCCGACGCCCTGGCCGAGCAGATGGGCCACCCCGTCTACGACCCGCACGGCGATCCCATCCCCACGGCCTCCGGGGAGATCGCCCCGCGCAGGGGTCAGCCCCTGACGACCCTGCCCGTGGGTGAACTGGCCGCCGTCGTCCACCTCGAGGACGAGCCCGAGGCGGTCTATGCCCAGCTCGTCGCCGAGGGCCTGAATCCGGGGATGCGCGTGCAGGTGTCCGAGATCTCTCCGGAGCGCATCCGCTTCTGGGGCGACGGGGATGAGCACGTGCTGGCCCCGGTCGTGGCCGCAAACATCTCGGTCATCCCCCTGCCCAGAGAGCAGGAGGTGGAGGAGGGGCCTTTTGAGCCCCTGTCGGCCCTGAGGCCCGGGGAGAAGGGCGCTGTCGTCCGCATCTCCAGGGCCTGCCGGGGCCTGGAGCGCCGCCGCCTGCTGGACCTGGGCATCCTGCCCGGCACGGTGATCGAGGCGGAGATGAGAAGCCCCGGAGGAGACCCGACCGCCTACCGCATCCGGGGCGCGCTGTTCGCCCTGCGCGAGGAACAGGCCAATCACATCTACATCGCACGCCAATAGAGGTAGCCTTATGCCCACAGAAACAGTCCCCGTTCCTTGTGAAACCTGCCCGGCCCACCACACCGCCAACCTGATCCGGCTCGGCGTCAACATGGAGAATTGGGACTATGTGGTGGCCCTGGCGGGCAACCCCAACACCGGCAAGAGCACAGTGTTCAACAGCCTCACCGGCCTGCGCCAGCACACGGGCAACTGGCCGGGCAAGACGGTCACGCGGGCCGAAGGCGGGTTTCTGTACGGGGGGAAACGCTACAAGCTGGTCGACCTGCCCGGCACCTATTCCCTCCTGTCGGTCAGCGTGGATGAGGAGATCGCCCGCGACTTCCTCCTGTTCGGGCGGCCCGACGTGACGGTCATCGTGGCGGACGCCACCCGCCTGGAGCGCAACCTGAACCTGGTCCTGCAGGTGCTGGAGATCACCGACCGGGCCGTGGTCTGCCTCAACCTGATGGACGAGGCCAGGCGACACCAGCTCCTCGTGGACGACCGCCGCCTGGCCCGCGACCTGGGGGTCCCTGTGGCGCCCACGGCAGCCCGCCAGGGCGAGGGCATCCCCCTGTTGATTCAGACCATCAGCGAAGTGGCGACCGGGCAGGTCGCCTGCAAGCCCCGCCGCATCCAGAGCGAGCCCCCCGCCCTTAAGCGGGCCATCGGCCAGCTCGCAGCGAAGATCGAGGCGGCCTTCCCCGGCCTCCCGAACGCCCGCTGGGTGGCCCTGCGCCTGCTGGAGGGGGACGCGCGGATGATGGAGGCGGTCCGCACGGGGGAGCTCAGGGACCTGAGCCAGGGCCGGCCCGCCGATCAGCCTGTATTAACCCCGGAGGTAGCCTCATGACCTCAAAGCCTTCTCCCGACGAAATCCTCTCCACCGCGGCCGCCCTGCGCTGGGAGGTCGGCGCCAACCTGCACGACGCCGTGATGGAGGCCATCTACACGGACGCCTCCCAGATCGCGGACCGGGCCGTGACGCGGAGCGGCCAGCGCCCCCGCTTCGACCTGGACCGGGCCATCGACCGCCTGGTCGCCAGCCGATGGACGGGATTCCCCATCATGATTCTGATGTTGACCGTCGTGTTCTGGCTGACGATCGCCGGGGCCAACGTGCCTTCGGGCATGATCGCCAATCTGCTGGTGGACACCTTTCATCCTGCCCTGAAGGGGCTGGCCGCCAGCGTCGGGATGCCCTGGTGGCTGGACGGCCTGCTCATCGACGGCATGTACCTGGCTATGGCCTGGGTGGTGGCCGTCATGCTCCCGCCCATGGCGATCTTCTTCCCCATGTTCACCCTGCTGGAGGACTTCGGCTACCTGCCCCGCGTGGCCTTCAACCTGGACAAGCTGTTCAAGCGGGCGGGCGCGCACGGCAAGCAGGCCCTCACCATGAGCATGGGCTACGGCTGCAACGCGGCCGGCATCGTGGCGACGCGCGTGATCGACAGCCCCCGCGAGCGCCTGATCGCCATCATCACCAACAACTTCGCGATCTGCAACGGGCGCTGGCCCACCCAGATCCTGATCTCCACCATCTTTATCGGGGCCCTGGCCTCCCCCCGTCTGGCGGGCCTGGTCTCCGCCGGCGCGGTGGTGGGGGTCGTCCTCCTGGGCGTGATCCTCACCTTCGTCGTCTCGTGGGGCCTCTCCCACACCCTGCTCAGGGGGGAGGCCTCCGCGTTCAGCATGGAACTCCCCCCCTACCGGCCGCCCCGCATCCTGCAGACGATCTACACGTCCCTCATCGACCGGACCCTCTACGTGCTCTGGCGGGCCGTGGTCTTTGCCGTCCCCGCCGGCGCGGTGATCTGGCTGGTGAGCAACCTCCACCTCGGCGGCGTCAGCCTGGCCGAGCACATCATCAACTCCCTCAACCCCTTCGGGCTGCTGTTCGGCCTGAACGGGGTGATCCTGCTGGCCTACATCATCGCCATCCCCGCCAACGAGATCGTCATCCCGTGCGTGCTGATGCTGACCGTGCTGAGCGCCAGGATGGCCGGGATCGGCGCGGGCGCGGGCGTGATGTTCGAGCTCGACTCCGAGGCGGCCACGGCGGCGGTCCTCCAGGCCGGCGGCTGGACCCTGCTCACGGGCATCAACCTGATGCTCTTCAGCCTGATCCACAACCCCTGCTCCACGACCATTTACACGATATGGAAGGAGACCCTGAGCGTCAAATGGACGACGGTCTCCGCGCTCCTGCCCCTGGTCATGGGGTTCGTGGTCTGCTTCCTGGTCACGCAGGTCTGGAGGCTGCTCGCAGGAGGGTGATGCCGTGATCTTCTCACAGCCCCTCCCCCTCGTCGCGAGCCGGGTCTCGCAACACGATTTCGTCCTGGACGCCCCTGCTCAGGAGCCGTCCGCCGGCCTGCCCCTGGGCAACGGCGACCTCAGCGCATCCCTCTATGGAGGCCCCGGCCTCCTCGCCCTCAGCGTCCGCAAAGGGGATGTGCCTGTTGGAGAGATCGCGCTTCACATCTCCGGTCACGATTCAGGCCCTCACCCACCCCCTGTCCCCCTCCCTCTCCCGTCCGTACGGGAGAGGGAGGGGGCGACAAGGGCTTTATCCACAGGCATGGGGGAGGGAGAGGGCCTGCCCCGTTTCCCGGTTCTTCTCCGCCTCTACGACGCCACCGCCCGCGTCGTCTTCCCGGACGGCATCGAGGTCGAGGCCTTTGTCGCCGCGACCCGCAGCCTGATCGTCCTTCGCGTCCGCTCGCAGAGAGCCGCTCCCCTCCCGGCGGCGCTTGAACTCTGTCCGAAGTACGAAGTGCGAATGACGAATGACGAAGTACGAAATGCGAATGACGAGGGGAGTATTCGACATTCGACATTCGACATTCGACATTCGACATTCGATTGCGACGGGCCGTTCCGCTACCTTCAACAGGACCTCTCCGCCAGCCTCTCCGCCGTCCTGTGCGGCCTTGTCTACGGCGCGCGATCCCACGCCGCCGTCCGCGAAGACGCCCTCCTGACGACCTTTGACGCGCCGCCTTCCGGCGAATGTCTGATCCTCGCCGGCGTCGCCACATCGCAGGACGGACCCGACCCCACCCGCAGCGCCCGCGCCGAGGTGGAGCGCGCCCTCCCCCACGGCTATCTCCTCCTTCAGCGGGAGCACGCCGTCTGGTGGGAGCGATTCTGGGCAAAGCACGAAACCGAAGGCTCACAAGACACCAACTATCGCGACATCTACCGCTCCAAAGTCGCGAGTCCTGAGCCCTGAGTCCAATGTCAAAACCGATGACTCAGGCCTCAGGACCCAGGACTCGAAACTCATGCACGAAAGGCCTTCCCATGCCGATCCAACAGATCACTCCCCCTGAGGCGAAAGCTGCCCTCGACGCGGACCCCATCGCCGTCTACCTGGACGTGCGGACCGAGATGGAGTTTGCCATGGGCCATCCCACCGGCGCGATCAACGTCCCGATAGCGTTCCCCGACTCCGCCACCGGCGGCATGCGGCTGAACTCCGACTTCCTCGCCGTGGTCCAGAAGGTCCTGTCCCGCGACAAGCCCATCTTCTGCGGCTGTCAGGCCGGCCAGCGGTCTCAAATGGCCGCCCAGGTCCTCGTCCAGGCGGGCTACACGAACGTGACGAACGTCCAGGGAGGGTTTGGAGGCTCACGAGATACCGCCGGCTGGAAGGCCGCAGGCCTCCCCGTGTCCAGCGACACAGGCGACGACGTCTCCTACGCGGGCCTCAGGAAGAAGGCCGGACTCTAAAAAACAGTCCTGAGTAGCGAGTGCTGAGTAAAGAAAAACCCTGTTCGTTGCTTTTACTCAGCACTCAGAACTCAGCACTCATCACTGTCTTTTACCCGCTCCGCTTCAGCTTCCCCGTCCGCTTGGCGTGCATCTCCGCCCGGTGAAACACCCACAGGCCGATCGGGACCAGGACGACCCCGGTGACTATCAGAACCGCCAGGTCCCCCTGGACGTCCGCCAGCGTGGCCCCCTTCAGCAGCACGGCCCGGATCGACCGGAGGGCGTAGGTCCCCGGCGAGACCGTCGAGAGCGGCTGAAGCCAGCCCGGCAGCACGCTCACCTCGTAGTAGATCCCCGACACCAGCGCCACGAACGACCCCAGGATGTCCGTGGCCTGCGCCCCCTTCTCCGGCGCGACCAGCGGGAACGTGGCGGCCATCAGCCCCATGCCCAGGAACGAGAACCCGCCCACCACGAGCACCAGCCCCACCAGGCCCAGGTTGGCGACCTCAAACCGCAGGTCAAAGAACAGGACGGCCAGCACCAGCACCAGAAACGCCCGCAGGATGCCGTAGAGGATCGCGTACAGGCACTGCCCCACCAGGTAGGTCAGCCGGTAGATCGGGGCCATGAACGTGTATTCGATGGTCCCCTCCCACCGCTCCCACGCCACCGCGTCTGCGGTCTCGAAGAACAGCAGCCGCAGGAAGTTCCAGAACACCGCCCCCACGATCAGGAACAGGATGTAGTGCTGGACCTTCGCCGGGTCGTCCCCCCCCATGAACTTCCCGATCATCCCGATCGTCAGCACGTGGACGACGTTCCAGATCACGAACACCGCCTCCATGTGGGCGTAGCGCTTCGCCAGGTTGAAGTTCCGCTCCACGAAGGCCATGGAGGCCTTCATCTCGTGAATAAGGGAATTCATCGCCTATTTCTCCTCATCCAACTCAACCAGCTCCTTGCCCGTCAACTCGATGAAGATGTCCTCCAGAGACGCCCCGTCCCTCCCCGCGTGACCCCGCAGCTCCGCCAGCGTCCCCTCCACGATGAACCGGCCCCGGTGGATGATGGCGATCCGGTCGCAGATCCGCTCCGCCTCGTCCATGTCGTGCGTCGTCAGCAGCACCGTCGCGTCGTGCCGTCCCCGCAGCCGGAGCGTGTAGTCCTGCACCTGCCGCTTGGAGACCGGGTCCAGCCCCGTCGTCGGCTCGTCCATCAACAGCAGCGCCGGCGACGTGAACAGCGCCCGCGCAATCGCCACCTTCTGCTGCATCCCGCGCGACAGCGCCTCCACCGGCTGCTCCATCTTCTCCCGCGAGAACCCCATCTCCTCCAGGATCGACGCCGCCCGCTCGCGGGCCTCCCCCCTCGGCACGCCGTAGAGCCGGGCCGCGTAGCTCAGGTTCTCCCACACCGACAGCTTCTTGAAGAACGCCGCGTCCACCGACACGCGGTTGATCGTCCGGCGCACGGCCAGCGAGTCCGCCACCACGTCCCGCTCGAAGACCTCGATCTCTCCGGCGTCCGGCAGGATCAGCGTCGAGAGCATCCGGATCAGCGTCGACTTCCCGGACCCGTTCGGGCCCAGAATCCCGAAGATCTCCCCCTTCGGAATCGCGAAACTCAGCCGGTCCACGGCGACGATCCGCCTCCGCGCCCGCCGCCCGAACAGCCCCGGCCACCCCGAGGCCCTGCCGTCGCCCCCCCGATCCTCGAAATATTTCGTCACGCCCCGGCACATCACCGCCGGGGCCTTCCGTCCATCCTTCGCCTCATCACTCATCACGGGCCACTCATCCCTGATTTTTATGTTGACATCCTCGCGCCCCCGTACATTATTTCCCTTCCCCAACTCAACGACAAAGGATAAGGAATGAAGATCACCCGTGTCAAGCTCTATTGAAGGAGCCCCCATGCCCAACGTCTACGAACGCCTCGGCGTGCGCACCATCATCAACGCCGCCGGCCCGGCCACCCGGCTCAGCGGCTCGATCATGCCCCCGGAGGTCGCCGAGGCCATGAGAGAGGCCTCCCAGCACTGCGTGGACATCGCCGAACTCCAGGCCCGCGCCGGCCAGGTCATCGCGGAGACCACCGGCGCCGAGTCCGGCTACGTCACCTCCGGCGCCGCCGCCGGCCTCCTCCTGGGCGCCGCCGCCTGCGTGACCGGCCTGGACCCCGGCAAGATGAACCGCCTCCCCGACACCACGGGCATGAAGAACGAGATCCTCATCGCCCGCAGCCAGCGCAACTTCTACGACCACGCCGTGCGCGCCGTCGGCATCAAGCTCGTGGAGGTGGGCATCGCGGACCGCTTCAGCGGCGCGGGCGTGCGCGACACCGAGGCCTGGGAGATCGCCGACGCCATCACCCCCCACACCGCCGCCGTGTTCTATGTGGCCAACCCCCACTCCCTCCCCCCACTCCCGCAGGTCGTGGAGGTCGCCCACGCCGCCGGCGTCCCGGTTTTGGTGGACGCCGCCGGGCAGCTCCCCCCCGCGGCTAACCTGAAGCGCTTCATCGCCGAGGGCGCGGACCTGGTCGCCTTCAGCGGCGGCAAGGCCGTCCGCGGCCCCCAGTCCTCCGGCATCCTGTGCGGCCGGCGGGACCTGATCTCCGCCGCCGCCCTCCAGCACCTCGACCTGGACATCCTGTGGGAGCAGTGGAACCCGCCCCCCTCCCTCATCGACAAGCGCCGCCTCCCCGGCGCGCCCCAGCACGGCCTGGGCCGCCCCTGCAAGGTCGGCAAGGAGGAGGTCGTCGGCCTGATCACGGCCCTCCGGCTCTTCGTCTCCGAGGACCCGGAGGCCCGCCGCCGCCGCTGGCTGGGCCTGATGGAGGCCCTCGTCGCCGCCGCGCAGGGCGTCCCCCACGCCGAGGTCTCTCTCGCCGTGGACCCGAGGCGCGCCGAGGTCCCCACCGTCCGCCTGAAGCTGAACGAGGAGGCCGCCGGGATGTCCGCCCTCGACCTCATCCGGCGTCTCCAGGACGGGGACCCCGGCATCCACGCCGGGCCGGGCCGGGTGAGCGAGGGCATCGTCACCTTCGGCCCCATGTGCCTGAAGGAGGGGGAGCCGGAGATCATCGGGAGACGCCTGAAGGAGCTGCTGAGATGACGACCCCTGAGCGCATCGGCATCGCGATGGTGGGGTGCGGACAGATCGCCGAGGCCCACCTGAAGGCCGTCGCGGCCGTGCAGGGCGCTGCCCTGGCCTTTGCCGTGGACGCGGACGCGGGCCGGGCGCGGTCCGCCGCCGAACGCTACGGGGCGCCCCGCTGGTCCACCTCCTGCGACGAGGCCCTGGCAGACCCCGCCGTGCACGCAGCGGTCCTCTGCCTCCCCCACGACCTGCACCGTCCGTTCTCCATCCGCGCGGCCCAGGCCGGCAAACACGTCCTGGTCGAAAAGCCGATGGCCCTGTCCGAGGCCGAGGCGCAAGAGATGGTCACCGCCGCCGACCGGGCCGGGGTGCGCCTGTCCGTCGGCCAGTCCACCCGCTGCGGCGCGGCGCACCGGAGGGCGAAGGCCCTCCTGGGCGAGGGCCGGATCGGTCGCATCGTCAACGTCCTGCTCCAGCGGACCTTCTGGATCGAGCAGCTCTCCACGGACTGGCGTCGCCTGCAGACCGCCTGCGGCGGCCTCTACCTGCCCCTCTTCGGCAGCCACGACATAGACGCCCTCCTGTGGCTCCTCGAAGACACGCCGTCCCGGGTCTGGGGCGCGGTGCGGGCGGCCAGCCCCGTCTCCGGCGGGGACAGCGACGGCTTCATCGGGATGGAGTTCCCCGACGGGAAGGTCGCCTCCATCGCCTTCGCCACGCGCTGCCGGCAGCCCCGCGAGGAGACCGTCCTGGTCGGGACCGAAGGGACCCTCGTCCTGACCCGGCAGCGCCTGCTCCTGAACGAGGAGCCCCTGGACCTCTCCGGGGCCGAGGCCCCCTTCACCCTGCAGATGCGGCTGTTCGTGGAGGCCCTTCGGGAGGGCCGGGAGCCTCCTGCGTCCGGGCGCGAGGTCGTGAGGGTCATGCGCGTCCTGGACCTGGTCCGGCAGGCGTCGGAGACCGGCCAGGCGATGCGTTTCTGAAGATACAAAGAGGAGGTCACTGCCATGCCCACCCATAAACCACAGGCGTTCAGCAACCGGCTGACGGAGGAGCAGCGGCGTCAGTGGGCCATCGACGGCTATCTCGTCCTGAAAGGCGCGCTATCCCGGCCTGAGATCGACCGCCTCATCCGGGAGGTGGACCGGCTCCACCGGAGGCACGTGACGCAGAACAGGGACGCGGACCCCAAGAAGGGCATCGACCGCCGGAACGTCATGGAGGACAGCGACGCCTTCGTGGGCCTGATCGACCACCCGGCCACCTTCGGCGTCGTGCTCGACCTGATAGGCCCCTACATCCAGCTCAGCATGTCCGAGGTCATCGTGCGCCCCCCCAACCCCGACTTCAAGGGCTACATCCACACCGACGGCGGGCAGGCCATGCGCCGCATCCGGGTGACCGAGACAAGCTGGCCCCTCCAGCTCAAGATCCAGTACTTCCTGACGGACGTCCAGAAGCCCTACAGCGGCAACTTCACCCTCTTCCCCGGCAGCCACCTGCGGCCCTATCCCGAGGGCGAGACCCCCATCACCGCGGAGACGCCGGGGGCCGTGCAGCTCTGCGTGGAGGCCGGCGACGCCGCCATTTTCCCCCACTCCCTCTGGCACGGCGTGGCCCCGAACCGGTCCGACCAGCCCCGGAAGACCCTGATCTACTGTTACAGCCACACGTGCTTCCGGGCCTTCGACTTCGAGAAGCCCACGCCGAGGCTGCTCAAACGGTGTACGCCCAGGCAGCGCCGGCTGCTGGGCGACCTGGGCTACGCCTGGAAGCCGGGGGCTTACTTCTACTCCCCGCAGGACCAGGTGGAGATCATGAACAACGGCGTCGCGAAGACGGTGAAGAAGGCGGAGAAAAGCAGAAAGACGAACCGGTGAAACGGTGAATGCGGCCCGAAATCTTCATTCAGGGAGACATCCTATGACCCGACCCACCGAGGCGCAGCGCAGGCAGTGGAAGGAGGAGGGCTATCTGGTCCTCCAGGACGCCATCGTGGGGGACGAACTCCGCCGGCTCCAGGCCGCCTTCGACCGCTGCGCCGCAGAGGCCAGGCCCGGCTGGCTGGAGCGCGTGGAGGCGGGCGTCCAGTCCGCCATGTTCTTCGACATCCCCAACCCCCTTGAAAAGGACGAAGTCTTCGTGGACCTCGTCGATCATCCGAGCTGGTACGGGTTCCTCATGGACTTCAGCGGGGACGACCTGATCTTCCTCGCCCCCCAGGTGCGCACCGTCCCCCCCAGCCCCGTCAGCTACGTGGGCTGGCACCCGGACGTCCCTCACACCACCCCCCTGCACATGAAGGTCCAGGTCTACCTCAACGACGTGGGCCCTGGCGAAGGGGGATTCGCCTACGTGCCGGGGAGCCACAGAAAGGGCGCCGGCCCCTTCCCGGCCGTCCGCCGGATCGACAGCATGCCCGGCCAGAAGGTGTTCACCGGCAGGGCCGGAACGGCCATCCTGTTCAACTCCTACGGCATGCACACCGCCGTGGACAACCGCACCCCCGTGCCCCGGAAGTCCATCATCCTGATCTACGAGAAGTGGAGCCGGGAGCGCTATAGCTCCCAGAGGTTCGCCGCCATCGCACCCCTCTGCGCCACCCGCGCGCGGCGCAAGCTCTTCGGCCTGGAGGTCTGATGCCCCGCCCGGATGCACATTCGTTGCGCATCGACGCCCACGTGCACGTGTTCGCCAGGGCGTCCGCCGAGTTCCCGCGCGAGACGTCCGACTGGCTCCCGCCCGACCGGGAGGAGCCCGTCTCGAAACTCCTGAAGGAGATGGAGGCCCACCGGGTCGGCCGGGCCGTGCTCGTCCAGATCGGCGGGACGAGCCTCGAACACCACGCCTACCTGCTCCACTGCCTCAAAACCTACCCCCGCCGCTTCCTGGGCATCGGCCTCATCCCGCCCGACATTCCCTCCGCGGCGGACCACATGGACCGGCTGACGGACGGGACCGGCGTCATCGGCTTCCGCCTCTCCTCGCTCGGCGGCCCCAGGGACCCCCTCGACCGGATCGACATCCGGGAGTTCCGGACCTACCCCATCTGGAAACGGGCGGCGGAGAAAGACTATGTGCTCTGGCTCTACCCCAGGTCGGGCGAGGCGCACCTCGTCCCGTTCCTCCTGGAGGCGTTCCCCCAGGTCCGCGTGGTCTTCAACCACCTCTTCATCTGTCCGGGGAAGGGGAAATTTTCGATAGACGCGAAGGGCCGGCCCCGCGTGGACACGCCCGTCCCCCCCATGACCCGCTACGCGACCATGCGACTGAACCAGTACGAGAACGTGACCGGCCACCTCTCCGGCCAATACGCCTTCAGCAGGGAGCCCTGGCCCTACCGCGACCTGGCCGGCTGGCACAGCCAGCTCCTCAGGGCCTTTGGCGCGAACCGCCTGATGTGGGCCACGGACTTCCCCTGGATCGCGGAGGACCCCGGCTACGGCCCCCTCACGCGCCTCATGGACGAACTCCTGCCGGACCTCACTGAACACGAGCGGGCGGACATCATGGGCGGCACGGCCCAGCGGTTTCTCCGCTTTCCGTAACAGAGTTGATGGAGATGAGACGTTATGCCCTACTGGCAACTCTTCTATCACATCGTCTGGTCGACGAAAAACCGACGCCGTTGCTCACTCCGGATGTCGAGCCAGTCGTCTATGAGTTTTTGCGCGTCAAAGCCGTGCTCAGAATACCACAATTCCTGTGCTGGAACGTACAGATGACTCGGTCTCTATGCTCGTCGAAGAACCTTCTGTCGTGTATGCCATTGAAGATGACTCCTGGCGACGGGAATTGGAATCCGCTACCATGTAGCCCGGCGATGAAGTCGCCGGGCTACCACAACGCACCCCATAAATGGGGTTAAGAAAAAATGACCTGTGCTTAACCAGTCGGTGCAGCGGACGTCGGACAGGGCGTGAAGCGCCCTGATGGCATTCGGCGTCGCTGAACTTTGTCGTTAGCCGGATTCATCCGGCGCAATAACGTAGCCCGGACATTTCATGTCCGGGCCAAGGAGGCTAAACGCATGAAAGTATCCGTCTGGAACGGCGACCTTTCAGACAGCTATCTGAAACAGGTCACCCAGCTGGGCGCGGAGTACATCGACTTCGGGAGCGGGAACGCCTTCCCCGGCGTCAGGGAGCAGGGCTACCCGGACCTGAAGGAGGTCGTCAAGATCAGAAAAAGGGTCAAGTCCTGGGGCCTGGACATCAACCGCGTGACCCTGCCCGACCTCACCTCGAAGTTCATGCAGGACCAGCCGGGGGGCGACAAGGAGCTGGAGAACACCTGCAGCGCCCTCAAGGTCTTCGGCGACGCGGGCGTCCCGGTCGTCCGGCAGCGGTTCGCCGGAGACACCTTTGACGCCCTGATGATCCGCTCTCGCGCCCCGCACCGGGGGGGATACCTGTCGCGCGCGGAGAGCCTGGCCCGGCCCAGGCCGGAGACGCCCGCGCCCCAGGAGCTTCAAAAATGGTGGGACCGCTTCTGCAAGGTCTACGAGCGACTCGTCCCCATCGCCGAGGAATACGACCTCAAGCTGGCCATCCACCCGTCCGACACCCCCAACCCGGACACCCCCCTCGGGGGCATCGGATTCCACCGCGTCATAGACGCCTTCCCCAGCCGGAACGTCGGCTACCTCTACTGCTGCGGCACCCGGTCGGAGGCGGGCGGGACCCCTCTCGTCCTGGACGAGATCAACCACTATGGCCGCAAGGGCCGGATCTTCATGTGCCACCTCCGCAACGTCCGGGGCAGCCTGGCCACCGCCGGCGGGTTCGAGGAGGTCCTGCTCGACGACGGAGACATGAACATGTTCAGGATCATCCTCGAACTCCGGAGAGTCGGGTTCGACGGCTGCATCAATCCCGATCACATCCCCCCCATCGAGGGGGACACCCCCGGCTCCAGCCTCGGCCTGGCCTACTCCATCGGATACCTCAAGGCCCTGCTCGCCGCCCTGGCCGCGCTGCCCTAGGAGAGAGGAGTTCATCATGACCCCCACCGGCTGTGACACCATGGTCGCCCTGGGCGCCGCCACGGAGAGCGGCCAGACCCTCTTCGCCAAGAACAGCGACCGCTCCCCCGAAGAGTGCCAGCCCCTCGTCCAGCAGGAGCGCCTCTCGCACGCGGCCAGCGCCGTGACGCGCTGTCAATTCGTCAAATTGCCGCAGGTGAGGACGACCTGCCGGCACGTCGGGTCTCGCCCCCACTGGTGCTGGGGGTATGAGCACGGCTTCAACGAGCACCAGGTCGTCATCGGCAACGAGGGGCTGGCCTCCAGGCTCGAATTCTCCGAGCCCAAGCTGATCGGCATGGAGGTCCTCCGCCTGGGCCTGGAGCGGGCGCGCACGGCGGCGGAGGCCGTGGACGTGATGACCGGCCTCATCTCCCGCCACGGCCAGGGCAAGTTCAGCAACGACGCCGGGGTCAGGACCTACGACAACGGCTACATCGTCGCAGACCCGACAGAGGCCTACGCCATCGAGACCGCCGGCCACGAGTGGGCCGTCAAGCGCGTGGAGACGACCCTCGGCATCAGCAACGTCTACTCCATCGAGACCGACTGGGACCGGACCTCCCCCGAGGCCGAGGCCCACGCCGTGAAGCAGGGCTGGTGGAGCGGCCGGGGACGGTTCAATTTCGCGGAGGCTTACTGGGAGCGCAGGGAGGGTACCGGCGCGATGCGTCGGGCCCGGTCCTGCGCCGTGCTCAAAAAACGGGCCGGCCAGATCGACGTCACGACGATGATGGCCCTCCTCAGCGACCACTCCGACGGGAAGGCCCCCGACGAGCCCTTCCAGACCGGCATCCACCCCGGCGCGGGCATCTGCGTCCACCAGAAAGAGGACGGGACCGGCGGGAACACCGCGGCCAGCCTCGTGGCGGACCTCTGCGCGGACGGCTCGCGCCTCCCCGTCTACTGGTGCAGCTTCTACTCCCCCTGCCTCGGCCTCTTCCTGCCCGTGTTCAACGAGGGGGACCTGCCGCTGGTCCTGGGCATCGGGGAGGCCAGGCCGAGCGACGAGAGCCCCTGGTGGCTGTTTCGCAGCCTCAGCCGGCACGCCCGCGCAGACCCGGAGACGCGCATCCCCGCCGTGCGGGAGCGGTGGGCGAAGCTCCAGGCCCAGCTCTTTGAGACCACCTACGAGGTTGCGCGGGAGGGACGCCGCCTGATCGACGAGGGACACGCCAACAGGGCCTCGCGCATGCTGACCGACTACATGGAGGAGAACACCCTGACCATGCTCGCCATCCTCTCCGAGATGCTGATCTCCTTCGTGTGAAAGTAGGGGCGCGTGGTAGGGGCGCGATTAATCGCACCCCTACTGCGCCCCTACTCCCCGAAAAAGCCGTACCCCGCCTTCACGTGCTGCCGCGCCACCTCCTCGTTCAACTCGATTCCCAGCCCCGGCCCCTGGGGCACCACGAACCACCCCTCCTGGATCAGCGGCCTCTCGGCCTTCACCAGGTCCCATCGCCACGCCACCTGGTCCGCGTGGTAGGGCAGCTCCACGCTGTGCAGGTTCCGCACCGCCGCGGCCACGTGCGCCGAGGCCGCCATCCCCACCGGTGACGTGATGTTGTGCACCGCAAAGGGCATGTAGTACAGGTCCGCCAGGTCCGCGATCTTCTTCGCCTCCAGCATCCCCCCCGTGGCGGACACGTCCACGTGCAGCATGTCGCACGCCTGCTCCTGGATCAGCCGCCGGAACCCGTCCCGCCGGTAGACCCACTCCCCCGTGCAGATCGGGATCGGCGTGGACGCCGTCACCTTCCCCATCGCGTCCACGTTCTCCGGCGGCACCGGGTCCTCCAGGAACATCAGGTTGAACGGCTCCAGGCGACGGGCCAGCAGGACCGCGTCCCGCACGTTGTAGATCCCGTGGCAGTCGATGCAGACATCCACGCCATCTCCCACCGCCTCCCGCACCGCCTGCACAAGCGCCTCCATCTTGTCCAGCTCCGCCAGGCTCAGCCCCCGGTTCACCCGGTCGTGCTGCAGCTCGTCCGCCGCGTGGTCGATGTCGAACTTGATCGCCTGGTACCCGTCCGCGACGCCCTCCCGCGCCCGCGCCGCCCACGCCTCCGGCGTGTTCTTCCGGTCCCTCCCCCGGCCCACGTCCGCGTAGAGCCGGAGCCGGTCTCGATACCTCCCCCCCAGCAGACGGCAGGCCGGGACCCCGAGCGCCTTCCCGGCGATGTCCCACAGCGCCGTCTCCACCCCCCCGATGGCCCCCACCACCGCCCCCCCCGACGACTGCCCGACGGTCCGGTCGATCATGTGGTTGTAGAGCGGCTCCACGTTTAGCGGGTCCCTCCCCAGGACCAGCGGCCTCAGGCGCTTCACAACGATGTCGTTGATCCCCTCCCCCGGATGCGCCTCCCCCAGCCCTGTGACCCCCGCGTCCGTCTCGACCCGGACGTAGTTCCAGTCCTTGTAGCCCTTCAGCGTCGTCGTCTTCACGTCGGTGATCTTCATGGCCGGCCCCTCACAACTTATAGTACTCATTGATCTCCTTCTGATACACCTCCACCTCCCCGCTCAACATCTCCTTTAGCGTCACCGCCCGGCCCAGCAGCCCCGACTCCAGGATCGCGTAGCTCAGCGCCAGGTCTATGGTCCCCTCCTCCCCCGTCATCCGGGGCTGACGCTCCTCCCGGATCGCCCGCAGATAGTCGAGCTGCTCCAGCGCGAACGCGTCCGTGATCCCCTTCGGGGTGTCCTCCGCCTGCTGCGCCCCCGCGGCCTCCCGCCGGTAGCGGTCCATCACCGCCTCCGAAGCCCCGTCATCCCCAAAGACCTTCCCGTCCGACAGCGCCCCCCTGCTCCCCCACACATTCGTCCCCCCCGGCACGCCCACCTGCGTCCCCCGCGCGCTCCGGGCCACGGCCACGTGCCCGATCCCCCCGTTCTCCAGGACGAAGTTCGCGAAGAAGGCGTCGTCCACCTGATTCTGCACCTCCTCCACCACCCTCTGATCCCGGTCGTCCATCAGCACCCGCGTCGGCTCCAGGACGCGCCACGCCGCGCTCACCGATTTCACCGGCCCGCAGATCGTCCGGATGCCGTTGAAGATGTGCACCCCCAGGTCGATGGAGACCCCGCCCCCGGCCCCCAGCCTGGACTGCCGCCAGGGCGTGCGCGCGGCCACCAGGTCCGGCCGGTGCGACCGGAACCCGATCACACCCCGGTAGACCATCTGCACCTCGCCGATCAGCCCGGACCTCACCGCCCAGGCGCTCGCCCGCGTGGCCGGGCTGTAGTGGACGTTCTCGTCGACGCCCAGCACCCTCCCCGTCTCCGCCGCGGCCTCGCACATCCGCTGCGCCGCCCGCACCGAGATCGCCATCGGCTTCTCCACCGCCGCGTGCTTCCCCGCCCGCAGGGCGTCAACGGCGATGCTGTGGTGGTTGTCGTGCCCCGTGTAGATGCAGACCGCGTCGATCCGCGCCCGCCGCAGCATCTCCCGGTAGTCCAGGTAGACCTCCGCCTCCCGGTCCGGGTGCAGGTCGCTGACGTACATGTGCGGCGCATTCAGGGGGTCTCCGGGCGCTTCCACCGGCGCGGGCCGGGGCGGCGGCCCCTCCCCCCGCTTCCGGAACCGCAGGGCATCCTCCTCCCTGCGGGCGCACAGCGCGACGACCCGGAACAGGTCCCCGTACCCGTTCTCCTGCAGAATCTTGAACCCCCTCAGATGCGCGTTTAAGATTCGCGCGCAGCCGATGATGCCGATGCGCACCTCCGATGCCATGGCCTGCCTCCTTTTCTGCTTGACTCGGTCGCTCAACGGCGGTACTTTGTATTCTCCCGGACCTGATCATGATGTGGTATTGACTACCTGAAGTCAAGACATAAGCGTGAGGAGTTTCCCATGAGCGCCCTGCCCACCGTCCCGCTCGGCCCTTACCGCGTCAGCCGGCTCATCCTCGGCGACAACCCGATCTACGGCTACTCCCACTTCAACCAGCTCCTCTCCCAGCATCAGCGCGAGTTCCACACCCCCGAACAGGTGACGGCCACGCTGAGGCGCGCCGAGGAGGCCGGCATCAACGCCTGGCAGAACACGATCACGGAGCGCTCCCTCTCCGACCTCCTGCGCTACCGGCAGGAGGGGGGGACGATCCAGTGGCTCTGCCTGAGCACCTCGCAGTGGTACGACGAGCCCCACCGCGTGGCGGAGGCCGCGCGCCACGGCCCCATCGGCATCGCGCCCCACGGCGGGGGCGTGGCCGGCCGGTGCCTGCGGGAGAACCGCCTCGACCTGCTCAGAGACATCCTCAAACGCATCCGGGACGCCGGCGTCCTGGTCGGCCTGTCCGTCCACGACCCCAGACTCCTCCGGATCGCCGAGGACGAGGCCTGGGACGTGGACTACTACATGACCGCCCTCTACAACCTGGCCGGGGCGCATCGGGAGTTCGAGCAGCGGTTCGGCCACCCGCCCCTGGGCGAGGTCTACCTCCGCGAGCACCGCAACCTGATGAGCGAGCAGGTCCTCAAGACCGCCAGACCCTGCATCGCCTACAAGGTGCTGGCCGCGGGCCGGGCCATCCGGTCCAGGGAGCAGGTCCGGGAGGAGATCGCCTTCGCCCTGAAACACATCAAGCCCACGGACGCCCTTCTGATCGGCATGTACCAGCAGTTCAACGACCAGATCGGGGAGAACGCCGCGCTCGTCGCGGAGCTGTGTCAGGAGTCGTCATGAGCGTTTCATCCGTCATCCTCCTCACCGGCTTCCGGCCTTTCCGGGGGCGCAAGGCCAACGTCTCCGGCGACATCGCCCGCGCCCTGGACGGCCTGGAGATCGACGGTGTCGCGGTCCGTGCCCTGGTCATAGACGTGGAGTGGGGGGCGCCGGAGAAGGCAATTGCCCACAAACTCTCAGAGATCCAGGGTCAGGGGCAAGAACTCCTGACCCTCCTGAGCCTGGGCGAGGGCGGCGGGGACCGGATCAAGGTCGAGGGACGTGCCCGCAATCAGCGTGCCCCCGGCAAAAAGGACGAGGCGGGCCGGACGCCGGAGGAGGCCGGGGCCGAGATCGTCCCCGGAGGCCCTGACGAACAGACCTCTCGCCTGTCCGGAGACCTCCATCATATCCTGGAGGCGGCGGGCATCCCCTTCGTGCCGTCCCGGAGCGCGGGGCAGTTCCTCTGCGAGGAGGCCCTCTACACCGGCCTGCGCCTCACCGCCCCGGAGAGGGCCGGCTTCCTCCACATCCCGTCGTATCCCAGAGGCGACCAGGACGCCTCCGATCCCGACAACCAGGCGCATCTGATGAACCTGGAGAGCGCCGTGAGAGAAGTTCTGAAGGAAATCGTGAAACGGAAATCCAGGCAGGAGGAAAGGGCCGTATGAATGTGTCGCAGGACATCCAGGACACGGCAAAGGCCGGTGCGGATTCGGTGTTCGGCTACATCGAACGCACGGCGGAGACGGTTTCGGACGGGATTCGCTGGCAGACGTTGAGCTATCACAACCAGCCCCAGTACGAAGTCATGGTCTTTAACGGCGTGGCGGGGATCAGCCTCTTCCTGTCCGACTATTACCGTCTTACAGGCAATTCGAGGGCGCGGGATCTGGCGCTAAGGGCCAATCAATGGTGCTCTGCGCCTGAGCGGACCGTCCAAGGTGAGAGCCTCTGTTTCGGTCGGTCCGGGGTCGGGATGGCCTGGCTCCGGCTCTCGGCGGTGTCGAGTGACCCACACGCCCTGACAAGGGCACGCGAAGTCGGAGACAGGCTGCTGACGTTGAATCCGGGTCCCGTGACAGACTTCATCGGAGGGGTCGCCGGTGAGGGGACCTTCCTGATTCGGCTCTATGAGGCATCGCAGGAAACCCGATACCTCGCTGGCGCGGTGCGGAACGGAGAGTGGTTGCGCAGCGTCGCCGTGCGAGACACATTCGGGTGTCATTGGCCCATACAGGCCGACGCGCCTGATTCGGGGACCTATCTCGGCTTTGCCCACGGCATTTCCGGGACTGCCTGCTTTCTGCTCTTGCTCTACGAGGCCACGCGGGATTCCCGCTGGGGGGACCTTGCCGGGGAGGTCGCCGGAACCCTGTCGAAACAGGCCAGGCCGGACAGGGGAGGTCTCAACTGGCCACCCCTGATGGACCAGGAGGAGATGAACCGCTGCCAGTGGTGTCACGGGTCCCCCGGCGTGGGGCTGTTCTACGCCAGAGCCTATGAGGTCCTGGAGGATCCCTCCTATCTGAAAACGGCCGAGGCCGCCGGCGAGGCCACCTTCCAGCACGGCGACATACGAGGCAACCCGAGCCAGTGTCACGGCCTGTCCGGGAACGCCGAACTCTTCATCGAACTCTACCGCATCACAAAAGATCAGAAATGGCTGGACCGCGCGCACGACTTCGCGAAGCTCGCCCTCGCCTACCGCAAGACCGGCCCCGAAGGGGACACCTGGCAGGCCGACGAGCCGGGCTACGACTCCCCGGACTTCATGTGCGGCGCGGCGGGCGCCGGCCACTTCTTCCTCCGGCTCGGAGCGCCGGACCAAGTGCGCATGCCGCTGGGGTGAAAGTCAACAACGTAACGGGAGAATCTCCATGCCACAAAACGACGTTCGAGTTCCCTGGGAAGCTTTGAAGAAGTTCACCAAAGAGGTGTTCGTGCGGGCGGACATGCCGCCTGAGGACGCGGAGATCGAGGCCGAGGTGCTGATCTGGGCCAACCTGCGGGGCGTGGACTCCCACGGCGTCCTGCGCGTCCCCACCTACCTCGAAAACATCCGGAAGGGCGACATGAACCCCCGGCCTAAGGTCCGGATCCTGAAGGAAACCCCCGCGATCCTGTTCGTGGACGCGGACCGCGCCCTGGGCCCCGTCGTGACCACCGACATCATGAAGCGGGTGATCGCCAAGGCGAAGGCCATCGGCATCGGCTGGGGCCTGCTCCGGAACGTCACGCACCAGGGGGCGATGGGCTACTACGCCCTGATGGCCGCGCAGGAGGACCTGGCCGGCATCGCCATCGTCTGCAGCCCCCCCAACACGGCCCCCTACGGCGCGAGGGCCGCGGGCGTGCACAACAGCCCCATCGCCATCGCCGTCCCCGCCGGCCGCCGCCGCCCCCTCGTCCTGGACATGGCCACCAGCGTCGCCGCCGGCGGCAAGCTGAGTCTGGCTGTGGACAAGGGCGTCCCCATCCCCGAAGGCTGGGCCCTCGACAAAGACGGCGCCCCCACCACCGACCCCAACCAGGCCCGCATCCTGCTCCCGGCCGGCGGCCCCAAAGGCTCCGGCCTCGCCCTGATGTTCGAGTGCCTCTCCAGCCTCATGGCCGGCAACCCCCTGCTCCAGCCCGTCCTGGCCGGCCAGGAGCGGCGCCACCTGCAGAACAGCATCGTCTCGGCCATCGACATCGGCGCGTTCACCGACGTGGAGGCCTACCGCGCGAACGCCGACGCCCTCATCGAGGCCGAGAAGGCCCTGCCCAGGGCGGAGGGCCACGCCGAGGTCTTTGTCCCCGGCGAGCCGGAGGACCGGACCTTCAGCGAACGCGCCCGGAACGGCATCCCCCTCCCCGCCGGGACCGTCTCCAGGCTGCGCCGCGTGGCGGAGGAACTCGGAATCGAATTTCCACATGCCCGCCCCTGAGCACCACACCGTCATCATCGTGGGCGGCGGCCCCGCCGGCCTCCCCCTCGCCGTCGTCCTGGGCGGCTGGCATCCCCACTATCGCGGCGGCGACCTCTTCCGCCAGCGCTACCCGCAGCTCGACGCCCACCTGCGCAGCGTCAACCGACCCCTCCTCGGCCTCGACTTCCAGGCCCTCGTCCGGGCCGGCGTCCAGCCCGTGGACCTGTTCCGGCTGCTCCACCACCCCGGCCAGAAGTTTCGGGGCCTGAGCGAGATCGCCCTCGACTTCCGCCTGACCGAACCCCTCGACTATCTGCTCATCACCCAGGAGGAGGTCGGCGGCCTCTGGAACAACGTCCCTCAGAGCATGCCGACCCTCTCCCCCGGCCAGTGGATGGAGTTCGCCTTCTACCCCCTGGCGCAGCATCTCCAGGAGCAGCGCATCGACCTGGACGTCAACGCCCTGATCGTCAAGCGCGACCTCCTCAACTACTATCATCGGGTGCCTGCCCGGTTCGAGCAGACCGGCCGGATTCGCACGCGCGAGAAGGTCGTCCGCATCCGGCCCCACGAGAAAGGGTTCCTCCTGACCAGCCGGGACGTGGGAACGGAGACGGCCCGCCGCTACACCTGCAAGTATCTCGTCTATGCCGTCGGCCAGCGCTGCATCCTCCGCCGGCTCCACGTCCCTGGCGAGGACCTCCCCTTCGTCACGCATCGCTACGACCGACCCGAAGACTTCCCTGGCGAGCGGGTCGTCGTCGTGGGAGGGGGGCGGTCCGCCGACTGGGCGGCCACGGAGCTTTACGACGCCGGGAAGCAGGTCTTCTACGTCATGCGCCAGCCCTTCGAGCGGCACTGGCGTCTGATCAGCGACAGCCGCCACGGCCTCCCCTATTATGGACGGATCGCCGACATCCTCGAGAGCCGGGACCCTCGCTTCGCCACGCTCTACGAGACCCACATCCAGGGCATCGAGCGGAGACCGTCCGGCGGCCTGGTCGCCGTGACCCGCCACGACGAGACGCGCGTCCTGGAGACGGACCACGTCGTCCTGGAGATCGGGGGCATCGCCGACTACTCCCCCTTCGACGGCTTCCCCTCCCTCCGGCTCGTCGAAAAACACGACAACTACCGGTTCCAGGTCCACCAGGTGCGGACGCATCCGCACAACTACGAATCCGTGGACATCCCGAACCTCTATCCGGGCGGCTACCTGGCCGAGGGCATCGGCCTGGTCGTCATCGCCATGCACGGCACGACCTACGCCATCGCCGGGGACATCCTGCAGAAGGAAGGGAGACTGTGATGATGGACCTCACCACCGGCCTCATCGGCCACTGGCCCCTCGCGGACGACTGCAAAGATCTCTCAAACGCCGGAAACCACGGCTCGAACCACGGCGTCCGCTTCACCGGGCAGGAGGGCGCGGTCTTCGACGGGCGCGCCTCCTTCATCGAAGCGCCTGGCAGCCCATCCCTGCGCCCCGGCGCCGGCGACTTCTCCATCGCGGTCTGGGCGCACACCGATGAGCGCCTCGACGACGTGCCGGGCGACATCCTCAGCAAATACGACCCCGCCACCCGGACAGGCTTCAACCTCAGCCTCCGGAACTGCGCGGGCGTCACCGCGGCCCAGTCCAGCTACCGGCACCTCCACTTCGGGGTCGACGCCGGCCGGATCGACCCGGCCTGGACCGACCGCGGCAGGCCCGGAAACAACCTCCGGGTCTACTCCCTCACCGTCTACGAAGGCCAGCTCTACGCCGGGACCTTTGAGCACGGCGCGGACGAGGCCGGACATCTTTATCGTTATTCGGGTGGGACCCGTTGGATCGACTGCGGCAGCCCGGACCGATGCAACACCGTCGCCTCCCTGGCCGTGTACAGCGGCAAACTCTACGCCGGATCCTCTCGCTACAAGGCGGGCGGCTCCGCGCTCCCCGACTCCCCCAATCAGAATCCTGGGGGAAACATGTTCCGTTATGAAGGAGGTAAGGAATGGACCCCCTGCGGCCATCTTGAAGGGGCCGACTCCGTCGCGGGCATGGCCGTCTACAGGGGCGACCTCTACGCCATCCCGCTCTACAGCCAGGGCGTGTTCCGGTATGAGGGAGGGACGAAGTGGGCCTTCTGCGGCACGCCCGGCAAGCGCCTGATGTCCCTGACCGTCTTCAACGGCCACCTCTACGGCGCGGGCAACGAGGGCGAGGGGCGCGGCGGCGTCTACCGCTATGAAGGCGGGACCGCCTGGACCCGCACCGGCGACCAGCCCGGCGTCACCCAGGTCTACTCCTTCGCCGCGCACGAGGGGAGGCTCTACGTGGGGACCTGGCCGGAGGGCACGGTCTTTCGGTATGAGGGTGGGGAGGCCTGGACGAACTGCGGACGCCTCGGCCAGGAGAAAGAGGTCATGGCCATGATGGTCTACAACGGCAAACTCTACGCCGGGACCCTCCCCCTGGCCGAGGTCTACCGCTACGATGGGGGGACGACCTGGACCCGCACCGGCCAGCTCGATACCACGCCCGACGTCACGTATCGCCGCGTCTGGTCCATGGCCGTCTACCAGGGCAAACTCTTCGGCGGGACCCTCCCCTCCGGCCACGTCTACTCCCTCGAAGCGGGGAAAAGCGTCACTTACGACCACGAACTCAGACCCGGCTGGCGGCGCCTCGCAGCCGTCCGTCAGGGAGACCGTCTGAAGCTCTTCGTGGACGGCAGGCCGGTGGCGACCTCCTCGCCCTTCTCCCCTTCCGATTACGACCTGTCCAACGACCGCCCGCTGCGCATCGGGTTCGGGCCGCACGACCATTTCAACGGCAGGCTCAGGGACCTGCGAATCTACAGCCGGGCGCTGGCGGATGCGGAGGTGAAGGGGTTGTATGGGGGATAGAATGACCAATCTTCGACTTTTCCCGCGTTGTATACAACTTCTGCTTTCGGCTGGAATGGTTAGCATAGCTATCTCCCACGCCGATCAACAGCCTCGAAAGGAGGCGAACGATCCGATGACCTTCAAAATTTCCATCCGCGTGGACCTCGGCAGAGACCTGGGCCAGAACTTCGGGTCCCTGTTCGAGGCAACCGACGGCCAGGGCCGCGTCACGGCGGGCGCCGGCTTCATGGGCGCGTTCAACACGGAGTCCCGCAGCGACCGGCGCGTCCTCCATTTCTTCATCAAACCCGGGAAAGGGCAGGACGCCCACGCCGTCCGACGCCTGCCCCGCGCCAGCGACGACGGCGGCGCCTACCTGCACGCCTTCGAGGACAGCATCTTCGCCCGGAGCCGCGGCGGGAAGGACCCTCGCCTGCGGGTCTGGGACGATCAGGCGCAGCGCTGGACCGTCGATGAAGCCACCGCCCCGCTCAGCGTCCACGTGGGGGACGGCATCCTGGCCTCGACCCCCGGCCGGGTCACCTACCGGGGCAAGACCATCCTGGAGTTGGGGCCGGGACAGGGGTCCATCGGGGCGACCTACTACGCCAACGGATTCCTCGTCTTCCATCGCCACTTCCCGGACGCGACCCCGAAAGTCGATCACCTCGTGGCCTGCCCCTGGACGCCGGACGGATCAGGCATCCACCTGAGCCGGGGACACGTCCAGGAGATGGACGCCTCCCACCCTATCGTCGTCTACTCCTACGGCCAGCTTGGCCGGGACATCCTGGCGGCCACGAACACGGGGGGCGTCTACGCCTTCGACGGAGAACGCTGGCGGACCCTCTACGAGCGCCCCGACAAGAACGTCAGCTTCCAGGTCTACTCGATGATCAACCACTACGACCGCCTCCTCCTCGGCCAGTACCCCACCGGCGAACTCTACGAGTTCGACGGAAAGGAGCTGGTGCTGCGCAAGGGCTGGCCGCCGGTGATGCCGGGCGTCTCCGGCAGGGCGCGCGAGGCCCAGACCACGGCCATTTACGGCGGCGACCTCTACGTGGGCGTCTGGCCCTGGGCCGAGGTCTGGAGGTACGACGGGGCCGCCTGGTCGTTCGTCAGGCGGATGTTCACGCACCCGGAGTTGACAGATGTGGTCACTCACCCCTACGAGGCCGAATGCACGAAGCTGGAGATCGTCCTGAACCAGTGGGGCCAGCGCGTCACGAGCATGATCCCCTCCGGCGAGGCGCTCTACGTCTCCACCTCTGCCAAGAGCTCCGCCCCCTACGAGCCCCGGTTCGGGTTTCTGACGGACGATCAGCAGAAGGACTACGGGGCCATCTACCGGCTCACCCGGCCCGGCCACCTCTCCGTCCACACCGACTGGAAGACCGGCCCGACCACCTTCGAGCTGACGCTCGCGCGAGACCGGATGAGCGTCTCTCAGGACGGCAGGCCGCTCGGCTCTACCCCCGTGGACCCGGACCTGACGGCGGGGCTTGCCCTTGGAGAGGTCTCCTGGGGAAAGGGGGTCTACGGGGCGTTTCGGGGAGAGATCGTGGAAAAGACCATTCAAAAGGAAGGGCGGTAAACCCATGAACGCGGACGTGCGTGAAGGCCTCATCGGACACTGGAAACTGAGCGGCGACTGCCGGGACCACTCCGGCGCGGGAAACCACGGGCAGAATCACGGGGCCGACCTCGCCGCGAAGGACGGGGCGGCCTTCGACGGTCAAAGCGCCTTCATCGAGGTCAAAGACAGCCCCTCCCTCCGTCTCGGCCCCGGTGACTTCTCCATCTCCGTCTGCGCGCACACGGACAGGGACCTCGATGACATCCCCGGCGACCTCCTCAGCAAATACGACCCTGTGGCGCGGAGGGGGTTCAACTTCACCATCCAGAGCCTTGCGGGCGTCACCAGCGCCCAGTCCAACGACCGGCACCTCCACTTCGGGATCGACGCCGGGCGGATCGACCCGGCCTGGGCCGACTGCGGCAGGCCCGGAAACAACATCTTCGTCTTCGCCCTCGCCGTTCACGAGGGTCAGCTCTACGCCGGGACCTTCGAGCACGGCGCAGACGAGGCCGGTCACGTCTACCGCTATGCAGGAGGTGCCGAATGGATCGACTGCGGCAGCCCGGACCGGTGCAACTCGGTCTCGTCCCTCGCCGTCCACGAGGGCCAGCTCTACGCGGGCGTGTCCCACTACCGCGCGGCGGGGTCCTCGCTGTCGGAGTCGCCCAACCTCCACCCCGGCGGAAAGGTCTATCGCTACGCCGGGGGCAAAAAGTGGGTCGATTGCGGGAGGCCGGCCGGCCCCTCCGTCGGCCAGACAGTCAACCTCGAATACATGATGCGCTTCCTCGGCTGGCTCCCCGACCAGGTGGACGGCATCCACAACCTGGCCGTCTACAACGGCAGGCTCTACGCGATCCCGATGTACCACCAGGGCCTCTTCCGCTACGAGGGGGGGACGCGCTGGACCGACTGCGGGACCCCCGGCGTGCGCCTGATGTCCCTCGCCGCCTTCAACGGACGCCTCTACGGCGCGGGCAACGACGGGAACAAGCGCGGCGGCGTCTACAGGTATGACCGTGAGAATACATGGACCCGCACCGGCGACCAGCCCGGCGTCAACCAGACCTACTCCTTCGCCATTCACGAAGGGAAGCTCTACACCGGGACCTGGCCCGAGGCCACGGTCTTCCGCTACGACGGTGGGGAGACCTGGACCCCTTGCGGACGCCTGGGGAATGAGATGGAGGTCATGGGCATGGTCGTGTACAACGGCAAGCTCTACGCCGGGACCCTCCCCCTGGCCGAGGTCTACCGCCATGATGGGGGGACCACCTGGACCCGCACCGGCCAGCTCGACGCCACACCCGACGTCCGGTATCGCCGCGCCTGGTCCATGGCTGTCTATCAGGGGAGGCTCTTCTGCGGGACCCTCCCCTCCGGCCGCGTCTGCTCCCTCGAAGCGGGAAAAAGCGTCACCTACGACCACGAACTCAGGCCCGGCTGGCGGCATCTCGCAGCCATCCGTCAGGGAGACCGTCTGAAACTCTACGTGGACGGCAACCCTGTCGCGACCTCCACCCCCTTCAACCCCGCCGACTACGACCTCTCCAGCGCCCGCCCGTTGCGCATCGGGTTCGGGCCGCACGACCACTTCAACGGCAGGCTCAGGGACCTGCGCCTCTACAACCGCGCCCTGACCGACGCGGAGGTGTCCGCCCTGTCCCTCTCCTCCTGAAGCCTCAGACAGGGCTTGCTTTTCCGATTTGCGCAGGTTAGATTGACCCGTAAAGGAGAAACCCTCATGGCCAGTTACCCCGGCGTTCGTGCGCTCGCATTCGACCTGTTCGGCACCATTCTGGACCTGGGCGGCAGCCTGAAGCCCTTTATCACCGCGTTCCTGAAAGACCAGCAGGCGTCCGCCTCGCCGGACCGCTTCTGGGACCAGTGGCGCGCGCGCCAGCGCATCGAGCAATTCCAGGACACCCTCCTGATGCTCGGCCACAGCGGCTACCTGGAGACCGTGCGCCGCGCCCTGGTCTACACCCTGGGCCTGAACGGCATCCAGGCCTCCCCCGAGGCGATCCGAAACCTGATGGATGCCTGGCCGAAGCTGTCCCCCTTCCCCGACACCCTGCCGGGGCTGGAGCGGCTGAAGGGCCGCTACACGCTGGCCATCCTCTCCAACGGCGACCCCCACTTCCTGGACCACCTGGTGAAGAACCGCGTCCAGTGGCGCTTCGATGCGGTGATCTCCGTGTCGCCCATCGGCGCCTTCAAGCCGCACCCGGCCGTGTACCGGCGGGCCGCCGGAATCCTCGGCCTGGAGATGGGCGAGTGCATGATGGTCTCGTCCAACTCCTTCGACATCGTGGGCGCCAGGGCGTGCGGCTACAAGGGGGCGTTCGTGAACCGCTATGCCCTCCCCTACGACGACTCCCCCTACCGCCCCCACGTGACCGTCCGGGACTTCGCCGAGCTGGCGGATGCGTTGTTGTGAGGCGGGGGATCTATGACGCAGAATAGGTTCTCTCCCCCGTCGGCCTGCCCGAATTTTGCACACGTGTGCAAAATTCTACGGAGGTTCGCAGAATTGAAAAGCGGAGGTTCAGAATGGCTCAGATAAAAGTGTTCTATGAGCCTGAAACGGAACTTTTGACCGTGTTCTGGCAGCCTCCCCGAAAGGACCAGATTTGCACCGAGTTAGGCGACGGGGTCATTTTGATCAAAGATTCACAGAGCGGCGAGCCGATAGGCATGGAACTGCTCTCCTATCGTCCCAGCGACGCACGCTTTGATGCCGTGAGTCTGGAGATGGGCAGATCAAGCGAAGCTCTGACACCGACGGGCGCATAGCTCAGAACAGAAACATCCGACTCTGAAACTCAGTTCCATTTGGCCTTTATGGCCCAGAATCTGTCGGTTTACCCCTTGCCGTAAGGGCGGCCCTATGTGGCCGCCCGGCGATTCTATCCCATCAGACCGACGGGCGATCACATAGGATCGCCCCTACACCTGAACGATAAATCGCCTGAATTTTGGGCATTAAGGGCCATTAGAACTTACTGAAATTCCGGAGAACGTAGTTCATGCCCACCCTTGAATGGATCGGAAAGGCCGCCGTCCTGAACCATCACCGCGAGGTCCCCTACCGGCTCCTCAAGAACGACGAGCGCCTCTCGGCGGGCGATGCGGGGACCGGCAACCTGCTCGCGCAGGGGGACAACCTGGAGGCGCTCAAGGCCCTCCTCCCCTACTACGCCGGCCGGGTGAAGTGCATCTATATCGACCCGCCCTACAACACCGGCAACGAGGGGTGGACCTACAACGACGCCGTGAACAGCCCCGAAATCCGCGCCTGGCTCGGCAAGACCGTCGGCAAGGAGGCCGAGGACCTCTCCCGCCACGACAAGTGGCTCTGCCTGATGTACCCCCGCCTGCATCTGCTGCGGGAGTTTCTGCGGGAGGACGGGGCGATCTTCGTCAGCATAGATGACAACGAAGTCCACAGCCTGCGTCACCTGATGGATGAAATTTTCGGGACCCGCAACTTCATCGCCTCCGTCATCTGGCAGAAGGTTTTCTCTCCAAAGAATTCTGCTCGTCACTTCTCAGAGGATCACGACTACATTGTGGTTTATGCGCGTAATTCGGATGTATGGACCCCAAACCTAATCCAACGTGGCGATCTTGCCAAATCACGATACGGAAAACCTGATAATGATCCTCGTGGTCCCTGGACCTCAGGCGATCTTCAGGCGCGTAACTACTATTCGGAAGGAACTTATCCTATAACTTGCCCATCAGGACGTGTCATAGAGGGACCCGGTAAGGGTATGTACTGGCGCTTCTCTAAAGAAAATTTCCTTGAGTTAGATCGGGATGGTCGTATTTGGTGGGGAAAAAGCGGCAATAACATGCCTCGCCTCAAACGGTTTCTTTCGGAAGTAAAACAAGGCGTAGTCCCCCAAACTTTATGGACATATCAAGAAGTGGGGCACACTCAGGAAGCCAAAAAGGAACTGCTTGAAATCTTGGATTTCCCGGATTCGCAATCGGTCTTTATCACACCTAAACCTACCCGTCTCATCAAACGTATCCTTCAAATCTCGACGGATGAAGATTCCCTCATCCTCGACTCCTTCGCCGGCTCCGGCACGACCGGCCACGCGGTCCTGTCCCTGAACCGGGAGGACGGCGGTCATCGGCGGTTCATCCTGGTGGAGATGGATGAGAAAATCTGCCAGACGATCACGGCGGAGCGGCTCCGGCGGGCTATCAACGGATACAAACATTCCAACGCTAAAGAAGTTGAGACGGTGGTGGATGGTCTTGGCGGCGGGTTCCGCTACTGCACGCTCGGATCGTCGCTCTTCGACGAGCGAGGGGACATCTCCAAAGAGGTGCGGTTCGATGACCTGGCGCGTCACATCTTCTTCACCGAGACCGGGGAGCCTCTGCCCGGTGGAAAGCACGATGGGCGCTCCCCCTTGCTGGGCGTCTGCAACGGCACGGCCTATTACCTGTTCTACAACGGCATCCTGGGCGACGTGAGGCCGGAGGCGGGCAACGTGCTGACCGCCCGGACGCTGAAGGCGTTGCCTTCGCACGACGGCCCGCGTGTGATTTATGGCGAAGGCTGCCTCCTCAGCCCGGTCCGACTGAAGCAGGAGCATCTCACTTTCAGGCAGATTCCGTATCAGATCAGGGTGTGTTGATTCATTTTGGCCAGAGGCCATCGCCCCCCCTCTTTCCCCCCGTGGACGGGGGGAAGTCTTCTATGGCCCTCCCCGTTCACGGGGAGGGTCGGGGTGGGGGATTCTTCGCTCCCTTCGGTCGCTCAGAATGACCGCCAAAACCATGCTCGAACTGAAAGCCTACCAGGAGCGCTCCCTCTCGACCCTGCGGGACTACCTCCGCCTGACCGCGCAATCGACGGCGAAGAAGGTCTTCATCGAACTGACCGAGCGCCCCTACCGCTCCGTGCCGCAACTGCCCGGCCTCCCCTACGTCTGCCTGCGCGTTCCCACCGGCGGGGGCAAGACCCTCATGGCCTGCCACGCGGTCGGCCTCGTGCTGCACGAATTCCTGCGAGTGGACCGGTGCGTCGTCCTCTGGCTCGTGCCCACGAACACGATTCTGGAGCAGACGCTGAAAGCCCTGCGCGACCCCCGGCACCCTTACCGTCAGGCCCTCCAGCAGGGCATCGGCGGCGGGCCGGTCACGGTGATGGACCTGAGCGAAGCCCTCTATGTTCAACGCGGGACTCTGGACGGGGAGACCTGCGTCATCGTCTCCACCCTGGCGGCGCTGCGGGTGACGGACACGGAGGGCCGAAAGATTTACGAAACCGACGGTCAACTCATGGCTCACTTTTCTGGACTGACGGCGGAGCAGGAAGAGCGATTGGAGCGCGACGAAAACGGCGTCCTGGCTTATTCTCTGGCAAATGTCCTCCGGCTGCGCCGTCCCATCGTGATCATGGACGAGGCGCACAACGCCCGGACGAAGCTCTCCTTCGAGACCCTGGCCCGGTTCTCTCCCTCCTGCATCATCGAGTATACGGCCACGCCGGAGACGACGCACAAACCCGAAGCCGGGCTGTTCGCCAGCAACGTCCTTCACCACGTCTCGGCGGCGGAACTGAAGGCCGAACAGATGATCAAGATGCCCGTGCGCCTGGAGGTGCGAGACAACTATCAGGAGGTCCTGAGCGACGCCCTGGCCCGGCGCAAGGGCCTCGAAGACGTGGCGAAGGTCGAGGAGAAGGCCACCGGGGAATACATCCGGCCCATCCTCCTCGTCCAGGCCCAGCCCAGGTCCCAGGACCGGGAGACCCTGACCGTCGAGGTCATCAAGAATGCCCTGATGGAGGACTTCAAGGTCCCTGAAAAAGAGATCGCCATTGCGACAGGAGATCAGAGAGAGATCGAAGGCGTGGACCTGTTCAACCCGGCGTGTCCGATTCGAGTCATCCTCACGGTGCAGCAACTCAAAGAGGGATGGGACTGCTCTTTCGCCTATGTGCTCTGTTCCGTGGCGGAGTTGAGTTCCAGCACGGCAGTGGAACAGATCATTGGAAGAGTCCTGCGCCTCCCGCGAGCGCAGGAGAAACGGGCAGAGGACCTCAACCGCGCCTATGCCTGCGTCGCCTCGCAGAAATTCGCGAAGGCCGCCGAGACACTCACCGACGCCCTGGTGCAAAACGGTTTTGAACGCTTCGAGGCGTCCACGATGATCGAGGGGGAGGATCAACAGCCTTCCCTCTGGGGATCGGACACCCTCTTTTTCGCGCCCGCGGTGACGGTCATTGAGGCCCCGGACCTCTCTCCCCTGCCCGAACCCATCCGGGAAAAAGTCGTCTACGACGCAGATCGAAAGCAGATGAAGTTCCAGGGCGTTATGGACAGGGCGGAATGCGAAACCCTGAAGGCGTGCTTTGCCGGAGAGGCGGACAGGCAGGCCATCGAGCGTCTGTATCAAAAGACGCAAACCGGGGAGGAGGACCGGGGGAAATTCCCCTCACAGCGAGGGGAGGCGTTTCCGGTTCCGCAGCTGGCCATTCGCGTGGGCGACCAGTTGGAGATCTTTGAAGAATCTCACTTTCTGGACGGCTTCTGGAAGCTCTCGGAGTGTCCTGCGGAGTTGACGGAGGAGGAATTTCCGACTCAGAGGCCGGACGGCCACGTCTTCGACATCGACGTGACGGAACAGGGCAGGATCGAGGCCAGGTACGTTGACGAACTGCGCCGCCAGATGACGCTCCTGATAGATGATCGCGGCTGGACCACCCCGGAGCTGGCCGTCTGGCTCGACCGCAACGTCCCGCACCCGGACCTGACGCAGACGGAGTCCGGCCTGTTTTTGCATCGCCTGGTGACGGGTCTGCTCGAAAAGCGCGGCATCTCCGTTGAGCAGTTGGCCCAGGACAAGTTCCGGCTGCGAGACGCCGTCGAGCGGAAGATCGAAATGTTTCGAAGTTCAGCGCGGCTGGCATCCTATGAACAGTTTTTGTCGCCGGGTTTCCAGCCTCCCCTCGAAGTCAGTCCCAAACTCTGTTTTTCTTACGATCCTCGGCAGTATCCCGCCAACTGGTATTACGAAGGCAGCTACAAATTTCGGAAACACTACTATCCGCAAGTGGGCGAGTTGAAGAGCGACGGCGAGGAGTTTGAATGCGCCCAGCGCATCGACTCCCTCAACGAAGTCAGGTACTGGGTGCGGAATCTGGAGCGTCAACCGCGTCATTCCTTCTGGCTTCAGACCTCTTCGGACAAATTCTACCCTGACTTTGTGGCCCGCCTCAACGGCCTGCGCTGGCTGGTGGTCGAATACAAGGGCGGGCATCTCTATGACACGCCGGATTCGCAGGAGAAGCGTGCGCTCGGAGAATTGTGGGCCGCGCGCAGCAACGGATTGTGTATATTTCGCATGGTGCGGGCAGATACCTTGCAGACCATGAGAGATGCGGTCAAGTAATGCGCAACAGAAAGGCAACCCTATGGCAACCAGGCCCTCGAAAACAACCCGTTCAAACCTGAATTCGCCGCGTCGGGTCTACAACGATTCCGGGGAGATCGTGGAAGTCATCCTGGATTATCGGGATTATCGCACCCTGCTCCGCAAACTGGCTGAAGAGACCGACTGGGAGGCTCTGCCCCGGCACCTTCAGGATGCCGTCGACGCCCTGTTGATGGAAGAAGTGGAGGCTGAACACAGCAAGGCCCGGCCTCTGCGAAAGCTCCTTCAGGAAACCGGGGAGTCTCCCGGCTCATGAATTACACAGTTGTCCTCTACCCATCCGCAGAACGCGAGCGCCGTCGTCTACAGGGCGATATTCAGGAGCGCGTCAATCGTCGATTGCTCGGCCTGGAACGGGAACCTCGCCCGCCGGGCGTGGAGAAACTGGCCGGGCGTCCTAATTCCTGGCGAGTCAGGGTTGGTGAATATCGCATCCTCTATGAAGTTGATGATGCCACCCGTAAAGTCAGGGTCTTCCGAATCGCGCATCGTCGCGACGTGTACCGTCGCTAACACGCAAAGGAATCTCTCATGCCCTCTCCCATCACCATCCAGGACGTCCAGACCATTACGACCGAGCCGGCCAACTCCCGCCTGGTCGTCGTGAAAATCCTCACCTCCGAGCCCGGCCTCTACGGCCTCGGCTGCGCCACCTTCACCCAGCGCTTCCGCGCGGTCCAGACCGCCATCCAGGAGCACCTCCGCCCCTTCCTCCTCGGCAGGGACGCGAGCCGCATCGAGGAGGTCTGGCAGATGGCGATGGTCCACTCCTACTGGCGCAACGGCCCCGTCCTCAACAACGCCATCTCCGGCGTGGACATGGCCCTCTGGGACATCCAGGGCAAGCGCGCGGGCATGCCCGTCTACCAGCTGCTCGGCGGCAAGTGCCGGGAGGCCGCGGCCTGCTACGCCCACGCCGACGGGAAAGACGAGCAGGAGGTGGAGGCCAACGTCCGCAAGTTCATGGACCAGGGCTACCAGTACATCCGCGTGCAGATGGGCGGCTACGGCGGCCGCGCCGCCGCCCTCCACAAGCCCGACGGCGCGCCGGACGGCGCCTACTTCGACCCCCGCGACTACACCCGCAAGGCCCTCCGCGCCGTCGAGCACGTGCGAAAGACCGTCGGCCCGGAGGTCGAACTCCTCCACGACATCCACGAGCGCCTCCGGCCCATCGACGCCGTCGGGTTCGCCAAGGACGTGGAGCCCTTCAAGCTCTTTTTCCTGGAGGATCCCCTCGCCCCGGAGGACCTGGAGTGGTTCAAAAACATCCGCCAGCAGTGCGCCACCCCCATCGCCATGGGCGAGCTGTTCAACCACCCCCGCGAGTGGACCCCCCTGATCGAGGGCCGGCTGATCGACTTCATCCGCATGCACGTCAGCCAGATGGGCGGCATCACCCCGGCCCGCAACGTCGCGGCCTTCGCCAGCATGTACGGCATCCGCACGGCCTGGCACGGCCCCGGCGACGTCTCCCCCGTGGGCCACGCCGCCAACCTCCACCTGGACCTCTGGGCCCCCAACTTCGGCGTGCAGGAGTGGTGCCGCTTCCCCGACCTGGTCTACGAGGTCTTCCCCGGAACCCCGGAGGTCCGAAACGGCTACATGTATCCCAATGACCGGCCAGGCCTCGGCATCGACATCGACGAGAAGCTCGCCGCCAAGCACCCCTGCAAGGACTACGTGGACCGCTGGACCCAGACCCGCACGCCCGACGGCACGCCGGTGAGACCGTAAAAACAGACCACAGACCACAAGACCACAGACCACAAGACCTGTTGTCTGTTGTCCGTTTGGCGAGGCTTTAATGCACATCGGCATCATGGCCAGGACCTTCGTCCGTCCGACAATCGAGGCTACCCTCGACGCCGTCGCGGACCACGGCATCCGGAGCGTCCAGTTCAACCTCTCCTGCGCCGGACTGCCCGACCTGCCGGACCATCTCGACCCGGACCTGTGCGACCGCATCCGTCAGGGGATGGCCGCGCGGGGGATCGCCATGTCCGCCCTCTCCGGGACGTTCAACATGATCGACCCCGACCGGCGCAGGCGGGAGGAAGGCCTGCGTCGATTGGGCGAACTCGTGAAGGCCTGCGCCCGCCTCGGCGCGTCGGTCGTCACCCTCTGCACGGGCACGCGCGACCCGGAGAACATGTGGCGTCGCCATCCCGGCAACGACGCGCCGGAGGCCTGGGAGGACCTGGTCGCCTCGATGCGTCAGGCCGTGGAGATCGCCGAAGAGACCGGCGTGACCCTCGCCTTCGAGCCCGAGGTGTCCAACGTGGTCGACTCGGCCCGCAAGGCCCGCCGCCTGTTAGACGAGATCGGCTCCCCGCGCCTGAAAGTCGTCATGGACGGCGCCAACATCTTCCATAAGGGCGAACTCCCCCGCATGCGGGAAATCCTGGACGAGGCCTTCGCGCTCCTCGGCCCGGACATCGCCCTGGCGCACGCCAAGGACCTGGACCGGGATGGGGAGGCCGGCCATCTGGCCGCCGGGACCGGCCTGCTCGACTACGATCACTACCTCTCCCTGCTCCGCGCCGCCGGGTTTAACGGCACGCTGATCCTGCACGGCCTGGCCGAATCTCAGGTGGAGGACTGCGTGTCCTTTCTGCGGGGAAAACTGAATCACGGAGATCCTTCATGACCATAGACGGCTACTGCACCCTCGGCGTGGACCGGGAGTACGACCTGACCGAGTCCGCGCTGCTCTACGGCATGGACCGGGCCGGCGTGGACCGGGCCGTGATCGCGCCCGTGGACCGCCATCTCGCCGTGAGCAACCGCGAGGGGAACGACTTCATCCTGAAAACTGCCGCCGCGCGACCGGACCGCTTTCTCCCCGCCTGCTCCGCGAATCCCTGGTACGGGGACGCGGGCGTGGAGGAGGTGAGACGCGCCGCGAAAAAAGGCGCGCGCCTCCTGGTCCTCCACCCCTTCGTCCAGGGCTACCTGGCCAACGACGAGCTGGTCTGGCCCCTGCTCGACGCGGCGAGCGCCGAAAAGGTCCCGGTCTACCTCCACACCGGCCCCCCCGGAAACGCCACCCCCTGGCAGGTTGTGGACCTGGCCGACCGCTATCCCTCCACCGACTTCATCATGGGGCACTGCGGCGCGACCGACTTCTGGAACGACGTGGTCGACGCCGGAAAGGCCGGCCACAACGTCTACCTGGAGTCCTCCCTCGCCCGCCCCTTCAGCCTGGTCGCCCGGCTGAAAGAGGTCGGCATGCACAGGGGGATCATGGGCTCCTTCGCCCCCATCAACGAACTCACCTTTGAATGGGGCCAGATGCGCCGCGTCCTGTCCCCGGAGGACTGGCAGGACGTCTGCGGCGGCAACCTGCTCCGTCTCCTCCTGAAGCGAGGCCCGCTATGATCATCGACTGCCACACCCACTGGGGCATGGTCTGGGAGGACCGCGACCACGAGGACCCGGCCCGCTGGCTCGCGATGCTGGACAACCACGGCGTGAACAAGGCCTTCCTCCTGGGCCACTACAACCTCCACCGGAGCGACCAGTGCCAGGTGGACAACGACCGCCTCTCCCGCCTCACGGCCAGGGCCCCGGACCGCTTCATCCCCTTCGGGACTGTCTGGCCGCAGATGGGCGAGGACGCCGTGAAGGAGGCCCGGCGCTGCCTCCAGACCCTCGGCCTGAAGGGCCTGAAGTTCCACCCCTGGCTGCAGGGGTTCAGCACCGCCGACCCCATCATGAGCGAGGTCTACGACATGGCCGGCGCCCTGGGCGCCCCGGTCTTCTTCCACGACGGCACCCCCTGCTACAGCCTCCCCGAGCAGGTCGCCGGCCTGGCCCGCCGCTTCCCCCGCACCCGCTTCGTGCTCGGCCACGCCGGGCTCCTCTGGAGCTGGCGGAGCGCCCTGGAGGCCGTCCGCCGCCCCAACGTCTGGGCCTGCCTGTGCGGCCCCCACATGCGCGCCGTCGAGGTCTTCTGCCAGCGGGCCGACCCCGACCGCCTCCTCTGGGGCACGGACTTCGGGTTCGGGTTCACGGACTCCATCGCCTACCGCCTGAACCTGATCTACCGCGCGCGGATCGACGACGCCCTCCGGGAGAAGATCCTGGGCGTCAACCCCCTGCGCCTGTTTGAGAGACCCTGACCACAACCCGTCGCAAGGAGATCCCATGCGCATCACGGACATCACCGTGCAACTCGTCCAGTCCGACTGCGGGCGCAAGTGGACGCACGTGCGCGTGCACACGGACGAGGGCCTGACCGGCATCGGAGAGGCCACCTACAGCCACAAGGAGACTGTGGTCGCCAGCATGGTGGAGGCCCTCAAACCCCACGTCGTCGGGAAGGACCCCTTCGACGCCGAGGGCATCTACCGGGACCTCTACGCCGGGGCCAGGACCGGCTACCGGACCGGGGGCGTCATGTTCACCAGCGCCATCAGCGGCATCGACCAGGCCCTCTGGGACCTGAAGGGCAAGGCCCTGGACGCCCCGGTCTGCGCCCTGCTCGGCGGCCCCCGCTCCGCGAAGGTCCCCGTCTACTCCCACTTCGGCGGCCGCACCGTCGAGGCCCTGGTCGAGAGCGCCCGGCGCGTCCTGAGCGAGGGCTTCAACGCCCTCAAGTCCGGCATCTCCATCTTCGAGGCCCACGGCCCCAAGATCACCCGCCAGCAACTCCGGAACATAGACGCCCGCTACGCCGCCCTCCGGAAGGCCATAGGCGAGGACATCACGCTCATGGACGACCCCCACGCCTACTTCGACCCCCCCTCCGCCCTGGAGATCGCCCGGCTGCTGGAGCCCTACCGCCTCCTCTTCTTCGAGGAGCCCACCATTCCCGAGGACCCGGAGGGCTACGCCCGCATCCGGCAGGGGACCTCCACCCCCATCGCCGGGTCCGAGCGTCTGACCAGCAAGCACCGCTTCAACGACTTCTTCCGCGCCGGGGCCCTGGACGTGGCCCAGCCCGACATCGTCTACATCGGCGGCATCACCGAGATGAAGAAGGTGGCCGCCCTGGCCGAGACCTACCAGGTCGCCATCGCCCCCCATAACACGAAGGGGCCGGTCGGCATCCTGGCCGCCGCCCACGTCATGGCCGCCATCCCCAACCGCCTGATCCAGGAGTTCATCGCCCCCGGCCGCATCCCCTGGCGCAACGACGTGCTCAAGCATCCGCTCGTGATCGAGGACAGCTGTCTCGTCGTCCCCGACCGCCCCGGCCTGGGGGTCGAATTTGATGAAGAGGCCTTGAAGCCTCACGTCGTGTCATAGAGAAAGGAATCTTTGCATGGCAAAGCGCAAAGTCGTCGTCACCGGCGCGGCCGGCTACATCGCGGGCCGCATGCTCCCCGCCCTGCGGGAGCAGTATGACCTGACCCTGCTCGATGTCAGGAAGACCAACCGGGACGGGAAAGAGGTGGAGGGCGTCGTCATCGCCGACCTCCTCAACCGGGACCGGGGCACCTACCGGCAGCACTTTAAGGGCGCGGACGCCGTGGTCCACTGCGGGTTCACGCGCGCGGCCCGGCCCGAGGACCGCTACTGGGCCGAGTCCGACAATGTGAACATGGCCTACAACGTCTACCAGACCTCCGTCGAGGAGAACGTTCGCCGGGTCGTCGTCATCAGCTCCAACCACGCCGCGGACTACTACGAGCGCCTGATCTGGGCCGACAGGATGGAGTTCGTCACCCCCGACATGCGCCCCCTGTCCGACAACTTCTACGGCTGGGCCAAGGCCGCGTATGAGCTGCTGGGGTTTGCGTTTGCGACCGGGGGGGTCAACGACGGGAAGAAGCTCCAGAACGTCCAGCTCCGCATCGGCGGCCCCCGCGAGACCGACATCGACCGGGCCAGCGCGGACAACCTGAAAGGCACGCACCGGGGCCTGGGGGCCTACCTGAGCGTCAGGGACCAGGTCCAGCTCGTCGTCAAGAGCATCGAAACCTCGGACATCGAGGACGAGAACGGCGTCCCCTTCCAGGTCTTCTACGGCATCAGCGGCAACTCCCACAACTTCTGGAGCCTCGCCAACGCCCGCAGGGTGATCGGCTACGCGCCGGAGGACAACAGCCAGGTCCGGTTCGCGGACAGGCTGTCAAAGGTCCTCCTCGAAGCGCAGAAAAAGGTGAAACCCGAGGCACGATGACCCATCGCGAACGCATGCTGGCGACGATCCGCGGCGAGCCGACGGACCGCCTCCCCTGGGCGCCCCGGATGGACCTCTGGCTCATCGCCCTGCGGGCGCGCGGGACCCTGCCCGAGGGGTTTGCGGGCCTGAACACCGCACAGGTCGCCGACCGGCTCAACGTGGCCTGCCACTCGGTCCGGGCGGACTACACGATGCCCAGGCCCCGCCGCGACCTGGCCCTGCGCGGTCTGGGCCTGGAGAACCACCCCGACTACCCCTACCGGGTCGAGCTGCGCGGCCTCCCGGTGGATTTTAGCCACGACGAAGAGAACCTCCGGACGACCCTTCGGACCCCCGCCGGGGAGGTGACGACCCACCTGCAGCTCACCGCCGGGATGGCGCGGGACGGCATCTCCCTCCCGTTCGTGAAGACCTATCCCATCCGCTCGAAGGACGACTTCGAGGCCGTGGCCCGGGTCTTCGACCACCTCCGGGTGATCCCCACGCCGGAGGCCTGCGCCCGCTTCCACGAGCGCATCGGCGACCGCGGCCTGGCCGTGGCCAGCGGCCCCATCGCCGCCTCCCCCGTCCACCTGCTCCTGCACGAGCTGATGCCGATGGACCAGTTCTTCTACCTCTACGCGGACGAGCGGGACGCCCTCTATCGCCTAACGGAGCGGATGACCCCCTTCTTCGAGGCCGCCCTCGACGCGGTCGCGGCGTGCAGCGCCGAGGTGGTCTTCTGGGGCGCCAACTACGACCAGGACCTCACCTGGCCCCCCTTCTTCCGGGCGGAGATCGCCCCCTGGCTCCGGAAGGTCAGCGCCCGCCTGCGCGCGGCAGGCAAGTTCCTCCTGACCCACACCGACGGCGAGAACCGGGACCTGCTCCCCCTCTACCCCACCTGCGGGTTCGACGTGGCCGAGTCCGTCTGCCCCCACCCCATGACCCGCTGCACGCTGAGGGAGATCCGGGCGGGGATGGGGCCAGACACGACCGTCTGGGGCGGCATCCCCTCCGTGGCCCTGCTCAACGACGCGATGGACGACCGGGCCTTCGAGGCCCACCTGGACGGGCTGTTCGGGGAACTCGGCGCCGGCGAGCGCCTGATCCTGGGCGTGTCCGACAACGTCCCCCCGGACGCGAACCTCTCCCGGCTTGAACGCATCCGGGAGCGGGTCGAGGCCTTCGGGCCGGTCCGGCCGCAACGCGCAACCTAACGAAAGGAATCCCCATGCCTGAAAAGCTCAAGAAGGGCGTCTGGATGCACAACGTGCCCAGGGAGAGCCCCGACGAGGTCAGGCGTCACGCCGAGCGCCTCGTCCGGGGCGGGTTCGACCTGTTCATCCCCTGCGTCAAGAACCCCGACAGCATGCTCGACTACCACACGAAGATCGGCGTCATCAGCCCGGAGTACAAAGAGTGGGACCCCCTCCGGGTCTTCTGCGACGCCCTGGCCGGGACCTCCGTCAAGATCCACCCCTGGCTCTGCCTGGCCCTGGAGAGCAAGACCGGCGCGCTCATCCAGCGCAACCCCGACCTCCAGGCCGTGGACCGCGCCGAGCCCTTCCCCCGCCTCCAGTCCGCCTGCATGTCCCAGGACGAGGTCCAAGACTACGAGCTGAGCATCTACGAGGAGATGATGGACAACTACCCCATCGCCGGCGTCCATCTGGACTACGTCCGCTACCAGAGCGGGGGGTGCTGCTTCTGCAACTACTGCCGGACCGCATTCCGAAAGCTCACCGGCATCGACCCCATCCGCATCCAGGACGGCGACGAGGGGTGGCCGGAGTGGATCGAATGGCGGAAGAACAACATCACCCGGTTCGTGGAGCGCGTCCGCCAGTCCACGAAAAGGCGGGGTCGGGAGCTGTCCGCCGCCGTGTTCGCCGGCTATCCCGAGTGCATCACCGGCGTGGGCCAGGACTGGGCCGACTGGGAGCGCCGTGGCCTGCTGGACTTCGTCTTCCCCATGAACTACACCATGGTCCCCCGCATCGCCCGCCAGCGCGCCGTCAACCACCTGGCCACCGTCTCCGGCAAGACCCCCCTCTACGAGGGCCTCTGGTACCGCCCGACCCTCAAACCTCAGAAGTTTCTCCAGCAGGTCGAGCAGGTCCGCGAGCTGGGCATCCAGGGCATCGTCATCTTCGAGTACTACCGGCTCACGGACGAGGACCTGGACATGGTGCGGGAGTTGTAACCGGAAAGAGGTTTCCTTATGCGAGACATCAAAGTCGGCGCGGCGCAGTTCGAGGCGCGGGACGCGGACAAGGCATACAACCTGGGCCGCATCGCGGACCTGACGCGGAGGGCCGTGTCTCAGGGCGCGGAGATCGTCTCCTTCCACGAGTGCTGCATCTCCGGCTACACCTTCCTCCAGACCCTCTCCCGCAGCGAGATGGTCGCCCTCGCCGAGCCTGTGCCCGACGGCCCCTCCACGCGCCGCCTGGTCCAGATCGCAAGGGAGACCGGCGCGGCCGTCCTGGCCGGCCTGATCGAACTCGACGGCGACCGCCTCCACAACACCTGCGTGGCCGTCTCCCGCGGGGGGTTCGTCGCCAGACACCGGAAGCTCCACACCTTCATCAGCAAGTTCCTGACCCCCGGAGACCACTACACCGTCTTCGACCTCTGCGGCTGCCGCTGCGGCATCCTGATCTGCTACGACAACAACCTCCCGGAGAACGTCCGCATCACGGCCATGATGGGCGCGGAGATCATCTTCATGCCCCACGTCACCTGCGGCCTGGAGTCCGTCATGCCGGGCCGGGGGAAGATCGACCGGCAGCTCTGGGAGAACCGCCATCGCGACCCCGTCCGCCTCCGGCAGGAGTTCCTGGGCCCCAAGGGCCGGGCCTGGCTGATGCGCTGGCTGCCCGCGCGCGCCTATGAGAACGGCGTCTACGCCGTGTACACGAACCCCATCGGCGTGGACCACGACACCATCAAGAACGGCAATGCGATGATCCTCGACCCCTTCGGCGAGGTCCTGGTCGAGTCCTGCGCCCTGGAGGACGACGTGGTCGTCGGCCTGCTGACCCCGGAGAAGATCCCGGTCTCCTCCGGCTACCGCTACCTCTGCGCCCGCCGCCCGGACCTCTACGGCAGGCTCCTGGAGCCCCTGCCGGAGCACATGCGGAAGGGCACGCAGCCGGGGTGGACGCTCAAGGAGCCGAAACAGGAAAAATAAAACGGCAGACGGTCTGCTATCTGCCGTCTGCCGTCTGCCGTCTGCCGTTTCACTCGCTACTCACACCTTGCACAGAAAGTGCACGATGTCGCCGTCCTCGACGACGTAATCCCGGCCCTTCTGCATGAGCCTGCCGGACTCCTTGAGCCGCTGCTCGTTGCCCATCTCCTCCAGGTCCCGATAGCGCATCACCTCCGCCCGGATGAACCCCCGCTCCAGGTCCGCGTGGATGGCCCGCGCGGCCTGAGGGGCCAGGGAGCCCCGGCGGATCGTCCAGGCCCGCACCTCGTCCGGCCCGACCGTGAAGAAGGAGATCAGGCCGAGCGCGCCATAGCAGAGCAGCGTCAGCCGGTCCAGGGCCGGCCGGTCCACGTGCAGCGCCCTGAGAAACGCCTCCCGCTCCTCCGGGCCGAGCTGCGAGATCTCCTCCTCGATCTTCGCGGACACGGCGATCCACTCGAACGCCTGACCGGAGAGGTCCGTCGCGAGCCGGTCCACCAGGCCCGCGTCGCGCAACGCATCCTCCCCCACGTTGAGGGCCTGGATCACGGGCTTTCGGGTCAGGAGCGGATAGCTGCCGATCAGCCTCTGCTCGTCGTCCGTGAAACCGAAGCTGCGGAGCGGACGGCCCGCCTCAAGGTGCGCCCTCATCCGGGCGAGCAGGTCCGTCTCCAGCGCGACCCTCTGGGCGTCGGCCTTCTTGCCGCGCTCCTTGCCCAGGCGCTCCAGGCGCTTCTCGACGAACAGCATGTCGTTGAACTGCAACTCCTCGTGAAAGGCCAGGGCGTCCCGGCGAGGATCGACGCTCCCCTCCACGTGGAAGACCGTCTCGTCCGGAAAGGCGCGGATGAGGTGACAGATCGCGTCCACCTGCTCCAGCTCCTTAAAGACCTGGGCGTTCCGCTCCGCCTGCTCCCCCAGGTCCGGCAGGAGGGCGAATGCGATCTGGGCCGGCGTCACCTTTTTAGGGCGATACATCGAGACGAGGCGCTCGAACCGTGCGTCCCGCACCCGGGCCAGCCCCAGCCCCCTTCCTCCGTTCAGGTTGGCCTCCTGACCGGCCAGAAGCCTGAAGAGGGTGCGCTTTCCGACCTGGGGCAGGCCGACTAAACCAAGCTTCATGAGGTTCCTTTCTCTATTTAAGGAGGATGGTAATGATCCGAATCGGCATCGTAGGCGCGGAGAACAGCCACACCATCGCCATCTCAAAGACCATCAACGTCCAGAAGCTCGTCCCCGGCTTTCGCGTGGTGAGCGTCTGGGGCGAGACCTCAAAACTCGCCAGGGAGGCGGCGGAGGCGGGGCAGATCCCGGCCATCGTCAAGAGGCCCGAAGACCTGATCGGCGCCGTGGACGCGGCCCTCGTCGACCACCGCCACCCCAGGTACCATCTGCCCGCGGTCCGGCCCCTGCTGGAGGCCAGGATCCCCCTGTTCGTGGACAAGCCCTTCTGCTACCGCGTCCGGGAGGGGAAGGAATTTCTGGCCCGCGCCAGGAAATTGAGGATCCCCGTCTGCTCCTTCTCAGCCCTCCCGAAGCAGGCCTCTTTTGTCGCCCTGCAAAAAGAGGTCAGGGCCCTGGGCCGGATCATCTCGGTCATCTCCACCGGCCCTTGCGACGTCAGGTCCAAGTACGGCGGCGTCTTCTTCTACGGCATCCACCAGGTGGACATGGTCGTCCGCCTCCTGAACCACGACGTGACCCACGCCGTCGTCAACCTCGGTCAGAAGAACCACACCGCGACCCTCTTCTCGGCCAGCGGGACGATCTCGACCATGAACCTGATCAGCGAGGGCCGCGCGGACTTCCACGTCTCCGTCATCGGCGAGAAAGGCCGCATCGACCGGACCATCACCCGCGACGCGAACGCCTACCTGTCGGGCATCAAGTCCTTCTGCCGGATGTTCAGGACCGGCAGGACCGATGAGACCGAGGCCTCGATGCTGACGCCCGTGGCCGTGCTGGAGGCCCTGGAGAAGTCGATCCCCCGCAAAAAGAGAGTCAAGGTGACGCTCTAACAGCGCGCAGGGGCACGGCGTATGCCGTGCCCCTGCCGGCCTTCTGACACCTTCTTTAAATGTCGGATTGTCTTAAGGATAATATTCTAACTTCATATATCGAAATAATTTACAAGAAATGCATCCGGTTTGCAAAGAAATTTTAAGAGCAGGCCTCCCCATCTCTCCATTCCTCTATAAATCCTCCCTCCCCTTCGGCTCCTTTTCCTGATCAGCGCCCTCCCCCTGGCCCCGAACCCCCAATCGGCTCAAATCTTACTCAACTCCTTATTTATCAATTTTCTGACAATGAGATGAACCCTCCCCGATCATCCGGTTCATATCTGTTCTTTTCAAAAATTTCAAATTTTTTGATAAAATTTTGAAAATTTATCTTGATTTTTTGAAAATTTTATTTCATATTTTGAAAAATTCAAAGGAGATTGTCATGCGCAAGGCCCTCGAAAGCTGTCCAGCCTGTGGCAGTGAACTTTTGATCACCAGGATGAGCTGCACCTCCTGTGAGACCGTCATCCAGGGACGCTACGCCCCCTGCAAATTCTGCAAATTGTCCCCGGAGAGCCTGCGGTTCCTCGAAACCTTCGTCAAGAACCGGGGAAACGTGAAGGAGATGGAGCGGGAGCTGGGCCTCCCCTACTCCACCGTCCGGGGGAAGGTCAACGACCTGATCAAGGAACTCGGCTTCGAGGTGGAGCCCGTCGAGGAGGACGACACCGCCCCCCGCCGGAGGGAGATCCTGGACAGGCTGGATCGCGGGGAGATCAAGGCCGCCGAGGCCGCGGAGATGCTGGCGCAACTAAAACAGTCCTGAGTCCTGAGTAACGAGTGCTGAGTAAAGGCCAAAACGTTGTTCTTTGCTTTTACTCAGCACTCAGCACTCAGCACTCAGCACTGATTTTGAGAAAGGAGCCCCACCATGAACGAAGAGCACCTGACGGTCCTGCGCATGGTCGCCGAGAAGAAGATCACTGCCGAGGAGGGGGATCGCCTCCTGGAGGCCCTGGGGGGAAGCCCGGAGCGGAGTCTCAAGGCGCAGCCTGTCAACCAGGCCCTTCTGAGTAGGCCGGAGGTTCAGGGGGAGGAAGACATCAGACAGGTCGAACGGGATTTCCAGCAGGCCGAACGGGACGTCCAGCAGGTCGAAAGGAACATTCAGCAGGCCGAACGAGATTTCCAGCAGACTGAACGGGACATCCAGCAGGCTGAACGGGACGTCCAGCAGGCCAGACGAGACCTTGAGCAGGCCGAACGGGACCCCGGAGCCGGCCAGGAGGCGTCGGAGCGGTTCAGGATGAGGATGGAGGCCCTCCGGCAGAGGCTGGAGGAGAAACAGCGAAGGCTGGGGGACAAAAGGCGCAGTTACGAGGAGAAACGCCACGCCATGGCCGAAAAAATGGAGGCCCTCCGGCGGAAACTGGAGGAGAAGCAGAGGAGGCGCGAGGAGCGGCACAGGCTGCGTGATCGGGAGCGACAGCGGAGACACGAGGAGCGGCTCCGGAGACACGAGGAGCGGGCGCACAGGCGCGGCATGCATATCCCGCCTCCGGCATCCCAGGCCCCTCAGGCAGCTCCGGCCCCTCCAGAAGCCCCGGCCCCTCAGGCGGCTCCATCTGCTCCGGCAACGCCCGCGCCGGCAAGACCTCCCATCGCCCCGATGCCCCCAATGCCAGCGATGCCCAAACCTGCGCCGCCAGCGATGCCCAAACCTGCGCCGCCAGCGATGCCCGCGATGCCGGACGTCGGAAGGATCGTCAGCGACGCCATGAGGTCGGTCGGCGACGCCATGAAGTCGGTGAATGTCGGAGCCATCGTCGGCGATGCGGTGAAGGGGGCCTTTGTCGGCGCCCTGGCCACGGAGTCGCGCGCCATCAGCGACCCCGGTATCCGCCGGCTAATGGTGACGAGCAGCGGGGGCGGCGACCTGACCATCCTGGATACAGACGAGGCGACGCTGAAGGTCGAAGGTCGTTGCAGCGTGGCCACCTATGGGGAAGAGGCCAGAATTGACGAGGGAGGGGGCAACGACGTGAGCCTGAGCGTCCCGGCCTCGATCCGCTCCATCCGCGTCCAGAACGTCGGCGGCGGAGACATCGAGTGTCATCTGATCAGGCTGGACGGCCACGAGATCGACCTGTCTGCCCCCGGCGGAGGAGACATCACCCTGAGGGTCCCGGAGGACGCCGCCTTCGAGATCGCGATGGAGGCCCGCGGGGGCGGGGACATCCACACGGACCTCCCCCTGGAGAGCGAGGCGCGGAGCGCCTCCCACTTCAGGGGCCGGCGCAACGGCGGCGGGAACAGCCGCGTCAAACTGTCCGCCCCCGGCGGCGGCGACATCAAACTGACCAGGCTATAGGAGACCATTCCCATGAGCGAAGAACGCATGAAGATCCTGAAGATGCTCGAAGAGGGCAAGATTAACGTTGAAGAGGCCGCCCGGCTCATTGAGGCCATCGAGCCCCAGGCCCCGGCCCGGAGGGAGTCCTCCTCCGGCGAAAAGGCGGAGTTCCTCCGCATCCTGGTCTGCGAGAACGGGCAGGAGAAGGTCAAGGTCAACGTCCCCCTCGCCCTGGCCAGGATCGCGATGAGGGCCATCCCCAACTCCGCCCGCCAGCAGATCAACGCCCAGGGCCTGGACATCGACCAGCTCCTGAACGGCGTCGTGGACAACCTGAAGCCCGGCAAACTCGTTGAGGTACAGGATGGGAGCGACCACGTCGAGATCTTCCTGGAGTAAGGAGCCGCAGCGCAGGGCCGAGGTCCTGTCAGCCATAGAACGGGGTGTTCTCTCTCCCGCTCAGGCGGTGAAGGCGTTGAAAACCCCGCTCCCCCAAAGACGCCGGGGGCGGGCCTGGCTCCCCCTCTGGTTCCGGGTGGCGGTCGTGTCGCACGGCCGGGGCGTCCGTCTCACACTCCCCCTGTTTGTCCTCGGCCCCCTGGCCCTGGTCGGCTTCATCCTCCTGCTCCCCTTCGCCGCCTTTGTCGTGGCGCTGGTCAGCATCCGGAGACGGGCCGTGCTCGGCTACTTTCTCCAGGGCATCGGCGTCCTCTGCGCCCTGACCACGACGCTCCTCCTCCACGGCCGGGGGGCCGGCGTCCACGTGAAGGACGGCGAGGATGAAATCGGGTTCTGGTTGTCATAAGACCTCTCCCCCGGCCCCTCTCCTGAAGGAGAGGGGAGATCATCTCCTAAAAGGGGAGAGTAGACCTCCTTCTCCCCCTTTCCTTTAGGAAAGGGGGTTTGGGGGGATAGGTTTAACGGAGGTTATTTATGGATAACAGATCAGTCATCCTGGACCGCCTCGACCGGGGCGAGATCTCGGCTCAGGACGCGCTCCACGCCCTGTCGGGAGCGGCAGAGCCGGGGGCGGAAGCACCCCGCCTCCCCTCACCGACCGATTTATCTGCCCCGGCGGTCCTGACGGCCCCGGAGGGTCCGGCCGTCCTGACGCGCCGGGAGCGCCTGCTCGCCCTGACCGAGCGCGTCCGCGACTGGGACCCGCGCCACATGGTCACCCTCACCCCCTCGCCGCGGGCCTGGCCCTGGCCGGACCAGCCCTATCAGTGGTTCTGGCAGGACTTCGACCACCCCGTGCACGTGGATCACACCCTCGACCTGGCCGACGGGTGCGGGCTGTTCGCCGTCCTCTATGAGGGGGACCTGACCCTGACCGGCGGAGAGGGCAGGGCGCTGAAGATCGGCGCAGCGGCCTTCGACCTGCGCATCGGGCGCGACGCGGGCGCGGCCCGGATCGCCGGCGCCACCGGCGCGCTGGACCTGAGCGTCCCGGACGCGGTCTCCCGCATCGACGCGAAGGTCCTCCCCGGAGACCTGACCGTTCGGGACCTCCGGGCGCAGAAGGTCTGCGTCGAGTGCGAGAGCGGAGACCTCCGGTGCGAGGGCCTCCGCGCGGGCGTCGAGGCCCAGGTGCGCGGGGGTGACGCCAATCTCTTCGACATCGAGGGGGAGATCGCCGTCACCGCCGCCCAGGGAAACATCCAGTGCAGGGAGGTCCGCTCGACGCGGGCGCATCTGGTCGCCCACGGCGGCATCTCCCTCTCCCTCGGCACAATCAGCCAGGGGGACTTCCGGTGCGAGACCCGGGGCGGGGACATCGAACTCTTCATCGCCAGAGACTCCGCGTGCGCCCTGTCCGCGGAGGTCTCGGACGGAGGGGTCATCTGCCCGGCATCGCTCCCCTGGACCGACCTCTCCGAAAGGTCGGGGCGCACGCTCAGGGGGACCCTGAGAGGCGGCGGCGCATCCGTCCACCTCGTCGCCAGCGGCGGGAGAATCTACATCGCGAGCAGGTGAAAGACCAGCCCTCACCCCTGATAGGAGCCTTACCATGACCGAAGAACACCTGACCATCCTGCGCATGGTCTCGGAGAAAAAGATCACCGCCGAGGAGGGCGAACGCCTCCTGGAGGCGCTCGGCAGCGAGACGGCCCCCTCTCCTCCCCCACCGGGGCCTGATCGGAAGGAGAAGACGACGGGGGGCGGTTTCTCCGGGAAAAAGGGATTCAACTTCTCCTTCGAATTCAGGAAGAAAGGCGTGTTCGGCGAAAAAGGCGTGTTCGGAAAGAAAGGGCCATTCGGCGAACACGGACCATTCGGAAAGAAAGGGCCGTTCGGAAAGAAGGGGACGTGCGGCGAGAAGTGGACCTTCAAAGGGGGAAAGTCGTGAACGCGGGATACGCGACCATCCTTCTGCTGCTCTCCTTTGCTTCATCCCTCTGCGCTCAACCGCAACCGACCGCCGGGAGGGCAGGCATGCCGGATTTCTCCGGGGTCCGGAAGCTCATTCAGGCGCAGATGGTCGAAAACTCCCTGTCCTCAGTCTCCGTCGCCGTGGCGCGCCGGGGAGAAATCCTGTGGGAGGAGGGGTTCGGCTGGGCCGACCGGGAGAATCGCATCCCGGCCACCGAACACACGACGTACTATCTCGCCAGCTTGAGACGCTGCTCAACAACGCCCGATTCAACGGACAGCGTCTGACTGGCCGCATGATGGGCGACCTGGGCACGGAAGAGGACACAGGCCCGGAGCCCTACGACCTCGACGTTTATCTCTACCTTCGAGGGGAGGCGCTCAACGGGGCAGTGACGACGCGGGGCAGTGCAAGGTTAAGTTACTGGGTGGAGTTGAAAAAGGAAGGAGTCTCGCCATGAACGAGGAACACCTGACCGTCCTGCGCATGGTCTCGGAGAAAAAGATCACCGCTGAGGAGGGGGAACGTCTCCTGGAGGCGCTCGGCAGCGAGGCGCAAGGGATACCACCTCCCAGACCTCTCAGGGTCGAGCAGAAGGAGAGGACGAGAGGGCACAGGGCAGAGAGAATGGCGGCCTTGATAGGGGTGCTAAAGGACGAGGACCGGGACATCCGGCGCAGGGCCGCCTCCGCCCTGGCGGAGATCCGGGACCCGGCTGCCGTGCCCGCCTTGATAGACGTGCTGGACGACCAGGATGAAGACGTCCGGCGCAGGGCCATCTCTGCCCTGGCGGAAATCCGGGACCCGGCTGCCGTGCCCGCCTTGACCAAAGCGCTGAGGGACAAAAACCGGGACGTCCGCCGAAGGGCCGTCTCCGCCCTGGCCGAAATTCGCGACCCGGCCGCTGTGCCTGCCCTGGTCGACGCACTGAACGACGAGGACCGGGACATCCGCCGAAGGGCCGTCTCCGCCCTGGCCGAAATTCGCGACCCGGCTGCGATGCCCGCCCTGGCCCGGGCGCTGAAAGACGGGGACGAAGACGTCCGCAGGCGGGCCATCTCCGCCCTGGGTGAGATCCGCGACCCGGCTGCCGTGCCCGCCCTGACAGAGGCGCTGACGGCCAGAGATCGGGATGTCCGGCGCAGGGCCATCTCTGCCCTGGCGGAGATCCGGGACCCGGCTGCCGTGCCCGCCCTGACCAGGGCACTGAAAGATGAGGACCGGGACATCCGCAAGAGGGCCGTCTCCGCCCTGGGTGAGATCCGCGACTCGGCTGCGGTACCCGCCCTGATTGAGGCCTTAAACGACCAGAACGAAGACGTCCGGCGCAGCGCCATCTCCGCCCTGGGTGAGATCCGTGAACCCGCGGCGGTGCCTGCGCTGACCCGAGCGTTGCAAAACAGAGACCGGGATGTCCGGCGCAGGGCCGTCTCCGCCCTGAGCGAGATCCGCGACCCGGCTGCCGTGCCTGTCCTGATCAAAGCATTGAGTGACCAGGACAGGGACGTCCGGCGTAAGGCCATCTCCGCCCTAGGCGAAATCCGCGACCCGGCAGCCCTGCCCGCGCTGACCCGGGCGCTGAAAGACGCGGACGAAGACGTCCGCCGAAGGGCCGTCTCCGCTCTGGGGGAAATCCGTGGCTGAGGATGCTGGTCCTGAAAAACCAGCGACAACCCTGTAGCCGCCCCTTCAGGGGCGTGTCTCCACTGCCATCTCATTCACGATGAGGTAAAGGCCATGAGCGCAGAACGCATGAAGATCCTGAGGATGCTCCAGGAGGGCAAGATCACCGTCGAAGATGCCTCCAGGCTGATCGAAGCGATCGAGGGGCCGGCCCGAGTTCAGCTTGAGCGCAGGCCGGAGCCGCGACACAACCCGGGCTCAGACCCGGACGAGAAGGTCGGTCGCCAGGGGTTCGACTTCAAGAGGTTCAACTACCAGGGCGCTAACCTTCACGGGGCCAAACTCGAAGGCGCTCAACTGGAGGGAGCCAACCTGGAGGGAGCTAACCTCCAGGGCGCTGACCTCCGGGACGCCGACCTCCGGAATACCAACCTCACCGGGGCCAATCTCCACGACGCGGATTTCCACGGGGCCAACCTTCAGGGGGCCAACCTCGAAGGGGCCGACCTGCACGACGTGGACTTCCACGGACTCAACCTGCAGGGCGTGAATTTTGAAGGGACCAACCTCCACGGCGCTGCGCTCGAAGGGGCCAGACTCGAAGGCGTCACCCTCACCGGGGCCAACCTCCACGACGCGAACTTCCGAAACGCCAACCTCCAGAAGGCCAACCTGACCGGCGCCAACCTCATGGACGCCAATTTCGAGGGGGCCGACCTGGAAGGCGCCAGCCTGGAAGGGGCCAACCTCCAGGACTCGGACTTCCAGGGGGCCGACCTCCGGGGCGTCGACCTGACCGGGACCAACCTGGCCGGGTTCAAGTACCAGGGGGGCAGCCTGGAGGAGATCAAGTCCTAGACAAGAAAGTTTAAACACTCGAACGCCCGCGACCGTTATAGGGTTGAACAATCCCGGAAGGCAGCTCCGGGGCGAGACGAAAAGGAACAGGGGCATGACGGTTGCGGACCTCTATGAGGCGTTCGAGGAAAGGCTGCGCCGCTTCGCCGCGAGACTGACGCGCGACCCGCACACGGCGGATGACCTGGTGCAGGAGACCTTCATCCGGGCAATGGCCCACCTCGATCTGCTGGGGCAGTTGAACGACCCCCAGCGCAGCGCCTATCTCCACCGCGTTCTCAAGAACCTGTTCGTCGACCAGCAACTGACGCGCCAGCGGGAACAGGCCCTGGTCGAGCGACTCACCCTGGAGACCCCTTCCGCAACCCAACCAGCGGAGGAGGTGATGTCGCCCAACCTGTTCGAGCGGGTGCCCGACCGCTACCGCGAGCTGCTCGAAAAGCGCTACGTCCTCGGCATGACGGGCGAGGAGATCGCCCGCGAGCTGGGGATCCCCGCAGCCACGGTCCGGTCGCGGCTTCATCTGGCGATCAAACAGCTTCGCGCCCACAAAACGCGGTACCAGTGAAGGAGAACGTCATGGAAACTCAGGAGAAGGCGCAGGGAAAGGTCATCGGCAACGTGGGGACCCTGGACCTCCGGACCGCCACCGAGGCGTCCGTGGCCGGCATCAGCCGGATCGGCAACGTCGGGATGCTCCTCTACTCCCCCGACACCGCTCCCCTCATCACCCGGTTTGAGATGGGCAATATAGGCAGCTCCATCGAGGCGTCGGCGGATGCCAAACTCCTCTCTGGCCAGGTGGTGTTCAACCGGGACTACTTCAAGGACCAGGACGTACCGTTAAGTCTGATCGTAGCGGGTCAACTGACCATCCACCCGGACGTGTTAGCAGAGGACGTTTCGAAGGGCCTCCGGGACCTGGTCATGGCCGGACAGATCATCTGCCCCGAGCATCTCACAGGAGCCATCCAGTCCAGACTCCGTAACTTCAGCGGTCAGATGATCACCTATACCCGGGCCAGCCGAATGGCGATCGGCACGCTGACGCTGGACGAAACTTACCTCCGCTCCCTGAAGGACGGCGTCGAGCTGATGGTGGTCGGCAAGCTGAACGCGCCGAAGGTGCTCCCCAACGACCTGCTGGAGCGGAAAATCCAGAAACTCCAGGTCATCGGCAGGATCACCTGCCGCGAGGAGAACGCGCAGGCCCTCCTCGCCCGCCTGGACGACAGATCGGGCTTTGCCAAATGGACGGCCATCCCCGCCGGGTTTGAGCCGGTGGAGAAGTCGTTCGTGCTGGACGCCGACCTGCTCAAGGCCCTGCCCGGACGGAAGCTCTCCTGCACGGGACGGGTCCAGATCGACCCCGGCGTGGACCCGTCCGCGCTGGACAGCGGCATCGAGGCCCTCATCATCAAGGACCTGCTCATCTGCCCGGCGGCCCTCAAGGGTGTGATCGCCCCCAAATGCAACCTGATCGACCTGAAGGCCATCTTCTACGAAGGGGCGCTCTGGCTCGTGGACGACGAGCGGACCCTCCTCCCCGCCGAGTTCGATTATCTGGAAGGCAGGGCGACCCTCGTGGTGTGCGGCGAGCTGACCATCGCCTCCGAGATCGACCCTAAGCTCCTTGCCGACCGCCTGGCGAAGGTCCACAACCTCGGCCAGATCCGATGCACGCCCGCGCAGATGGGCGCCGTCCGGGCCCGGCTGGGGATGAGCGAAGGAAAGCTGACGGATTCCACAAAGGCAGAGGCCGAGTCGGACGACGAAGACGAGGACCGCATCGGGAACGCCGGATATCTCAAGTTATAGCCGACCCCAAAGAGACCCCCCTCTTATCCCCCCCTGAAGGGGGGGAAGTAAGTCTGCTCCCCCTCTCCCACCGGGAGGGCAGGGGTCGCGACCTCATGGGAGCGACAGGTGGGGTGGTGGGGATGGGGGGAGGGGTCTAAGGAATACAAATATGACACCCACAGAAGACCGCGACCTGATCCGCCGCGCGCTGAAGGGCGACCAGAGGGCCTTCGAGGCCCTCTACAGGGCGCACCGCCCCCGCGTCTACGCCGTCGTCGTGCGCCGCGCGGCGGACCGGGACGAGACGGAGGACCTGATCCAGGTCACCTTCATACGGGCCTTCCAGGCGCTGAGAGGCTTCCGGGGGGACGCGGCCTTCTCCACCTGGCTGACGCAGATCGCCCTCAACGTCTGCGCCTCGCACCTCCGGGCGCAGCAGGTGCGGCAGGGCTACGAGGCCGGGGACCATCTTCACCGCATCGAGCAAACGCCCGCGCACGGCGAGAGCCCTGAAGAGGCGGCCTTCGCAAGGTGGCGACAGGACCTCGTGAGGGAGGGTATCCAAACCCTCCCGGCCCGCTACCGGGAGGCCGTCTATCTGCGCTACGTGCAGGACCGCTCCTACCGGGAGATCACGCGCGCCCTTCAGGTGCCCATGGGCACGGTCAAGACCTGGCTCTGCCGGGCGCGGAGGCAACTCCAGGGGGAGTTCCGGAAATCCGGCCTGCTGGCGGCCTGATCCACCTCAACCCCTCCCCTCCAGGAGAAAGCCCGCTCGATTCTCGCGCAGGAACTCCGGGAACTCGACGACCTGTCTCATCTCCACGCTCCGCAGGATGGCCTTCTCCACGGCCAGGATGTAGGCCGCATCCCGGACTGTCATCGTGCCGTTCCCCCCGTTTCGGATGCAGTCCACCAGCTCCTTCAGCTCGTCATAGTGCCCCATGTACCCGAAAGGCCCCCGGTCCATGTCCGCGCCGTCGAAGACCCACGACTGCTCGACCGCGTCCCGCGCCCGCATCAGATGACACTCCTTGAACCGTTTGGCCAGGTAGACGCAGCAGTCCTTCCCGAAAAGTTGATAGTGGTACTTCTTGAGCATGGGGTTGTACGCCTTCCCGTGCTGAATGTAGGTGTGCGTGCTGCTGTCGGCGAACGTGAGCACCGCGGAGAAGGAGTCCGCCGGCAGGTGCGGGTCCAGGTCCCAGAACTGCCACCCGCTGGCGTAGACCCGCGCCAGCGGCGCTTCGTGAAACAGGTTGACCGCCAGGTCGAGGTTGTGGCAGGCCTGGCCGGTCACCGTGTCCGTGCACTGGCAGTAGGAATAGAGCGGACGGGGGCACATCCGCCTGGCCAGCTTCACCATCGGGGCGAGCCGGTTGCACGTCCCGTGGATGAACTTGACCCCCGCCCCCTCCACGACCCGGACGGTCTCCAGCGCGTCGGCCAGCTCAATCGCGATCGGCTTCTCCACGAAGATGTGCTTCCCCGCCCTGGCCGCGGCCTGCACCAGTTTCGGGTGCATCTTCGGCCCCACCTGGATCAGCACCCCGTGAAGGCCCCTGTCCGCAAAGGGCGTAACCGGTCGTGCTCGGTGGGTTTTCAGGCTACCAAAGGCAATGGCCATTCAACGATACCGATCGCCTCAGCGTGAGGATATAAT
>Ga0209399_10000067_pt1 | contig 58804 bp, 57 predicted proteins | sample OV2TP3_FD_184130 | JGI IMG/M metagenome (GOLD analysis project Ga0209399, IMG submission 184130) | Hot spring microbial communities from Beatty, Nevada to study Microbial Dark Matter (Phase II) - OV2 TP3 (SPAdes) (version 3) | ecosystem: Environmental > Aquatic > Thermal springs > Hot (42-90C) ... | reverse complement strand
CGGGTGATCGAAGGAGTCCGACGGTGATGATCGAGATCGTCTTCTGGCTCGCAGCGCTGACGGTCGCGTACACGTGGGCCGGGTACCCGCTCGTGCTGCTGCTCTGCCGCCGCCGCGCGGCGCCGTCCGGCCGGCGCCGGCTGCCGCGGCTGTTCGGCGGCGGGGCTCGCCGCGCCGGGGCCGGGGCCGGGCGACGGACCGCGCGGCTTGGCGGGGTTGGACCCGATGCGCTTCGTTTCCCGGAGCCGATTGACATAGGCGGCGCGCTTGGCCAGCCATTCGGCGACCGATTCGCCGGGCCTGTGCCTTGGCAGGTTCGCCACGTCCTCGTCGGTCATCCACGGCTCGCGCCGCAGGCCGGGGGGATCCGCATAGACGCCGTAGGGCCGGCCGGGCTTGCCCGGCGGCCAGTCGGCCGGGTCCGGCTCGCCCGATTCGTCCTTGGGGGCGCCATAAGTGCCTGGTTTCATAGCGATAATTCCTATTTCTACTGTGAAAGAGGAATTATATCACACGGATTCCGGGCTTGTCAAGAACGAAAAAAGAACAATTATGGGAGGTCGCCAACTTTTATGCCGTATGTTCCGACACGCCGGCGGTTAAGGCTATGCACGTGCCTCATCACCGCCGCGAGATAGCGCTCACCCTTGACCGCGGCCGGCGGCACCGCCGCGTCCAGCGCCGCGATCTCGTCGGTGCTTAGGCGGAGATCCGCGGCCTTGGCGTTGGCCTGCAGGCGCTCGGCCTTGCCGGCGCCTGGGCAAGGTTGCTATTATTTCCGGAAACAAATATATTATCGTAACCGGTAACGATCTATGGCGTTGTGTCCGGTAACAAAGTTTGGAGCACGGCCATGCGACGCGTCCCATCGGTCAGCCAGCGGGTGCGGCAATCCCGCGAGCGCCGGCGTCGGGCCGGCTTGAAGCGGATCGAGGTTTTCGTGCCGGCGGACAAGGCCGACATGGTGAAAGCCTATGCCGCGCAGTTGCGGGAAGGCTCCCGATCGCAGGTGGTGAGCCAGGTGCGCAAGCTGGTGGCGAAGGCGTACCGGAAGTTCCGCGCCAGTTGCCTCGACAACATCGACGTCGATCCGGCGAGCGCTGATCTGGCGGACGCCGCGGTGGTGGCCGCCGCGTTGATGCATCGCGGCAATGCCGAAGCGTTCCGGCTCGGCCGGCGAATCCGCAGCTTGGCCAAGTAATGTCGCTTACGCCCCTGCAGCGCATCGTCGCGGAGGTCCTGCGCCCGTTTCGAACGCGCCACAACTACGTCGCCGGGGGCGCGGCCTTGAATCGCGAGTGGCCGCGGCTGTCCGACGATATGGACGTATTCCACGATCGGCGCGATCAGCTGCCCGAAAGCGTCGAACCCGAGTTGCGGGCTCTCCGCGAGGCCGGCTTCGCCGTCGAAATCACCGCCCGCGATCAATCGATCGTCGAGGCCGTCCTGCGAAGGCATGGCGGCGAAACCAAGGTCCAATGGTTCGACGATCCCGAGGCGAGCCAGCGATTTTTCCCGGCGGTCGTCGACGACGAGCTCGGCTTCCGGCTGCACCCGGCCGACATCGCCGTGAACAAGGTTCTTTGCGCGTCTCGCCGGGCGGCCCCGCGAGACGCTGTCGACCTGGTGAACATCGTCAATCGCTATTCGCCGCTCGGCCCGCTGGTGTGGGCCGCGACCGGCAAGCAACCGGAACTGAACCCTCCGCGGATCATCCGCGACATCCGTCGCATCGCTTTCGGCCATTCCGAGGCGGAAGTATCGGCGGTGCGCATGGAGGGCGAGCGACCTCCCACATGGAAAGGCCTGCGCGACGTGTTGGCACAGGCGTTGGACGCCGCCTACGACTATTGCGAGGAGGTCGCGCCAACGGAATACGGCGGCTGCCTGTTCATCGACGCCAGAGAAATTCCGGTCGAAGCCGACGACAAGGCGATCGTCGCCGGCGCGGCCAAGGCGGTGTCGCTCAAGGACTTTGGGCTGATGCCGACAATCGGCGACCGTTAACCGGTTTGATCCGAAACGGCATGCTCACGGCCGAGCCGACTATGCACTAGGCTTTTGGCATCCCCGGAAGCGTGAAGGCGGCATCGGCCTCGCCGGCCAGCCACCGCCGCGGGTCCGCCGGCGCGCCGGCGGCCGGCAGCAGCGCCACCGCGAGCGGCTTAAGCGCCCCGTCGCGGATGAAGTTGACGACCTTCGCCGGCACCTTCACTCCATAACGCGGCGACACCCAGCCGTCGCCGACCGCCGCCGACCACGCCTCGACGTCGAGGGCGGCGAGCAGGAAGGTGCCGGCCGGCGTCGCCAGCCGCCACACCCCGGCGCCGGCGGCCTCGACGGCGACGCCGGGCGCCAGGTGGAACGGCACCCGTATATGATGGCCAGTGTCGTCCGGCCCCGCCGTCTCAAATGCATCGACCACCACCAGCCGGTGATGGCGCTTATATAAGGTCACCGCCCGCACCGGCGTCAGCGGCCGCGCCAGGCGGCGATATCCCGAGTGCGCGCCGACGAAGCGGTCGGCGTCGTCGCCGGGTTGCCACAGGCGCACCTCGGACGTGGCGTCGTCGATCAGCGTCCACAGGTATTCCGGCCTCACGAAGCGGTTCTGCTCTTCGCCGTCGATCACGGGCGTGTTGTGGAAGGCGGTGGAGCGGAAGCTGTTCCGCCATTCCGGGTCGGCGCTGTACACGTAGGCGCCGCAGTCGGCGAGCAGATGCGCCCCGGCCAGCGCGGCGTCGACGCTAAGGCAGTCGTTGTGGCCGTGGCCGCCGCGGCCCTTCATGCCCACCGGCCCGCAGTCGATGAACACGTGGTCGGCCGCGTCATCTCCCGTGCCGCGCATGACATAGACGCCGCCGTCTGGGAACGCCCGCGAGGCAAGCGGCCGCGGCGCCTTCGGGATCTTCGCCGCCGCCTCGGGGCCGAGCAGCCAGAACGCCTCCGCCGCCGGGCCGGACGACTTCGCCAGGAGATCGCGGTCGTCGAAGGCGAGCGCCACCAGCGCGATCAGGTAGCGGTGGTCGGTCACCGGTTGCGGCCCGAACGGCAGCACCCGGCCGTCGTCGGCGTCGCCCCACAGCGGCGACGAGCCGTCGGCGCGGCCGTAGGCGGCGACGAAGCCGGCCATCCTGCGCAGGCGGCCGGCGTAAGCCTCGGGCACGTCGCGGCCGAGGGCGCGGGCGTACAGCGCCGGCAGCAGCAACAATTCCAGCACCAGCCGGTGGTAGGCGGTGGAGGCCTCGAAGTCGACGCCGTCGGGGAACACCTGGCGCGGCAGCTCGGCGGCAAGGATTTTCCAACCGGTACGCGCCCACCCGGCCGGGCGCCGGCCGGCGCCGAGGAACATCCCGATCACCGCCAGCCCGGCGGCGCCGGCCAGCAGGTGGTTGCCGTTGACGTCGGACCACTCCAAATGACGCCGGGCGAAGTCGCCGTGCAGGAACAGGGCGCGCAGGAAGTCGAGGCGGAAGCGGTCGTCGCGCCACGCGGTGCTGGCGTGGAAGACGCGGAACAGCCACACCAGTGTAATTCCGCGCAGCGCGACCTCCATGGTCGAGGCCCAGTTGACGCCCTGGCCGAGCGGGTTGGCGGCAATCCATTCCTCGATCGCCTGCCGCGCCGCCTCGGCGTAACGTTCCCCGCCGGCGCCGGGACCGCCGTCGAGCAGGTACGCCTGGCCGGCCGGGATCAGCCACTGCAGGCGCGCGAGCTCCCACGGCGCCTTGACGTCGCTCGGATTGTCGAGGTCGAGGACGTCGAGGCGGCGATGGGGCTTGAGCGGCCACGAATGGCCGCTCTTGAAGTCGCGGTGCCAGTCGATCGGCGTGCCGAGGGCGACCGGGCCGGAGCCGAGCAGGTCGACGCGGCGCTCCATGACCATGGCGGCGGCGGCGCGGATGCGGGCGGCGTCGCCGGGGCAGAGTTTCTCGTAAGCCTCGGCGGCGACCGGTTGCGTCGTCGCCGGGAACGGCGCCGCCGTGAGGCGCGCCCATAATCGGTCGAGATCGTCGGCGCCGAGCTCGGCAAGCAGCCTCGCCTCGGTGAGCTTGCGCTGGCGGCCAGGGGCGAGATGCTGGTCGAGCTCGCCCTTGGCGTGGCGGGCCAGCCAGCGGGCGACCGCAAACGGCGAGGCGCGCGCCCCCCGGCGCAGCAGTTCCAACAAACGCGTCATCTTTGGCAATTCCCGCTCCCCGGTCCGCGTTCCCTGGTCCCTGCTGCCGGCCTTTACGGCCGCCGGGCGACTGTAAAACGCGGGGCGGGCGCGGACAAAGCATTATGGCCCGCCGCCGCCCGCCCCGCTCCCGTCCGTCACGCCCGCGCAAGCGGGCGTCCAGGCTTTTGAAAAACAACTGGATTCCCGCTTTCGCGGGAATGACGAATGGAGTAATGCTACGCGGATCGTCTTCTAAGGTGAATCGCCCACGCCGCCCCCAGGATAGCCATGACCGAGCCGCCGTCGCTCGCCGCCCTGAGGATCAAGATTTTCGCCGACGGCGCCGATCTCGCCGGCATCCGCGCCATGGCCGCCGACCCGCTGATCAAGGGCTTCACCACCAACCCGACGCTGATGCGCAAGGCCGGCGTCGACGACTACAAGGCGTTCGCGGCCGAGGCGCTGCGGATCGTCGGCGACAAGCCGATCTCGTTCGAGGTGTTCGCCGACGATTTCGACGCCATGGAGCGCCAGGCGGTGGAGATCGCGTCGTGGGGCGCGAACGTCAACGTCAAGATCCCGGTCACCGACACCCGGGGCGCGAGTTCGGCGCCGCTGGTCGCGAGATTGTCCAGGCGCGGCATCGTCGTCAACGTCACCGCCGTGTTCACGCATGCGCAGGTGGCGGAGGTGGTAGGGGCGCTCGACGCGGCGACGCCGGCGATCGTCTCGATCTTCGCCGGCCGCGTCGCCGACAGCGGCCGCGACCCGGTGCCGCACATGGCGGCGGCGGTCGAAATCGCGCGGGCGCGGCCGAAGGCGGAAATCCTGTGGGCGAGCCCGCGCGAGCTGCTCAACGTCTATCAGGCCGACGCGGCGGGATGCCACATCATCACCGCCACCAGCGACATCCTCGCCAAGCTGGCTCACGTCGGCAAGGACCTGGCGGCGTTCTCGCGCGAGACGGTCAAGATGTTCCACGACGACGCCCGCGCCGCCGGCTACGACATCGCCACCGGCGCTAGCGGGAAGCCGTCCCCTCGATCCAGTAGGCGTGCCAGGCGGCGAGGTTGAACAGCGTCCACAGGCGCACCGCCTCGTCCTTTTTTCCCTGGCGGTGGGCGCGGAACTCTTGGGCGACGCGGTCGCGGTCGAAGACGTCGTCCTTGAGCAGCTCGGAGCCCATCACGGTGGCCTCGGCGCGGGCGCCGAAGTCCCCGCGCAGCCACTCGGCCATCGGCGCCGCGAAGCCGACCTTCGGGCGGTGCACGATCTCGGCCGGCAGCAGGTCGCCGAGGGCCTTCTTGAGCAGGTATTTCTTGACGCCGCCTTTCACCTTGGACGATTCCGGGATGTCCATGGTGAACTCGACCAGCTTGTGGTCGAGGAACGGCACCCGGCCTTCCACCGACGCCGACATGGCGATCTTGTCGAGCCGCATCAGCAACAGTTCCGGCAGCCGCAGGCGCAGCTCCGAGTAGGCCATGCGGGTGAGGGCGTCGCGGCCCGGGTGGGCGGCGTCGAAGCCCTTGAAGTAGCCGTCGATGACGGCGCCGCTGTCGGCCTGATCGAGTCCCGCCATGTCGATGCCGGCGCGCTTGAGATGCTCCCAGGCGCCGGCGGCGGTGGCGGCGTCGGCGGCGAACGGGCGCTTGAGATAGCGGCTCTTGTGGACGGTCCAGAAGGCGTTGGCGCCGCTCCAGAACAGCTCGCGCCCGTAGCCGGCGCGCCACAGCACCTCGGCGGCGCGCGCCGGCGTCTCCGCCAGGTCGGCGAGCGGCTCGGCGAGGCGGCCGATGAGTTTCCTGAGACCCGCCGGCACCGCGGCGCGATAGGGGTTCCAGAAGGCGTGGTAGAGCCTCAGATAGGTCATCCAGGTATCGTAGCCGCAGAACTGCTCGTCGGAGCCCTCGCCGACCTGCACCACGGTGACGCCGCAATCCTTGGCGAGTTTGGAGACGAAATACAGCGGCACGCACACCCAATCGGCGATCGGCTCGTCCTGGTGGTGGACCAGGTCGTCGAGATAGCCCTGCATGTCGGCGGCGTCGATCAGCACCTCGTGGTGGCTGGTGCGGAACTTCTTGGCCACCACCCGGGCGTAGTCGAGCTCGTTGATCTCCGGGTGGTCCTTGAAGCCGACGGTGAAGGTGTCGACCGGGCGGTCCATCAGCCGGCTCATCAGCGCCACGTTGGCCGACGAATCGATGCCGCCCGACAGGAACACCCCGAACGGCACGTCCGACATCATGCGCTTCTCGATGGCGGCTTCCAGGCGCTGGCGGATGCCGGCGGCGTAGAACTCCTCGCGGGCGGCGTCCGTGAGCCCGGCCACCTCGGCCGCGTCGATGCCGCCTCCCGGCGTCGCGTCCCAGAACCGCCTGGCCGCCATCCGCCCGTCGGCCTCGATTTCGAGGATGTGGCCGGCCGGCAGCTTGAAGATGTCCTTGAACATGGTCAGCGGCGCCGGCGCCACCATGAAGCTGAGGTAGTGGTTGACCGCCATCGGCTCGACGGCGCGCTCGACCTTCGGATCGACGAGGATCGCCTTGATCTCGGAGGCGAAGCGGAAGGCGCCGTTCGAGCGGGTGAAGTAGATCGGCTTGACGCCGACCCGGTCGCGCACCAGGGTCAGCCGCTTCGCCGCCTGGTCCCACAGGCCGAAGGCGAACATGCCCTCCAGGCGCTCGACCAGGCCGTCGATGCCCCAATGCTTGTAGCCGTGCACCAGCACCTCGGTGTCGGAGTGGTCGGTGCGGAACTGGTGCCCGGCCTGCTCGAGGGTGCGGCGCAGCGCCAGGTGGTTGTAGATCTCGCCGTTGAAGGTCACCCATGTCGATTTTTCGGCGTCCGACATCGGCTGCGCCGCGGCGGCCGACAGATCGACGATGGCGAGCCGGCGGTGGGCGAGGCCGACCCGGCGGTCGGGCGAGATCCACTGTCCCTCGCCGTCGGGGCCGCGATGGGTCATGGCGTCGCGCATCCGCGTCAGCAGCGCGCCGTCGACGGCGCCGCCCGGCGCCACGCACAGCATGCCGGCGATGCCGCACACGGGCGTTATCCCCGGCGGCCGCCGCGGCGCGGCGAGGGCACTGACATTTCGCGCGATTTTTCCATCCGGACCACGACTTTACCGGAGTTGCGGCCAGCCGGGTAAGCAAATAACGGACCGCCCGACGCTCACGCGGCGCCGCCGATGCGGGCTTCGAGTCGCGGGTAGACCGCGCCCAGCGTCAGGGCGCGGGTGACCATGAACACCGTGAACGCCAGCCACAGGCCATGGTTGGCCATGGCCGGCACCAGCAGCCACAGCAGGCCCGCGAACACCATGAGCGACGCCGCCATGCCGTTGCGCATCTCGGCGGTCCAGGTGGAGCCGATGAAGATGCCGTCGAGCTGGTAGCTCCACACCGAGATCATCGGCAGCGCCACCAGCCACGGCAAGTAGACGCGGGCGGCGCCGCGCACCTCGGCGACGCCGGTGATCACGTCGATGAGGACGCCGCCGATGGCGAAATAGAATATCGAGAAGCACAGCGAGAAGCCGAGCGCCCAGCGGGTGGTGGCCCCGACCGCCTGGCGGAAGCGGGCGCGGTCGCGGGCGCCGATCGCCTCGCCGGTCAAGGCTTCCGCGGCGTTGGCGAAGCCGTCGAGGGCGAACGCCATGAACATTTGGAAGTTCATGAGGATGGCGTTGGCCGCCAGCACCACGTCGCCCATGCGGGCGCCGATCCCGGTCAGGATGATGAACGCCGCCTGCAGGCACAGCGAGCGGATCAGGATGTCGCCGTTGACCCGCACCATGCGGGCCAGCCGCGCGACGTCGAACGCCGCCGCCGGGTGCCAGCGGCCGCCGATGCGCCGGAGGTCGCGCCCCGCCAGCATGAGGCCGACGGCGACGGCGGCGCCTTGCGATATCACCGTCGCCCAGGCGACGCCAGGCACCCCCCAGCCGAGACCGAGCACGAACCACAGGTCGAGCGCGATGTTGACCCCGTTCATGAAAATTTGCGTCGCCAGCGCGGCGCGGGTGTTCTGGATGCCGAAGAACCAGCCGAGCATGGCGAAGTTCACCAGCGCCATCGGCGAGCCCCAGACGGCGACGGAATAATACGCCTCGGTCAGCGGTCGCACCTCGGGGCTGGGATCGATGAGGATCAGCGACGCCCACAGGATCGGCGCCTGCACGGCGATCAGCAGCGCGCCGATGGCGAGCGCCAGCAGCCCGGCCCTGAGCAGCCAGGCGCGCACCTCGTCCGGGTGCCGCGCCCCCAGCGACTGCGCCGTCAGGCCGGTGGTGCCCATGCGCAGGAAGTTGAACATGTTCCAGACGACACCGACGATCAGCCCGCCGACGGCGACGGCGCCGAGATAATGCGGCCCCGGCAGGTGGCCGACGACGGCGGTGTCGACGGCGACCAGCAGCGGCACCGAGACGTTCGACAGGATCACCGGCCCGGCCAGCCGCCAGGTCTTGCGGTTCCAGTTCTCGGTCGTCGGCTCGGCCGTCGCGTTCGCCATCGCAGACCTCAAAAACCGGCGGCGGGCCGGGTCGGGCCGCGCCGCCGCAAATGCCGCATGAACGCGGCGGTGCTATAATAGGCGAGGCTGTCGAGGCTGGCAAAACGCCCGGAGTGGCCGACAACCATGTGGCGCCGAATATTCCTGACAACCCTTGTTGTTACCTCGGCCGCGATCGCCGTTTCATTTCCGGGCCGCGCTGAAGAGCCGGTGGCGATCAAGTATTCCAGGGCTGAGCTGGAGGCGAGGTGGGAGACGCGCATCCGCTCGTTCCTGGCCAACGGCGTGATCCCGCTCATCGACCTCGAATCGTCGCTCAGGCGCGAAGACGGCGAGAGCTATCTCGACTCCGCGCTGTCGGCGATGGACGAGGCCGGCGTGGCGCTGATCGCCTTCGACGGCTACCAGGCGCCGAAGACCGACAAGCCGCAGGAAGGCTATCGCTGGGGCTACTACGTCCACCAGGTGGTCAACGCCCATCCGGACCGCTTCATCCTCGCCACCAACGGCGGCACCAACCCGAACTGGACCAGCGGCAAGGACAGCTTCATCAGCCAGACGGAACAGCACGTTCGCGGCGGCCAATACCCGATCATGGGCGAGTTCGAATTCCGCCATTATATGTCGTCCCAGCAATGCCGGCAGAACCGCTCGGACCGCGACGTCAAGATGCCGATCGACGGTCCCAACGGCCACCGGCTGTTCAAGCTCGCGGAAGACACCGGCGTCGCCTTCGTCATCCACAACGAGCCCGAGGACGCGCCGCTCGATGCCCTGGAAAAGATGCTCAAGGCCTATCCCAAGGCCAAGGTGATCAACGCCCACTTCGGCCAAGTCCGGCATCCGGAGAAGCAGCGGCGGTTCGGGCCCGACCTGGTGCGCCGTCTGCTTTCGACCCATCCCAATCTCCACTACGACATCTCGACCGGACATCCGGGTCGGCGGTACGCGTGCGGAGACGGCGTCCTCGACACGGTGATCTGGCAGGCCCACGGCAATACCCAGAAAGACACGCTTGATCCCGCCTACAAGGCGATCTTGACGGAGTTCAGCGGCCGTTTCGTCACCGGGATGGATTACGGCGGTGGACGGTTGACTCTGCCTCGTTTCATCAAGGAGCGGGCCGCCAACGCCCGCCTGATCGTCCGCGACCTGCCCGAAAGCGCCCAGCACGATATCGGCTACCGCAATGCCTGGCGGCTGCTGACCGGGCGGCAATGGAAGTAGGTTGTCTAGCGCGGCCCTTGCGCCCGGCAATTGACGGCGGCCAGCACCCGTCCCGCCTCGGTCGCCGCGCGCAGCTCGATCTGCTGGCGCGGCTGCAGGATCCGCCACACCGGATCGCCCTTCGGCGGGCACTGGCGGGCGACCGCGGCGGCGATCGCCGGCGGAGCGCGGTCGGCCAACGCCGCCGCCGCGGCGTCGGCGAGGCGCAGGTCGACCCACACCTCGTGGCGGCGGCTGACCACGGAGACCTCGGTCAGCCGCCAGCCGGGCGGCAACGGATGGCTGCGGTAGAGGTCCTTCAGCCGCGCCTCGGCGTCCTTCAGCGCGCGGCCCATGGTCGGGCTAGGCGGCGCGTAGGCGGCCCACACCGCCGCCATCGCCAGCACGAAGCCGAGCACCAAGAGCGGACGCGGGCGGGGACGCATGGTTAGTGCGCGCGGGCGAAAGTCATGGAGTCGGGCCTTGTCCTTCGACAGGCTCAGGACGAGGCCCTCATGCTGAGCCTGTCGAAGCATGGGGGCCGGCGGGGCATGTCGCGCATAGATGCGCGAGCACTCGACTGTCGCCGGATTCGGCGGGGCCCTGCAAGCGCCGTCGCGGTTGACGGGGCCGGCCGCACCGTGTATATGCACCAATCATGACCAGGGACCCGCGCCATCCGCCGGCCGCCATGCTTGCCGAAACCGCCGACTGCGCCTGCCTCAACCTGCGCATGGCGGCGCGCGCGGTGACCCAGATGTACGACGACGTCTTGAGGCCGACGGCCCTGAAGGCGACCCAGTTCTCAGTGCTGGCGGCGGTCGCCCACGCCGGGCCGGCGAGCATGACCGCGATATCGCGGGCGCTGGTGATGGACCGCACGACGCTGACCCGCAACCTGAGGCCGCTGATCGTGCGCGGCCTGATCACGGGCGTCGCCGGCGGCGACAAGCGGCAACGGACGATCGCCGCGACGCCGAAGGGCGAGGCGGTTCTCGCCGGCGCATTGCCGCTGTGGCGACGGGCGCACCATCAAATCGTCGACGGCGTCGGCGCCGCCCGCTGGCAGGGCATGGCGACGCTGCTCCGGGAGACGATCCGGCTGTCGCGGTAGCGGGCAGGCTGTCGCGCTAGCGGGGCGCCGGCGATTCAGCCGTCGGGCGCCTGTACCGCCGCTTCCGTCTTCACCAGCCGGCGGTGGGCGCGGATGCTGATCGGAATCGACACGATGTAGGCGATGCCGACGACCGACAGCGTCAGCCACGGGGCGCTGATCAGGAACACCGTCACCGCGCCGACGATCAGCATCGTCGGTAGGATCCAGCGCCTGCCGATGTTCAGCTTCTTGAACGAGTACGTCGGGATGGTGCTGACCATCAATGCCGACACCGCCAGCAGGAACCCGCCGACCATCCAGCTCTCGCGGAACACCGCGCTGCCGGTCTGGAACGAGAAGATCAGCGGCAGCAGCACCAGTCCGGCGGCGGCGGGGGCGGGGACGCCGGTGAAGAAGCGGCCCTTCCACACCGGCGCGTCCTGGTCGTCGAGCGCGACGTTGAAGCGCGCCAGCCGGAGGCCGCAGCAGATGGTGAACAGCATGACCAGCGCCCAGCCGAGCCTGCCGGCGCTCTGCATCGACCACAGATAGAGCATCATCGCCGGCGCCACCCCGAAGCAGACGAAATCGGACAGCGAATCGAGCTCGGCGCCGAACTTGCTGGCGCCCTTGAGCAGCCGGGCGATGCGGCCGTCGAGGCCGTCGAGGACGGCGGCGACGACGATCGCCAGCATGGCGTGCTCCCAACGGTCGTGGAGGCCGTAGCGGATCGCCGTCAGGCCGGCGACCAGCGCCAGCAGGGTCAGGATATTCGGGATCATGCGGTTGAACGACAGGCCCTTGAACCGCCGTCGCCGCCCGACGCCGAATTCGCCCTGGTCCTTCCAGTTGTTCATCGGCGCGGTTCCGTGCCCCGCGTCACGCGCGGGACTCGCCCAGGCGCGCCGGCTCCTGGGCGCGCACGTCGGCGAGCACGGTCTCGCCGCCGACGGCGCGCTGGCCGACCGCCACCAGGGGCTCGACGCCGACCGGCAGGTAAACGTCGACGCGGCTGCCGAAGCGGATCATGCCAAACCGCTGGCCGGCTTTCACCGCCTGGCCCTCGACCACGTCGCAGACGATGCGCCGCGCGATCAGGCCGGCGATCTGCACGACGCCCAAGTCGCGGCCGTCGGCCATCGTCAGGCGGACGCTCTGGCGCTCGTTGCCCTCGCTCAGCTTGTCGAGGGAGGCGTTGACGAACCGCCCCGGCCGGTAGCGCAGCGCCGCCACGGCGCCGTCGGCGGGGATGCGGTTGACGTGCACGTCGAACACGTCCATGAACACCGCGACGCGCCAGCGCGCGCCGTTGGCCATGCCGAGCTCGTCGGGCGGCGCCGCCTGGTCGACCAGCTGCACGACGCCGTCGGCGGCGCTGACGATCAATTCGTCGCGGGTCGGCGTCACCCGCTCCGGGTCGCGGAAGAAATAGGCGCACCACGCCGTCAGCAGCGCGCCGACGTAGCCGAGCGGCTCGAACGCCAGGCCCGCGACCACCGCGGCGGCGGCAAACAGCCCGATGAACGGCCAGCCCGCCTTGTGGATGCGTATGGATTGCAGGTAACTGATCGCCGTACCGAGCACCGGACCGGACCTCGCAAAATGGCACCGGCGGGCATTCTAGACCAAAATCCCTTCATTCGGAATCGTCGCGCCTGCGCAAGCTGCCTGCGCGAAGCCGAAGCGGCTTCGCTTCGGCGAAGGCAGGGCGGGCGTCCGGGGTTTTGAAAAACGACTGGATTCCCGCTTTCGCGGGAATGTCGGGTGGAGCAATGCCAGGCGGATCGCGCTTTAGCCTTTCCGCGCCGGGAGGTTAAGCATGGCCTGCAGCCAGGCACTGTCTCAAAGCCTGGATGCCCCGGGCTGACGCCGGGGGATGACGGTCTGTCTTGAGGGAGCGACCGTCCCATCATTCCTTCCGTCATCGCCCTCCCCCGACTTGATCGGGGGATCAGCCCGGGCGATCCAGGTGCCGCAAGACTGAATGCGCCGCGCATATGCGGGCCATGACGACCAGCTTCGACGCGCCGCCGGCGCGCGCTATTCGATGCCCGGGCCGATCACCCGGAATCGGTCGACGACGGCGCCGGCGACGGTCTTGAACGCGCACTCGGCGAGGTCCTTCCGCCCACCCGGGGCGAAGGTGCAGAACAGCGCCCCCGCGGTGGCGCCGTGGTCGCGGGTATGGACCGCCGCCCACCACGGGTCCACGGGCCTGTTGACGTTGCCGCCGTGAAGCGGCCGCGCGCTGTGGCCGCCGAGCCCGGACACGAAAACGAAGGTGCGGCCGCGCGCCAGCCGCAACGTCGAGTCGGTGGATGCGATCTCGGGCGGGTCCGCGAAGGCGGCGATCGGGTGGCTGCGCGAATAGGAATGCTCGTGCGCGGTGGCGATGATGGCGCCGGCGCGCCGGCAGGCCTCGTAGACCGCCCACCCGGTCTCGTCCGGCTTCAGCCCGACCTGCATGGCGTGCTGGTTCTTGTGCCAGGCGCAGAGCTTCCATCGCGCCGGCGAGCGCGCCAGCGCGTCGGCGAGGAAAGCGGCATGAGCCGGCTGTTCGGCGACGGCGTCGGCGGGGCCGCCGCCGTGCGGCCAGATGCCGACCGCCGACAGCGCGAAGAACAGTCCCTTGTAGGAGCAGGCGGCCTTGACGCCGAGATCGCCCTCGCAGGCGGCGCCGGGGACCCGGCGCATCCGCGCCTGCAGCTTCCGCCGATAGGCCGGCCACGCCTTGACATCGTGATTGCCGATCACCGCGAACACCGGAAAATCGGCGCCGAGGACTTGCGTCAACTGATCGTCGAACGCGTCGGCGTCGTCCCGGTAGTCGAAATCGCCGAGATGCAGGACCATCCTGGCGCCCTCGGCCTTGACCATCCGCAGAACCGCGCGCGAATTGTCGGTCAAGCCCTGGTCGCCGAAGAACGCCACCCGCAAATCCGGCTCGACCTCCTGGGCGCCGGCGGGAACGACGCCGGCGGCGATGGACAGCCAGATGGCAAGAAACCTGATCGGGACCATGCGGGGCGGGCGCGAGGCAGCCTCAGTTGGTCGCCGGCAGCGCGAACACCTGGCCCGGGTAGATCAGGTCCGGGTCCTTGATGTGGTCCCTGTTGGCCTCGTAGATCATCGAGTAGCGGATGCCGTGGCCGTAGACGCGCCGCGCCAGCCGCCACAGCGAGTTGCCCGGCTGCACGATCACGAACGGCTCCGGCGGCGCACTCAATACCGGCTCGGCGCGCGAGAACGGCATCGACACCCGCGCCGTCACTCGGCCTGCGGCGTCGGTCTGATCGGCGCGCAGCGCGTACAGCCCCGGCTCGATCGCCGGCTCCGGCCGGAGCCGCCAGTCGCCCTTGGCGTCGGCGTCGGCGCGGCCGATGAAGGCGTTGTCGAGGTACAGGTTGACCCGCGCCTCGGGCGCAGCCCGGCCGCTGATGGCGAGCCGTCCCTTGTCGTCGTAATCGATGACGTCGACGCTGAGGCTGCCGGACTTGCTGACGCCCGCCGGCGCCTGCAGCAGCGTGGCGGCGCCGTCGCCGCGCGGCACCCGCAGCGCCAGCGCGCCGGCGCGCTCGTTGGCCGGCCGGCCGGCGATGTCCTTGTCGCGCTCCGGGACCACCAGCACCACCACGTCGTCGGAGGCCACCGGCGCAGCGCCCGCGACCTCCATCTCGAGGGTCAGTTGCCGGCTTCCCGGCTTGAGCGGCGCGGTCGGCACGAATACCCACTCGCCGCGTCCGTCCGCCTTCACCTTGCCGATCGGCCGGCCGTTGTCGAGGATGACGACGGTGCTGCCGGGCAGCGCCCGGCCCGCCATCACCGCGTCGCCGGCCGGATCGACCCGCACCACGTCGAAGCTCGGCTTCGCCGCCGTCGACGCCGGCGCCCGCTCGCCGCCGGCGACGGTCGGCGCAACCGCCTGCCGCGACTGCTGGCCCGCCTCGCGGGTGCCGCTGACCTCGTCCCGCAGCAACACCACGTTGACGGCGATGGCGCCGGCGACCGCGACGGCGCCGACGGCGGCGATCAAGAGCGGCTTGTTGAGCACGGGCTTCGGCCTCCCTTAGAACGGGAATCGGGCGATTATACCATCCGGGCGGGCCGCCGCGGCGGCGAAATTCCGGAGCGGCCGTCATCGGCCGGCTTTGCCATTGGCATTCCGGGGGCGATCCAGGATGGCGCGAAGTCTGGATGCCCCGGGCTCCGCCGGGGCATGACGGACGAGGGGATGGCAAGGCCGCTGCCCCAGCCCCAATCGTCATCGCCCGGCGCAGCCCGGGCGATCCAGGTTCGTCGGGCTGGACGGTGCCGCACCTCAGTAGGCGGAAGGCGTGCTCTTCTTGCGCCTGACTTGGTGGTCGATGGGCTTCAGGGACTTGAGATAGGCGACGATCGCCCGCCGGTCGGCGTCGGTCAGCTTGCCGGTGGCGTCGTCGACCACCTCGCCCATCTGGCCGCCGACGTAGTCGGCGTCGGGGAGCAGGCCGCTTTCCAGCACGTTCAGGATGTCGGTGTCGGTCCAGCGGCCGATGCCGGTGTCGACGTCGGGCGTGATGTTGGGGATGACGCCGCCCTCGGGGCCGGTCGCGGTGCCGGCGAGCTCCATGTCCGGCTTCCGGCCGCCGAGCGCGTCGCGCGGCGTGTGGCACTCGCCGCAATGGCCGAGCGCCCGCACCACATAGGCGCCGCGGTTCCATTGGTCGCCCTTGGCCGGGTCCGGCCGATAGGCGCCGGGGGTGAAGTAGAGCGTCTTCCAAAACCATACCAGGGGCCGCCAGGCGAACGGCGGCGACAGGTCATGCGGCTTGTTGGGTTGGGCGACCGGCGGCAGGGTGAACAGATGGGCCTTGAGATCGAGCATGTCGTCGTCCGACATGGCGGTGTAGGAGGGATACGGGAAGGACGGGAAATAGTGGCCGCCGTCGGGGCGGACGCCTTCGCGCAGGGCGCGGACGAAATCGGCGTCCGACCAGCCGCCGATGCCGGTCGCCTTGTCCGGCGTGATGTTGGGGCTGAAGAACACGCCGAACGGCGTCTTCAGCGCGCGGCCGCCGGCCAGCGCCGGGCCCTTGCCCTTCTTGTCGGTGTGGCAGGCGACGCAGCCGCCGGCGGCGAGCAGGTACGCGCCGCGCGCCGCATCGGCGGCCGCCGCGGACGCCGACGGCGGCGCCACGAACGCCGCCGTCGCAACGACCAGGACCGCTCCCCGGATCGCCGAAGTAACGGCAGGAAGTTTTCCGCGCCGGCGGCGGGGGCCGTCCACCGCCGAACTATTTCACCTCTTCGCCGCGGAACGGCTTGTGACAGGTGCCGCAGCCGTTCTTGCCGAGCGCAGCGAACTGCTTCGTGATCGCTTCCTTGTCGCCGGAGGCCGCGATCTTTGACAATTTCGCCGCCTCGTCGCCCATGGCCTTCGCCGCCTTCTCGAACCCGGCCCAGTCCTGCCAGATCTTCGCCTCCGCCCGCGTCTTCTTGGGGTCGACGTCCGGCCGGCCGGTGCCCTTGACGAACAGGGGCGCGATTTTCGGCGCCGCCGCGACCAGCGCGTCGGCGGCATTCTTCACGTCCGCCGCCGAGCCCTGGCCCTTCTCGATGAAATTCTTGACGACGCCAAGGTTCTTGGAAACGACGTTCTTCATCAGGTCCTTGCGCTTGTCGATCGCCGCCATGTCGGCGGCCGTCGCGACGCCGCCGGCGGCCACGAATCCGACGGCGAGGAATCCCGCCGCGACCCCGGCGGCGAGTAGTTTGGTGGTGGTGTTCATCGAGAACCTCCCGAATGGTTGATGCCCTTAATAAACAGCGCCGGACGCCGATTATTCCGCCGCGTCGCCAGCCGACCGGCGGCCGACAAATCTACTTATTTCGAGCGATTTTACTATTAAAATATCCGTTACCGGGGACTTTGGGTATTTTCCACGATGGGGTGGGGGACTGCCGTGGCCGGACCGTCGTCGCTCTGCGTTTTCTGCGGCTCCAAGACCGGCGCCGATCCGGCGCACGCTGCGGCGGCGCGGCGCCTCGGCCAGCTGATGGCGGAACGCGGCGCGCGGCTGGTGTTCGGCGGCGGCCGCATCGGCCTGATGGGGGTGCTGGCCGACGCGGTGATCGCCGGCGGCGGCAAGGCCATCGGCGTGATCCCGGACTTCCTGATGGAGCTCGAGGTCGAGCACAAGGGCGTCGACCAGATCATCGTCGCGTCCTCCATGCACGAGCGCAAGACCCGCATGTTCGAGCTCGCCGACGGCTTCGTGGTGCTGGCCGGCGGCCTCGGCACCCTCGACGAGACGCTTGAGATCGTCACCTGGAAGCAGCTGCAGCTCCACGCCAAGCCGGTGGTGGTGGTCAACACCGGCGGCTACTGGTCGGCGCTTCCGGAGCTGTTCCGCCGCGCCATCGCCGGCGGCTTCGCGCACCCCGGCGTGATGGATTTGTTCACCGTCGTCGACACCCCCGACGAGGTGTTCGCGGCGCTGGCGGCGGCGCCGAAGCCGGACCGGCGGGTGCTCACCAGCCACCTGTGACGCCGCCATCCCGCCGCCTCTTGCCAAGCTTTGCGGCGGCTTCTAGGGTTCGGGGAACCCGCCCCGCCAACGCCTGCCCCCGGGAGCCATGTCCATGCCCAAGATCAAGGTCAAGAAGCCGATCGTCGAGCTCGACGGCGACGAGATGACGCGCATCATCTGGGCGTTCATCAAGCAGAAGCTGATCCTGCCGTACCTGGACGTCGACCTGAAGTACTACGACCTGTCGGTCACCAAGCGCGACGAGACCGGGGACCAGATCACCGTCGACGCCGCCAACGCCATCAAGCAGCACGGGGTGGGCGTGAAGTGCGCGACGATCACGCCGGACGAGGCGCGGGTCAAGGAATTCAACTTGAAGCAGATGTGGCGGTCGCCCAACGGCACGCTGCGCAACATCATCGGCGGCACCATCTTCCGCCAGCCGATCATCTGCAGGAACGTGCCCCGGCTGGTGCCGGGCTGGACCAAGCCGATCGTCATCGGCCGTCACGCCTTCGGCGACCAGTACCGGGCCACCGACATCATCGTGCCGGGCAAGGGCACGCTGACGCTGCGCTTCCAGCCCGAGGACGGCGGCAAGCCGATCGAGCGCGAGGTGTTCAAGTTCAAGGAGGCGGGCGTGGCGCTCGCCATGTACAACCTCGATGAATCGATCCGCGGCTTCGCGCGCTCGTGCTTCAACTACGCGCTCGGGGTGAAGTGGCCGCTGTATCTGTCGACCAAGAACACCATCCTCAAGACCTACGACGGCCGCTTCAAGGACATCTTCGCCGAGATCTACGAGAACGAGTTCAAGGACAAGTACAAGGCCGCCGGCGTCACCTACGAGCACCGGCTGATCGACGACATGGTGGCGTCGGCGCTGAAGTGGGAAGGGGCGTTCGTGTGGGCGTGCAAGAACTACGACGGCGACGTGCAGTCGGATACCATCGCCCAGGGCTTCGGCTCGCTCGGGCTGATGACCTCGGTGCTGCTGACGCCGGACGGCCATACGGTCGAGGCCGAGGCCGCCCACGGCACGGTGACGCGGCACTTCCGCGAGCACCAGAAGGGCAAGCAGACGTCGACCAACCCGATCGCCTCGATCTTCGCGTGGACGCGCGGCCTTCATTACCGCGGCGATTTCGACTCGACGCCCGAGGTGGTGAAGTTCGCCGAAACCCTCGAGAAGGTGTGCGTCGACACCGTCGAGGCCGGCTTCATGACCAAGGACCTGGCGCTCTTGATCGGCCCCGACCAGGCGTGGCTCAACACCGAGGCGTTCCTCGACAAGCTCGACCAGAACCTCAAGAAGGCGATGGGGTAGGGCAGTCGGCGACCCTGAGGCGCCGAACCCCGACCAAAGACAAAAGCCAGCGTCGCAAGGCCGCTGGCCTTTTTGTTTTGACAAGCCGCGGCCGAGGTTATAACATTTGGTATAACACCGAGTTCAGGAGGACACGATGGGGATCGCCTTGAAGCTCACCGCCGTGGGCAACTCCACGGGCGTGATCCTGCCGAAGGACGTTCTCGCCGGCATGAAGGCCGGCAAGGGCGACACGGTCTATCTGACCGAGACGCCGGACGGCTACCTGATCACGCCCTACGACGAGCGCTTCGTCCGCCAGGTCGAGGCGGCGGATGGCTTCATGCGCAAATACCGCGACGTACTGCGCGAACTGGCGAAATGAAGGAGCCCAACTGGCTGCTTGTGGAAGCGGTCGCGGCCGTTCACAAGATGCTGGTCGCCGAGCACGGCGGCATCGCCGAAATTCGCGACCGAGGGCTTTTGGAATCGGCGTTGGCGCGGCCGCAGAACCGCTTCGCCTATGAACCGGACGCCAACCTGTTCGATCTCGCGGCGGCCTATGCCTACGGCCTCGCCCGCAATCACCCTTTCGTCGACGGCAACAAGCGGATTTCCATAACCGCCGTCGCCATGTTCCTCGGCGACAACGGCCACGAGTTCGCGCCCGCGAAGCTTGACGCCCTCGAAACGTTCCTGCGTCTCGCCGCCGGCGAGATCGAGGAGGCGGATTTGGCGCGCTGGATCGAGCGCAACAGCCGCAAGAAAAAGCGCCGCCGCAAGAACCAGTCGTCACCCACCGATCAGGTCGGGGGCCGGCCCCCGCGCAAGCGGGGGTCCAGACTATAGAAAAAACTGGATTCCCGCTTTCGCGGGAATGACGGCATCGTGACCGTATCGCGGATAACGCTCCCTAAACCACGAGCATCGGCTTCAGCGCCCTGAGCACGGCACCGGGTGCGGCGCCGCGCTTGACGGTCGCCAGCGGCAGCCGCGCCGGCAGGAAACGCGCGAGCGTCGCCGCGGTGTCGGCGAGCGCCACGGTGCTGTCCTCCGACTCGTCGACGACGACGCCGGCGATCATTATGCCGCGGGCCGCGAGCGCCACGGCGGCGGTGAGCGCGTGGCTGATGGCGCCGAGGTACGAACCAACCATCAGGAGCGCCGGTGCCTCCAGGGCGGCGATCCAGTCCAGCACCGTATGGCGGTCGTCGAGCGGCACCATGACGCCGCCGACGCCCTCGATCAGCAGCAGGTCGTGGTCGCCCTTTTGCGCGTCGCGGCAGAACGCAACGAGCGCATCGAACTCGACCGTGCGCCCCTCGCGCCGCGCCGCCATGTCGGGGGCGAGCGGGACCTCGAAGCGCCACGGCGACGCCGCCTCAATGGCGTCGCGGGTCGGCTCGCGGCCGATGGCGCGCAGGAGAATCGCGGTATCGCTGGCATCCGCCGTCGCCCAGGCGAATCCGCTGATCACCGGCTTCACCACCGCCACCTTCTTCCCGGCGGCGACGAGCGCGCGGGCTAGCGCCGCGGCAACATAGGTCTTGCCGACGGTGGTGCCGCTGGCGGTAACGAACAGCGTCTTCATGCGGTTTGCCGCCGTAACCTTCGGCCCCCATGGTTCGACAAGCTCACCATGAGGGCCTCACCCTGAGCCTGTCGAACGGGTGAGGCCCGACTGGCTCGAATCGTCACGCCGCCTCGGTCAGGATGCGGGCGCGGATCACGTCGGCCAGCCGCTTGACGTCGGCGTCGTCGTGGGCGGCGGTGAAGGTGACGCGTAGCCGCGCCGTGCCGGCCGGCACCGTCGGCGGCCGGATGGCGATGACCAGGAAGCCTTCCTCCTCCAGCAGCCGCGAAGCATTGAGCGTGCGCGTCTCGCCGCCGAGCACGATCGGCACGATCGGGCTTTGCGCCTCGGGCAGCCCCAGCGCGCGGGTGAATGCCTTGGCCTTCCTCAGCGGCAGCGCCGCGTAGGCGGGGTCGCGCTCGATCAGCTCGATGGCGGCGATGGCGGCGGCGGCGGACGCCGGCGGCAGGCCGGTGGAATAGATGAACGTGCGGGCGCGGGTGCGGATCAGGTCGACGACGGCCCGGCCGGCGCACAGGTAGCCGCCGTAGCCGCCGATGGCCTTCGACAAGGTGCCCATCTGCAGCGGCACCCGGCCGTGTGCGCCGTCGGCGAAGCTGGAGCCGCGGCCGCCGCCGACGACGCCGATGCCGTGGGCGTCGTCGGTCATCAGCCAGGCGTCGAACTCGTCCGCCGCGTCGGCGAGCGCGGCGACCGGCGCCAGGTCGCCGTCCATGGAGAACACGCCGTCGGTGACGATCATGGCGCGCGGATGGCGGGCGCGGTGGGTCCCGAGAATCTCGCGCAGGTGCCCGACGTCGTTGTGGCGGAACACGAAGAGCGCGCCGTCGGCCAGCTGCGAGCCGGCGAAGATGCAGGCGTGGCTGAGCTCGTCGACGGCCACCATGTCGTCGCCGCCGACGAGGGCCGGGATGATGCCGGCGTTGGCGAGATAGCCGGAGCCGAACACGCAGGCGTCCTCGGCGCCCTTCAAACGCGCCAGCTTTTCCTCCAGCACCTTGAACAGCGGGTGGTTGCCGGTGACCAGCCGCGAGGCGCCGGCGCCGGCGCCGTATCTCTCGGTCGCGGCGATGGCGGCGCGCTTGATCTCCGGGTGCTGGCTGAGGTTGAGGTAGTCGTTGCACGAGAACGAGATCAGCCGCCGGCCGCCGCGCATCACCTCGATCGGCCCGACGCGCTCGGTTTCGGCAAGCCAGCGGCGCAGGTTGCGCTGCTCGAGCGCCTTCAATTTGCCTTCGGCGAACTCGTTCAGCGACCGCGACACTCTAGGCCTCCCGGGCGAACGGGCGCAACGCCGACCATTCGCCGACCACCTTGACCACCGTTCCGGTGAGCCGCGCCAGGTCGTCCTCGCCGATGGTGAACGCCGGCATCAGGTAGACGACGTTGGCGAACGGCCGGATCCAGCATCCTTCGGAAATGAAGCGGGCGCGAAGTCCATTGACGTCGTCGATGCGGTCGAGCTCGACGACGCCGACGGCGCCCTTGATGCGCACGTCCATGACCCCGGCCATGGCGCGGCACGGCTCCAGGCCGGCCGACAGGCGCTTCTCGATGGCGCGCACCTGGTCGAGGCGCGGCTCGCGCTCGAACAGGTCCAGCGACGCGTTGGCCGCCGCGCACGCCAGCGCGTTGCCGGCGAACGTCGGCCCGTGCATCAGCGCCCGGTCGGGATCGTCGGACAGGAACGCCCCGAACACCTGCGCCGTGGCGATGGTGGCGGCCAGCGGCAGGGTGCCGCCGGTGAGCGACTTCGCGAGCGTCATGATGTCCGGCACGACGCCGGCCTGCTGGCAGGCGAACAGGGTGCCAAGCCGGCCGAGGCCGGTCATGATCTCGTCCAAAATCAGCAGTAGCCCGTGGGCGGCGGCGACGTCGCGCACGGCCTTGAGAGTCTCGGCGGTGTGGAACAGCATGCCGCCGGCGCCCTGCACCAGGGGCTCGAGGATGACGGCGGCGCATTCGTGTGCGTGCGTGCCGACGAAGGCGCGCAGGTCGGCGAGCGATTTGTCGTCGCGCGGCAGCGCCAATCGGTATTGGCCTTCCATCAGGTCGGCGACGGCGCCGTGGACCGCGCCCTCCGGGTCACCGACCGCCATGGCGCCGATGGTGTCGCCGTGATAGGCGCCGTCGAAGCAGACGAACTTGCGGCGCTTCGGTTGCCCCAGGTTGCGCCAGTACTGGACCGCCATCTTCATCGCCACCTCGACGGCGACCGAGCCCGACTCGGAGAAGAACACGCGGTTGAGCGAGCCCGGCGCCAGCGCCGCCAGCCGGCCAGCCAGCGTGAACGCCGGCTCGTTGGCGAGGCCGCCGAGCATGACGTGCGGCATCACCTCCAATTGCCGGCGCACGGCATCCCGGATGTGCGGGTGGTTGTAGCCGTGGCACGCCGACCACCACGACGCAATGCCGTCGACCAGCTCGCGGCCGTCCCAAAGCTCGATGCGGCTGCCGCGCGTCGCCTTCACCGCCTCCGGCGGCGGCGCCGTCTGCATCTGCGCGTACGGCATCCAGATGTGGCGGTAGCCTTCGTCGAACCAGTCGGGACCGGAGGCCGGTCGCGACCGGGGCTGGCGCCGGGCGGTCATCAGGCGGCGCCGGCCCCCCGGTCGGCGACGGCCGGCCTGAGGCCGAGGCGTTCGAACAAGGCGCGGTCGCGGTCGCGGCCGGGATTAGGCGTGGTGAGCAGCTTCTCGCCGGTGAAGATCGAGCCGGCGCCGGCGAGGAAGCACAACGCCTGCAGCTCGTCGGTCATCTGCTCGCGGCCGGCGGAAAGCCGGATCACGGAGGCCGGCATCATGGTCTTGGCGACGGCGACGGTGCGCACGAACTCGATGCCGTCGAGGTCGTCGGCGTCGGCCAGCGGCGTGCCGGCGACGCGCACCAGCATGTTGATCGGCACGCTTTCCGGATGCGGGTCGAGCCTGGCCAGCGTCGCCAGCATGGCGGCGCGGTCGGCGCGGGCCTCGCCCATGCCGACGATGCCGCCGCAGCAGACCTTGATGCCGGCGGCGCGCACGTGATCGAGGGTGTCGAGGCGATCCCGGAAGGCGCGCGTGGTGATGATGCGGCCGTAGAAGTCCTCGGAGGTGTCGATGTTGTGGTTGTAGAAATCCAGCCCGGCGCGCTTCAGCCGGTCGGCCTGCTTGGCGGTCAGCATGCCGAGCGTGGCGCAGGTCTCGATGCCGAGGGCGCGCACGCCCTCGACCATCTCGCACACCGTTTCGAGGTCGCCGTCCTTGGGGTTGCGCCAGGCGGCGCCCATGCAGTAGCGGGTGGCGCCGGCGTCGCGGGCGAGGCGGGCGGCGGCGATCACGTCGGCCGGCGCCATCAGCCGCTCGGCCTTGACGCCGGTCGCGTAGCGCGCCGCCTGCGGGCAATAGGCGCAGTCCTCGGGGCAGCCGCCGGTCTTCACCGACAAGAGCGTCGCCATCTGCACCCGGTTGGCGTCGAAATGCCGCCGGTGCAGGGCCTGGGCATCGACGATCAGGTCGTTGAAGGGGAGCTTAAAAAGCGCCTCGGCCTGGGCTTGCGTCCAGTCGTGGCGAAGGTCCCGGACACGCTCCGCGGCCGGCCGCGGCGGGCCATAGCCGGCGATCGGATCGGCGTCTGTCGCCATCCCGGGAAACCCCCTGGAGAACTCGGAAAACACGCGCCCGGAGTGTAGGGGAGGGGCGGCAGCGGAACAAGGCTCGGGCACCGACTTGCGGCTTTGACTGTGCCCTTGACTGTCCGGGGCGCGTGGCCTAAAAAGCCGCCACTTCGGGCCGCTCCGCGTCGCGCCTCGCTCGGCGCGCCGGCGGCGGTCGGAGGTTTCGTTCCTTGGAAAGGATCGCTCAACCGATGTCGAGACGGTGCCAGCTTTCGGGTAGCGGCGTGCAGTACGGCAACAACGTCAGCCATGCCAACAACAAGACCCGCCGCCGGTTCCTGCCGAACCTGCAGATGACCTCGATGTTCAGCCAGGCGCTGGCGCGGCCGGTGCGCCTCAGGCTGACCCCGCGCACCATCCGCACGGTGGAGCATAAGGGCGGCCTCGACGCGTTCCTGCTCGACACCCGCGACGCCGACCTCGAGCCGGCGATCCTGAAACTGAAGAAGCGGATCAAGAAGGCGATCGCCCGCGCGGCCGCCTGACCGTTGGCCGCTCCGGCCGTTCGCCCCAGCCAGCCCGCGCGCAGCGCGGGCTTTTTTGTCGCCCGCCAGCGGCCGGAAGTTCTCAATACGTTCGCAAGCCGCGGCGCATCGTCGGCGTGGCGGCGGCGGCGGAAATATGCGAGTTTATGCGGTGGCAGGGCGATGCCTTGACACCATCGTCGGGGTGGCGGTTTCGGTTCGTCATATTCGGGACCCGGGCAACCTACCTCGACACCGTCCGCGCACAAACCAACGCCGTTACGCGGATCGTCACTCCGTCCGTGGGGGGATGGACCATGGCGAAGCGGAGCAACCGCAGTCAGAAGCGCCTTCGCAAGACCAACGCCGGGCCGATCGCCGGACCCGAGGCGCGCGGACGCCGAACCGCCGTCGCCGGCGGGCGCCGGGCGCCGTCGTCTCCGTTCGATGATCCCTATTTCCGCGCGGTCATCGGCAACTCGCCGACGGCGATCTTCGTCCGCGACGTCGACAGCCGCTACCTGATGGTCAACAGGGCCTACGAGAGACTGCGCAACGTCTCCGACGAGGAAATCTTCGGCAAGACGCCGCACGCCGTGTTCGATCGAAAAACGGCCGACGAGATCATCGCGCGCGACCGCGAGGTCCTGCGATCAGGGCGGAAAATTGAGCGCGAGAGCGTGCTTATCCTGCGCGACGGCTCGACGCGGGTGCAGTCGACGATCATGTTTCCGTTCCACGACTCGGAGGTCAAGGCGATCGGCGTCTGCGGCATCGTCACCGACCTCGCCCAGCAAAAGCGCGCCGAACGGGCGGCGCGCGTCAGCGAGGAACGGCTGCGGGCCGCCATCGACAGCCTGCAGGAAGGATTCGCGCTTTTCGACGCCGATGACCGGCTGGTCGCCTTCAACGACCGATACCGGGAGCTCCGGCCCGCCTCGCAGAAAACCCGGGACCGGGGCGGCACCTTCGAGGACATGGTCCGCGAGCACGTCCGGCTCGGCTTGATCCCCGAGGCCATAGGCCGCGAGGAAGCCTTCATCCGCGAACGGATGGAACAGCACCGCAACTTCAAGGAGCCGATCGTCCGCCGCTTCGTCGACGGCAGATGGCACCTGATCAACGAGGCGCGCACGCCCGAGGGGGGAACCGCGCTTTCGATCATCGACGTCACCGACCTGAAGCGCGCCGAGGAGGCGTTGCGCAAGAGCGAGGCGCTGTTCCGCGCCGTGGTCAACTATTCGCCGACCAAAATCCACATCAAGGACGTGGAGGGCCGCTACTCCCTGATCAACAAGGAGGCGGAGAAGCTATTCGGCGTCACCGACGAGCAAGGCCGGGCCAAGACCTCCTACGACCTGTTCCCGAAGGATGTGGCGGACGCCTTCATGGCCCACGACCGGGCAGTGATCGAAACCGGCAAGGCGATCGAGAAGGAAGAGGAATTCACCCTGGAGGACGGTCTCCACACCTACCTGACGGTGAAGTTCCCGATCTACGATCTGGACGGGATCGCCGCGGTCGGCGCCATCGGCACCGATATCACCGAGCGCAAGCGCGCCGAGGAAACGGTCCAACGGCTGGCGGCCGCCATCGAGGGGCTTTCCGAGAACTTCTCGCTGTACGGCCCCGACGACCGCCTGATCATGGGCAACCGCAATTACCGCGAGATCAACGCGCCGATCGCCGAGGCGACTCAGCCCGGCGTCACCTTCGAAGCGCACACCCGCGCGACGGTCGCGCGCGGCCTGGTGCCGCAGGCGAAGGGGCGCGAGGAGGAATGGGTGCGGGAACGCGTGCAACGGCACCGCAACCCCGGCCCGCCGTTCGAGGTCGAGCGCCAGGACGGGCGGTGGTTCCTGGTCCGCGAGCAGCGCATGGCCGACGGCTCCACGGCCACCATCGCCACCGACATCACCGAGCGCAAATGGGCCGAGGAGGCGCTGCGCGAGAGCGAAGCGCGCCTTTCCAACCTCCTCGACAACTCGCCGACGCCGATCTACTTCAAGGACCCCGAGGGACGCTTCCTGATCGCCAACAAGCAGTACGAGAGGATGTACCGGGTGAAATTCTCCGACATCCGCGGCAAGACCTCGAAGCAAATCTTCGGCGGCTCGCTCGGCGAGCAATTCTACGAGCACGATCAGATGGTGCTGGAGGACCGGCGGATGGTCGAGCGCGAGGAAAACATCTTCGGCCGCACGTATTTGACGCTGAAATTCCCGATCGTCGACCAGACCGGCGAGCTGCTCGGCCTCGGCGGCATCGAAACCGACGTCACCGAGATCAAGCGCGCTGAGAAGAACCTGCGCGACGCCAAGGAACAGGCGGAATTCGCCAATCGCGCCAAGACCGAGTTCCTGGCCAACATGAGCCACGAGCTGCGCACGCCGTTGAACTCGATCCTCGGGTTGTCGGAAATGCTGATAAACCAGACCCTGGGGCCGCTGGGATCGCCCAAGTACCGGGAATACGCCGAGGACATCCACACCTCCGGCAACCACCTGCTCAGCCTGATCAGCGAAGTACTGGACCTATCCAAGATCGAGGCCGGCGAGTTCGAGATCAGCGAGAGCGAGATCGACGTAACCCAGGCGGTGTCGACCTGCGTCAGGATGATCGAGGGGCGCGCCCCGGAGGAATCGCCGCGGGTCCGGGTCGAATTCGCCAACGGGCTGCCGCGGCTGCTCGGCGACGAGCGGCGGTTCAAGCAGATCCTGTTGAACCTGCTCGGCAACGCGGTGAAGTTCACGCCGCGGGAGGGCAAGGTATCGGTGGCGGCGAGGGTGTCCAACGGCGGCCGCTTCACCATCGAGGTCGCGGACACCGGCATCGGCATCGCCGCCAAGGACATTCCAAAGGTGCTCGAGCCGTTCGGGCAGGTGCGCGACGTGTTCACCCGCAAGCACGAAGGCACCGGGCTCGGGCTTTATCTCGCCAAGTCGTTCACCGAGATGCACGGCGGCACGCTGGAGATCGCCAGCACGCTCGGCAAGGGCACCACCGTCGTACTCAGATTCCCCAAGGAGCGAACCGTCGCGTAGCGCTTCAGCTTGGCCCCACCCTTCGACAGGCTCAGGGTGAGGTCCTCATGCTGAGCTTCCTCATCCCGAGCAGCGCGCGCCTCTCCTTCGACGACGCTCAGGATGAGGCGCGCGCGTGTCGAGGGACGAAGCATGAGGGGGGGCCGCGCCCGTCGGATCGGCGGCTCATTCCATCAGCTCGAACATCATCAGCAGCGTCCGTTGCTCGGCGTTGAAGTTGTCGTCGGAGATCAGGTAGATCAACGTTTCGCCTTTGGCGCCGCGGCGTGCCTCGACGCCCTCGAAGTTGTCGACCGTCAACGGCGGCCGCAACTCCGCCACCGTTTCGCCCGCCAGCACGGCGCCGGCGCGGATGGCCCCGGCGGCGACGCGCTTCAATCGCACGACATTGCCGCCGCGCAGGATGTACAGGCGCTCCAGCACCAGCACGTCGCCGCCGGGCAGCGTTGTCGCGCCCGAGACCTGGAAGCGGTCGGCCGCCGCGTAGGTCAGCACCGACCAGCCGTCCGCGTCGCTCACCCAGCCAACGGCGTCGGCGCGGCCGCGCGCGCCGGGCGTCAACGCCAGCAGGCGGCCGTCGGCGAGCAGCGCCAGCCCCTTGATGCCGCTGTTGGGAGGCATCCGCGACAGCTCCGCCGGCGGCGGCATCGGCACCGGCACGGTGCGGCCCGGCAGGTACCGCCACAGCCGGTGACGGTTCTCGAAGGCGACGATGATCTCGCCCTCGACGCCGGGGCTCATCGCCTCGGCCTCCGCTTCCGCCGGGTCCATGATCGGGACGCCGCGCAGGTCGGCGAGCGAGCCCAGGTCGGCGTCGGCGAGGCCGGCGAGATCGCCGGCGGCGTTGTAAACAAGGCGCGCCGACAGGCTCTGGGCGCGGTCCGAGATCGTCACCATGCGGGCGCCGTCGGCGCTGACGCCGAGGGCCGAAAAGCCGCCGAAGCGCTCGTTTGCGGAGGCGAGCTCAAGCCCGCCCCGGTAGCGCAGGCGGCCGACGGCGGTCGTCGAGGGATCGCCCGCCCGCAGCGGCACCGGCGTCGCCGTGACGGCGATCGGCTCGGCCCGGCCGGGGCCGGCCATCAGCCCGTGGGCGAGCGCCAGGCACAGCGCGAGAACCGGCAGCAAGGATGAGAGGCGAGCCATCATGGGCGCATTTGTAGCATTCGCGGCGCCGCCGCGAACGCCCGCTTTCGCCCGCCGCAATGAAAACGGTCCTATCGGCGGCCGGTCGAAATAGGGGAGACTTGCGGCCGGACCGGCGATAGTCTACGGGAAGTAAAACGAGCGAACGACAAAATAAACGCCGACGTTGGACACGCGTCGGCGGCTCGGGCCCGAAATGAGGGCCCGGACGCTCGCGATCAGGGAGCATCCACGGCGGGTTCAAGCCGCCTCGCGCGAAACCTCAGGACATGGTCGTGGTTTTAGCGGCTGTTGCGCCGCGGCGTGGGGTGTGTGCGCGTGAACCCGATCAAGGAACGACGAACGGGACGAAAATAGGACGAGGCCACAGCGGGGGAAGTGCCGACGACGCAACCGACCATTCCACTCGACACCATCAATCACCCACGGGAGGACGAACCAATGAACGAACTTTCACGACGCACTTTCGTCAAGGGCGTTGCCGCCACGGCGCCGCTGGCGCTGGTGCTCGGCGACCCGAGGCTGGCCGCCGCGGTCGCCGCCGGCCTCGAGACGGTCACCATCTCCACCGCCGACGGCCGCAAGGTCAAGGGCGCGCTGGCGATGCCGGCGAAGACGCCGGCGCCGGCGGTGCTGCTGATCCACGAATGGTGGGGGCTGAACGACCAGATCAAGTCGGTGGCGGCGGAATTCGCCAAGCTCGGCTATGTGGCCCTCGCCCTCGACCTCTACGACGGCAAGCTGGCCAAGGACGGCGACCGCGAAACCGCCAGCAACTATCGCAAGGCGGTCAAGGACGCGGATGCCACCGCCACCATCGCCGCGTGGGTGAAATGGCTGAAGAAGCACAACAAGGGCAACGGCAAGGTCGGCACCATCGGCTGGTGCTTCGGCGGCGGCTGGTCGCTCAACGCCTCGATCGCCGAGCCGGTCGACGCCACCGTCGTCTATTACGGCGCCGTCACCCGCAAGGCCGACGACCTGAAGAAGCTGAAGGGCCCGGTGCTCGGCCACTTCGGCACCAAGGACCAGAACATCAACAAGCCGATGGTCGACGGCTTCGAGGCCGAGATGAAGAAGGCCGGCAAGCCGTTCGCCAACCACTGGTACGAAGCCGACCACGCGTTCGCCAACCCGACCGGCAACCGCTACAACGAAGCCAACGCCAAGCTGTCGTGGCAGCGGACCCAGGAGTTCTTCGCCAAGCACCTGAAGGGCTAGGCGACGGGACCAACGATCAGGGCCGCGCTCCGGCCGTCACCCGGCCGCGGGCGCGGCCTTTCGTTGCGCCGCCGCCGGCGATTGATCCGGGTCAAGGGGTGGGGCGGGCGGCGATGCTAGCGTCAGTTCCGGCGCGTCCGCTTCCGTCGCCGGGAGGAAACCGATGTCCTTCGTCGAATGGTCCGACGACTACAAGGTCGGCATCGCCGCCATCGACAACGACCACCAGACCCTGTTCGGGCTGGTCAACCGCCTGCACGACCGGATCAAGGCCGGCGACGGCGAGGATGCGGTCGGCGACGCCCTCGACGGACTTATCGATTACATCGACACCCATTTCGCCCGCGAAGAGCGCTACATGGAGGAGTGCGGCTACCCCGGCCTGGTCGCCCACGCCCGCAAGCACCGCGACCTCGCCCGCACCGTGCAGTCGCTGAAAACGCTGTTCGAGGACGACCCGCGCGAGGTCGAGAACGACGCCATCCTGCGCTTCCTCAAGAACTGGCTGACCAACCACATCCTCAAGAACGACATGGACTAGGTGCCCTACGTGACGGGCAAGAAGAAAGGCCGCTTCATGGCCGGCTGAGTGGCCGGCCGCAGTCGGGCAAGCCGGCTTGATTTGAATGAAATCGTCACCCCCGCGCCCTTCGACTCGCGCGCCTCATCCTGAGCCGGCCGCAGGCCGTGTCGAAGGAGAGGCGCGCGGCTCAGGGCGAGGGCGGGTGTCCAGGTTCTTCAAAAAACTGGATTCCCGCCTTCGCCTCGCTCCGCTCGGCTTCGGCGGGCCGGCCCGCCCGCCATAGCGCGTAGCGCGACGGCGGGGTTCGCGGGAATGACGTTAGGCTTGGGGTCGCCTCGGACCGTGCTCTAGATCCCGGTCCTGGCGGTGCCGCGGTCGAGATAGGCCTTGGCCATCTTCTCCAGCATCTTCTCGGCGCCGCTCTTGACCGCCTCCGTCGGCTTCGGCTCGACGGCGATGTCCTTGACGACGCCGTTCTCGACGATCATCGAGAACCGCTGGCAGCGGAGGCCGAGGCCGAGGTCGGTGAGGTCGAGCTCGAGGCCGACGGCGCGGGTGAAGCGCGCGCTGCCGTCGGCGACCATCTTCACCTTGCCTTCGGCGCCCTGCTGCTTGCCCCAGGCGCCCATGACGAAGGCGTCGTTCACCGACACGCAGACGATGTCGTCGGCGCCGGCCTTGCGGAGCTTCTTGGCGTGCTCGATGTAGCCGGGCAGGTGCTTGGCGGTGCATGTCGGTGTGAAGGCGCCGGGCAGCCCGAACAGCGCCACCACCTTGTCGGCGAACAGCTGGTCGGTGGTGACCGGCTCGGGGCCCTTGTCGCCCAGGACGTGAAGGGTCACGGACGGGATTTTCTGGCCGACCTTGATGGCCATGGGGACCTCCTTGGGTTGGCGCCGCCGCGACGGGCGGCGCCGGGATGGGGGCCGACCGCGCGGCCCCTCGATACATATAGTGTGACCGGCGGGGCGGCTCAATGCGCCCGCCGGCCGGTCGGATTCAGGCGCTTTTCCGGCGCGCCGGCATCTTGCCGTCCTCGTCGAACAGCTCGGTCAGATTGCGCATCATCGTGCCGCCCAGCTCCTCGGCGTCGACCAGCGTCACCGCGCGGCGGTAGTAGCGGGTGACGTCGTGGCCGATGCCGATGGCGGTGAGTTCCACGTCGGAACGGTTCTCGATCCAGTGGATGACGTCGCGCAGGTGCCGCTCCAGGTAGTTGCCGGGGTTGGCGCTCAGCGTCGCGTCGTCGACCGGGGCGCCGTCCGAGATCACCATCAGGATGCGGCGCTGCTCCGGCCGGCCGAGCAGCCGGTGGTGCGCCCACAGCAGCGCCTCGCCGTCGATGTTCTCCTTCAACAAGCCCTCGCGTAGCATCAGGCCGAGGTTCTTGCGCGACCGCCGCCACGGGGAATCGGCGCTCTTGTAGACGATATGGCGGAGATCGTTGAGCCGGCCCGGGTTCTTCGGCTTGCCCTCGTTGACCCATTTCTCGCGCGCCTGGCCGCCCTTCCACGACCGCGTCGTGAAGCCGAGGATTTCGACCTTGACGCCGCAGCGCTCCAGGGTGCGCGCCAGAATGTCGGCGCTCATCGCCGCGACCGTGATCGGCCGCCCGCGCATCGAGCCGGAATTGTCGATCAACAGCGTCACCACGGTGTCGCGGAATTCGGTGTCGCGCTCCTGCTTGAAGCTGAGCGGATGGATCGGGTTGACGACGACGCGGGCCAGCCGGCCGGCGTCGAGCAGGCCTTCCTCGAGGTCGAACTGCCACGACCGAGTCTGCTTGGCCATCAGCCGGCGCTGCAGGCGGTTGGCGAGCTTGGCGACGACGCCCTGCAGGTGCGACAGTTGCTGGTCGAGCTGATGGCGCAGCCGCACCAGCTCGTCCGGTTCGCACAGCGTGTCGGCGTCGACGATCTCGTCGTAGGCGGCGGTGTAGGCGCGGTAGGCCGCCTCGCCGCGCGATTCGTTCTTCATCCACCGCTGCTCCCAGCGCGACGGCCCGGCCGGCTCCTCCTCGCCGTCGCCGGCCATGAACTGCTCGCTGTCGCTGTCGGCCATATCGCCGTCGTCGGTGAGCTCGCCCTCGCCGCGCTGGCCGGCGAGCGCGCCCTCCGTCTGCATGTCGGAATCGCCGCTTTCGGAGTCGTCGTCGCTGTCGCCGTCGTCCGACTGGTCGTCGCTGCGCTCGTCCTCGGGCTCCGTGGCGTTCGAGTCGTCGTCGAACAGGTCGAGGTCGTGGATCATCTCGCGCACCACGCCGGCGAACGCCTGCTGGTCGTCGGCGACTCCGGGAAGGCGGCGCATGTTGCGGCCGACGCGCTTGTCCAGCCAGGCGCGCCAGATTTCGACCATCTGACCGGCCGCCGTGGGCGGCGCCACTCCGGTCATCTGCTCGCGGGCGAGCAGGCTGATGACGTCGGCGAGATTGGCGTCCTTGCGTTCGCTGACGGCGGCGAAGCCCTTGGCCCGGCAGCGCTCGTCGAGCAGCGCCCCGAGGTTGCCGGCGACCCCGATCAGGCGCCGGCTGCCGAGCGATTCGCAGCGCACCTGCTCGATCGCCTCGAACACGGCGCGCGCCTCGGGGCCGGACGGCGCCAGCTTCTTGTGCACGTCGTCGTCGTGATAGCGGACGCGCAGCGCCAGGGCGTCCGAGACGCCGCGCAGCTTGGCCATGGCCGCGAGGTTGACTTGCGGCGTCGGTGCCGGAAGATTGGCGGACTTGTCGTTCAGCGACGCGCCGGTGTGGCCGAACGTCACGGTCACCTCGCCGTCGCCGGCGACCGCCTTGAGGGCCGCGGCGGTGACGCGTTTCACCAGATCAGGGGTCGATTCCGACGGCGCCACGGGACCCCCCGGTCAGGCCAATTTGTTGGCCACCGACTCGGGCAGCTCCTGGCCCATGCACCGCTGGTAATACTCGGCGACCACCGGCCGTTCGACCTCGTCGCACTTGTTGACGAAGGTGAGCCGGAAGGCGAAGCCCAAATCCTTGAAGATATCGGCGTTCTCGGCCCAGGTGATGACCGTGCGCGGCGACATCACGGTCGAGATGTCGCCGTTCATGAAGCCGGTGCGGGTGAGATCGGCGACCTGCACCATCGCCTTGACGATCTCGCGCCTCTCGGGCGTCGTGTAGCTCGGCACCTTGGCCAGCACGATCTCGATCTCCTCCTCCGGCGGCAGGTAGTTGAGCGTCGCCACCACGTTCCAACGGTCCATCTGTCCCTGATTGATCTGCTGGGTGCCGTGATAGAGGCCGGTGGTATCGCCGAGGCCAACCGTGTTGGTGGTCGAGAACAGGCGGAAATAGGGGTGCGGGCGCATCACCCGGTTCTGGTCGAGCAGCGTCAGCTTGCCCTCGACCTCGAGCACCCGCTGGATCACGAACATCACGTCGGGGCGGCCGGCGTCGTATTCGTCGAACACCAGCGCCGTCGGGTTCTGCAGCGCCCACGGCAGCATGCCTTCGCGGAACTCGGTCACCTGCTGGCCGTCGCGCAGCACGATGGCGTCCTTGCCGACCAGGTCGATGCGGCTGATGTGGCTGTCGAGGTTGATGCGGATGCACGGCCAATTGAGCCGCGCCGCCACCTGCTCGATGTGGGTCGACTTGCCGGTGCCGTGATAGCCCTGGATCATGACCCGCCGGTTGTAGGCGAAGCCCGACAGGATCGCGAGCGTCGTCTCGCGGTCGAAGCGATAGGCGTCGTCGATCTCGGGAACGTGGTCCTCCGGCTCGCTGAACGCCGGCACCTCCATGTCGGTGTCGATGCCGAACGTCTGGCGCACCGACACCGTCATGTCCGGCATCTGCTGCGAGAGCGGCTTGGTGGCGCTGCCGGGGGTGACGTCAATGGTCATCGGAACTGTTCCAAGTGACTGTGGGGGAAGCCGAATCGGCGGCTAATGTGGTCGCGTCGCGGCGAAAACGCAATGCCAATTGCCGGCTCGCGGCTTTTGGGGCGCCGGTCACGACCCCAGCATGTCGAGGATGATCCGGTAGGCCTCGTTGATTTCCTTGATCTTTTCCTCCGCCGATTTGGCGCCGCCGTTGGCGTCCGGGTGATGGCGCTTGACCAGCTCTTTGTAGCGCGCCTTGACGGCGACGGTGGTCACCGGGCCCGAAAGACCGAACACCGCCACCGCCCACGCCTGGCGGGTGCCGGCGGGGGCGCGCGCGTCCGGGCGCTTGGCGAATCCGCCTTCGGCGTTCCACTCGGGGCCGAACGCGCCCAGCCGGTCGAGCACGTCGTCGGTCGCGAATCGCCTGCGGCCGTTGCCGCCGCCGGGAGCGCCGCCGAGAGGCCAGCTCGGCCGGTCCCACACTGTATCGCGCCGCACGTCGGCTTCGACCTCGGCGTCGCTCATCCCGGCATAGTAGTTCCAGCCGGCGTTGTATTGGCGCGCGTGGTCGAGGCAGAACCAATGGTAGCTGCGGATTTCCAGCCGCGAGCGCGGCGCCCGGTGCATACCGTCACCGGCGCAGCCGGGCCAGTCGCAGGCGTGGTCGGCGGCCGGTTCGGCGCCGGAATGGGCGCGCGGGTGCGGGCTCAGATGATTCGCCATCGTCGGTCCACTATGGGGCAGGGGAGTCCCGGTGACAAGCGAGGGGCCGAAAATTTCCCACTTGACGGCAATCTTTTCAACGGGTTAGCGGAACCGGGCGCGGCCGAGGTCGAGCGCCGAAACGGCCACCACGCCGAGCGCGATCAACACCAGCCCGACGATCTTGGCGAGCGCCAGGTCCTCGCCGAGCAGCATCGCCGCCGACACGATGCCGACCACCGGCACGCCGAGCGAGCCGAGGGCGGTGCTCATCGCCGGCAGGCTGCGCGACACGGTGACGAACGCCCAGAAGCAAAACGCCGAGGCGATCGGGCCGTTGTAGGCCATGATGGCGTAGAGCGCCGCCGACCAACGCGGCCGAGGCAAGCCCTCGATGGCGGCGGCGGCGACCACCAGGATCAGGGTGCCGAGCAGCATCTGCCACGGCATCAGTCGGATGGTCGGCACCGTCCACGGATGGCGGCGGATGACCACCAGCGCCACCGCGAAGCTGAGCGATGCCCCCAGCATGAAGGCGTTGCCGACCAGCGCCCCGCGGTCGCCGAACGGGAACGTCAGCGGGTTGAACAACACCGCGATCCCGCTCAGGCCGAGGACGAGGCCGGCCAGCTTGGCGACGCCCATCCGCTCGCCAAGCACCAGCACCGCCATCGGCGCCACCCACAGCGGGATGGTGAACACCAGGATCGCCGACCGCCCGGCCTCCACCGACAGCAGCCCGGTATGGATCAGGCCGGTCGGCAGGCCGATCTGGAAGATGCCGACGAAAACCAGGATGCCGAGCTCGCGCCGCCCCGGCCACAGCAGCCGTCCCTGCATGGCCAGCAGCAGAAACAGGCAGAGCGCCCCCAACCCCATGCGCGCCGCCGCGAACCATAGCGGCGACATGTACGCGAGGCCCATTTTCATGATCGGCCAGTTGACCCCCCACAGCACGACGACGGCAGCCAGGAGACCGTAGGCGCGTGCGAGGGGCGGCGATGGTGAATGGTCGTTAATGGCGCACTATATCCTTCGGCATACTTGTAATCCGATTGTAATCTGGTCGAAAGTCAACAAATATCAAAGCGGCCGACGACAAAAAAACCGCCAAGTTGGATCGTCGCCATCCGCGTCAATGCGAATTCGATGGCGCCTCGGTTTCCGCCGCCGGCGGCCGGCGGCGGTCAATCGTTCGGATGCACATGAAAGCCAAGCTGGTCAGCAAAAACGTCACCATCAACGGCCGCCGCACGAGTCTCCGGCTCGAGCGCGCCAGTTGGGAGGCCCTTGGCGACATCTGCAAGTGCGAAAAGCTGACGATGCACGAGCTGTGCACGCTGATCGACAACTCCCGCCACGGCTCCAGCCGCACGTCGGCGGTGCGCGCCTTCATCGTCATCTATTTCCGCACCCTGGCGCGCGAGCGCGGCGCCCTTCCGGGGGGCACCGCTTCGGTGGTGCTGCCGCAATTGACGCTTCGCCGCTAGGCGCCGTCCTCGGCTCGCGCCTTCTCTTCGTAGAACTCCGGCCAGTCGCGCTTGACGACCGGGCTCGAGCGCGCCAGCGCGTGGCAGCTGTCGATCAGCGGCGGCCGCTTCTTGCCGGGCTCGGTGGTGCGCAGGCGGCGGCGGGCGGGAACGATGGTCTGATACGCGGTCACCGCCAGCGGCCCGATCAGCAGATCGGTGACGTGGGTGCACCCCTTGGCGCCGCCGAGGCGCTTCAGCACCTCCTTCCGCCAGCCGGGCGCGATGGCCAGGCCCTCGATGCCGCCGTAGGCCGGCGCGATGTCCCCGCACATGTTGAACGGCCCGGCCTCGGTGGTCGCCTCGGCCTTTCGCACGATCAGCTCGTCATCGACGGTGAGGCGCACCCGCATGTGGTGGACGGCCTCGCCGGCGGCGACGCGGACGCGGTCCTTGTTGTCGAACGAATAGGTCTTGGTGTCGACGATCTCGCCCTCGATGTCCCACAGCCCGTCATCGCGCTGATAGCCGCGGCAGTGGATGGCGCGGGTGTGAAGGTGCTTGCGCGGTTGCGGCGGCGACAGCGGCATGGGAATTCTCCGGATTCTGGGATCAGGGAACGACGAACGGCGACCGGCGATCCGATGGGCGAGCGGCGGGTGACGGCGGAAGCGGCAAAAACCCCCGGTTCAGGCTCCGTAGCGGTCGCCAAACACGAAAGCTTCGGTCTCCTTGATGCTCTCCTCGAGCGACGTCTTGGCGGCCGAGTACAGGTCGCGCACCGATACCATGCCGACGCACTTGCCTCCTTCCACCACCGGCAGGTGGCGGTAGTTGCGGGCCTGCATCAGCTCGAGCGCGTCGACCGCGGAATCGTCGGGCGCCAGCGTGTCCGGGTTCTTGGTCATGATGTCGGCAAGCCTGGTCTGCTTGGGGTCCAGGCCCTTGGCGACGATCCGCCGGGTCATGTCCCGCTCGGTGACGATGCCGATCAGGCGGTCCTTGCCGTCGAGAATGACGACGGCGCCAATATTGGCCTTGACCATCATGGTGGCGGCTTCGTAGGCGGTGTTTTCGGTTTTCAGGGAACTGATGGTCTGACGTTTCACCACGTCAGGAATGATCCTGCGTTGCATCGGCTTTTCCTTTTTTCCCCTCCCCAGGAGCCGTTGTCTCGATTGTAGGGCAGGAACCGGGGGGCTCGGCAAGGGCATCGCGCAAAGCCGGGGATTTACAACGCCTAAGCGTTGCCGAGCGCAGCCTGCGTCGGTTCGCGGCCGGACGGCTTTTCCGGCGGCGTGACGCGAACGCAGGTGATCTGATGGCGTTGCCGGCGCACGATCTCGAAACGGTAGCCGTGAAACCGAAACGCCTGACCGACTTCCGGGATGCGCCGCGATTCGTGCAGCACCAGTCCGGCGATCGTCGCCGCGTTTTCGTCCGGCAGCCGCCAGCCGAATTCGCGGTTGAGGTCGCGGATGGTCACCCAGCCGTCGATCAGGTAGCTGCCGTCCGGGCGGGCCCTGACGCCGGACACCGAGATGTCCTGCTCGTCGTCGATTTGGCCGACGATCTCCTCGAGGATGTCCTCGAGGGTGACGATCCCCATCAGGGTGCCGTACTCGTCGACCACCATGGCGAAGTGCTCGCGCCGCTGCCGGAACGCCTCCAACTGGTCGACCAGCAGCGCGTGCTCGGGTATGAACCACGGCGGGGCGGCCAGCGACGCCACGTCGAGGCCGCTCAAGTCGTCGCCGCGAGCCCGCACCTCGCGCAGCAGCACCTTGGCATGCAGCACGCCGACGATGTTGTCCGGGTCGTCCCGCCACAGCGGGAACCGGGTATAGGGGCTTTCGAGCACCTCGCTGACGATCTGGGCGGGCGGCAGGCTGGCGTCGATGGCGGTGACGTTCTTCCGATGCGCCATGATCTCGCCGACGCGCACCTCGCCGAGGTCGAGCACGCTCCGCAGGATGGCGTGCTCCTGTTTCGGCCCGTCGGCCTCGCGAACGTGCAACTCGATGGCTCCCTTCAGCTCCTCGATGTCGCTGCCGAACACCTCCTCGGCGTGATACTCGACGCCGAAGATCTTGAAAATGGCGCCGACCACGGCGTTGATCGCCGCCGTGACCGGCGTCAGCGCCTTGACCAGGACGTTCACCATCGGCGCCAGGGCCAGCGCCGTTTGGTTGGCGTTCCGGAACGCGTACGTTTTCGGCAGGATCTCGCCGAAGATCAGCAGGACGAGCGTCATCCCGACGGTGGCATAAGCGACGCCCACGTCGCCGAAGGCGAGCAACAGGGCGCTCGTCGCCAGCGCCGAGGCGAGCACGTTGACCAGGTTGTTGCCGAGCAGCACCGCGCCGATCAATCGCTCCTTGTGCAGGTGGAAATCGTTGACCAGGCGGGCGTGGCGGTCGCCGCCTTCGGCGAGCCGGTGCATCAACGGCCGCGAGGCGGCGGTCATCGCCGTTTCCGAGCCGGAAAAGAAGGCGGAGAACGCCAGCAGGATGAGAATGGCAGTCACGGTCTCGAACATGGCATCACCCAATCGGTATCATCGGTTGGCGCACCGCCGGAACGGCGCCGGCCGGCGCTTCCGGAGGCGGCTCAGGCCTGCAGCTGGGCATCGAGCACCCGGCGGACGTCGTCGACGCCGACGTCGCGGGTGACGAACGCCTTGCCGATGCCGCGCACCAGCACGAACGTCAACGTCCCGGCCCGCACCTTCTTGTCCTGGCCCATGCGCGCGATCAGCGCCTCCGGCGACCAGCCCTTGCGCTTGACGCCGGCGAGCCCGACCGGCAGTCCCGCGGCCTCGAGATGGCGGCGCACCCGGTCGGTGTCGGCGGCCGGGCACAGGCCGAGGCGGACCGACAGCTCGCACGCCAACACCATGCCGATGGCAACCGCCTCGCCGTGGTGCAACGCGTCGTCGTAGCCGCTCGTCGCCTCGATCGCGTGGGCAAAGGTGTGGCCGAGGTTCAGGAGCGCGCGCCGTCCCTGCTCGCGCTCGTCGGCGGCGACGATCGCCGCCTTCGCCCGGCAGCTGGTCAGCACGGCGTGGCGGCGCGCATCGGCGTCGCCGTCGATGACGCCGAGGCCGTTCTTCTCCAGCCAGGCGAAGAACTTCGCATCGCCGAGCACCCCGTATTTGACGACCTCGGCATAGCCGGCGCGCAGCTCGCGCTTGGGCAGCGTATCCAGCGTCGCGGTGTCGGCGAGCACCAGCCGCGGCTGATGGAAGGCGCCGACCAAATTCTTGCCGTGATCGACGTTGATGGCGGTCTTGCCGCCGACGGCGCTGTCGACCTGCGCCAGTAACGTCGTCGGCAGCTGGATGTAATCCATGCCGCGCAGGGTCACCGCCGCGGCGAAGCCGGTGATGTCGCCGATGACGCCGCCGCCGAGGGCGATCAGCATGGTGGTGCGCTCGGCGCGGGCGTCGAGCAGCCTGCCGACCAGGTCCCTGAAGTGGTCGAAGTCCTTGGTCTGCTCGCCGGCGTCGAGCACGATGCTGCGATAGGAAATATCGGCGTCGTCAAGGGATTTCTCGACGGTCTTCAGCCATCGGCCGGAGACGTTGGCGTCGGTGACGACGATGGCCCGCGGCTCGACCAGCACCGGGCGGGCCAGCCGGCCGGCCTCGGCAAGCAGGCCGCCGCCGACCACGATGTCGTAGCTGCGCGGCCCAAGCTCCACCGTCATCGAAGCGGGTTTGCGGCGCGGCGTCATGCGCGGTTCTCCTTGCCGGCGGCGCCGATCTCGCCGAGCGCATCGGTAATCAGGCCCACCGTCGCGTCGGGGCCCTCGTCCCGGGAGTCGACGACAATGTCGGCTTCGGCGTAGACCGGGTAGCGCTCGTCCATCAGCTTTTTCAGGGTGGCCTTCGGATCGCGGTTTTTCAAGAGCGGCCGGCCGCCGCGCCGCCGCGTGCGGCGCAACAGCACGTCGAGATCGGCGCGCAGCCAAACCGAAATGCCCTGGGCGGCGATCTGCGCCCGCGTGCGCGGGTTGACGAACGCGCCGCCGCCGGTGGCGAGCACCTGCGGGCCTTCTTCGAGCAGGCGCGCGATCACCCGCTCCTCGACGTCGCGGAAGGCCTGCTCGCCGTAATGCTCGAAGATGTCCTCGATCGAGCAGCCGGCGGCCTTGACGATCTCCTCGTCGGCGTCGGTGAACGGCAGGTCCAGCTTCTCGGCGAGCTTCCGCCCGACGCTCGTCTTGCCGGCTCCCATCAGGCCGACTAGGACGACCGACTTGCCGGGGGCGCGCGGTCGATCGGTGGTCATGCGCGACAAGCGGGGACCGCCGCCCCATCGCCCGGTGACGGGCGTGACGGACCCTTCGCCGCCCGCTGGGCGGGGGTCGAGGATCGTTGAAAGCGGATGGCCGAGCCGATACACTCGGGGCCGAGGGGCTGCCGAAATATTGCCATAGTCGGAACTTAGCATAATCGGCCGCGGCTGTCGTCATATCGCCGCCGCCAGCGCGACCGGTCAAACACGGCAATCGAGCACACGGAATAGCCAGAGGGAAGACGATGAAAAACGTTTCCAGGGCGGTGCTTGTCTTGGTCGTCCTGATGCTCGCCGGCGGCGCCGCGTTCCTCGCCACCTGGGATATTCCGGCACCGGTGAAGAAAGTCGAGAGGGTGCTTCCAGATGACCGCTTCCCGCGCTAGACGATCGCCATCCGTGGCGACCACGGCGTGGGCTGGCGCGCTGCTCGCGGGCGCGCTTGCCGCGGTCGCGCCGACGGCGGCGTCGGCGCAGCAGGACCAGCCGGTTCATTTGCAACCGCCGCAGATGCTGGCGCCGCCGCCGGGCGCGTCGACTACGCCGGCCGGCGCCGGCGGCACGGTGACGCAACCGGTCGCCGCCACCGGGTCCGGCGTGCAGGTCGACAGCCTGAAGAGAGTCGATCCGGACACCGCCGGCACGTTGACGGCGGAACAGGGCGGCCTCGGCGCCGACTTGTGGCGCGGCACCGACCGGGCGTTGGTCGAGCGGCTGCTGCCGAATCTGCCGGTCAACACGCCGTCGGCGACCATGCGCGATTTGATGCGGCGGATGCTGCTCAGCGTCGCCCGCGTGCCCGAGGGCAAATCCGCGGGCGCCAGCCTGGTGGCGATCCGCGTCCGGATGCTCGCCGACATGGGCGACCTGGTGGCCGTCAACACGCTGCTCAACGCGACGCCGGGCCGGACCACCGATCAGGAGCTGGTGCGCATAGAGACCGAGGCGCGTTTTTTGGCCAACGACAACGCGCGGGCGTGCGCCCTGGCCGGCGGCCAGATCCGCGACCACAATGTGCCCTATTGGCAGAAGGCGTTCACCTTCTGCCAGGCGCTGGCGGGCGCCGCCGACAAGGCCATGCTTGGCGTCTCGGTGATGCGCGAGTCCGGCGTCAAGGACGACGTGTTCTTCGCGCTGATGGAGTCGCTGGCCTCCAAGACGCCGGCGACCATCGCCAGCCTGACCGATCCGTCGCCATTGCACCTGGCGATGGCGCGGGTGGCGAAGGCGAAGCTGCCGGCCGACGCGATCTCGTCCAACCGGCCGGGCGTGCTGCGCACCATCGCGATCAGCCCGAACGCGCCGTTGGAGATGCGGCTGGAAGCCGGCGAACGGGCCGAATCGGCCGGCGCGCTGGTGGTCGATTCGCTGCGCCAGTTGTACACCAGCGTCAGCTTCTCCGAAAAGGACTTGGCCAATCCGTTGTCCCGCGCCGAAACCGAGGGCGGCCCGATGACCCGGGCGCTGCTCTATCACACCTCGCTGGTGCAGACGGTGCCGACGGCGCAGGCCGAGGTCGTCGCCCGCGCGCTGGCGCTGGGCCGCGAGGAGGGGCGCTACGCCTCGGTGGTGCGGGTGTTCATGCCGGTGCTGAAGCGCATCCCGCCGTCGGCCGAGCTGTTGTGGTTCGCGCCGGAGGCGATCCGCGCGCTGTTGCTCAACAACGAAACCATCGCCGCCGAGGCGTGGTTCCAGTTGATGCGGGCGGGCGCGCTGTTCAGCAAGGATTCCGGCCAGACGGTGGTCGGCCTGATGCCGATCGTGCGGCTGATGGGCTCGCCCGAGGCGGCCGAGTGGAACACCAGCCAGCTGCCGGCGTGGGCCGACTCGATCAAGGGGCGCAAGAACGCGGATTCGCTGCCGCCGCTGCTCTACACGCTGTTCGACGCGCTCGGCGAGCCGGTTCCGCGCGAGGCGTGGGAAAAACTGGTGACGACGGCCGGCCGCCACAAGTTGACGATGCCGAGCCCGGCGCTGTGGTTCCGCCTCAAGGAGGCGACCGAGGCGGCGCGCGGCCGCGGCGGCGAGGCCGAGAAGAAAACCGCCCAGGCGGCGCCGGCCGTCAGCGACGCCGCGAGCGGCGCCGACCCGTCCGCGCCGGGCCGCAGCCGTCTCGGCGAGACGGTGCTGCTGGCGCTGCTGGCGCTCGGCGACGAGGGTCCGGCGGGCGCCAGTCCGTTGCTGCTTCGCGAGGTGCTGATCAGCCTGCGCGCCATCGGCTTCCACAAGGAAGCCCGCGCGCTGGCGATCGAGGCGGCGCTGGCGGCGGGCATATGACATGAGCGGCGCCGGCCGCTCCGCGTCGCGCCCGTCCCGACCGCCGGACTCGCCCCCGGGCTCGCCCCGCGTCGAGGGCTTCCTCGATAAGCTGGCGGCGGAAGGCGCCGCCGCCAACACCATCGAGTCCTACCGCCGCGACCTCCGCCACTTCGCCGCCTTCACGGCCGCCCGCCGGCGCGCCCCCGAGGACGCCAGCCAGCCGATGCTGCGCCAATACCTGCAGTCGCTGTCGGCCGCCGGCATGGCGCCCGGCACCAGCGCGCGGCGGCTGTCGGCGCTCCGACAGTTCTTCCGTTTCCTGTACGCCGAGGGCGCACGCCGCGACGATCCCGCGGCGGCGCTCGACAGTCCGCGCCAGGCGCGGCGGATCCCGAAATATCTCGGCGAGAGCGAAGTGGACGGGCTGCTGACGGCGGCGCGCGCCTGGCCGGGCGCGGAAGGCCGCCGCCTGGTGGCGCTGGTCGAGATTCTCTATGCCACCGGCTTGCGGGCCTCGGAACTGGTCGGGCTGCCGCTCGCGGCGCTCAGCCGCGACCGGCAGACGGTGGTGGTGCGCGGCAAGGGGGCCAAGGAACGAATGGTGCCGCTGAGCGAGCCGGCCTGGGACGCCATCGCCGCCTATCTCGAGGTGCGCGAAAAGTTTTTGCCGAAGGGCCGCGCGGCGAAGGCGCGGACATGGTTGTTCCCATCGCGCGGCGCCCAGAACCACCTGACGCGGGCGCGCCTGGCGCAGCTCCTGAAGGACCTGGCGGTGAGGGCCGGCATCGCGCGCGACCGGATATCGCCGCACGTGCTGCGCCACTCGTTCGCCAGCCACCTGCTGGCGCACGGCGCCGATCTCCGTTCCCTACAGCAGATGCTCGGCCACGCCGACATCGCCACCACCCAGATCTATACCCACGTGCTGGACGGCCGCCTGAAGGCGCTGGTGAAGCAGGCCCATCCGCTGGCCGGCGTGCCGGCCAAACGGTGACCCGCTGGCGGCGCGATCACAGCTTAGGGCCGTTGATCTTCCGCCTCAGCTCGTCGACCGTTGCCCGGGTGCCGGCGAGGTGCGGGTTGATCGTCAGCGCCTCCTCCAGCGCCTTCAGCGCCGCATCCTCCCGGCCCATCTTGAGATAGATCAGGCCGAGGCCGGCGTAGGCGCCGAAATGGCGCGGCTCCAGGGCGACCGTCTTCTCGATGTCCCTGATCGAGGACGCGTAGTCGCCGATCATGTAAAAGACCGTGGCGCGCTTGTGCCAGCCCTCAGCGAAGTCGGGCCGCACCCTGACGATGAAGTCGAAGTTGCCGAGCGCCGAATGCAGGATGCCCTGCTTCATGAAGCGCTGGCCCTCCTGCATCTTCATGTCGAGGCCGGGTGAGCCCGATTGGCGCCAGATCGACCAAATCTCGGCGGTGATGCGCGCGATTTCGTCCTTGTCGTCGTCGATGACATTGAGACGCCCGAACAACCTGTCGAGCCTGGGGTCTTCCTGGTCGGCGCGTACCGGCGACCCGCCCAAAAGGCCGGGCGCGACGCCGACGACAAACACGAGCGCAACCAGCGATCGTCGCATCGGGCAATTATCGCCAGCACCCGCGAACGCGCCAAGGCGGCGCCGCAACCGCCCGGGGAATCAGGAAAAATCGGATCGTCGGGAAACCGGCCCAGGGTCGCGAATCGGTAGAATCGGCAACCCGCGATGGCCGGGGGTGGGGATCAGGATTTGTCGTTGCCGGTCTGCTGTTTGTATTCCTCGTAGATGTTGGCGCACACCATGACGATGATGGCGACCATGATGAACGACAGCGGCACCGACTTGATGTAGATGACGAAATAAAGGAGGAACGCGATAAACATCAACGCCCCGATAAAGGCGGTAATTATATGGGAATTCATGGTCGTTGCCGTTCCTCCTTGTCGCGTCGGTCGGCGATCGTCGCCGATCAGCCCTTGTTGACGATGTCGACCAGCCAGCGCGCGGTCCTGAGCAGCCGCGCGTCGTCGCCCTTCGGGCCGACCAACTGCACGCCGAGCGGCAATCCGTCCTCGCCCTGCAGGATCGGCACCGTCACCGCCGGCGCGCCGCACAGCGTCCAGATGGAGCAGAAGATCGGGCTGCCGGTGCTCGCGAGGCCCTTCGGCGCGGTGCCGGTGGTGGCGGGGGTGAGGATGGCGTCGCATTGGGCGAAGATCGCCGGCAGCAAGCTGTTCAACAGGCCGATCCCGTCGACGGCGCGGTTATAATCGACGGCCAGGATCTTCTGGCCGCGCTCGATCATCTCGACGAGCGTCTTGCTCAACTTGTCCTTGCCGGTTTGGTATTCGTGGGCGTAGCTCTTGGCCAAATCGGCTTCCATGATGGTGGTATGCCAGCCGACGGCTTCGTCGAACAGCGGCGGCAGCTCCATTTCCTTGACCGCCTCCTCGGTGATCTTGCTGGCGTGGGGATCGGCGTTCTTGGCGGTCTCGTTGATGTGCTCGACCAATTCGGCGAACGCCTCCTTGGTGGCCGCCTCGGCACGATCCCAAACCGGCGTCTTGACGAAGGCCAGCATCGGCGTCACCGGCGGTTCCGTCGCCGCCACCTCGCCGAGCCGCGGCCGCGGCCGCGGCCGTGTGTCGGAATCGAACTCGTCGTAGCCGATCATCTGTTCGGCCAGCAACGCCGCGTCGACGACGTCGCGGGCGAACACCCCGACCGTATCGAGCGGGCGCGAGATCTGCAGCACCCGGTTGCGGGAGATCAGGCCGTGGGTGGGCTTGTAGCCGACGACGCCGCAATAGGCGGCGGGACGGATGACCGACCCGTTGGTCTGCGAGCCGATGGCGAGCGGCACCATGTGCGCGGCGACGGCGGCCGCCGAGCCGCTCGACGAACCGCCGGGCGTGTGCTCGGGATTGTGCGGGTTGCGGGTCTTACCTGGTCCATAGACTGCCAACTCGGTGGTCACCGTCTTGCCCATGATCACGGCGCCGGCCTGGCGCAACAGCGCGACGGCGGTCGCGTCGTGGAGGGGCCGTTCGCCGGCGTGCAGGACGGTGCCGTCCTCGGTCGGCATGTCGTGGGTGTCGAAGATGTCCTTGATGCCGACCGGCACGCCATGCAGCGGCCCCGTCGGCTTGCCCTCGACGACGGCGAGGTCGGCTTCCTTCGCCTGTTTCATGGCGTACTCGGAATCGAAATAGGCCCATGCCTCGACCTTGCCGTCGACCTGGTCGATGCGGTCGATGCATTGCCGGACCAACTCCTCCGACTTCAGGAGATTGGCGCGGATCGCCGCGGCCGCCTCGGCGGCGGTCATCTCGATCGGGATTTTGTCCAACGGCTGTCCGTCCATCTCGCCTCATCCCCGGTTCGTCGCCATCGCCGTCCGCCGCGGCGGGCGGCGGCTAATACGATATGAACCGTTCCCAAGAGCAGAAGCTGACACCCGGCTTGAATTCGCCGACGCCGTAGAAGCAGTCCGGCAGCCACATCACCATGCCCTGGTACAGATACACGATCACCATGGCGACGAACACCATCAACGGGAACGGCAACGACCCTTTGAAGATGTCGATGAGCTGGACGTGCGGCGGCGCCACGCCCTTCAGGTAGTAACACGCCATCGCCATGGGCGGCGTCAGGAACGAGGTCTGCAGGTTCATCGCCACCAGGACGCCGAAGAACAGCGGATCGACCCCGAAGTGCGGCAGCATGGGAAGGAAGATCGGCACGAAGATGATGATGATTTCCGACCACTCCAACGGCCAGCCGAGCAGGAAGATGATGATCTGCGCTATCAGCAGGAACGTGATCGGCGACAGCTTCAGGCCGAGCACGAAGTGTTCGATGATTTCGTGGCCGCCGAGATACGAGAACACCGACGAGAAGCTCCACGATCCGATGAACAGCCAGCACACCATGGCCGCCGTGCGTGCCGTCAGGAACACCGACTCCTTGAGCTTGGGCCACTCCGTGCCGCGCCACATCAGGAACGCCCAGGTGCCCAGCAGGTATCCGACGTCGGCGCCGTAGCGCGTCGACTCCTCGGCGTAGATGATCTTCAACAGGCCGAAATACTTGATGCCGATCGTGTAGGCGACGCCGACCGCCAACCCGATCAGCGCACCGCGGCCGACAAAATCGTAGACGGCCCGGGTCGCCGGCCTATCGGGGACAAACCACTGGACGAGCGGGATCCGGTGTCCGTAATACTTGATGACCGCCGCCGCCACCAAGCCGATGACGACGATCTGACCCGGGTCGCCCGGCAGGCGGCGCTCGATGGCCGGCATGTCGAACCACACCGTGGCGGTCACCCGCACCGTGATGTAGGCGAGGTAGGCGAGGGTCACCACGACGCCGCCGACGGCGATCGCCGTCAGCCAGTTGTTCTCGGCGGCCGCCGTCGCCACCCACTGCGGCTTCACCCTGCCTTCGCGAATCTCCACCAACCGGTAGCTGGCGGCCAACGCCAAGGCGCCGAATGCGCCCAGGGAAGCTGCCTCGGTCGGCGTCGCCAGTCCCATGATGATGGCGCCCAGCACGCAGAAGATCAGCACCGCCAACGGCAGGAACGACGTCGCCACCATCCACAGCATTTCGCGAGCGGAAATGTCCGTCATCTCTCTCGGCGGCTTCGGCGCCAACTTCGGGTTGATGAGGACGCGGGTCATCACGTAAAGCATGTAGAGGCCGGCAATCATCAAGCCGGGAAGCATGGCGCCGGCATACAACTTGACCACGGAAACGGTGGCCGCGGCGCCATAGACGATCAGCATGATGCTGGGCGGGATCAGGATGCCCAAGGTGCCGCCGGCGCAAACGACGCCGGCCGACATCTTTTCGTCGTAGCCGGCCTTCAGCAGCGCCGGAAAGGCGAGAAGTCCCATCAACGTCACCACGGCGCCGACGATGCCGGTGGCGGTGGAGAAGAGGGCGCACGTCGCCAGCGTCGCGATGGCCATCGAGCCCGGAATGTGACGGAGGGCGATGTTGAGGGTGAAGAACAACCGGTCGATGATGTTTGCGCGCTCGACCGCGTAGCCCATGAACAGGAACAGCGGCACCGCTACCAGAACGTCGTTGATCATCACCGAGTACGTCTGGTTGACCAGCAGGTCGAAGATGCGGTTGTCGAAGAGGGAGTGCATCCTGGTGGCGTCGAAGTAGGCGTAATAGCCGAAGATCACCGCCATGGCGACGAGGGTGAAGCAGATCGGGAAGCCGAGCAGGATGGTGACGACGAAGATGCCCAGTTGCAGAAGGGCGACTTGCGGGTCCGTCATCGCTTCTCTCCGAGATGGCCGTGCATGATCGCCTCGGAGGCCTGCAGCAACTCCTCCTTATGCTCGAGCGCGACGTCCAGCTCCTCCACGTCCTTCAGCCGCGCCGGCCAGACGCCGGTGCGGATGCAGACGACGCAGCGCGCCAGTTCGGCAAGGCCCTGCAAGAGCGCCATGAACGCCGCCAGCGGCAGCAGCGTCTTCAGCGGCGACACCGGGATGCCGGCCGGGCTGTTGATGGCGATTTCACCGACGACCCCGCCGGGGCCGAAAGGCCTGTAGGCCCAGGATTCGGCAGCGTAGACGATGCCGGCGTAGATCAGCGCCAGGATGCCGGGGAAGAAGAACACGAAAAAAAGGCAGAGTTCGATCCATGCCTGAACCTTCGGCGGCCACAGCCGGTAGACGACGTCGCCGCGCACGTGGCCGTCGCGCGACAGCGTATAGGCGCCGGCCATCATGAACATGGCGCCGTACATGATGTAGGCAATGTCGAACGCCCACGCGGTCGGATCCTTCAGCGCGTAGCGCACGAACACCTCGTAGGTGACGGCCAGCGTCAGCACTAGGATCAGCCAGCCGAAGGCCTTCCCGGTATAGGTGCTGAGGTGGTCGATGAAATTGATGAAACGAAGCATGTCCCGTCCCTGCAATGCGGTGGTTTCTTATTCGTTATCCCCAATGCCGTCGTACTGCCGCCGCGGGGCCCCAACTCTAACATAGGTGGGGCGGCGCACCATCGCGCCGCCCCGACCTTCAACCGTTGGTTTCGGTCAATAACCGACCGACCGTTTAGAACCCGAGCTCGCCCGGGAAGTAGTGGTCGAACGCCTGCTTGTAGTCGGCGGCGTTCAACAGTTCGTAATAGGCGACGCGATGGGAGAACGCCCGCATGGACGCGTGGACCTTCTTGAAGAACGGATCCTTGTCCAGAATGACGAGGTTCTTGTCCCAGGCGACCAACTGGTCCTTTCCGACGCTGGTCGGGGTACGGTAAAGCTTCACGCCGGCCTTGTCCCGGAGCCACAGCAGGTCCTTGGAGTATTCGTCCATGGCCAGCCAGAAGTTGGCGGAGTTGGCCGCCTCGGCGCCGTACTGGAGGATCGCCTGGTGCTCCTTCGGCAAGGAGTTGTACTTGTCCTTGTTGAAGGTGATTTCGAAGAACTCGGCGGCCTGATGGAAGCTGCCCATCATGTATATCTTGGAGACGTCCTGGGCGCCGAAGCTCTTGTCGGACGTCGGGTTGTTGAACTCGAACGCCTCGATCACGCCCTTCTGCAGTGCCGGCACGATCTCGCCGCCCGGAAGCTGGGTGACCTTGACGCCCATGGACTGGAACAGGTCGGCGGCCAGACCGACGGTGCGGTACTTGAGGCCCTTCATGTCCTCGGAGGTCTTGATCACCTTCTTGAACCACCCCAAGGGCTGTGTCGGCATCGGCATGGCGAAGAAGCCGACCACGTTGAGGCCTAGAGTCTTCAGGAGCTCGTTGTAGAGTTCCTTACCGCCGCCGTTGTGAATCCACGCCAGGCCGTGATGGGCGTTTTGCCCCCACACCGGACCGGTGCCGAACAGCGACGCGACCTTCGACTTGCCGTACCAATACACGGTGACGCTGTGGGCGCCGTCGAGCACGCCCTTGTTCACCGCGTCGAGGACTTGGAACGCCTTCACCACGGCGCCCTCGGCCAGGTAGTTGATCTTCAGCCGTCCGCCGGCCATCGCGTTGACGCGATCGACGTACTGCACGGCCATGGTGTTGAAGATGTCCTTGGCACCCCAGGCGCCCTGCATCTTCAGGGTCGTCGTCTGGGCGCGCGACACGTTCGGCATAGCCAGGGTCGCGGCCCCGGCGCCCGCGGCAATGGCGCCTGCTTTCAGGAACTTGCGCCGCGATACTTTGGATTTGGTGGTCGCCATTATCATTCCTCCCTATGGCATCACTTTGAAGAATCGTTGGAACCATTCTTTCCACGGCCCGCCCGAGGGCGCGGCGATGGAAACGTGACTTGCTCGGGTTACCTGCGTGAAGTGCGCGCCAGCCCCCCGACTACGCCAACCGTCCCCCGATGCTTCAAGGGCGGCCGTTGCTGCCGGCTAATTTTCAGCATTCTCCGCCGGATGGCAAGGTTTTTCGGGCCCTGCAACCGGCGCTCGAAAGCTTCCAAACTGACTTGGCGATCCTCCCCGTTTTCACCCTGTTTATTCGCCGCGGCCGGATTTCGTTCCCGGTCTCGCCGCGTGCGGAACTCGTCGCCCCGACAGCCGCAAGTGTGGCATACCAAATACCTTGGCCGCAATAACGTTATTTACTTACGCCCGATTGCAGTCTGCCCCAGCGGCTGGCACCACATCGACCGATGTTCGGCGTGCCGCAGAACGACTTTATGGACGTTCACCGCATGGCGTCGCCCGAGGGCGCCGCGATTTCAGCGATCGCTCGGTCGGATCGCGCAACAACCGGCGCAAAGCCCCACGACCGGGCTTGCACTCCCGCCGCATCTGCATCATGTTGCAGGTGCGAAATCGCAGCGGCCGGCAACGACCGGCCGGCACACGGGGGAGAATCCAGCCAAATCCGGTCGTCGCGGACGTCGCGGTCCGGGATCGAGCCCAAGGAGCCTGACCATGAGTTTCACCATCGTCGAACAATGCCCGGCGCGCCTCAACCGCTCGGAACTCGCGGTGCCGGGGTCGAATACGACCTTTCTCGAAAAGGCCACCAAAAGCATTGCCGACGTCATCTTCCTCGATCTCGAGGACGCCGTGGCGCCGGACGACAAGGTGCAGGCCCGCAAGAACATCATCGAAGCCCTGAATGATCTCGACTGGGGCGGCCGCACGCTGTCGCTGCGCATCAACGGGCTCGACACACATTATATGTATCGCGATGTGGTCGACGTGCTGGAGAAGGCCGGCGGCAAGCTCGACATGATCATGATCCCGAAGGCCGGCACCGCCGCCGACATCTACGCCGTCGACATGCTGGTGACCCAGGTCGAGGCCGCGAAAAAGCTGAAGAAGCGCATCGGCTTCGAGATCATCATCGAGACCGCGCTCGGCATGGCTAACATCATGGAGATCGCCGGCGCCTCGAAGCGCAACGAAAGCCTGCATTTCGGCGTCGCCGACTACGCCGCCTCGACGAAGGCGCGGACCACGGTGATCGGCGGCCCCAACAAGGACTATCACGTCCTCACCGATGCCGACAAAAAAGGTAACCGCGAGGTGCACTGGGGCGACATGTGGCACTACCCGATCGCGCAGACGGTGGTCGCCGCGCGCGCCCACGGCCTCAGGCCGATCGACGGCCCGTTCGGCGACTTCTCGGATCCCGACGGCTACACCGCGCAGGCGAAGCGGGCGGCGACGCTCGGCTGCGAGGGCAAGTGGGCGATCCATCCCAGCCAGATTACGCTTGCCAACGAGCTGTTCAGTCCAAGCCAGGAAGAGGTGACCAAGGCGAAGCGTATCCTGGAGGCGATGGCGAAGGCGCAGAAGGAAGGCAAGGGCGCGGTCGCCCTCGACGGGCGGCTGATCGATATCGCCTCGATCAAGCAGGCGCAGGTGCTGGTCGAGAAGGCGGAGCAGATCAAAGGCGCCAAGTAGCTCCGGTCGGGCCCGGAGAACTAAGGCGGCGGGCGTTTGCGCTCTGCCGCCTTTTGCGTCGCCTCGCGGCCACGGCGACAGGGCCCGGAGCACAAGGCCGGCCGAGAGTTTGGCGTCGCCAAGGGCCGACGGCGTATGCTAGAGAACCGCCATGCCCACCTACCTGGAATTCGAGAAGCCGATCGCGGAGCTCGAGGGCAAGATCGAGGAGCTGAGGCACGTCAGCGGCTCGTCCGGCGTCGACGTCGCCGGCGAGGTGGCAAAGCTGCAATCGCGGCTGGACAAGCTTCTGGTCCAGACCTACGGCAAGCTGACACCGTGGCAGAAGACTCTGGTCGCCCGGCATCACGACCGCCCGCACGCGATGGACTACATCGCCGGCCTGATCGACGACTTCACGCCGCTCGCCGGCGACCGCCAGTTCGCCGAAGATCGCGCCATCGTCGGCGGACTCGGGCGGTTCAGGGGCGATTCAGTGGTGGTCATCGGCCACGAGAAGGGCAGCAATACCGAGGGCCGGCTGAAGCGCAATTTCGGCATGGCGCGGCCCGAAGGCTATCGCAAGGCGCAACGCCTGATGCGGCTCGCCGATCGCTTCCGGCTGCCGGTGGTGACGCTGATCGACACGCCGGGCGCCTACCCGGGCGTCGACGCCGAGGCGCGCGGCCAGGCAGAAGCCATCGCCCGCTCGATCGAGACCTGCGTCGGCCTCGCGGTGCCGCTGGTCAGCGTCATCATCGGCGAGGGCGGGTCCGGCGGGGCCATGGCGCTGGCCGTCGCCAACACGGTGCTGATGCAAGAGCACGCCATCTATTCGGTGATCTCGCCGGAGGGCTGCGCCTCGATCCTGTGGCGCGACGGCGACAAGGCCGAGGAGGCCGCCGAGGCGCTGAAGCTGACGGCCAAACACTTGTTCGAGCTCGGAATCATCGACAAGATCATCACCGAGCCGCTGGGCGGCGCGCACCGCGACAAGCATGCGGCGATCGCCGCCGTCGGCGACGCCGTCGCCGACTCTCTGGCGGCGCTTTCGGGGCTCGACGGCGAGGCCTTGAAGACGCGGCGCCGCGACAAGTTCCTGGCGATGGGCGCCAAGGGATTGGGGTGACGGCCGGCGGGTCCGGCCGCCGCGCCGAAACGGGAGGAGGCAGGGACCGATGGCCGACAAGGTCGCGCTGATAACCGGCGTCACCGGCCAGGACGGCGCCGCGCTTGCGGAGCTCCTGCTCGGCAAGGGTTACGTGGTGCACGGCATCAAGCGGCGCTCGTCGTCGCTGAACACCGGGCGCGTCGACCATCTCTACACCGACCCGCACGAACAAGGGGTGCGGTTCTTCATGCATTACGGCGACATGACCGACGCCACCAACCTGATCCGCATCATGCAGGAGACGAAACCCGTCGAGATTTACAATCTCGCCGCCCAGACCCATGTCCAGGTCAGCTTCGAAACCCCCGAGTACACCGCCAACGCCGACGCCCTCGGCACGCTCCGGCTGCTCGAGGCGATCCGCATTCTCGGCATGGAGAAGCGCTGCCGGTTTTACCAGGCGTCGACGTCGGAGATGTACGGCAACGCCCCGGAATCGCCGCAGAACGAGCAGACGCCGTTCCGTCCGCGCAGCCCCTACGCGGCGGCCAAGCTGTATGCCTACTGGGTGGTGGTGAATTACCGCGAGGCTTACGGGCTGCACGCCTCCAACGGCATCCTGTTCAACCATGAAGGGCCGACCCGCGGCGAAACGTTCGTCACCCGCAAGATCACCCGCGCAGTGGCGGCCATCGCGCGCCGCCGCGCCGGCAAGCTCTACCTCGGCAATCTCGACGCCAAACGCGACTGGGGGCACGTCCGCGATTGCGTCGAGGGCATGTGGCTGATGCTGCAGCAGCCGAAGCCGGACGATTATGTGCTCGCCACCGGGGAAAACCATTCGGTGCGCGAGTTCGTCGAGTTGGCTTTCGCCGAGATCGGACGCAAGATCGCCTGGAAGGGAAACGGCGTCACGGAGACCGGCGTCGATGCCGACAGCGGCGACGTGCTGGTCGCCGTCGACCGCCGCTACTTCCGTCCGACCGAGGTCGATGCGCTGTGCGGCGACGCCGGCAAGGCGCGCAAATTGCTAGGCTGGAAGCCGCGCGCCGACTTCACCGCGCTGGTGCGCGAAATGGTCGCCGCCGATCTGGCGGCGGTCGATCGCGGCGACATGTAGGGGAGGGCGATGACCAAGGCCGCCAAGCCGGTCTATTCGCTGCGCGGCAAGCGGGTATGGGTCAACGGCTACCGCGGCATGGTTGGGGCGGCCGTGATCCGCCGGCTCGAGACGGCGGGCTGCAGCCTGTTGACGACCACCAGCGAGCAACTCGACCTGCGCCGGCAGTCGGAGGTCGAAGCGTGGATGGCGGCCAACCGTCCCGAGGCCGTGTTCCTGATCGCCGCCACCGTCGGCGGCATCCATGCCAACGAAACCCGGCCGGCGGAGTTCCTGTACGACAACCTGGCGATCGAGGCCAACGTCATCGAGGCGGCGCGAAGAACACGAGTCGAAAAACTGATGTTCATGGGCTCGGCCTGCGTCTATCCGCGCCGGGCGCCGCAGCCGATGAACGAAGAGTGCCTGCTGACCGGGCCGCTCGAGCCGACCAACCAGTGGTACGCGGTAGCCAAGATCGCCGGCATCAAGCTCACCCAGGCCTATCGCCGCCAATACGGCTGCGATTTCATCTCGGCGCAGCCGATCAACCTCTATGGCCCGGGCGACAACTTCGACCTCGAATCCTCGCACGTCGTGCCGGCGCTGCTCCGCAAGGCGCACGCCGCCAAGACCGGCGGTGAGCGGAGCTTCGAGGTGTGGGGCAGCGGCCGCGCCATCCGCGAATTCCTGTACGTGGACGACGTCGCCGACGCGCTGGTGTTCCTGATGGAGCGCTACTCCGACGAGGTGCAGATCAACATCGGCTGGGGCCAGGAACTGTCGATCCGCGAACTGGCCGAGACCGTCGCCCGGGTCGTCGGCTTCAAGGGCGAGATCGCGTTCGACCCCTCGAAGCCCGACGGCGCGCCACGCAAGCTCCTCGACACGACGCGGCTCCGCACCATGGGCTGGCGGGCGACCACCAACCTCGAGGAGGGACTCCGGAAGACCTACGACTGGTTCCTCGCAAACATCGCCTGAGCGGGCGGCCGCCCGTTAGGGGCGGGCGGCCCGGCGACGCGGCTATTTCCGTTGCCACGGCCGATCGCCGCGCAGGAAGCCCTCGGCGGCCCTGACCTTGGCGCGGTTGGTGAGAAACTTCTTCGGCTGCAGCGTCACCAGCCCGATCAGCGAGTCCCGCCGGCCGCGGGCGATGGTGTCGCGGGCCGCGGCCTCGGCCTCGCCGGGCTTGCCGTGCTTCCTCTCGTAGTAAAGGTGTCCCCACACCATGTTCCAATCGCGGCGGACGCGACTCTTGAGGGTGATCCTTTCCGAGGCGCCGCCGAAATGCTCGGCCGTCGCCGCCGGCTCCAGGATCAGGCCGTGGCCGGCGCGCGCCACACGCAAGCAAATGTCGGCGTCCTCGTTGTAGAGAAAGATGTTCTCGTCGAAGCCACCGACGGCGCGCAGCACCGAAAGCCGCCACAGCACCACGGCGCCGGTCAGGAACCAGGTGCAGAACCGGCCGGCGGGCGGCCCGGCGATCTTGCGATGGCGGATTTCCGACGGCCCCATCACATCGAGCTCCATGCCGCCGCGTGCGTTGGTCAGCAGCGGCGCCACTCCGGCGGCATTGGCATCGGCGTCGGCGGCCGCCGCCAACCGCTCGACGCAACCCGCCGAAAGCCGCGTGTCCGGGTTGATATTGAGCAGGTATTCGCCGTCGGCGCGCGCGATGCCGAGGTTGGTGGCGGCGCCGAGGCCGCGATCCTCGGTCAGGCGGATCACCTCCACCGCCGGATGCAGGGCCTTGGCGACGGCGACGGTGTCGTCGGTGCTCAGTGCGTCGACGACGATGATCCGCCGCGCCTGCGGGAGCGAGCCCAGCGAAGCGGGAAGCGCGGCCGCGGAATTGCGCGTCACCAGGACGACCGTGACGCGATCCCAAACGCCGCGGACTGTGTCGCCGGCTGCTGCCATGATCGGATTTCGGCCCTCCCTATCCGGACAAAATCGAGGTCGAGGTCATTTGATAAAGAGGTGGCGGAGCTTTTGAAACAGGTGTTTGCCGATCTTCTCCGAGCCCCGGGGCGAGGTATGGAGCATGTCGTAATGGTCGCCGTCGGTGAACAACAGCTCGGCCGCCAGGTCGATGCAGATCGCCTTGACGTCGCGGCAGATTTCCATGGTGAGCCGGTTGGTCGCCATCAGCGTCTCGTACTCGGACAAATCGACCATGCCGTCGGCGCCGGCGCGGACCAGCAGGCGGCCATCGCGGATCCGGTAGCTCGGGCGGTGCTGGGTGACGTAGATCGGCTCGGCACCGAGGGCGCGGATTCGCCGCGTCAATTCGCGCAGCCGCCGTTCGTAAAGCTCCAGCCCGCGCTTGATGTCGTTGGCGGCGCGTTCGATATCCGGGGGGCGAGCCGGCGGGCGCCAGTCGGAGCCGTCGTAGCCCGTGCTGGTATGGATCAACTTGGCGTCGCGCGCCAGGATCATGCCGCGGAGGTTCCGAAACAGCGCGTAAATCGCCGAGTTGTTGATCAAGTACTGCTTGGTCGGGCGCAGCAGGTCGAACATCCGGTCCTGTTTCGAGGGCAGAAGGCGTCCGGCGAAATAGTTGTCGCCGACGGTCGCCACCGCGCCGTCGTTGATGCCGAGCAGCGCCAGCACGTAGCGAGGCTTAAGTCCGGGAATCCTCGGGAACCACAGCTCGAAGTTCTTGATGTTGCCCACCGTCGACTGTCCGTCGACGCCGGCGTTGACGACGACGACCGGGCGCCCGGCGGCCGCGAACTCGCGGGCGATGACGGCCGACCAGGTGCGATCCTCGTCGACGAAGATCTCGTTGGTGGTGCTGCCGCCGATGGTCAGGATATCGATGTCGGCGGGCGAGGGGTAACGGCCCCGGAGGCCATGCTCGTCGCGGTGGTAGAGAATTTGGCCGCCGCCGTAGAGCGACCCGACGTCGAACACGCGGGTGAAGTTCTTCGGGATCACCAGCGTGCCGTAGTTTTGGCCGAACAGCCAGCCGCCGAAGGCGAGCTCGGCGACGACCAGGCCGGCCAACAGCAGCCCGAGATTGACGGCGACAACACGAAAAACCCGTCTGGTCCGGGACTGATCGGGGGACGAGCTGTTCACGGGCGCGTGGTCCTAGGGTAACACGAGAGGGGGTCGGCTTGCCGGCGGCGACGGATCATACACCGTAAGCGGGCGGCGGAAAACGGCGCCACCGTGGTCGCGGCCAGGCGCGTGTTCCCATCGGTCGACGGTTCGGTTAGGGTGCGGGGCGTTTCCTGATCGGAAAATCCCGCCCATGGCCGTCGAATCGCCCGACGATTTCTACAAATCCTACGCCGCCTACAAGCGCTACCAGACGCCGACGGTGAAGGCCAAGCACGTGCGCTGGTACGACCGTGAGTTCTGGGCGCCGGCCAAGTGCACTCCGGATACCTCGGTGCTCGAGCTCGGCTCCGGCACCGGCGAGTTCCTGGCCTACCTGAAGCGCAAGGGGGTGAAGCGGTTCGCCGGCGTCGAGCGCGACCGCGACGCGGTCGCCGTGATGGAGCCGGGTCTGGCTGCGCGCGTCCACGTCGGCGACCTGTGGGAGTTTCTGGAGCGGAACACCACGGGCGAGCCGTTCGACCGCGTCGTCCTGCTCGACGTCCTCGAGCATTTCGACCCGGTCGACGGCGTCCGGCTGTTGCAGGCGATCAAGCGCGTACTCGCGCCCGACGGATTGGTCGTCGTGCGGGTGCCCAACATGGGATCGCCGTGGGGCGGCATCCATCAGTTCGCCGATCTCACCCACCGAGCGGCGTTCACCGCCAACAGCCTAGAACAGCTGGCACTCGCCGCCCGGTACGAAGCGGTCGCCTTCCTGCCGCAACGGCGCGGCAGCCCGTTCCGGCGTTTCGCCGAGGACTGTCTCCATTGGCTGCTGTCGCGCATCCTGACGACGACGCCGGTGGTGTGGACGCCGAACCTCATCGCCGTCCTCAGGCGGCAGGGGAACGATTAGGCCGGCTTCACCTCAGCGGCGGCGAAAGAACGCATTCCCCCAGCCACCGTCGAAGGCGACGAAGCCGTCGAGGCGAAGGCCGAATCGCGCGAGGTGTGCGACGATCTCGTCGAGGGTGCAGGCGCCTTCGTAGAGCGGCGTCTCGCTGGCCTCCACGTAGACAAAGTCGATCGCGGGAAGCGACCGCGCGGCGCCTTGCAGCACCTGCAGCTCCGCACCCTGCACGTCGATCGCCAGGAAATCGAACCGATGGCCGGCGAACGGCGCCTCGGCGAGCAGCGAATCGAGAGTGCGCGTGCGCATCCGGATGGTATCGACGTAGGCGATGTCCGGAAACAGCGTCCTGTGCCGGCCGAGCGGGAACATGCTCGACGACTGGCCCCGGTTGCTGGCGACGTGGAAGTCGACCTCGCGGCCGTCGGTGTCGGCGAGCAGCGCGTGCACGGCGTGGTGCCCGGGCGTGCCCTTGAGGTTCAGCCTAAGCTTCTCGAAAACCTCCGGCAGGGGCTCGACATAGACAGCGATGGCGGCGCCGCTGTCGCGGTAGTACTTGAACTCGTGGCTGTCGTTGGCGCCGACATGGACGATGCCGCGCGGCGAACGCCGGATCAGGTCGCGGAGCAACTCGAACATGGGTCAGCCGTCTCCCGGACGGACGCCGGCGGTTGACGCGTTTATGCCGTCTTGCCGTGGCAATGCTTGTACTTGCGCCCCGAGCCGCACGGGCACGGCGCATTGCGCGACACCCG
>Ga0209399_10000065_pt1 | contig 59619 bp, 46 predicted proteins | sample OV2TP3_FD_184130 | JGI IMG/M metagenome (GOLD analysis project Ga0209399, IMG submission 184130) | Hot spring microbial communities from Beatty, Nevada to study Microbial Dark Matter (Phase II) - OV2 TP3 (SPAdes) (version 3) | ecosystem: Environmental > Aquatic > Thermal springs > Hot (42-90C) ... | reverse complement strand
GGGGATCCGCTTCAAAAGGTAACGCGCGACGCGACCGGTCCCGCAGCCGGCGTCGAGCACGGTTTCGTCCCCGCGCCAGTCGAACGCCTCGGCCAGCTCCCGCCCCCAGGCCTCCTGCACGCCCGAGACCTGGTGATAGGTCGCGGCGTCCCAACCCGGCCGGGTGGGAGGATCGGCGGCGGCCACGGCTCAATCCGCCTCGTCCGGCGCCGGGCGGAACTTGAGCAGATCGTAGCGCACCATCTTGTTGTGGAGGCTCTTCCGGCTGATGCCGAGGAGATCAGCCGTCTCCTGCCGGTGACCGCCCGTCCGTTCCAGCGCTTGCTGGATCAGTCGCTTTTCTTCCTCCCGGACCACCCGCCCGATGCGTTCAGCCAACGGCTGGATCGGCTCGGCCGGGCTCGCCGAGGCGGCCGCGGGGGGCGCGGCGGGGGCGTCGGGCGCCGCCGGGAAGACCTGCAGAGCCGGCGGCAGTGAGTCCAGCGTGATGACCTCGCCGGTCGTCAGCACGATCGCCCGGTGAATGACGTTCTCCAACTCCCTCACGTTGCCGGGCCACGGGTAGGCCTCCATGGCGCGAAGCGCCTCGGGGGCGACCCCGGCGATCTGCTTGCTCGAGCGGGCATTGGCCCGGCGGATGATGTGATTGACCAGCGGCGGCAGGTCCTCCATGCGTTGTCGCAGGGGCGGGAGGGCGATCGGCAGGACGTTGATCCGAAAATAAAGGTCCTTGCGGAAGGCGCCCTGCTCCACCATCTGGCCCAGGTCCCGGTTCGTTGAGCAAAGGATTCGGACGTCGATCTTGCGCGGCCGGGTCTCGCCGACCCGTTCGATGCGCTTGTCCTGAAGGACGCGCAGGAGCTTGACCTGAAGGGCGAGCGGCATTTCGCCGATTTCGTCCAGAAGGATCGAGCCGCCGTCGGCCACCTCGAACTTGCCGGGCTTGTCGGCCACCGCGCCGGTGAAGGCCCCCCGGGCGTGGCCGAAAAGCTCGCTTTCGAGCAACGGCTCGGGGATCGCCGCGCAATTGACCTTGACGAACGGCCCCTTGCGGCCGGGCGTGCACTCGTGAACGGCCTCGGCGGCCAATTCCTTGCCGACGCCGCTCTCGCCGATGATCAGGATCGTCACGTCGTGGGCCGCCGCCCGCTGGATCAGCTCGTAAACCCGTCGCATCGGCTCGCTGCCCCCCACGAGCCGGTGGAAGGCCACTTCATCCTGGAGCGCCTCCTCCAGCGTGTGCACTTTGCGCCGCAGGGCCTGGTTCTCCAGCGCCCGCCGGAGAATGATCCGCAACTCGTCCATCTCGAAGGGCTTCGTGAAGTAATCGTAGGCCCCCGCCTGGAGCGCTTCGATGGCCAGTTTCTGCGTCCCGAAGGCCGTCATCATGACGACCAGCGCCCCGGGCTGGAGCGTCCGGATCGCCCGCAGAACGTCCATCCCGTTGACCCTCGGCATCTTCAGATCGAGGACGTAAAGGTCATACGGGTGGGCGCGGGCGCGAGCGAGCGCCTCGGCCCCGTCGACGGCCAACTCCACGTCGCAGCCCTCGTGCTTGAGCAGCTCCCGCAAGACGAAACGCAGCCCCTCCTCGTCGTCGGCCACCAGCACGCGATAACGGTCGCTCATGAGCGTCGGTCGCCGACGGGCGCGACGGCCCGCCGCAGGAACGGAAGCGGCGGGGCCAACGACGGCGGGGCCGCCGGGTCGGCAGGGGCGAATCGGGCCAGGAACGTCACGCCCCCGTCGTCCACCTCGACGCTCAGATCACCTTGGTTCTGAGCGATGATCTGGAAAGCGATCGAGAGCCCCAGCCCCGTGCCGGTCTCCTTCGTCGAGAAGAACGGGTCGAAGACCCGGCCGCGCAGCTCCGGCGGGATCGTCGAGCCGGTATTGTGGACCCGGGCCTCGACCCACTCCTCCCCCCCCTGACGGACGCGCGCAGCGGCCAGCGTAACCCGCCCGCCCGGGTTCACGGCCTCCAGGGCGTTGCGAATGATGTTGCCGAAAGCGCGAACGAGCCGTTCCCGCTCGGCCCAGATTTTCGGCGCGCCGCGAACCTGGGCGACGATCTCCGCCTGGCGTTGAGCCTCCGGCGAGAGCCCGTCGGTGGCCAGATTGCGCGCGGCGTAAAGAATATCTCCCATCTCGACGAGCGCCGGCGGCAGGGCCGACTGGCTTGAAAAATCCAACAACTCCCGAATGAAGAGGTCCAGGCGATTGACCTCGCGGACGGCCCGACCGGCGATCTCCCGGCTCCGAGGCGAACCCTCCGCCTGAAGGTCCAGCAGTTGGAGCATGCCCTTGATCGCCCCCAGCGGATTGCGAATCTCGTGGGCCAGACCCATCGTGAACGTCCCCAGGGCGGCCAGGCGATCGGTTTTGCTCAACTGATCGCTCACGGCCCGGATCTCTTCAAAATCGTGAAAGTTGACGAGGAGGCCGATCGGATGACCCGAGGCGTCCCTCAGGATCGAAAGCGCATCCACCAGAAGCGCCCCCCCTTCGAGCGTCCGCGTCGTCGGGTCGTCGCGCATCATGGCCCGATCCTGCCGCAGCCAATCTTCCAGATACATGAGCAGCCCCCGCCCCCTTTCCGGGACCACCTGCCGCGCCTCCCCCAGCGTCTGACCGACGAGGCTCCCCGCCCCCACGCCCAGAATCCGGGACCCCGTCGAGTTCAGCGCCGTGATCCGCCCCTCCAAATTCAACGTCATCAGCCCGGTGACGATCCCCTCCATCAGGAACCGATTGCGTTCCTGGATGTTGTCCTGCACAAAGGCGATCATGCTGTTGAACGAGCGCCAGAGATCGCCCAGCTCGGCGCTGGCGGCCGGCGGCGCCGGCGGCTGATCCAGCTTGCCGCTGGCGAAAAGCTGAGCGGCCGCCGAGAGCGCCCGGATGGGCCGCAGGATCGTCAACGCCAGCGCCAACCCCACCAGGAGCGCCAGGATCGAGAGCCCCAGCATCGTCAGCAGATGGCCGCTCAGCAGAAACGCCGCCGCCTCGCCCGCCCCTCGATTCTCCAACTCGTCCCACCGCAGCGTGAACAGCTTGTAGGAGACCAGCCCGTAGGCCAACATGAATAAGATGAGGATCGCCGGCAGCGCCAGAACGAGCCGTAGCTGCCAGGGGTGAAGCTTCGGCCGCGACTCGAAGGGCGGCGGAGGCGAACTGCCGTTGGCGGGAAAAGTCATCGTCGCGGCGGCCCGGTCGTCGCTGGGGCGGGCCTCACGATGGGCCCCGGCGCCGATGCCTCGGGCCGTCGGGAGATTCTACCAGAGGGGGGGGCGCAACCCCAGTCCGTGGCCGCCCCCCCAGCGCGCCGAGCCTGAGGCGGGCGCTATCGCAGCGTCCAGGTCGAGGGGACCCGATTCAGGAGAAAGTGAGAGCTTTCCCGATAGAGCAGGTCGCCCCGGCCGACGTCATAATAGGCCACGCGGAGCACCCCCGAGGCGTCAACGGCGGCCGACGGACGCCATCCCACATCGCCGTCGTCGTCGATGATGAAGCGCCGCCAGGGGCCGCCGGCCGAGAGAAGCCGGGCCGCGGCCTTGAGATCGCCCCGGCTGGCGTCGTAGTAGACGACGAAGATGGTATCGGTCGGGGCGTGGACGATCAGCCGGCTATAGAGGCCGACGTTGCCCGCCCCGTCCACCTCTTCCGAGAACCAGGTCCCCAGCCGGCGCTCGGCCAGGCGCACGGCGCTGCTCGAAGCGTCGTAATAGGCGATCAGCGGCTCGCCGGTGAAGGGATGCAGCGCGATCGAGGTGAAGAACCCGTCGAAGGCCAGCGAGGTGGTGACGAACTCTCGGCTCCAGCCCGAATCGCCGCCCCGGGCGTACTTGAGGTCGAAACTCCCGGCGTCGAGGTAAGCGACGTGAGCGGTTCCGCCGGCCTCCAGCGCCACCGAGCAATGTTGGCCCACGTCGCCCTCGGCGTCGACCCGGTGAACCGTCCAGCCGTCAAAGCCGTCCCCCAAGGCCACGCGCAGGGCGGGACCGGGCCCGAGGGGATCGGGCCGCGCCAGCGGATCGGCCGCCTGGTAATAGGCCACGGCGAAGCGATCGCCGCCGGGCGAGATGGCCTGGGCGGCGTATTGACCGCGGGTCGCTCCATCCTCGATCAGATGGTAGGTCGCCGTTTCGGCGGCGAAATCGTACGTTGAATAATTAAGCCGCCGGCGCAGCCGATCGTAGTAAGCCATATGGGCCACGCCGTCGCGATCGAGAACCATCCCCACGAACTGACCCGTCTCGTGATAATAGACGGGCGAAACGCGCGGATCGATCGTCTCGCTGCCGGTCTCGACGCCGCCGGGGCCGGAAGAGTCATCCACCAGCCGACGCGCCTCCCAACCCTTCTGCCCCCGCCGCGTGATGAAAAGCGACCCCTCGGCCGGATCGAAATAGGCGGCGACCGAGCGCCCCTCGGGGTCGAGCCCCAGAGAGGAAAACTCCCCCACCTTCGCCCCGTCGATGAAGATCGACTCATCGGCCACAGGGGCGTTGTTCCGGACCGTCGCCAGCCGGAGCGCCGTCCGGCTGGCGTCATAGAAGGCTACGCGGATCGCCTCCCCGTCGGCGTAAACGTGGCTCGTCGAGGAGGTATAAAGCCCCACGTCTCCCCGGCGCTCCAGCCGCGCCTGGATGTCCCACAGGTCCTGCGGCACCGAGCCGAAGGGGGGCAAATCCCCGAAAAGCCGGCGCTCGAAGACGAGCCCCCCGTTGCGGGCGTCGTAGTGGGCGATCCGGGGCCGGCCGGCGGCGTCGAGAGCGATCGAGGCGTAATGCCCGTAGTTGCCGGGCAGCAGCGTCGGATCGCAGGTGATGAAGGGATCGACCCGGCAGCTTAAGACCAGTTCCGTCGTCACGGTGGTCCCGCCTTCGAGGATCGCCAGCCGCAGATCGGCCCGCGAGAGCAAGTCCGGACGCGCCCGCTGATAGGCGACGAAGAATCGATCGCGGGCCGGATCGGCCGCCGCGTCGATAAAATGGCCCGTCTCCCCCTCGGCGTCGAGCACCCCCCCCGTGCTGGCATAGGCCGCCCAGCCCGCCTGGGGCGAGACGCGCTCCAGGGCCCGCAGGTCGAGCGGTAAATCGGCCTGATAAAAGATCAGCGGCAGGGGCGGGTCGCGTCGCTCGTTGATGACGATCTTGGCGAAGGTTCCGACGGGTTGGCTCGGTCCCCCGTCCACGATTTCGCTCACCCAGCCCCCCGCCGGCCGACGGGCGTAGAGGAGCCGTCCGTTGGCTTCATCTTTGTAGGCCACGTGGATCAGGTTCTGGCTGTCGATGGCGATCGAGCTATAGAGGCCCGTGTTGGGGCTCGTCGCGTCGATCGTTTCGATCGTGAACTCCGTCGGCGTCAAAAGCGTCCCGTCGGGCCCGAGCGTTCGCGTGCCGACGAGAAAGGCGGCCTTCAACGAACCCTCGGTCTCGTCTCGGAACGTGATGACGGGATTGCCGGAGCTCGTGAGCGCCAGGTCGCAGTGACGGCCCACGTCCCCCTCGGCGGCCGCCGTCAGCCGGCTCCAGACGATCGCCGCGGCGCCCGACGGGGCGTATCCGAAGGCATACTTGAGATCGCCCGCCAAGGCGTCATAGTAGGCCACGTGCAGGTGACCCTCGACGTCCTGGGCGAGAGCCGCGAATTGGCCGACCTCGCCCCCGTCGCCCGGATAGGCCGCGATGACCTCGCGCGGGCCGAACTCGGCGGCCCCCGGCGCCGACAGGCCCAGCCCCACCCCGACCGTCACCGCCGAGACCCCAAACAGAACGTCGAACCGTCGCCACCTCACCACCGATTGCATATATCACCGCGGCCGTTTCGGCAAAGGCCTCTCGGCTCAACGACCGGACGAAACCGAAGGCTGGGAGGCCGAAATCGCCAGGGGGCGGCCGTCGGGATCAAAGAGCGATATCCGGTCCGCCGGAAGAATCTTGCACAACCCCTGATAGAATGGAGAACAGAAGAAAACGCGCTGAGCGGCCAACAGACGATACGTCCATCCCCGCGGCGCCGGATAATCTCGTGGTTCCAGGCGGGCCGCGCCCCGAAATTGTCGCGAGAGCCCGATCAGGTGCTTGAGCGTCCGTTTGTTCTCCCCGGCCAGGTTCAGTCGCACGGCGGCCACCCGCCGAGCCTGCTCCTCGATGTCCTCCAGCGGCCACATCCCCTGGGCCGTCAGCCGGGCAAAGCCGCCGGCGACCTCCCATCGCCCAATGACCAGAACCGGCCGGCCCCGCTGGGCCGCCCGCGTGCAATGGGCGGCGACCGACGGCGGCGCCCAGACGGCTACCCCTTCAATCTCGATGAGCATCCCCCCTTCGGCCTCGATGAGCGGCCCTTCCCGGTCCACGTCCTGAACTAACCCCGCAAGGCGCAATGTCCGGCCTTCGTGGCGGGGGCCGAGCTGTTCCGGGCGCAGGGGCGCCAGCCACAGGAGCGTGGCCTCAAACGGCGCCAAGGGATCGCCTTCGAGATCAAAGCCAAGGGCTTCGATCTGCCGGGCCCGTCGGGTGGCCTCGTCCCAGATCGGCTCCCTTTCGAGTTCCTCGGAGGCGGGCGCGAGCGGCCCGTCCTCGGGCGCCGGGGGCGACTCGGGCGGGGACTCGATCGCTTCCAGGTCGAAGAGCGTCGCCTGAGCCCGAAAGGGATTATCGTCCGTCATGGAAGGGGCCGCCGGGCGTCGTTCGCGACGGGCGGCTCGGTCAGCGAGCCGCGCCCGCGGCTGCCCGAAACCGTCGAAGGCCCCGGCGGCGATCAGGTGCTGCATCAGGCGCCCATTGACGGCCCGCGCCGAGACGCGCTCGCTGAAATCCTCCAGCGAGTGAAAGATGCCGCCGCGCCGGACGGCCTGAATCTCTTCGGCCGACTTCTCTCCGCAAAGCCGCACCATTCTCAACCCCAAGCGAATCCTCCCCCCCTGAAGCGTGTTGGCGGCGCTGCTCAGGTTGATGTCCGGCGGAAGCAACTCAATCCCCTCCCGCCGCGCGGCCCGGGCCAGGATCGCCACCGGCCCGCCCCCCTCGGCCGCCGTCGAAAGGGCCGCCGCATAGAAGGCCGCCGGGGCATGAACCTTGAGGTAGGCGCATTGATAGGCGATGAGCACGTCGGGCAAGGCGTCGATCAGCTCGTCGGCGGCTCCGGCCGGACGGCCCCGCCCCGCCAGCGTCTTCGCCTTGAGCAGCGAGAGGATCGAGCCGGGCCGCTCTTTGCGCAGAAGGCACTTGATCGTCACGCCGTCCAGCGGCCCGATGCCGGTCGTCTCGCCTCGAGCCAGGAGATCATAAGTCGGCCGGTCGTCGGGCGGGATGGAGACCAGGCGGCCCGTCCCCTCCGGGGCCACCTCCCGCGAGCCGCCGTCGCCGGCCTGAGCGGCCGCGCGCGCAAGCGTCACCAGATGGAGCGAAGGCTGCGGGATCACTTCCAACCGCGCCACGCCAAGCCGATCCAGCGCTGCCTCCTCCAGGTCCGTCAGGCGCGCCGCGTCGGCGGCCCCCGGCTCCCCCCTAGCCGGCCCGGCCGGCGCGATCAGCGGGGTCACGTGATCCAGCGGGTCGGCGCAGATCGCCCAGCGCCCCGGCGCGGGGAGCGGCCCGCGGGGCCGCGGGGCGAGCCGCGTGGCGATCTCGGCGGCGAAGGCGGGATCGCGCCAGCGGCGCGGGCGTCTCTGCTCGGCTTGGGCCCGCAGGTGGTCGGCGCCGCCGGCCGGGCGCAGACGGGGCGGCCGTAGCCGCATTGCCAGGGCCCGCTCCTCGGCGGTCATGCCGGCCCAGGCCGCGAGGCGTTCCAGGAGCTGTTCCCGGCGAAGCGCCTGACGCCGCCCGATCCGAGCCAGGTGACCCTGGCCGAAGGTTCGTTCGAGCCGAGCGATGAGCCTCGGCATGGCATCGGCCGCGATTTCCAGGCGCAACGGAGGCAGGGTCTCTCCCTCCCCTCTGAGGGGCTTTGGAGCCAACCGATAGGGGAGAGGGTCGATCTGCGTCAGCCCGAGACAATAAGCCAGAACCGAGGCGACGACGGACCCGCGCCCGAAACCACGGGCAATGGCCTCCTCCTCAACGATCTGGACGATCTGGCGGCTCAAGAGCAATAACGGGGCGAGCCCTTGGCTCTTGACCTCCTCGAACTCCCGATGAATCCGCTGCTTGATCTCCTCGGTGATCTCCCCGTAGCGTTCCCGGGCGCCTCGGATCGCCAGGTCGAAGAGGAACGATTCGGCGTCGAAGCCTCGTTCCAGGTCCGGCGCCGGGATGAGCCGCCGGCTCGTGGCCGGTCGCCACGCGCAGCGATGGCTCGCCTCCCCCGTCTCGCCCACCGCCTCGGGTAAGCCCGAGTAATGCCTCGCCGTCGCTTCCGCCGGCCGCAGCAGCGGCCAGGTCTCAAGCGCCGCTGGGGGTTGCCACGCCCGGCCCGGAGCTTGATCCGGCTGAGTCAGGAACACGTAGGCCGGAAGATCGCCCGGCTCCAGAACCCGGACGCGCGGAGCGGCCACGGTCTTCGTCCCCAGAAAAAGGGCCAGCCGGACGAGCAGGTCGTTGACTTCGCGATCCTCGGGCAGGGGCGACAGCCCGAACAGCGCCCCCGGCCCGAGGGTCTCTTGAGCCGTCTCCAGGAACCGCTCGGCGGCGGCGCGGTCGCGGCGGCGCAGGAGCGTCGTCAGTTCGCCGTCGGGGGGGAGAACGACCCGGAGGCCGCCCAGCCGGCCGCGCAGGCTCAGTCGCGTCTGAGCGGGGTCGGCGCCGGCGGGCCCATGAACCTGCGTCAGCAGCCGCGCCAGGTTGCGATAGCCTTGCTCAGTCTCGATCAAGAGATCGAGGGGGTGAACGTCCCCCGTCCGAACCAGACCCGGCAGGCGCAGCCGGCAGCCGAAAACCGGCCGCACGCCCTGCTCACGGCAGGCCTCGTCGAACTCCTGAAAGCCGGCGCACGTGGCCTCGTCGCTCAGGCCCAGCACGCCGTACCCCATCGCGCGAGCCCGGCGGACCAGCTCGCCGCACGAGGAAACGCCCCACGGGCTGTAATAGGATTCGCAGAACAGCGGAACGAAGGTCATCGGAACTACGGGAATCGGCGAGGGGCGACGGCCGGGGCCGACGAGGAGCCGCTCAGAGCAGGTCCAGCCACATGCGCTGATAATAGGCGACGAATCCCATCGAGTTCCAGAAGACCTGCGCCCGAGGGTTCCGCGCGTAGACCTGGAGCTGGACGCAGCGAATCTGGCGCGCCCTCAACCATTCCCGCGCGTCGGCCACCAGCGCCCGCCCCACCCCCCGCCGCCGCCAGGCCTCCTCGACCACCATGTCGGAAAGATAGCCGTATCGAGGCGGCAGGAACATCGGCAGGTTGCGGTTGATCGTCAAGAGATAAAAACCGATGACGCGCTCGGGCGAGCCGGCCGCCGCCACCCTCACGCACGAATCCTCATGATCCAGATGATGCGTCAGATAACTCTCGTAAGCCTGACGGGCCCCCGGGGCCAACCGCACGCGCGGGTCCGCCGTCTCGTGGTCGGCCATCATCCCGGCCCAGAGATGCAGGATGACCGCCAGGTCTTCAGTCCGCGCGTCACGAATCCGGAACGGGCCCTCAGTCATGTCGGGGGAAGGCCTCCGCGTCGCCTGACCGGGCCGCTGCGTGCCGGTCCGTCGCCGTTCGTGTCCCTCGGCGCCGTCCTGAGACGTCGGCCGGTTTCATCGTGCCTTGAGTCGCGCGCTTTGCCAATCCTAGAGCCGCGGCGGGTCGGGCCAGCCGAAGCCTTTGGCCCGGAGAAAACGTTCATAAACCTGACGCTGCCGTTCGATCACCCGCCGCTCGTCGAACTCGGCCTCGGCCCGCGCCCGGGCCGCCCGCCCCATCGCCTTCCGCCGCCCCTCGTCCTCTAAAAGCGTCAGCATCGCCCGGGCCAGGGAGGCGGGGTCCTTCGGGGGGATCAGCAGCCCGGTCTCATCGTGACGGACTTCCTCACGGCAACCGCGGATGTCGCTGGCGATCACCGGCAATCCGCACGCCATCGCCTCGATGATCGACCGCGGCATCCCCTCGCGCCAGGAAGGCAGCACGAACAGATCGCTCGCGCCCAGCAGCTGCGGCACGTCCGGCCGGAGCCCGGCGAAGATCACCGACTCGCCCAGCCCGAGTTCAGCCACCCGCCGCCTCAGCCCCGGCTCGGCGTTCTCCCGATCGCTCGCGAGCGCCCCGCCGATTAGAAGGGCCCGGGCCGCCGGACGCCGTTGATTGACGGTCGCCCACGCCTCGATCAGCTCGAAGTAACCCTTCTCGGCCACCAGTCGGCCCATCATCGTCACGACCGGGCCCGGGCCGAGGTTCAGCTCCCGGCGGACTTGGTCCCGCTCGGCGCCATCAAGCCGATCGGGGCGGAATCGGGCGAGGTCCACCCCATTGCCGATGGCGAGCGTCCGCTCGGCGGGGGCGATCCCTTCGGCCACGGCCGTCGCCTGATCCTCGGCGCTCTGCGTAAAGAGAAAATCGGCGTAACGTTGCGCCCAGCGCTCCAGCGCGACGTGCGCCCGGCGGAGGAGCGGCCGCATCCGATCGTGAAAATAAAAGCCATGGGCCGTGTAAAGCACGAGCGCCGCCCCCGCCCGACGCGCCGCCGGCCGCCCCAGGACCGCCGCGACCGGCGTATGGACGTGCGCTACCTGATAGCTCCCGCGTCGGATCAATCCCGCGAGCCGCCGGTAAGCCCGCGCATGCGGCCACGGGGCGAACCCCCGGCCGAAGGGAACGTCGTGGACGGGAAATCCCTCGGCCTCGATCGCCTCGGCGAAGGCCCCCCGCGCGCAGGCCAGCTCCACCCGGAAACCCCACAGGCGCTGCGCCCGCATGAGCGGCAGAAGGAAGTGATAGGCCGTGAAATCGACGGCGCAGATCTGCAGAAGCCGGGGTGGCGTCTCGGGCATCGGAGGGAAAACGACGCCGGCGGGCGTCGCGTCTCACGCTAGGCCGCCGCCCCATTGGAGTCAAACCCCCGCCAACGACGCGCCTCCGGCCGCGTTGACTTCGCCCCCTCGGTCGGGTAGAAGGGAAAGGCTCGGAGAGGGAGCCTCCGCCATGGAACGACGGCACTTTCTGGAGGCCGCCGCCGCCGCGAACCTCGCTTGGGGGGCAGGCGGGCTCCCCTCGGCGCCGGCCCAAACCGCTGCCGGGCCGCTCAAACTCAAGTACGCCCCCCACACCGGGTTCTTCTCGGCGGGCGATCGCCCCGTGTTGGAGCGGCTGGAAATGATCGCCGCCATGGGGTTCCGGGCCGTTGAAAACAACGGCATGAAGGGGATGAGCCGCCCGGACTTGGAGCGTTACGGCGCCAAGCTGGAAGCCCTCGGGTTGGAGCATGGGGTCTGGGTCACGAACCGGGGGGTGAACGACGGGGCGGGGCTCGTCGATCCCCGGGAGCACGAGGCGTTCTTCAAAGAGGTGGCCTCCTCGATCGAGGTGGCTCCGTTCGTCCGCGGTCGCTTCTCGACCGTTACGACGGGCAACATCCCGCTCCGGATGACGCGGACTCAGGCCCGGCTCAACGTGATCGAAGCGCTCAAGCGCGCCGCCGAGATGGTCGAGAAGAGCGAACTGACGCTGGTCGTCGAACCGCTCAACATCCGCGTCGATCATCCGGGCTATTTCCTGGCCAGTTCCGACGAAGCCTATGAGGTCATGAAGGCCGTCAATCACCCGCGGATCAAAATCCTCTTCGACATCTATCACCAACAGATCACCGAGGGGGACGTGATCCGCCGCATCCGCGCCTATTACGACGAAATCGCCTATTTCCAGTTCGCCGACAACCCCGGCCGCAAGGAGCCCGGCACCGGCGAAATGAACTATCGGATGATCTTCAAGGCGATCCACGATCTCGGTTTCAAGGGCATCCTCGGGGCCGAAATGGGCCAATCCCAGCCCGGGGACGAGGGATCGCGCCAGGCGCTGGAGGCCATCATCGCCTGCGACCAGTTTGAAGCCTGAGGCCCGCCGACGGGCAACGAACCGACGGAGGTAAGCCCCTCATGGAGCCCACCGGCAACGCGCGCGTGTCGCCCGCCCGAACGGGCGGCGGCAGCCGGAACCGGAACCGAGTCTCGCGACGGGATTTCCTCGGCCGCACGAGCGCCGCCATGGCCTCGGCCGCCCTCGCCGCCCCCCTGGCCATCGCTCAAACCCCGCAGGCGCCCTTCCGGATCGTCCTGATCGGCACCGGCGGCCGGCTCAACGCCCTGCTGACGACGATCCTCGCCCAGCCCAACGTCGAGATCGTCGCCTGCGCCGACATCCTGCCGATGAACCTGAACCGCACGCTCGATCGCGTCGAGCAGGCCACCGGCAAGCGCCCCGAAGGCCTCACCGGCGAGAAGGATTACCTGAAGCTCCTTCGGCGCGACGACGTCCAGGGGGCCGTCAGCGCCTGCCCGTGCGATCTCCACGCGCCGATCTACCTCGAAGCCCTCCGGCAGAACAAACACATGTACGGCGAAAAGCCGCTCTGCCTGACGCGCGCCGAATGCCGCGAGCTTGAAGCCGCGCAGAAGGAATCCAAGGCCTTCCTCCAGATCGGCTTTCAGCGCCGGGTGAGCGTCCGCTACATGGAGGGCATCCGCCGCATCCGCGAGGGGGAAATCGGCGTCCCCATGGAAGGCCACGCCGCCTGGAACAACACCGGCGGGCCGCTCGGCGTCGGCCGCTGGCTCAATTACCGCGAGCGTTCCGGCGATTGGATGCTCGAGCAAGCCTGCCATACCTGGGACGTCCTCTTTTGGGTCGCCGGACGGCTGCCGCTGCGGGCCTATGGGGTCGGACGCGGCGACGTCTTCAAGGACGTCGCTCCCGATCGCACCGTGACCGATTACTACATCGCCACGCTCGAATACCCCGACGGCCTGCTCATCAATTACAACCACACGTGGTCGGCCCCGCGGAACGATAACGGCGCCTTCGGCGGCGTCTTCGAGCGGATCGCCGGGCTCAAAGGGGGGATCGACCTGAGCGCCGGACGGATTTCCTTCACCGACGCCGACCGACCGCCCGAGCTGATCGAGCCGCGCGAACCCAATCACACGACCGTCTCCGTCGAGCATTTCTTCGAGTGCGTCCGCGAGGGAAAACCCCCGCTGAGCGGCGTGGAGAACGGCGTGGCGGCCACGCTCACCGGGCTCCTCGTCCGCAAGGCCGTCTATGAGCATCGCCGCGTGGAGATGGAGGAGATTCTCCAGGGCTGATCCTCGGCCCCGGGCCCGGCCCGCCCCCTTGAGCCTCGTCGCCTCGCCCCGCAAAACCGAGTGCGTGACGTTCCCGCGCTCCGGTCACCACGCCCTGCTGGCGTGCCTTCACCGGTATTTCGGCGAGCAGCTTCGCTATTGCGAGCTTTACCAGCCGCGTCAATTTCTGGCCGAGCAGGGGATCGCCTCGCACGGCCCGATGGACGAGGACCCGGCGACCAATTTTCAGAAAAACCACGACTGGGATCTGAAGCTCCGCCGCCGCCCCGGACGGCTCTACCTGGTCCAATACCGCCTGCCGACCGAGGCCCTCGCCTCCTGGTATAAACTCGATCTCATCGACCAGGGGGGCGAGGACACGCGGCCGCGTTGGGAAACCTTCGCCCGCCGGGGCTGCGACTTCTGGCGCGGCTTCATGCGCAAATGGGCGATCAAACCTGCCCCGGGAACGTTTCCCCTCGGTTACGAGCGGCTGGTCGATTCGCCCGAGGCGGCCCTGGCCGACGTCCTTCGATTTCTCACCGGCGGCGCCGAGCCCGATCTCCCCCGCCTTCGGTCGGCGCTTCGGGCCGCCCCGATCACGCGGCGCAATTCGGCCCGCACGTTTCAGCATTACGACCTGGACTTCTTCGGCGATCTCCTCCGGCGGTGCCGACGGGAGATCGAACGCGCGCCCGGATTGGCCGAGGCCCTCCGAGAGCCATGACCTCGGCCGCCGCGAGCCGCCCCGGCGCCCCGGCGCTATACTTCGGCCCCCGCTCGGGCTAAACTCCCGGCGCCCTGCCGATCGGCCTTCGCCCGGGGCGGAGCAGGCGACGCCGGCGGGGCGCGAGGAGGCCCGCCGTGAGACGGCGCAAGTTTCTGGCCGGGGCCGCCGCCGTCGGGGCGGCGTTCCCTTTATCGGCGCGCGCTCAGGTGGAAGCGTTCCGTCCCCTCTTCAACGGCCGTGATTTGAGCGGCTGGGTCCCGGTCGGGCCGAAGCCCGGCGAGTGGCGCGCCGAAGAGGGCATCCTCTCGGTGCAGGCCGGCGGCAGCGGCTGGCTGCGGACCGAGCGGGAATATCGGGATTTCGTTCTCCGGCTCAAGTTCCGTCTGCCGCCGGCGGGCAACAGCGGCGTCTTTCTTCGCGCTCCGCTCGCCGGCAATCCCGCCTTCGACGGGCTCGAAATCCAGATCCTCGATCACTTCCATGAGGAATACCGCGGGATCAAGCCGGCCCAGTTCACCGGCTCGATCTACGATCTCGTCCCCGCCCGCCAGGAAGGACTTCTCCCGGCCGGCCAATGGAACGCCTTTGAGATCACGCACCGGGGGGACGCCCTCACGGTCGCGCTCAACGGCCTGAAGATCGTCGAGGCCGATCTCACGCGCCTGCGCCGTCGCATTGAGGATCACCCCGGCATCGGCCGCAAGGAAGGCTTCATCGGGTTGCAGAGCCACGGCTCCGTCGTCCAATTCCGGGACCTTCTCATCCGGGAACTCCCTTGAGCGACGACGGGGCCCCGGGTATCCCCCTGTCCCCCGGCGCGGAGGGCTCATGAGCGTCTTCAAGCGACTGGATCACGTGGCGATCGGCGTCAAGGACCTGGAAGCCGCCAAACGCCTGTTCGTGGACGTGCTGGGGGGGGAACCCCTGCGCGACAAGGGGAGTTCGCCGGAAGGCTTTGACTGGTTCACGTTCCGTCTCGGGGGCAAGAAAGTCGAGCTCGTCGCCCCGCACGTCCTCGGCCAGGGGGGCGTCGGCCGCTACGTCGCCAAGCGGGGCGAGGGATTTCATCATCTTTCGATCGCCGTCGACAATCTACGCGAGGCGATCACTTATTTCGAATCCCGCGGCATCCGGATCCTCGCCCCCAATTTCGAGCGCGAGACGTGGAAACATTGTTACCTTCATCCGCAGGACACGTTCGGCGCCCTCATCCAGGTTTTTGAGGAAAACCCCCAAACGCTGGCCGACGCCGACTAAGCCCCCACATGATCGACCCGGAGAGAGCGCCGCGGAAACGCCAAGCAGCCCGCACGTGAGATTTATGTGACGGGACAATTCCCCGAAAGAAAACTTCCCCCGGGGGGGAAAAGGGTTTTCCGCCCACCCGGGTTCGCATCCCTCCTCCGTCGCCGGCGTGAGACTTTAATCCATGCAATCCAAGGAGCCCCCCCCGGCGGGGCCCGTCTCCGCTCTGCCCTCCCGGCGGCAGGCGTTCGGCGTCTGGGTCCGCGTGGCGCTCCAGAGTTTCGGCGGCCCGGCCGGTCAGATCGCCGTCATGCACCGCCTGCTGGTCGAGGAACAGCGCTGGATCAGCGAGCGGCGGTTTCTTCACGCGCTCAACTATTGCCTGTTGCTGCCGGGGCCCGAAGCGCAACAACTGGCCACCTATATCGGCTGGCTGCTTCATCGGACCCCCGGCGGACTCATGGCCGGAACGCTTTTCGTCCTCCCCGGCTTCCTTTCAATCCTCGGCCTGAGCTACCTCTACGTCGAGCTGGGGGACGTGGGCGTCGTGGCGGGGTTGTTTCTGGGGCTCAAGCCGGCGGTCCTGGCCGTCGTCGTCGAGGCGCTCATCCGGATCGGCCGCCGCGCCCTTGTCGGCGGGTTCCGCGTCGCTTTGGCGGCGCTGGCCTTCGTCGCCATTTTCTTCTTCGAGCTTCCCTTTCCCATGATTATCGCCGCGGCGGCCCTGCTCGGCTGGGCGGGCGGCCGCTGGATGGCGGCCGCGGCGGCGGGCCATCGGCCGGAGGCTGACCCCGCCGAAGCATCCGGCGTGATCGACGCCGCCTTCGAGGCGGGCCAGTTGGATCACGCCCGCCCCTCCTGGCGGCGATCGGTCAGGGTGGCGGCCATCTGTCTGCCGCTGTGGCTGGGTCCCACGGCGCTTCTGTGGGCCCTCCGTGGGGCCGGGGACGTCTTCGCACGCGAGGCGATCTTCTTCTCCAAGGCCGCCGTCGTCACTTTCGGCGGCGCCTATGCCGTTCTGGCTTACGTGGCTCAAGAAGCGGTCAACACCCACGGCTGGCTGCGGCCGGGGGAGATGCTCGACGGGCTCGGGATGGCCGAAACGACGCCCGGCCCGCTCATCATGGTGGTCCAGTTTGTCGGTTTCGTGGGGGCTTATCGCCAGGCGGGGGACCTCTCGCCCGGCCTGGCCGGAGCGCTCGCCGCCGCGCTCACCACCTGGGTGACCTTCGTCCCCTGCTTTCTCTGGATTTTCCTGGGCGCGCCGTACGTGGAATCGCTCCGGGGCCGAACGTCTCTCACGAACGCCTTTGCGGGCATCACGGCCGCCATCGTCGGCGTGATCCTGAATCTGGCCGTCTGGTTCGCTCTCCACACGCTTTTCGGCCAGATCGAGGTCCTCCCGCGCTGGGGCGTGACCTGGCAGATTCCGCGCGTGGAAACCGTGGCGTGGGCGCCGCTGGCGATCGCCGTCCTGGCCTTCCTGATGCTCTTCGCGCTTCGGTGGGGGATGCTGCGCACGCTGCTGGCCTGCGGTCTTGTCGGCGCGGCTCTCTCGCTTTTTCTCGGCCAATGAGATTTCGCGCTCCAAAATCCCGAGAGCGCGAGGAAAGTCGTCGTCTTGAGGTTCAGCTTTGTATCGGAATGGCCTGGCGGTCCATCTTGACCTTGACGGGAAGGGCTTGATCCCCTCTGCGCCGGGCCGCAGACTGGCCCCCACGGGGGAGACCTCTTTCCATGCAAAGGACGAGGGCATGGGTCCAAACCGAAGGCTCGGGATCGTGGGCGGCCTCGCCTGGGGGCTGGCGTTCGCTGGTTGGCCGCTCGGCATGAGAGCGGAGGATTCCACGTCGTCGGCGGGGCCGGGGCCGGCCGTCGTCGCCCACGGCGGCGCCGAGTCGCCGCTGAGCCGCAGCGGGGCCGTCGCCGCCGCCGTCCAGGCCGCCGCCGCGCGTCTGGCCGAGGGGGCCTCGGCGCTGGAGGCCGCCGTCGCCGCCACGGTGGTCCTGGAGGACGACCCGAGCTTCAACGCCGGAACGGGGGCCAACATCCGACTCGACGGCCAGACCGTGCAGATGGACGCCGCCGTGATGGACGAGCAGGGGCGATTCGGCGCCGTCGCCGTCATCGAGCGCGTCAAGAATCCGGTCCTCATCGCCCGCGCCGTGATCGACACCCCTCATCTGATCCTCGCCGGCGCCGGCGCGACCGCCTTCGCCCGCGCCCTCGGCCACCCCGACTATGATCCCCGCACGCCGGAGAGCCTCGCCCGCTATCGCCGGCTGATGCAACGGCTGGAGGCCGGCGTCGTCGCCGAGGATTGGCGGGATTTCGACTGGAAGACCCGCTGGAACTTCCCGGTTCCCCTCGAAGCCGTGCTCTCGGCGTCGGACACGGTCGGCGTCGTCGTCCGCGACGGCAAGGGGGGCTTCGCCGCCGCCCTGAGCACCGGCGGGACGTCGATGACGCTCCATGGCCGCGTGGGGGACGTGCCGATCCTCGGGGCCGGGAGCTACGCCGGGCCGGCCGGAGCCGTGGCCGCGACGGGCCGGGGCGAGGCCATCCTGCGCGAGCAGCTCGCCCGCCGCGTTTACGACGGGATGGCCGCCGGGTCGAGCCCCGGCGAGGCCACCCGAAGGGGGATCGCCCTCTTTCCGCGCGAGATCGCCGTCGGGTTGATCGCCCTCTCCAACGAGGGGCTCGCGGCCGAATCCAACTGCTCGATGGCCTGGGCCGCCTTGACCGGCGGCCGCATCATCCGCGGGGACGAGGCCGCTCGCTGAACCTCCAGCGCCCTGGCGGCCTCGACGCCGCCCGTCGGAGCCCTCAAACGGCCAACGGCCGCGTGTGGGCCGCGTAGGCCTCCGGGTCGAGCCTCGGCCCGAGGCCGGCCGTGGCCGGGACCTCGATCCATCCCTCCGGCGACATCGTCAGCTCGACCGGGTCCACCCCCGGCCCGTACCACCGTCGGCTCGGCTCGATGTCGGCGGGGTAAGTAAAGCCCGAAAACGCGCCGAGCGCGAGCATCGGCTGCGCCCCGATGCCGGACTCGGGCATCGTGCCGCCCCAGAGCGCCACGCCCGATTCGACCGCCAGCGCGTAAACTCGGATCGCCTCGGCAAGCCCCCCGAGCCGCTGCACTTTCACGTTCCAGATTCGCGACGCGCCGACCTCGAGGGCCTGACAGGCCGTCCGCGCCGACGTGAGCGACTCGTCCAGACAAATCGGCGTCCGGATGAGGCGGGCGAGGCGGGCGTGATCGAGCAGGTCGTCGTGCTGAAGCGGCTGCTCCAGGAAGGCAAGCCCGAACTCATCCAACGCCCTCAGTCGCCCGCCGTCGGCGGTCAGGTCGTAGGCGGCGTTGGCGTCCGCCCAGAGCAGAAAGTCCGGCCCGAGGGCACGCCGTGCGCAACGGCACGGCTCAACGTCCCACCCCGGCCGGATTTTGATCTTGACGCGCTGGTAGCCCTCCGCCCGCGCCTCCTGAATCCCTTCGGCGAGCGTTTCGAGCCGCTCTCCCTCCGGGATGCCCAGCGCCACGCCGCTGGCGATCCGCGGCCGAGACGCCCGTCGCTCGGCGGCGACGCCGAGGGCTTCCATCCGTTCGCCGATCAGCGTCGTGAGCGGCGCGCCGCGCCGCGCCGCCATCAGGTCCCAGAAGGCGTTCTCGATCCCGCAGCGCGCCATCGGGTTCCCCCGGACGCCGCGCCCTAACTCGGCCTCCAGCTCATCGACCGACCCGAACGCCCGGCCGCGAAGGCGCTCGATCAACAGCTCCCGGTAAAGGGCCAGCGCCGAGCCGAAGGTCTCCGACGAATAAAAGGGCTGTTCGAACGGGGCCGCCTCCCCGTAGCCGACGGCCCCCTCGCTTTCGAGCTCGACGATGAGGGAACGCCGGACGCGCATCGTCCCGCCGCTGATCTGAAAGGGGCTCCGCAGCGGCAGCCGAAGCTCGCGCAGCCGAACGCGCTCGATCCGAAGCCGCTCCTTCATCGACGGGCCTCGATCTCGGCCAGCCACCGCCGGCCGATCGCCGGCAGTTCCAGAAAACTGAACGTCCGGCCGCTCGCCCCCCACCGCGAGCGCACGTGCAGCATCGCGGCCACCAGCCCCTCCCGCGGGTGAAAGTACAGCTCATGGAGGGCCGCGCGCGTCCGGCTCACCCCCTTGAGCGTGTAGGCGCGCGCCGGAAGCTGGAAGAACGTGTGCGCCTGACCGCTGACGGCCCCCGCAAGCGCATACTCGGCCATGACCCTCCCGCTGGTGATATCGCCGGTGGCGCTGAGCGGCAGGGCGGGCAACGTCGGGTCGAGCGCGGCCGCGCGCAGGACGCTCAGGTTCCGGTCGCTCAGGTCCGGCCCGCCATAGGCGACGCCCCGGACCGAGCCGAACGTCCGCTCGGGATCGAAGAGGCGATTGAAGACGACCAGAAAATCGGCCGCCCCGGACTCGACCGCCGCGCGCATCAGGCTCAGTTGAAATTCATCCTCAAAAAGCGCGTTCATCAGCTTGACCCCGAGCACGAGCGGCTCCCCGTCGGCCTTGATCAGCGCCGGCGACCGCCGCAGCCAATCCAGCACCCGCTCCTTCGAGCGCGCCGGATCGGCCCCCGCCAGCGTCGGGCTGAAATCCTGCTCCACCACCAACGGCTCCGGCCCCAGCGCGCTCGTCCACACCCGACGCAGCTCCGCCGTCGTGTGCCGATACTCCGCCGCTCGGTAGGGCTCCCCTTCTTCGGAGGCAAGATGATACTTGCACGACGGGATGACGGGCATCCCCGCCGCCGCGCCGATCCGCAGGGCTTGATCCAGGAACTGGAGATAGGCCGCCAGCGAGCCCTCCCAGCCGCGCCCGGCCCACGTCACCGTCCAGCCGCGCCGCTCGACCCGACGCCCGGCGATCGGCTCGACGATCATCCTCGGGGCGCGGACTTTCCAGGCCCCCATCGTGGCGTGACCCGTCCGATCCTCGGCAATCACGGTCTTGAGAACGACGAAGCCCAGCCCCGCCTCGGCGTCGGCCCGGACCTGCTCCGGCTGAAGCGAGAGCTGGCCGGAGGCCTTGCCGATGGGATGAGCGATCGGTATCGGGCCGTATCGCGCCCCGATCGCCAGATCGAACTCTTCGGCCAGCAGCGTCGGGATCGAGGCGCCCACGTCGGCGAGCACACTCGATTCATAAAGCCGCCGCAGCCGCTCGGCCGCCCGCGCCGGCGTCTTAAGCCGCTCCGGCAGGAACGGAACGTACGCCGTCTCAACTCTCCTCGGAAGAATCGCTCACCCCAGGAACGGCAAGAGAATCGGAGCCTCTCAACCTCTCCTTCGAGCGCCTTGGCGTCTTCGTGGCCGCCTTCCCCACCCTGCGAACTCATCGCCTTCGAGGCGCTCAAGCTGCCTGAGGGCTTCGCGGATCGGCCCGAGGGCTCCCTCGCCGACCTCCGGCCCCCACGGATCATACGTGGCCTCCATCGGCAGAACCCCCTCGACCGCCAAGGCGAGCATCAGGCGGCGGATGTAGCCTTCCATCGGCGCAATGAAGATGGACTCGGCCAAACGGTCGATGCCCCGGCTCAGAGGCACGAATCGGCCCCATCGACCGCGGCGGGCGCAATCGATCAGCTCGGCCTGCGGCCCCGGCCGCACGGCCGCGAGCCCGATCAACGCCCCCACTGCGCCCCGCATCAGCGTCGCGCCGAAAAAGCGATCCTCACCCGTCAGGAGCGCCACCTCCGGGGCCCGCGCCTCGATCAGCCGCGCGATGTCCTGAAACGTCATGATGGAATCCAGCGTGGCGACCTTGATCCCGGCAACGTTCGGCAGCCGGAGCAGTCGCTCCAGCAGCCCGAGGTCGTAACTGACGCCGCCGGCGGCTTCATATAGATAGAACAGGATCAACGGCGGCCCGACGCCGCCCAGCGCCTCGTGATAGGCGATCATCGCCGGCTCGGCCCCTGCCCCTCCACGCAACCAGGTCGGCGGGTGGACGAGCAGCCCGTCGGCCCCGGCCTCTCGCGCTTCCTCGGCCATCCCCACCGCCGCCTCGATCGCCCCTCCAAGGGAGCCGGCCGGCTCGGCCCGAGCCTCCGGCAAGCCCACCCCGGCGATGATGAATTGCTCCGGTCGCAGGGCCGCCCGCCAACGGCGGAACACCTCCCGCCGCAAGCCGGATTCCAGCCGCAGGCCTCGGCCCGTGTGCACCCAGAGCGCCACGCCGGCGGCGGGCCCGGCGGCGTGATACCGCGCCAACCTCGCTTCGGCGGCGGGGTGAGGCGCCCCAGCGGCGTCAAACGGCGCCGGGACCGCCGGAATCAGCGCCCCTTGAAGGCGCTCCCTGAGGGCGGCGGCTGGCATCTTCTTCATGCGGCCCTGTCTGACCGTTTTCGTGGGGCCGGGTCCGACCCCGTCCGGCGGCGGCGGCCCGCGGGCGTCCTCGTCGGCCCGCGACCGTCTGTCGTGGCCCGTCCGCGCCCGTCTCCGCCCGCTTCAGGCGTCGGGGGCCCTCCCCCGCGCTTCGAGCGCCTTGAGCCGGGCGTGTATCTCCGGCAACCGCGCCAGCAGCGCCTCTGTCTTCAACCACTCCCGCACGGGGAGCGCGGGAAACCCCGACAGAAACGACCCCGGCGGGCAACTCTCCCGCAGGGCGGTCAGCCCCGCCAGAATCGAGCCCCGCCCGACCGTGACGCCGTTGTTGATCGACACCCGCCCGCCGAGAATGCAGTCATCCTCGACGGTGACCGACCCCGACAGCGCCACGCACCCGGCGATCAGACACCGCCGCCCGATCCGACAGTTGTGCCCGATCTGCACGAGGTTATCTATTTTCGTCCCGGCCCCGATGCGCGTCTCGCTCAAAAAGGCCCGATCGACCGTCGTGTTGGCCCCGATCTCCACCTCGTCCTCCACCACCACGATCCCCACCTGCGGAACCTTGATGATCCCCTCCGGCGTCGGCTCGAACCGGAAGCCTTCGGCCCCCAGAACGACCCCGCCGTGTAGAATCACCCGCCGCCCCACGCGAACCTTCCCCACGAGGGTCACCCCGTCATGAAGACGGCTTCCCTCCCCCACCTCGCAGCCGGCCCCGACCGTGCAGTTGGAGCCTATCCAGACGCCTTCGCCGAGACGGGCCCCGTCGCCGAGGACGCAGCCGGGCCCGATGATCACGTCCGGCCCCAGACCCACGCCTTGGCCGATCACGGCCGACGGATGTATCCCCGGGGCCGGGCGCGGCTCCGGATAGAGGCGTCGCAGAACCTCCGCCAGCGCCCGCCAGACGTTCCGGACTTCGAGGCGGGAGCGATCGGCCAGACCGCTCTCCGGCGGCAGCAGCAGGAGCCCGGCGGCCGAGGCCCGCGCCGCCTTCAGCCGCTTCCGGTCGGCGGCGAAGCTCAGCTCGGCCGGGCCCGCCGACTCCAACGGGGCGACGCCTTCCACGCGGGCCGGGGCGTCTTCGTTCAAGCACAATCGGCCCCCCGTCCACTGAGCAATTTCCTGCGGGGTCGGTCGGAGCGTCGCCGGCGGTCGGTAAGGGGCTTCCATCAGATGGTCCGCCCCCCATTACGGCCCCTAGGGCGGGCGGTTCAGTCCGGCTGGGCGGGGCGCAGCGTCACGATCGTCGGCTCGACCCACCAGCGCCGCGCGGCCTCCACGACCTGTTCGGCTCCGACGCGCCGCAAGTCCTCGACGTAACGGGCGTCGTACTCGGCCCCCAGCCCCAGGTCTTCCCATCCCGCGAGAAACGCGGCCCGGTCCGCCAGCGATTGATGCGCCATCAGGAATTTGCCTGCCACGTATTGCCGCGCCCGTTCGAGTTCTTCCTCCGATATCCCCTCGCGCCGGATCGCCTCGACCTCCGCCACCAGCCCGGCGCGCGCTTCTTCCAACCGGCCCGGCTCCGTCCCGATGTAGAGCGTCATATGCCCCCCGAGACGATAGACCGACATCCCGCTGCCGACGGCGTAGGCGAGCGATCGGGCGTCCCTCAGGCGGCTGAACAACCGCCCCGCGAAGCCCTCCCCCAGGGCGCAGCAAGCCAACCGGAGCGGCAGCCGATCGGGGTGCGTGGCCTCGGGCAGCCGATAGCCCAGGACGACGAATCCCTGTTCCAATTCCTTCTCGTAACTCACGTCGGCCCCGGGCCCGGGGGCGAGGGCCCGCTGCTGGCAGCGGCCCTGACCCCGCCCGTCCGGCCAATCTTCCAGGAGCCGGCCCAGCCAACCCCGAAGCTGATCGGGCTCAAAATCCCCCGCGACGGCCAGCAACATGTTCTCCGGCCGATACGCCCGCGCGTGCCAAACGCGACAGGCCTCGGCCGTGATGGCCCGGACCGACTCGGCCGTGCCTTCGGGCAGATGCCCATAGGCGTGGCCGGCGAACAAGCGCTCGACGTAGCGTCGATAGGTGAACTCGAACTTCTCGTCCTCAACGCGCAGGAGATGGGCAAGGACGGACTGGCGCTCCTTGTCGATCTCCGCCGGATCGAAGGCCGGCTCGCGCAGACACTCAAAGAGAATGGCCAGCGCCTCGGGGAAATCGGCCGCCGCCGCCCGGAGCAAGGCGTGGGCGGCGTCGGCGCCGACGGCATGAGACGTGAGCGCCCCCAGGGATTCCAGATCGTAGGCCAGTTGGGCCGAGCTTCGCCGCGCCGTCCCCCGCTTGAGCATGCCGGCCGTGAATGAGGCCAGGCCGTGCTCGCCGGGGGTTTCGTCCACCGTCCCGCGGCGGATCAGGACCTGGAGCGCGATCAAGCCCGTCCCGCGGCAGGGGAGCAGGATCGCCTCGACCCCGGCGAGGCGATCGCGCAGGAACGTCGGGCGCGGGGGGCTGAGGGTCACGCTCAAGGGCGATCCGCCGGGCTCACGGCCGCGGCGCCGTCGCCGGACGTCGGCCCGACGGCGACTTCCACCCACGCCGCGGCTTCGTAGAGTTCGGCGAACGCCGCGTGCACCTCGCGCGCCGTCACGTGCTGAAGCCGGTCCAGGTAGGTATCCAGAAACTCCGTGCCGCCGGTGAGGAGCGTGTAGTAACCGACCTGGCCCGCCGTCGAGCCGGTCGTCTCGAACGAGAACAGGTGCCCGGCGGCCAATAACCGCCGAGCCCGATGGAGCGCCGCCTCGGCCATCGGCTCGCGGGCATAACGCTCCAGCACGGCGAGAATCGCCTGCCGCAGCGGCGCCTTAAACTCCGGGGCGCAGGTGGCGTCGACGGAAAAAACGCAGGCGTGCCGGTGCTCCCCATAGGCGCACGAGATCGTCGAGGCCAACCGCCGCCGCTCCTTGATCTCCTGATAAAGGATCGACCCTCGGCCCTGACCCAGAACGTATTGCGCCAGGTCGAGCGCCACCATCGATTCAAGCGAGGTCCGACCGGCTCGGCCGCAGGCCAGGCTGTAATAGACCTCCCCCCCCGTGGGTTTCTCCCGATGGAAGGTCTTGGCGCGGGCCAGGCGCGTCGGTTCCGGCTCCGGCAGGATCGGGTCCCAGGGGCGATTCAGCGGCCCGAAGGTCGATGCCACCAGATCGAGGGCCGGGTCGGCGTCAAAGTCCCCAGCCAGGACGAGCAGCATGTTGGCCGGGGCGTAATGCCGCCGGTAGTAATCGACCATCTGGGCGCGGCTGAGGGCCTCGATGGTGGCCGCCGTGCCGATCACCGCCCGATGATACGGCCCCGTCTCGAACAGTTGCTCGTAGAGGTCCTCCTCCTGCAGCGCCTCCGGGTCGTCCTGCTTGCGTCGGTATTCCTCCAGGATGACGCGGCGCTCCTTCTCCAGTTCTTCGGCCTCCAGCGTGGCGTTGGCCATCATCTCGGCCAGGATCTCGGTCGCCGTCGCCAGGTTTGCCGAAGGGAGCGTGATGTAGTAGTGCGTGAAATCGTAGCTCGTGCCGGCGTTGCAGACGCCGCCCACGTTCTCGATCCGATGCTCGATTTCGCCTAACGCGAACCGCTCGGTCCCCTTGAAGAGCATATGCTCCAGAAAGTGGCTCAGGCCGCCGATCGCGGGCCCCTCCCCGCCCGAACCCGTTCCGATCCATACGTCGGCGGTGACCACCGGCACGTCCCGCTGAGGCCGCATCAGGACGGTCAGGCCGTTGGGCAGCCGACGGCGCAGCGTGGGGGCCAAGGCCGCCGGCATGGGCGTGGTCGCCAGGCTCATCCGCCGATTGTAGCCGCCCCGCCCCCCCCTTACAATCGGCCAGCCCGGCCCCCCGGCCTGACCGGGCCGGGCCCCCGGCGGCCGCTCGCGACGCCTGCCCGCCTGCCACCCCCGACCGAACCCAGGCCCCGCCGATAGGGCCTCCTCTTTGGAGTGCGGCGGCCACGCCGCCGCCTTCGCCCGCCGGGCCATGCCCGGCGGGACCTCCCGCGAAGCAGGGCTTCGCGGAGCATGCCGCAGGCATGGCCTGCGCACTCCACACAGCCATCCTCGCCGAGCGCGCCCGAGAGACCCCCGACTTCTATACCCTCCAGGAGCATGAGCTTCATTCGTCTCGGCCATCCCCCGCCCAGCGCGCCCAACACCCCCGCCTCCCGAGGGGGCTGCTCCCCCCCGGCCGTGGACCCCGCCCCGCCCCGTGGGGTAAGCTGGCCCTCGGCCGGGGCGACCGCCGCCCCAACCCAATGGACGCCCCCCTGAACATCGGCATGGTCTGCTATCCGACGCACGGCGGCAGCGGCGCCGTGGCCGCCGAGCTGGGCCGCTGGCTGGCCCGCCGCGGCCACACGATCCACTTCATCAGCTACTCCCGCCCCGTCCGCCTCCTTCAGGACTTCCACGAAAACATCCGCCACCATGAGATCGACACCATCCCCTACCCGCTCTTTCTGGGGCCCCTCTACGGCATCAGCGCCTCGGTCCGGATCTACGACATCATTCGGTCGGCCCGGCTCGACCTTCTCCACGTCCATTACGCCCTCCCGCACGCCGTCTGCGCCTTTCTGGCCAACGAGATGTTGGAGCCCGCCGAGCGCGTCCCCGTGATGACGACCCTCCATGGGACCGACATCACGCTCATCGGCAACACGCCGGCCTTTCGCCCGGCGGTGAAGCTCGGCCTGGACAAATCCGACGTGCTCACGTGCGTCTCTCATTGGCTGGCCGACCGGACGTGCGAGTATTTCGACATCTGCGAGCGGCTCAACGTCATCTACAATTTCATCGACGCCTCGCTCTATGTCCCCCGCCAGGGGCCGATCCCCCGTTCCCGTTTCGCCAAGGAGGGCGAGGCGCTGCTGCTCCACGTCTCCAACTTCCGCCCCGTCAAGCGCGTCCAGGACGTGATCGGCGCCTTCGCCCGCATCGCCCGCCGGCTCCCCGCCCAGCTTCTGCTGGTCGGCGAGGGGCCGGAACGTCCCGGAGCCGTCGGCCTGGCCCGCGAGCTGGGCGTGGCCGAGCGGGTGACCTGCGTCGGCGAGCAACAGGACGTCCGCCCCTTTCTCGCCCTCGCCGATCTGCTGCTTCTGCCCTCGGCCGCCGAATCCTTCGGCCTGGCCGCCGCAGAAGCCCTGGCCTCCGAGGTCCCGGTCATCGGCGTCCGCAACGGCGGGCTGCCGGAGGTCGTCCAGGACGGCGAGCACGGCTTCCTGCTCGACCTGGGGGACGTGGAGGCGATGGCGGCGGCGGCGCTCTCCCTCCTGGAGAACCCCGAGCGGCGCCGGGCCATGGGGGAGGCCGGCCGCCGCCGCGTGATGGAGCGTTTCGCCCCGGAGCGAATCGTCCCTCAGTATGAAAATTTCTATGGGGCCATGCTGCGCTCGGCGGCGGCCGTCCCGTCCTGAGGTGGGCGGCCGAGAGGCGCCGGAAGGGCGGGGGATCAGGGGTGACAAAACGTCATTGACAGCGCCCCGCCCGACCGCTACGGTCCCCACGAGCGAGGGATGCATCTCGCCTCGAAGGCGGCTCTCGTCACGCGACGCCGGTCCCTCCGGCTCGGTCGACGCCGGATCGACCCGGCCCCCTCGGCGGGTCCACCTCGAGCCTTTTTCTCCCGGGAGGCCTGAGCCATGTCCCTAAGAACAATCCGTCAACCCCTTCGCGTCCTGATCGCCTGCGCGATCGCCGCCGTCGCGGCCGCCGCCGCGGCCCAGGCCTGGGACCCCACCCCCAGGGCCGACATCGACGAAGGGGGGGACAAATCGCGCACGCCCATCGTCTTCGTCCACGGCCAGAACGGCGCCGGCGATCAGTTCGAGCGTCAGTCCATGCACTTCACCAGCAACGGCTATCCCGCCTCCTGGGTCGTCCCCTTCGATTACAACACGGCCCGGGCCGGCGGCGCCGGCGCCCTGGGGCCTCGGCCGCGCCCTGGGGCCGGCTCCGAAGGGGCCGCCCCCCCGGCCCGTCCGCAACGCCCGGCGGGGCCCTACACGACCGGGACGACCGAAGCCCTCGATCAGTTCATCGACGAGCTACGCCGGCGGACCGGCTTTGACAAGGTCAACCTGGTGGGGCACTCGCGCGGCACCGCCGAATCGGCGGCCTATCTGAGCGATCCGGCCCGCGCGGCCAAGATCGCTCACTACGCCACCGTCGGCGGCGGCCCGGCCACCAACCCCAACGGCGTCCCCTCGATCGCCATCAGCGGCCTGGGGGACTTTGGCCGGGGCCCTTCCTCAGATAACGGCGGCGTCGTCGGCTGGATGCCCGCCTATCAGGATCACGTCATGGTCTGCACGAGCGACGAGAGCTTCTGGGAGATCTACACCTTCTTTAACGACGGCCAGAAGCCCAAGACGCTCCGGATGACGCCCGAGGAACGCCCCCAGGTCAGCGGCTACGTCAAGAGTTACATTCATAACAAGCCGCTGACCGGCGCCACCGTCGAGGTCTGGGAAGTCGCCCCCGCTACCGGCCGGCGGCTGAAAGCCAAGCCGCTCATCACGCTGCCCGTGGGCGAGGACGGCCGCTGGGGCCCCTTCAGCGCTCAGCCGGCTCAGCCGTACGAATTCGTCGTCCTCGGCACCGCCCCGGGGCCGCGGCATATCTATCGCACGCCGTTCACCCACTCCGATCACTTCGTTTACTTCCGCATCGCCGCCGACGCCGAGGATTACACCCCTTCCCCCTTCGACCGCAACCCGCACCTGCTGACCGACACGACCAGCGCCTTCGTCGTCCGGCATCAGAACGGCTCGCTCGTCCCCGCCGTCATGACGCTCAAAATCAATGGCACCGACCTGATCATTGATCCCATCCTCCCGACGACGCAGGGGCCGCGCCAGAACGCCACCGTCGGGCTTTACCTCGCCGACGGCAACGCCAACGGCAAGACCGACCTCACGACGATCGAAGGCTTCGCCGGCGCCTTCGTCTCCAGCGCCGACGTCTTCATCCCGGCCGACCCCAACACGAGCGTCGAATTCCGGCTCAACAATCACGTGCTCAACGTCCCGGCGCTCCCGGCCTCCAAGGCCGGCCCGATCAGCGTCGTCTTCGAGAACTGGGATTGATCGACCGTCCGGGCGGGGAACGCAGCCGCCGGACGATAACAGCCACCCCCAAGACACCAAGACGCCAGGAAGTCACAAATGTTCCTGGCGTCTTCGTGTCGTGGTGGTTCTATTTCCGCCCCTCGAGGGACTCGACCAGCGCGTCGAAGGCCGCCTCCAGCACATCGTTATGGGTCGCCTCGACGGGCTGAAACGTGACGGCCGAGCCCCCGAGCCGCGCCAGCCGTTCCCCCAGCTCAAACGGAATCACCTCGTCGCTCCGCCCGTGAAGGATGAGGATCTCCGACGGCCGCGCTTCGGCCGGCCGCGCCAGAATCCGGCGCAGGCGCGCGTCGTTCGGCCAATGATTCCGCAGCAGCCAGGTGAGCGGCCGCGGATAGTAATGCCGCGCCACGTCGTCGATCGACGTAAAGGTCGAGAGCGCGATGAGCCGCTCGGCCGGCCGCGCCTCGGCCACGGCGAACGCCACGCCCCCTCCCAGCGACAAACCGATCAGGCCGGCCCCCTCCTCGAAGCGCCCTTCGGCGGCCAGGGCGTCGTATGCGGCGAGCGCGTCGGCCGTCAAGGCCGCCTCGGTCGGCCGGCCCGGATTGAACCCATAGCCGCGATAATCGGCAATGAAGAAGCCGCAGCCGGTCCGCCGGGCCAGCGCTTCGAAATAAGGCGCGATCTCGGCGGCGAGCGTCGCGTTGCCGTAGAAAACCAGATAAAACCCGGGTCGCGGCCGAGCCCACGCGCTCGCGGGGGGCTCAATCAGGTAACCCCAAAGGCGGCGCCCGCCGGGACCCGAGAACGAATGAAAGGCCGCCGCGGCCCCCCCGCCCGGGGCCTGAGCCGCCGAATACCGCCGAGGAAAATAAATCAGCTTGTTCTGAAAAACGAAAAGCAGCCCGACGAGCGTCGCCCCACCCAGAACCAGACCGACCAGGACGACTTTCACGCCGCGCGCCACCCGCCGGCTCAACGCCGTTTTCGTGCTCGCCCCTTCCGCGTCGATGGCTTGACCTTCGCCGGGCGACGCGCCGCCGGACCACGCCGGGCCGCCCCGGCGACCTTCTTCGGTCGGCGCGGCGCTCGCTTGCCCGGCCGCGCCCTCGTTGGCCGTGCCGGCGGCGCGGGCAGAGCGGGCGCGGTGATCGGCGGCGTTGAAGCGGCGCTCGCCACGGCGAGCGACAGAATCTGGCCATAACCGAGGACGATCCGCCCCGTGAGCGGCTCGCCCGGCGCGCGCATCCACTCCTCGGCCTCACGCCGCGGGATGAGGACCGTCACCGTATCGTTCTTGAACACCGCTTGGAGCCGATCGACCTGATCCGTGACGATCACGCCATAGCCGAGCTCCTGATGCTCCTCCGCGCCGAAACGCGTGGCCTCGCTCGCCTCTCGGCCGTGCTCCAGGCGATACAGGTCATGTTCATCGAGCGTCAGGCGCAGGTCGTTGGTTTCCAGTTCCAGTTTCATGCCGGGCTCGGTCCCTCCTTGACGTCCCTCGTTGCTCAACCCGCCGGTTCCAGCGAGGCGCGGAGAATCTCGCGGTCGTTCCGCGTGATGATGTGCCGATTGGCGTAAGCAGGGTGAACCCAATTGACCTGGGCGTCGAACAGCCGTCGCGGTCCGTATCCGGCGCTGGTCGTCGGCTCGATCAGCCGCGTCCGATCCAGCTCCACGTAACGCTCCGGCGTGAACCGGGCGATGATCAGGTCCCCGAGATCGTTGTTGACGAACCAGCGGTCCCCGTTGCGCACGATGAAGGCCGCACCCCAGCGCCCCTGCCGCGTCATCTGGCGGCTCTCCCACACCCGCCGGCCCGTCCGCGCCTCCAGGCACCGCAGCTCCCCATAGCTGCAAACGCCGTAAACGTAATCCCCCTCGATGATCGGCGTCGTGATGAGCGCGTGAAGCCCGTCGGTCTTGTCCGGCAGCTCGCTCTTGCTCTGGCCGACCCAGAGGACCTTCGCCGCCGGCCGATCCACCGCCAGCTCCATCATCATCGAGCCCCGGTAAAACTGCGTTACCAGCAGGTGCGGCCCGCTCCGGATCGGCGTCGCCACGGTCATGCCCGCCCCGACCTCCCACCGCTCCTGCCAATGGACCTTTCCCGTCGCCGGGTCCAGCGAATTGAGCGCAAGCGGGTCCCAGACGATAAGCTGGCGCGCGCCGCCCGCCTCGACGATGATCGGCTGGCCGTAGCCCATCTCCCATTCGGAGCTGAGCGCCCGCCAGAGCTCCCGCCCCGTGGCCTTGTCGAAGGCCATCACCTTGCCGTCAGGCTCGCCGCCGGTGACGCCGATCAGCCGGTCGCCATCGACGAGCGGCGAGCTGGCCACGCCCCAGGTCGGAATGGTGGTCCCATACTCGGCCACGCAATCGCGCTTCCAGATCAGCTCTCCCGTCCGGGCGTTGAGGCAGACGATGTGTCCGACGGCGCCGGCGAAATAGACCCGTTCGCCGTCGACCGTCGGCGTGGCGCGCGGCCCGGTCGCGTAAGAAGCCATGAGCACGGCGTAATCGGCGTCCCAGGCGTAGGTCCAGAGCGTCTCCCCCGTCTGCTCATCCAGACAGATCGCCCGCTCGACCCCGTCCATCCCCCGCGTCCCCTCCCTCAGCTTCCAATCCATCGCATAGACGCGCCCGCCGGCCACCGCCGGCCCTGAAAAGCCCGCCCCGATCGGCTGCCGCCATTCGATCTTGAGCCCCCCCTCGGGGAATCGCTCCAGGACGCCGGTCTCGTTCCATAGGCCGAACCGGCCCGCCCCGCGCCACTCCGGCCAATCCTCGGCCGACGCCCCCGCCGCCGCCAGAAGCACGAGCAGCGCAAGGCCGCCCCGCTGTCGCAGCCACCTCAACCTCTCGTCCCGTCCGCCCCCGATGAATTCAGGGTCGCTCATCCCGTCGCTCTCCTTGGTTGTCGCGCTCCCGTCGCCGCCTTGCCCTCGCGGGCGGGCCAAGATCATACGGTCCCGCCGCCGGTTTGTCACCAGGATCGGGCGCGAGGGCCCCTCGGGCGAAATCCGCGACCGGCCCCCCCCGGGCCGCTCGGCGAAATCGCCTTCCCACGGCCGCCGCCTGCGGGAGCGAGTCACGGCATCATCCCGCTGAGGATTCTCCCCCCTTTCGTCGCCTGCTGCGCCGGAGCGCGCTCCACCAGACGAGCAGACCGATCAGCGAGGCCCCCACGCCCGCCACGCCGCCGCACACCGGACCGTAAAGCAGCAGCAGCTCGGGCATGAAGCGGCGACGGTAGGGATCGACGACAGCCGCGGCGACGTTGAAGGCCGCCGGCGTGACCAACCCGTCCCCGATCGGAAACGCAAGCAGGGCAATCCAACGCCGCTCCCTCGACGCCACCCCCCCGAACGCCCCCAGCAAGAGTCCGACGAATGCTCCGCCAAGCGACGCCAACGCCGTAATGATGGCGTATCCAAGGGGAGCCCACTCGCCCGACGCGCCGGGGCCACACTCGGCCGTGAGGCTGCCCAAGACGGCCCCGGCCACCGGAGGAAGGAGAAAGAGAACCGTCGCCCGCAGCCATCGCGCGCCGGCCATCATTCCTCACCCTGGGCCCCCAGGGCCGCTCAGAGCCGCCCGGCCCGTGGACTCCGCTGTTCCCCCGCCGACATTGCCACTCCCTTCGCCGAGCCCCGGCGTTCCGCCTGAGCCACCCCAGCTCCACGCCCCGGCAGCGACGCGGGCGCGCCCGGGAGGACTTGAACCTCCAGCCCCCGGCTTAGAAGGCCGGTGCTCTATCCGATTGAGCTACGGGCGCGAGGCCCCCGAACTTCAACATCGCCAACGCGGGGGAGGCCGGTCAAGAGCTATCCCCGGAGCGAGCCGCCCGCGGACGTGGGCGTCGGGCTCCTCCCGAACGGCGACCGGGGGCCGGCAGGGTTTACCCGCCACGGTCGCGCGCCGCGGCCCGACGACCACGGGGGGACGCCCCGACCGTACCGGCGGCGACTCACCGCCGCGCCGTCCACCGATGAGCGGCATTCGCCGCCGCCGGCTCCAGACTCACGCGCAGCCGAAAATCGTAGAGGACCGGCCGGTAGGCCGATTCGCCCGCCGCGCGGAAGAAGCTGCGCCCCGCGGCGCGGCCCCAATAATCCACCGTCGGCGCGGCGGGCGCGAGGACCAGATCGACCACGAAACTCTCCCCCGCGCCGATGAGCGCCGGCTCCGTCACCTCATGCGTCGTCCACTCGAAATCCCCCGCCGCCGTTCCCGACCCCTCGTATCGAGGCGGCTCCGGGATCGTCATCCCCGGCTCAAAGTCGCCGAACAATCGCACCTCATAAGCGTACGTTCCCGGGATGACGATCGCAAAGCGCACGCGGCGGACCCAGGCCGCCCCCGCCGACGTGAATCGCACGGCCACGTGCCCCCCCTCGGCCGACCCTTCCGCCGGGGCCCAGAGCGCTTGAAAGCGAGGATACGTCTCGTCATAACCGAGCGTGAAGCCCCGCAACTCGGCCGACGGAGTGGCGTCCAAGCGGACGACGCCCGCCTCCAGACGAATATTTTCAATGACGATGCCCGTCGCCCTCCCGGCGTTGGAGGCGCTCGAGGGCGAACTCGAAGGCGTGAAGCTCGTATTGCCCGTCGAGCCGGGGAAAGGATCGCCGGCGTTGGCCGCCCCGAACCCGACCCCCATCGTGTCGACGGCCAGCTCCTCGAGGCCGTCGGCCTCCTCCAGTCGTTCAAAGCGCGTCTGATCGGCCAACTCGTCGATATGCCAGATGAGCAGCCCCTGGCCGGGGAGAACCGCATCGGCGCCAAAGGGCCGCCGGTGTTCGAGCAGAAAGAACTCATGCTCGCGCCAGGGGTCGATCCAGAGCCGATAGACCGTCGGGGCCGAATAAACCGGGGCGATCGCGAGGGCGGCCGGCGATTCGATATCGACCACGTCCACCCATCCCATCAGCAGCTTGGCGTAGGCCGAAAAGTGCGACGGCGCGTCGATCCCGACCGAGTGCCACCAGCCGGCGTTGTAGCCCACCACGTCGGCCAGGCCGCCGAAGGCGTGATAGAGCCCTTCATGCGTCACGGCGCCGAGATCAACCATCGAATCGTTGGCCGGAAAGTAATCCCAGATGATGTAGGTTTTTTTGACCCGCCCGCCCGCGACCGGCTCCTCCGGGGCGAGCGTCGGTTGTTGAGTCCACCCCGGGCCATCCCCCGTGCCGAACCGGCTCGCCGGACCCCGATAGATCACCCCGACCATTTCGATGACGCTGTCGCCGTCGTTGTCGAACGGCGCGAAATCGAACCCTCGATCCTCAAGGGACCGGACCGCGTCCCGCGCGAGGAGATAAGGCCCCTGGCTGAAACCCGCCTGCTTGTAATAGTCGGTCGGCTGCGGGAGCGTCACCCAGTCCACGACCGTCGTCGCCAGATCGGTCCGGCCGGCCGAGACCTCGTCGACCCAATCGCGCACCGATCGCGCCGCGCCGCGCCGGGCGTAACTCTCGGCGTTGTAGAAGCGGTCCAGCTCCTCGCGAGCGATGTTCGAGACGGCGTCGGGGAAGTTCGCCGGGATGAGGAGGTGACGGAAGACCTCCTGACCGCGCGCCGACCCGGCCAGCGCCGCCGCCGCCATGAACCACGCCGCGCGTCGCATGCGGCTTCACCTCCGCGCCTTCCTATCCCCCTCGCGCGACGAAACGTCAAGCCCGCCGGCCCGCTCGCGTCTCCGCTCCATGGGACGCCCGCCGTCGCCTTCGGCCGACGGAGTTTTTGATTGAAGACGACCGAGGGGAAATAAAAATGACTCGACCCGGACTCGATCCGCCCGACCGGCTCGTTCGTCGAGCCGAAGGGCGGCGCTTCCGATCAGCCGGCGAGCGAGCTTCTCCCCCCGAGCCCCATGAACGAATTCGACATCGAAGGTCTGGCCGGCGGGCCGTTCGGGACGAACGCTTATCTGGTGACCGACGGCGCCACGCGCAAGTGCGCGATCGTTGACCCCGGCTATGAGGCCGACCGCGTCTGGCTCCCCATCCTCGAGGCGCGGGGGCTCACGCTGGAGAAAATCCTCTGCACGCACGGCCACATTGATCACGTGACGGGCGTCGCCCCGCTCCTGCGCGTCCGGCCGGGGACGCCCGTGCTCATCCACGCCGAAGACGAATTCCTGCTCGCCGGGGGGAACGCGCAATCAGCGGCCTTCCTCGGCCTGCCGCCTTACGAGCCGGCCCGGCCGACGGATTATCTGGTCGAGGGAGCGCCCGTCGGCGTCGGCCGGACGGAGTTTCAGGTCTTCCACGTCCCGGGCCACTGCCCCGGCCACGTCGCCCTCTATCATCATCCACACCTCATTTCCGGCGACGTCATCTTCGCCGGCAGCATCGGACGGACCGACCTGCCGGGGGGAAACTACCCGCTCCTGGCCGCGTCGATCGTCGAGAAGCTCCTCCCTCTCGGCAACGACGTGATCGTTTACCCCGGCCACGGCCCGATGACGACGCTCGGCGAGGAGCGGCGCTCCAATCCGTTCATTCTGGAGATGCTGCGCGAGCGCCGCCGACGGGAAGGCCCCTGACCCGCGGCAGCGGGCCTAACTGAAGGGACGCTCTCTCCGCCCGGACGCCGCGGCGTGTCGTCCTCCCCGACGCGACCCCCCGGGCGGCGAGGGGCTTAGGAACAACTCAGGCATCGTCAATCAGGGAAGGTTGCGTTTGGGGTTCAGGTAGGGACTCCTCGCTGGGCCGGGCGCCGTGGCGGCGGGCCTGGAGCACGCCTTGGCGCGCGCGGGCGAGATCGCCGCGATGGCGATAGCAGCGCGCGAGCTCCAGCCAGCCGTCGGCGAGCGAGGGCCAATGCCGCGTGAGGTCTTCCAGGTAAAGCAGGGCGGTCTCGGGATCATCGCGTTCGCGCGCGGCCTGGGCGGCGTAGTAGAGGGCGACGGGATTGCGGGGGTCGGTCTTGAGGAGGGCCTTGCACTGGTCGAAGGCCACGTCGGTAACGCGCCCCCCATGGCGCTCCTCGGACCAGACCTGAAGGCAGCTATGAATCCACAGGTCGAAGGTGTTGGCGGCCAGCGCCTCGCCGGCGACCCGTTCGAAGTCACCGTGAAACTCCGGCGCGAGCCGCCGGCGGACGCCAACGAAGCTCTCGATCAATTCGTGGACGCCGATCGGGACGACGACCCCCTTCATCGCCGCGAGCCGTCGGGGGCCGAAGATCAGGTTGCGCATCCGGCGGTTGATCAGCTTGTAGGCCGGGTCGCTGACGAAAACGCGGAAGCGATCGCCCTCGCGCGAGGCCGACTCCACGCGCTTGGCGACGTTGATGGCGAAGCCCTGTTTGGCGAAGCCGCGCTCGGCCCGGTGTGCCCAGACCTTCCCGTAGTGGATGCCGGCGGCGAGCTCGGCGGTGCCCATGCCGTCGGCCAGGCGTTGGGCGTTGAGCGGGCAACCGAGCCAGGCACACTTGATCGTGATGGCAAGGCAGACGAGTTGATAAATGTCATCCCAGGGCCAGTTGGTGTGCATGAAGACGGCGAGCTCGTCGCCGATGGGGCGCACTTCGTAGTCCAATCCGGTCGCGTCGTAGGCCCCCCCCCGATAGACCTCAAAAAAATAGCGGCACTGCCGCTCGCAAATGGCCTGGAAGGTTTCGACGTATTCGGCGTAGTCGCGCAGGCCCATGACGCTGGCGAATTCGCTGGAGCTGACCAGGTCGATGAAGAGAACGGCCAGATCCAGAGGGCCGGCCTCGCCAACCGTCCAGTCGTTCTTATTGCGCTCGTGGGCCGGGCGGCTCATGTCAGGCCTCCTCATCAGGGCCGCCCTTGGGGTCGCCGTCGGATTTCGTCCTCATCCGGGATGGCTCGGATTTCGTCCGCGTCGGGAACGGCCCGAAGGACCAAAGAGCGGGTCAGCTTCGCCTTGCTGCCGTTATTGTCGGCCACAACTTCCAACTCGTACGGGCCCGGCGGAGCATCGCCCGGGAATGCAATCTCCTGCGTGGCAGCCACCCGCCCGTCGTGCTGGGCCTTGACCGATTTGCGGAAGAGGGCTTGATCCCCCCGGCGCAGAATATACTCGACCGTGGGAGGGAGCGTCCCCGGTCCATAGGCGGCAAATTGAGTCGTGACATCGAAGGGACGACCGGGCTCGACCGCGGTTGTCGGCAGCGCGACGTTCTCGATGTCGACAAGGGGTCCCCCCGGTCGCTCCCCCGTCCGGCGGAAGTGTTCCTGCTCGACGGCGGACCGGGCGGCCAACTGTTGTTCGCGATACTTACCAATAAAATAACCGGTGGCCCCGCCGATGAGCGCGCCGGCCGCCGCGCCGACCAGGGCGCCCGTGGCCCGGTCGTCCTCGTGGATCATCGCTCCGGTGGCGCCGCCGACAATCCCTCCGATGAGGGCCCCCCATTGAGCGCTTTGGCCGGGCTCGGTCGTGGCGCAGGCCCCCGCAAGCCAGGCCGTCAGCATGGCGGCGACGCCCCGGCGACGCCAGCGAACGGCCGAATCGGCCGGGCCGCACCGGACCCCGAAGAAGCCGGAGGAAGTCATGGCGCGTAACCTCCCTTGGCCGCCCCTATAACGGCAGCGCGGCCTTCAAGCTACGGCGGGGAGGGCGGGCGGGTCAAGTATGAAAGGGGGCGGGCGGGGCCGGTGAACTTCGCCGGAGCCAATCGGCGGGCGGCGAACGCTACTCAAAAATCCCCGAGGGTCGGGAACTTTCCCATCTCTCCTGGCGTCGTCATTGCTGAGAGCCCGGGGAGCGCCCGCGGGATGACGGGCGGAACGCACGCTCAACGGCGGCGCCCTTCAACACGTCCATGGTTTGGCCTAACGCCGCTCACGTCGATCAAGTCGCGCTCCTTCCCTACGCCGACCGGGTTGGGCCTCCGCTCCACCTTCCCGCACGGCGGCGGGTCGAAATCGTGATCGGCGCCCCGGGCCGACCGAGAGGCCCTGAGCCGGCGGAAGGATCAACGGGGGGCAAGCCGGGAGCCTCGTCGAAAGGAGGGCCGTGATCTCTGAAGCGAGGGGCGACGCGGACTGTGCCCCGACCGCGCCAGGGAAAAAAATGGTCCGTCCGGCCAGGGCCTGCCCGCGGACCGGCATCTCCAAAAGGCCGATTAGCTCGAAAGGAGTCCCTCTCGTGACTTCAAAAATCGTCTCTCGTCGCGATTTCTCCATGCTGGCTGCCGCGGCCGTCGGCGGGCTCGTCGCCGGCGGCAACCCCGCCGAGGCTCAGGAAAAACCCGAAATCTTCGTCGATCCGTCGCTGCTCCTCATCGGCGACCCCAACGTCTGCCGCGGTCTGAACGCGTGCAATGGAAAGGGCAAGGGGAGTCATGCGTGCGCCGGCCAGGGGGTCTGCGCGACGGTCGCGGCCCACTCCTGTCAGGGGCAGAACGCCTGCAAAGGCCAGGGAGGCTGCGGCGGCTACCCGGGTCAGAATACCTGCAAGGAGAAGGGCCACTGCGCCGTCCCGCTGAGCGAAAAGACCTGGGCCATCGCCCGCAAGCAATTCGAGCATCTGATGAGCGACGTCGGGAAAAAGGTGGGAGCCGCGCCGGCCTCGTGACCCCCACCCTCGGCCGCCTTCTCCTCCACGGGTCTCCTACGGGAGCCCTCTCCCCGCCCGGGCGACTCATGACCGATGGAAACCTCCGCCCCCCCGCCGGTCAGGGGTCGCCCCCGCGCGGGGGTTAATGTCGTTCAAGACCGGAGACCGTTCCCATGGCCCCCGCACGACTCGGTCACGCCAACCTGGGGCTCGGCGTCGGTCTGCGCGCGACGCACTTTCCCTTCATTCTCCAGCATTGGCCCCCTGTCGATTGGTTCGAGATCATCAGCGAAAATTTCATGGATTCTCGGGGCCGCCCGCGCCACGTGCTCACGCAGATCGCCGAGCGCTATCCGATCGTGATGCACGGCGTCTCGCTTTCGATCGGCTCGACCGATCCCCTGGACCGCGCTTACCTCAGCCGCTTGAAGGCGCTCGCTCGCGACATCAAACCCGCCTGGATTTCCGACCACATCTGCTGGACCGGCGTCGCCGGCCGCAATACGCACGACCTGCTGCCGATCCCCTTCACCGAGCAGACCCTCAAACACGTGACCCAACGCGTTCGGGCCGTCCAGGATTACCTGGAACGCCCCTTCGTGCTGGAGAACCCGAGTTCCTACGTCCAGTTCGCCGGCTCGACGATGAGCGAGGCGGAGTTCGTCGCCCGCCTGGCCGAAGCGGCCGACTGCGGCCTTCTCCTCGACGTGAACAACGTCTACGTCTCCACGTTCAACCACGATCTGGATCCGGCGGCGTTCATCCGTTCGCTCCCTCACGAGCGCATCGTCCAGTTTCACCTCGCCGGGCATACAAACTACGTGACGCACCTCATCGACACGCACGATCACCACGTCATCGACCCCGTCTGGGAACTCTACCGCCTGGCGCACCGGCTCACGGGGGGCGTCGCCACCCTCCTCGAATGGGACGCGAACATCCCCCCCTTCCCCGTTGTCCATCAAGAGGTGCTCAAGGCCAAGCAATTCATGACCGAGCGCCTGCCGCTCGATTTCACGCCGGGAGAACGAGCCCCCGCCCCCGCAGGCCCTCCCCCGTCGCGGGAAAACGCCGAGTGGGTGCCCCATCCGCTTCATCACGTCCTCGCCGAAGTCGAGTGACCCCTTCCGAACGGAACAAAACCGACGTGATACCGTCGTCTGAACGCCACAACGCCCCGCGGGCCGGAACTTCGCCGCCCGCCGGGGACGCGCCGCCCCTCGACGTCGTGCAGCGCTGGTTCAGCGCCGTCATCTCGCACCCCGACGGCGTCGAGGCCGGCGTCGAGGCCGGCGAGGCCCAGGCCTTTATTCCCCTCTCGCGTCATGAGCTTGAACGCGTCCTCACGCGGTCGGAAAAAGTCTCGGCGCGCGAGCGCCTCTCGATCTACGCCAACGCCTATTACGCCCGCCTCATCGAATGCCTGAGCGATTCCTTCCCCGTTCTCAAGCGAACCGTCGGCGAGGCCGTCTTTAACGGCTTCGCCTTCGGTTACCTTCAGCGTTACCCCTCGCGAACCTATACCTTGTGCCGGCTCGGCGACAATTTCGCCCGATATCTCGATGAGACGCGACCCGACCGCGCCCCCGGCCTCGCCGCCGATTCCAAGCCCCCCCTCGGCTGGCCCGATTTTCTCATCGACCTGGCGACGCTCGAATGGACCATCGAGCAGGTCTTCGACGGCCCGGGGGTGGAAGGCAAAAGGACGCTCCAAGCCGAGGACGTCCTTGAGCTCGCGCCCGATCGATGGGCCAAGGCCCGGTTGCGGACCTCCCCCGCCCTCCGATTGCTGGAATTCCGTTTCCCCGTAAATGCCTTCTACACGCTCGCGCGTAAAGCCGACAAGACCGCCGAGATTCCACCCCCCGGGCCGGCCGAATCTCTCGTGGCCGTCTCTCGCCGCGATTACGTCGTCCGACGTCAGGAACTCTCTCGGCCCCAGTTCGCGCTCTTGAAGGCCGTGCGACAAGAGACGCCGCTGGCCGAGGCCATCGCCTGCGCCGCCGAGACGTGCCATTGGAGCGATGCCACGCTCGCCGCGCACCTGCGCGGCTGGTTCCGCCTCTGGGCCGAGGGCCAACTTTTCATCGGGCTCGACATCTGAACGGCGCCGCGGGCTCCCCCGGCCGCTCCCCCCGGGCGCCCCCGGCGCGCCGCGTTCCTCGCGCCCGAAGGCGCCTAGACGACCTGGACGAGGTTGAAATAGGGGAGCAGCACCGCCAGGGCGATGAAGATCACGATCACCCCCATGAAGACGATGAGGACCGGCTCGATGATGGAGGAGAGCCCGCGCAAGGTCGAATCCACGTCGGCGTCGTAAATATCGGCCACGCGCTTGAGCATCCGGTCGAGCGTGCCCGTCTCCTCGCCGATGGCGACCATGTCGACGACCAGCGGCGGGAAGATGCGCGCGCGGGCCAGCGGGCCGGCCACCTTCTCCCCCTGCTCGACGCTGCGATAGACGTCGCGCAAGGCGTTGCTCACGACGGTGTTCTCGTTCGTGTCGGCCGCGATCGAAATGCTTTCCACCAGCGGGATGCCCGCCGTCAACAACCCGCTGATCGTGCGGGTGAACCGCGCCACGCCGATCTTGGTCGCGATCCGCCCGATCACCGGCAGGCGCAACGCCAAGACCGACGTGAACCCTTGACCGGCGGGCGTCCGCACGAACCATTGCCACCAGACGACCAGCCCCACGAGGATCAGCGCCCAAAGCCACAGCCACTCCGTCACGAGATTGCTCAGGCCGATCACGAAGCGCGTCGCCCCCGGAAGCTCCTGATCGACCTGACCATAGACGCCGGTGAAGACCGGCACGGCCTTGACCAGGATGACGACCAGCACGCCGATCGCCACCAGGAGCGCCACCGCCGGATACATCATCGCCGCTCGAACTTTACGCCGCGTCTCGGCCTTGGACTCCATGATCTCGGCCAGGCGCACGAGCGAATCCTCCAGAATGCCGCCGACCTCGCCCACCTTGACGATCTGGCACACCAGCGGCGTGAACATCGACTCGTTCTGGGCCATCGACTGCGAGACCGGTTGCCCCTCCTCCACGCGCCGGGCCACCTCGTCGACGGCCCCGGCCAGACGCGGATGCGGCGTCCGCTTGGCCAGAATCTTAAGCCCCCGCAGCAGCGGAATGCCCACCTCGATCATCGTCGCCAACTGACGGCAGAAAACCGCCCGGTCCAGCATCGACGGGCCGAACAAATGAATCCCCCGGTCCAGAAACGCCCGCTCCTCCTCGGCCGAGTAGGCCCCGATCTCCGCCGGCGAAACATGACGCACCCCGCCGGGTCCGGCCGCCCCCGCCCGCGCTCCGCCCCCTTTGCCCGTCGCTCGAGACTTGGACTGCTTGCCCATCCGGTCGCCTCCGTCGCCCCGTCCCGTTTTAGACGTCCAGAATCACCTTCTGGATGACCTCCTCCGGCGAGGTCACCCCGGCCAGAACCTTCTCCACGCCGGAAGCGGCGATCGATTGCCGTCCGTCGCCGTCGGCGATCTTCCGCAGCGTCTCCGGCGATTGACCGTTCAGCACGGCCTCCCGCAGCCGCTCGGTCATCTCCACCACCTCGAAGATGCCGACCCGCCCCCGATACCCCAGATCGAAACACTGATCGCACCCCTTCGGCTCATAGACTTTCTTCGTCGCCTGCTTGAGCCCAAGCTGCGCCGCCAGGGCCTTCGTCATCGCCACCCCCTTCTTGCACCGCGGGCAGAGCACGCGGACCAGCCGCTGGGCGACCAACCCCGTGATCGCCGAGCCGATCATGAACGGCGTCGCCCCCAACTGCTCGAGCGCCTGAATGGCCGCCAGCGCCGTGTTCGTGTGCAGCGTGGAGAACACCAGGTGCCCCGTCATTGCCGCGCGGATCGCCGTCCGGGCCGTGTCGGCGTCCCGAATTTCCCCGACCATGATGATGTTGGGGTCCTGACGCAGGATCGCGCGCAAGCCCTCGGAGAAGGTCAACCCGATGTGCAGATCGACCTGAATCTGATTGACCCCGTCGATCTGATACTCGACCGGGTCCTCGATCGTGACCAAATGGCGCTCCTCGCTGTTAAGCTCGTTGAGCCCGGCGTAAAGCGTCGAGGTCTTCCCGCTCCCCGTCGGGCCCGTCACCAGGATGATCCCGAACGGCCGATGAATCATCCGGCGCATGAGCTTGAGCTGGCGATCGTTCATGCCGAGCTCGTCGAGCCCCATCATCACCCGCGAACTGTCCAGGATGCGGACGGCGACCTTCTCGCCGAAGACCGTCGGCATCGTCGCGATCCGGAAATCGAAATGCCGGTCGGTCAGATCGAGCATCATGTGGCCGTCTTGCGGGCGCCGCCGCTCCGTCACGTCCATGTTCGCCAGCACCTTGATCCGCGACACCACCGGCCCCACCAGGTGCTGCGGCAAGGACATGATCTTCTTGAGCAGCCCGTCGATCCGGAACCGGACGGTCATCTCCTCCCGCGTCGGCTCCAGATGGATGTCCGTCCCCCGCAGCTCGATCGCGCTCTCGATCAGCGAACTGACCAGTTGGACGGCTGAAAGGCTGTCGACCGGAGCCTCGCCCGCCTGCCGCAACGCCGGGGCGACGACCGGGGCCCGAACCTCCCCCAGCGCGCCGTCGAGCGCGGCCTCAGGGGCGGCCTTCGCCCCGGGTCGGGTCTTGGGACGCTTCTCCCCCTGCTTTCCGGCGGTCTTGACTCGGCCCGCCGCCGGGATGGGCCGGTGCGCCGGGGCGACCGTCTCGGCCGCCGCGTAGAACTCATTGATCCGCTGAATGATCGTCCCGGAGGGGGCGAAAAGCGCCAGCATCCACTTGCCCGTGATCCAGCGAATCAGCACCGCCAGGTCCACGTTCAGCGGATCAGCAATGGCCAGCACGATCCGGTGAGCGTCCCGACGGACCGGCAGGAAAATCTGCCGGCGGACCAGCCCGACGGGAAACATCTCCAAGAGCGACGGCTCGGGGGTAATTTCCTCCGGCGCGATCTCCGGCAAGTAAAGCCCCGACTCGATCTTCTCCAGCAATTCGGCCGATCCGAGCCGAAGCGTGCTCTTCACCGCCTCGACGGCCTTTTCGATCGCCTCGCCATAGGCCTTCTTGGAAAGCTGGTCGAAGGCCTTATCGCTGATCAGTTGATTGTGTCGCAGAACGCTGAGGGCCAGGATCAGCGAGCAGCGGCGACGCAGCGGATTGGTCGCGGCGCGCAGAAAGTGCTGGACGAGTTCGCCGTTCAACAGGTCGTGTCGGATCAGCCAATCATAGACGTTCTCGCCCAGCTCCTGCGCCTTCTTGAGCCCCGCCCGGAGCTTCGCCGCGTCGGCCACCTCGGCTTCCAGCAAGCGTTCGATCAGCGCGTCCGGCGGCGGCTGCACGGCCTGGAGTATCGCCCGCAGCTCGTCGCCGCGCAGAGCCGTCGTCACCGTCAACTGTTCGGCCAGCAACGGCCCCGCTTGTCGGTTCCGCTTCGGGAGCGCGATCTCGGCGAAGAGCAGGTCCCGGAAGGATTCGAGCGAGACGTCCTGCTTCAAGACGTCGACGAGGCTTTTATTCTTGCGATACTTCTCCCCGTACCGCTCCATGTCCCCCTCGGCGATCAGCCCCGCCTCGGCGAAGAGCCGAACGAACCGGGGCGTCAAATCTACATCGGTCGTCGTGACCATCGGTCTGGCTTTCCCTTCAGGGCACCCGGACGGCCCCGCGCCGGTTGGCGCCGGCGCTGATCAGATAACGCTCGACTTCTTCGCCCAGGAGCTTCCGCTCGCCCTGGTCGGCCGGCTCCCACCGTTTGAGCACGATCGTCACCAGGGCGTCGCCGGAACGGGGGCTCACCCCCGGAAGCGTCTGATAAATCGGGTCCTCGGCGCCTAACCGGCGGAAACTCTGCGACAACGACGTGTCGTCGTCCAGCGCCAGCTCCATCGGCGAATCCTCGTTGGTGGATTGAAGGCGCCGCAGCGCCGCCCGCGCCTCGGCCAGCAGCGTCGCCGTCGCCTCGGATCGGTCCATCGCCTTCTGCCGCATCCCCATCTCCCGAAGACTGATCATGACCGACCCCTGGGCCGCCGCCAGATAGACGACCATCATCGCCAACAACCCCAGCATCAGCATGAGCGCGAAGCCCCGCGCTTGCCGGGCTCGTGACCGTCGCCACCGTCGCCGGCGCTTAAAGAAACCGATCATGGCCGCGCGCCCCTCGCGGCGATCTCCGTCGCCGCCGTCTCCCGCGTCCCGGCGAGGCTGGGCAGCCGGCCTGGGATCACCGCGGTCCTCAATTCCACCGGGTTCGTCGGATAATCCTCCAGCTCGATCCGGATGACGATCTCCACCAGAACCGGCCATAGGCCGGCCTCAAGTTCCTCCCGATAATCGACCTGGACGTCCGCGCCGAGCCGCGGCGGCGCCACGGCGTAGCGGAATCGGACGCGCGGCTCAAAACCTTCCGGTCGGAGCCCCAGGGGCCGGGCCGGAGCTTGCTCGGCTTCCCCCGAGGTCAGGCCCGCCACCGGGCTTTCGCGCCGAAGCAGGTGCGCCCCCTCGCCGGAACCCTCGCCGGGGCTGACGGTGACCAGATAAAGTCCCGGCGAGGCGCCTTCCACGTAGGAGGGGACGGCCAGCCGATCAGCCTTGAATTCGGGCCGAACGGCCTCGGGACGATCCAGATTGGCCGGGGCGACGGCGTTCTCCAGCAGGAGCGTGAGTTCCTTCATCGCCAGGAGGGCATAATCGATCGCCGCCTGGCGCCGCGCGATCTTGAGGGAGGCCGCCTGCGTCTGATCGTAAACGCCATAGGCGACGAGGCTCAGGACCGTCAACCCCGCGATCGCCACCAGAAGCTCGATCAGCGTGACGGCCTTCCGCCGAAGGCCGGGGGCGTGAAGCCGGCCGCTCACAGGAGACTTCTCCCCTCAACCACGATGACTTGCCCCTCGGGAAACGCCTGCCCTTCGGCGTCGCTCGGGTCCCAGCCGACGGCCACCGTCACATCGACTGCGCCATCGGGCCGGGCGGCGACGGTCGGCTTATAGTGAAAGCGGGGCTGAGCTTCGATCGGCCGGAAGGCCTCGGCGGGGTTCCACTGGAGGAGGTCCTCGGCGGGGACGGCGCGGATTTCTTCCAACTTCTGATGGGCGAGCAGGCGCCCCTGGGCCTGAAGCAGACGGCGCTTGCTCGGCAACTGCGTCCGCACGAACTGGTCGTAGATGGCCGCCACCCCCACGACGAACACGGCCGTGGCTACGATCAGCTCCACAACGGAAAAGGCGCGGCGTTTGCGGCCCTTCGGGCTCAACGTCGTCCACCCGTTCACTTCGTCGCGGTCCGACAACCTCAATCGACCGCCATTCAAAAGACCCCCCGCCGCCTTGTCAACCCCGGAATGAAGGCCCGCCCCGCGACTGCCCGACCTTGGGCAGGTCGCCGAGATCGCCTGGCTATTCGATCACGACCAGGGTCGGGGCCGATGCCCAAGGGCCGCCGGGCATCTCGTCCCAGGTGCGGCCTTCGAGCAGTCTGCCGTGCCTCCTTTTGCGGGCGCCTCCCCACTGTTTGAAGAAGAACGGCACCTTGGCTTCGAGGCATTGATCTCGAATCTGCGCGGCCCACTCCGGCCTCATCGGTCGGGCCCCGGAGCCGGACTCTCCGCCCACGATCACCCAGTCCAGACCGCTCAAATCCAAATTGGGCAGGGGACCGAGTAGAGGCTCAAGGGAGAGAAACTTGACTTTCGATCGAGTATTCCGCAGGTGCTCGATTCGGAAGCCGTATTCCTCGCTCTCGACGCTGACTCCCATCCAGACGTGGGGACCCCACGGAAGGAAGCGATCCAGTTCGAGCATCCGTTGCGATCGCTTGGTAAGAATCTGATAGACGTGCCGGTTCGCCCGACCCATGGTTGCGAAGACTTCAAGAATGAACGGGAGAGGAACGTCCTCGTGAAACAGGTCGCTCATGGAGTTAACGAAGACCATTCGCGGCCGTTTCCAGGCAAGCGGCAATCCCAACCGATCCCGCCAAAGGCGCAGGTCAAACCCCTGCTCATAAGGGTGGCCGGGAACTCCGCGCCATCTCTCCGCGAACGTCTCGGCGTAGCAGTGTTTGCATCCCGGGCTGACCTTCGTACAGCCGGTGACGGGGTTCCACGTCGATTCCGTCCACTCGATGGTTGATTTAACGGCCATGGACCATCCCCTTGTCTCGATACTTCCTGAAGACGGAGCGCGCAATTCTGTCGCCCGTCTCATTATGAGAGGCAAAGAAAAGATAGTAAATCACCGCTCCCTTCCGATTCCTCATCGCCATCGGCGGCGGAGCAAATTTGAACCCCGCCCTTTCCTGAAGCCTCCGGCGATACGCCTCCATGAGGGCCTCGTTAGGCCCTTTCCTCTCAACAGGCCCAAACATGTCTTGCTCGGCGGCGTACACCGCCTGTTTCCAAGTATCGTCTCCCCAGAAGGCGTTCATCCTGACTATCTGCGATGAAGGCACTTTGCCCGGGTCCCGCCACAAGACGTTCATGTTGGCGTCCATGATCATGAAGGTGAGGAAGATCTCGATGCTCTTCATCTTGCCGGCCGCCTCGACCACGTCCCATCGCAGATTCAGACCGTAGGGATCGAGCAGACAAAGCGCGCGTCGGTAGTCTTCATATCGACACTTCGGGAAGACCTCTTCCACCAGAACCAAATTGCAGTCCCCCGTGTAGACCGACACGTCCTGCCGCCCCCTCGCCAGTCGCTTCAGTTCTTGCGTGCGCTGCCCATCCAGGTCGATAAAGTGATAGTGGGAAAACTTGGGTTCCAGCTTCAGGGCGATCCTCGGGCTGCCTTTGATCAGTTCGCCGGTCGCCTTGGAAATGTGCGTCCCGCTTCCGGCGCAGCCGTCGACGTAGATGTGCCGCAGCTCCGGCTGTTTGCTCAGGATTCTCGTGTATGCCTGTGAATACTCGCGCAGAATGGCCAGCTTCACTTCCGTCCAATACCCGACTTCATCCAGACGGGGTTTGGTCATCCGCGTTGGCTCCCTTCAGCCGAAGACCGCCTCTCCCCCGCCTCGGGCTCCCTACGTCATCGACGGTCAAAGCCGGGTCCCGATCTCTCAGCCCCATTCCGCTATCACGGACCGCAGAGGTCCCTCTCCCCTCGTTCCCACGGGCCCTCGTTCCTTCAAGCCCATAGCCAGAGGGGCGCCTGAACCTCCCCAGTCCACCTCCCCCGACACCCCCAGCCTAGCGCGGGCACGCTCTCTCAAACGCCGCCCCATGCTTTGGCACGAGTCTAGGTTCCGTCCCATGCGGTGTCAAAGGACTCCAAGCGAGCCCGGCCCCTTCCTGATGAACGATTCCTGTGGCGGGGGAAGCTGGCCGGCGGGGATGGTCCAGCCGGCCGCGCGGCGGCGGGAACCCCCGCCCCCACGGCCTATCGCCTTCCCATTGACAGACGCTCTGCCGGCAGCGACAATGCTTGCCGGAGCGTAATGGTCGTTCAGCGCGCGGGGGCGGGCGCCCCACTTTAGCAGACGGGAAGGGAGCACGCGAACATGGCTACGGCAACGGCCCCGACCGGGGCAAAAGTCCCCATCCGGCAGACCAAACTCTTCATCGACGGCGAATTCGTCGACGCCGCCTCCGGCAAAACCTTCGCCACCTTGAACCCCGCCACGGGCGACGTGCTCGCCGAGGTGGCCGAGGCCGACAAGGCCGACGTCGACAAGGCCGTCAGGGCCGCGCGCCGCGCCTTCGAAAGCGGCCCGTATCCGAAAATGTCGGCCCGCGACCGCGGGCGGCTTCTCCAGCGCCTCGGCGACCTCATCGTGGAGAACGCCGAGGAGCTGGCCCGCCTGGAGGCCCTCGACAACGGCAAGCCCATCACCGAGGCCCGCCACGTCGATATGCCCATGAGCGCCGGCACCTTCTACTACTACGCCGGTTGGGCCGACAAGATCGAAGGGACCGTCATCCCCGTGAGCGGCCCCTACCTCAATTACACCCGGCGCGAGCCCGTGGGCGTCGTCGGCCAGATCATCCCCTGGAATTTCCCCCTCGGCATGCTCGCCTGGAAGATCGCCCCGGCGATCTGCTGCGGCTGCACGGTGGTCCTCAAGCCCGCCGAGCAGACGCCGCTGACGGCCCTCCGCTTCGCCGAGCTGTGCCTCGAGGCCGGCGTCCCCAAGGGGGTCATCAACATCCTCCCCGGCTTCGGCGAGACGGCCGGCGCCGCCATCTCCGGCCATCCGGACGTCGATAAGGTCGCCTTCACCGGCGAGTGGAAGACCGGCCAGATCATCATGCGGGCGGCGGCGGGCAACCTGAAGCGCGTCAGCCTGGAGCTCGGCGGCAAGTCCCCCAATATCGTCTTCGACGACGCCGAGATTCCGGCGGCCATCAAGGGGGCCATGGCCGGCGTCTTCTTCAACCAGGGTGAGGTCTGCTGCGCCGGCACGCGGCTCTTCGTCCAGAGCGGCATCCACAAGGAGTTCGTCCAGGAACTCGCCAACGTGGCCAAGAGCATCAAGGTCGGCGACCCCCTGGACGACGCCACCCAGCAGGGGGCTCAGGTCTCTCAGGAACAGATGGAGAAGATTCTGGGCTACATCGACATCGGCCAGAAGGAAGACAAAGCCAAGCTCGTCTGCGGCGGCCAGCGCGTCGGCCAGCGCGGCTATTTCGTCCAGCCGACCGTCTTCGACAGCGTCAACAATGACATGCGGATCGCCCAGGAGGAAATCTTCGGCCCCGTCGTCGTCGCCATCGACTTTAAGTCCCTCGACGAAGTCATCGCCGCCGGCAACAAGACCATGTACGGCCTGGCCGCCGGCGTCTGGACGAAGGACATCACCAAGGCCCACAAGGTCGCCCACGGCCTCAGGGCCGGCACCGTCTGGGTCAACACCTATAACGCCTTCGATCCCGGCTCCCCGTTCGGCGGCTATAAGTTCAGCGGCTTCGGGCGGGAGAACGGCCGCCAGGTGCTCGACAATTACACCGAGTGGAAGAGCATCTGGATCGGGCTCAACTGAGCCGCCGGCGCCGATCGGGGCCGTTCCCCGCCAAGGCGCCCCAGCTTCGCCCCTCGACGATCGGCCGGGCCTTTCACGGGCCCGGCCGATTCCGTTTTCGGCCCCCGCCCCGACCGCCCCATCGGGAACCGTGACCCCACGGCCGCCCTGGCGTATAAAGAGGCGGTCGACGGCCCGTCCCTGCCATGGCTTCCTTCGCCTTCAAGTTCACCAAGCTGACGCTCGACGTCGTGACTCGCCTCATCCGAGCCGATGTTCGCATGCACAACGTCCAGGCCGTCCCGTCCGAGGCGGCCATCATCTTCGTCGTCAATCACTTCACGCGGCTGGAAACCTTCCTGCTCCCCTACCAGATCTATAAACAGACCGGCATGGAAGCCTGGTCGCTTGCCTCTGGCGATCTCTTCATCGGCAAGATCGGCGCCTATCTCCGCTCGCTCGGAACGGTCTCAACCAAGGACCCCCATCGCGATCGGATCATCATCCGCACGCTCCTGACCGGCGATCATCCCTGGATCATCTTCCCCGAAGGGGGGATGATCAAAGACAAGAAGCTCGTCGATCCGAAGGGGATGTTCGAGGTCTTCTATCGCGGCGGGCGGCGTCCGCCGCATACCGGCGCCGCCGTCCTCGCGCTCCGAACCGAATACTACCGCCACAAGATCGAATGCCTGGCCCAGGAGCCGGGCGCACCTCGCCTGGCCGAAGGGCTCAAGCGGTTCGACCTCCAACCGGACGACTACGACCGCGTCGCCCGCCATCGCCTCGTCATCATCCCCGTCAACATCACTTACTTCCCCATCCGCGCCCACAAGAACCTGTTGCTCAACGTCGCTCGCGGGCTCGCCCGGAACCTGACCCCCCGCGCCGAGGAGGAACTCGCCGTCGAGGGCTCCATCATCGCCCGCCAATCCGACGTGGACATCACCCTCGGGGACCCCATCGACGCCCGGCCCTACCTGGAACGGCCCGGCTTCGAGGAGCTGATGGCCTGCGGCGAGGCCGACCTCGAGCGCCTGGAAGAAAATCCCCGGTCGCCGTTCAACGAGGTCGCCCGCCAGCTCATGTTGCGCTACATGACCGAGATCTACCGCCTGACGACGATCAACCCTGACCACATCTTCGCCACCCTCATCCGCCACCAGCGCGCCGAGGAGTTCACCGAACGCGCCTATCGCAATCGAATCTTCCTCTCGGCGCGCCGCATCCTGGAACTCGGGACGCATCCCGTTCACGACCTCCTCCGGCATCACTATCGGGAAATCCTCTATGAGGAGCCGAGCGAGAAATTCAACGACTTCCTCGATCTCTGCCTCCGGGAGCGCATCCTCGCCCGCGAGGGGAACGTTTATCGCCGCCTCGTCAACGGGCGCCGGCCCAGAGCTGAGTTCCACGTCGTCCGCCAGCGCGAGCTCGCCCAGGTCATCGCCAACGAGATCGAACCCCTGGCCGACGTGACCGCCCTGATCCGCGAAGTGGCCCAGGCCCCGCGACCCGAAATCTCCCAAACGATCCGCCGGATGTTTCTCAAGGAGGACCTCGAACTCTTCGAGAAGGACTACGAGGCCACCTTCGACCCCAAGGTGAGCAAACCTCCGGAAGTCGGCCGCCCGTTCCTCCTGCTCCCCAAACGCTTCAAGGCCGGCGTCGTCCTCGTGCACGGCTATCTGGCCGCCCCCCTGGAGGTTCGCCGCATGGCCGAGTTCCTGTCCGAGCGGGGCTACGCCGTCTATGGCGTCCGTCTCAAGGGCCACGGCACGACCCCCGAGGACCTCGCCCAGACCCCCTGGGAGGCCTGGTATGAGTCCTTCAACCGCGGCTACGTCATCATCAAAACGCTCACCGACCGGATCATCCTCGGCGGCTTCTCCACCGGCGGCGCGATGGCCCTGCTCGGGGCCGGCCGCAAGGGCAGAAAGGTCGAGGCCGTCTTCTCCATCTCCGCTCCCCTGGAACTGCGGCACTACGCCGCCCATCTGGCCACGCCGGCGGCCGCCGCCGGCCGCCTGATTCGCCGCCTGCGCGGCTCGCGGCGGTGGCAGTATCTGCGCAATATGGCCGAAAACGCCGACATCAACTACGCCAGCAACCCCGTCCGCGGCGTCCGCGAACTCAACGCCGCCATGGACGCCATGGAACGCGCCCTCAAGGACGTCCAATCCCCCACGCTCATTCTCCAGGGATCGCGCGATCCCGTGGTCGACCCCGATAGCGCCCGCCTGATCTTTTCTCAGGTCGGCACGACCGACAAGCTTCTGACCATCCTCGAACGCGACCGCCACGGCATCGTCAATGGCCCCGACGCCGACGAGGTTTTCAACCATGTCCTTCACTTCCTCGCCTGGGCCGAGCAACGCCATCAGTACGGTTGGGACTGAGCCCCCCGAACGTCCCCTCATGGCCGACATCCGGACCGTTTCCCTCGTCGTCCCCTGCTACAACGAGGAGGCCACCCTCCCGGAGTTCTATCGCCGCGCCGTCGAACTGGCCGAAGCGATCCGCCCCGCCGAACTGGAAATGTTGTTCGTCAATGACGGCAGCGCCGACCGGACGGCGCAGATCCTGAACGATCTGGCCGCCGCCGACGCCCGCGTCAAGGTGCTGCACCTCGCCCGCAACCAGGGTCATCAGATCGCGCTTACGGCCGGGATGGATTACGCCCGGGGCGACGTGATCGTCAACATCGACGCCGACCTCCAGGACGACCCCGCCGTCGTCGGCCCGATGCTTCAGAAAGTCGCCGAGGGATTCGACGTCGTCCACGCCCGCCGCCGCCGACGCCCCGGCGAAACCTGGTTCAAGCTCTTGACGGCGGCGGCCTTCTATCGTTTCCTCCGGGCTTTCGGCGACCCGCGGCTCATCCCCGATTGCGGCGATTTCCGCGCCTTCACCCGACCCGTCCTCGAAGCCGCCCGCGGCTTCCGCGAGCCGCATCGGTTCCTCCGCGGCCTGTTCGCCACGATCGGCTTCCGCCAATATGTCCTCACCTACGATCGCAACCCCCGGTTCGCCGGCGAGACCAAATACCCCTTCTCCAAAATGCTCCGGCTGGCGATCAACGCCGTCCTCAACTTATCGACAACCCCCATCCGCGCCATTATCTGGCTCGCGCTCCTGCTCTGGGCGGCCAGCCTCGCTTACCTCCTGAAGGCTTTATATGAAAAGTTTGTTCTTCACACCACCGTCCAAGGGTGGACCTCCATCATCGCCCTGCAAACCTTTTACACGGGCCTCATCCTGTTCTGCCTGGCGATTCTCGGCGCTTATATCGGGCGGATTTTCGAGCAGGGTCAGCGCCGCCCCCTTTATTGGCTCGCCGATGCGCGCAACCTCCAGCCGGAGCCCTCCGACGGCGCCCCCCCCCTGCCCGAGGTGCGCCTCTCAAACAGAATCCTGCGCTCGCGGGCCGAAGAACTCGCGCCGCAATCGCCCAAGGACACAAAACCATAAGGGACCCCGGAGTTGACTTCCTCCTTCGGGAGGTGACCTCACGATTCCCCTCGCGCGGCGTGTTAACTTCCCGACGATGATTGGTTCGGCCTGGCGTCTTCGTGGTTGATGATCTCCCCATGCGCGACCCCCCCCGCGACGATCAGCAACGTTTTTCACCGCTCCGCCGCCCGATCGAACTCCTCCTCGTCGGCTTGACCCTCCCCCCCCTCGCCTGGAGCGCTCATTTCTGGCGTTTCCGCTCCCTCGGTTTCTATGAGGATGATTACGCTTTCGTCGCTCAGCCGATCGGGCTGACGTTGCCCGAACTCGTCGCTCAGGTGTTCCGCTTCCTCGGATGGTCGCAGGGCCGTCCCTTCGGCTTCGCGCTCGCTTATATCCTCTCGTTTTTCGGCTTTCGGCTGGGGGGGCTGCCGATGATTTATGTGTTCGGCTATCTGATCGTTCTCGCCAATGGGGCTCTCGCCTACGGCCTCTTGCGGCGCCTCGCGCCTCCCTCCGCCGCCGCGGCCGGCGCGCTGATGTTTATTCTTTTTCCCGCGGACACCACCCGAACCCTCCTGACCCACTCTCTCACGCTTCAGCCCGCCCTCACGCTGGCCCTCCTGGCGGGCCACGCCTATCTTCGCCGCCGGCGGGACGCCGCCTACGTCCTCCTTTGCGCCACGTTGCTGACTTACGAATCCCCCGCCCTCCCCCTCCTCGCGCTCCCGCTCCTGACCGAACCGTGGGACCGGCGCCTGCGGCGGCCCCTTATCGTTCATCTTCTGATCTGCGCGACCTTGTTTGTCGCCATGGCCCTGTTTCGTCGCGCCATGGGCGACGCCCGGCTGACGCCCGGAGGTCTGGAGACAAACCTGGCCGGGCAATCCATTCTTGTCATTCCCGCCCGCGCGGCCGCCTCGATGATCATCGGGCCGGCTGTCGCCCTGGGGCTGACGTGTTACCGAGCCTTCGCCCCATTTCAGGCGGCGCCCGGTATGCTCATCGCCGCTGTCGCCCCCGCGGCCGCCGTCATCTTCTTTACGCTCGAGGCGCTGCGCGCGCGCTCCTTCGGATGCCGATCCGACCCCGCGCCCGAATCCTCCGCCGATTCAATCCCGGCGCGGGCCGGTTCCATCTCTCCGGCTCCGGCGGCTCCGCTCTCCCCGTTGAAACTCATCCTCGCCGGGCTCGTCATGCTCGCTCTCGCCTATGGGCTGGCCTTCACGCATTTCCCGCCGACCACCTCCGCCGGGCGAGCCACCTCGGTTCACCTGGGGGCAACGATCGGGGTCTCACTGGCCTTCTCGGGCCTGGCCTGGCGCCTTTTCCTCCTCCCCTGGCCGCGCCTGATGACGCTTCTCCTGGGGACGTATCTTGGGCTGCTGGTCGGCTTCGGTCTCGTCGTCCAGGCGGACTTCGCCGACAACTGGCGGCTTCAGCGGGCCTTCTGGCGCGACGTCCTGGAGCTCTGCCCCGACGCCGGCGAGAGGACCACCCTTTTCGTCACGGGCGATCCGCTGCCCGAAACGCGCTTCATCCTCACTCACTCATGGGCCGATCGGCTCGTCCTCCAGTACGCTTTCCGCATCCCCACCGCCTGGAACGAGCCGCCGCGCCTCTTCGTCGTCGAGCCCGATTGGGCCGAGGGCATCCGTACTCGGTGGGGCCGATTCTTCTGGGAACCTCCCCTCGGCCAGTGGCACCGCCGCTGGGAACTCATCCCCGGCAATTTCATCCTCCTCGAACACCGCGAGGGCCGACTGATCCGATCCTCCGGCGCCATCCTCGTCGCCGGGCAGCCCTTCGCCCTCAAACCGCTCGAGCCGGCTCAGCTCGCGGCCCTCCCGACTCAACCGCTTTACCCATTGCTCTTCGAGCCGTGAATCCCTTGACGCCCCGGCTCGCCGGGCCGTTCATCCGCCTTCGATGACGGGTTGCGGCCGCCGCCCCTTCTCCTCGAAGGCCAGAACCACCACGTAACAGAGAACCGCCGCCAGCAACGACAGGAGATAGGGGAAGGGCGCGTGGATGACATAAGCGAACAGAATCCAGGCGATCGCGCCCGCCACCAACGTCGCCACCCCGGCGATCGCTCCCCCCCGTCGCGTCCCGATCCCCATCACGATGACGACGACGATCCCCGCCGAGCCAAACGCCGAGGCTTCCTCCACCAGCGCATAGACACCTTCGGCCGACCGGGCCAGCAGATAGGCGATGATGCCGAAGACCACGACCGACCCCCGCGCCAGCTTCAGCCGCCGTCGCTCCTCCACCTCCCCGAACAGGTGAACCAGGACGTTGTGCGCCACCAGCCCCGAACAGGCCAGCAGCGTGCTGTCGACCGTCGATAGAATCGCCGAGATCAACGCTCCCGCAAAAATAATGTAAAGCCCCAGCGGCAGATACGCCCGCGCCAACGCCGGCAGAAACTGTTCCCCCTCCTCCACCCCCGGCAGGATCGCCGGGCCCAACAGCCCCAATCCCACCGGGATCAGCCCGATCATCAGGTAAACCCCCGAGGCCGTCAGGCACGCCCCCCGCGCCACCGTCGGCGACCGGGCCGCCAGAGTCCGCGCCACCAGCTCCTGAGCGAACAACGACCCCAGAATCGGAATCGACCAGGCCTCCAATGTCCCGGCCCAGGACTCCCCCGCCCCGGCCAGGCTCAACCGCTCGGCCGTCAGGGCCTCCCCCATCGCCTCGCCGAGGCCCCCCTTGACCGCGACCATGACGGCGATGACGACAAGGCCGAGGATCAGGGCCAACCCCTGGATCACGTCGGTCACGGCGTCGGCCAGGAGACCCCCCATCGCCGTATAGACGATCACGACGGCGGCCGCCAGCGTCATCGTCACCGTCACGTCCAGCTCCGACGAAGCCGCCAGCACCTGCCCAAACGCCCGTATCTGCGCCGCCGCCCAGAGAAGCGAGCCCGGAACGTAGAGCAGCACGGCGAGTTTCTCGGCCGTGGCGCCGTAGCGCTCCCGGAATAGGTCGGCGATCGTCGTGAACCGCCGGCTCCAGAAAATCCGCGCGTAAAACAACCCCAGAAACAAAATGCATAAGGCGTAACCGAACGGATCGGCCCGCCCCCCCGAAAGCCCCTCCTCGTAGATCGCCCCCGCCGAGCCGATGCATGTCTCCGCCCCGAACCACGTGGCGAAGATCGTCATCGTCGACACCCCCAGGCCCAGCCGTCGCCCCGCCAGCAGGTAATCCTCCTCCCCCGCCACTCGGCGCGAAACCACGAGCCCGATCGCCAACTGCGCGAGCACGTAAGCCAGGACGCCTATCAGCAACGGATTCATTCGCCCGTTCGGCGCAAACAGCCAACCCCCTCGATGCGGCGTCCGAATCGCCCGACGCACCGTCCTTGAAGGCCCCCCGTTCGGCCCGCACATGATCCGGTCGCGCCGCCATCTCCGCAAGCCGATCGCGCAAGCCCTTCGATAACGGCCGGCTTGACGGTCCCCGGTTCCCGCCCTATATCCCTCCCCGTCAGTTCGCCTTTGAGGGTGGGGCTTCGCGGGCGGTGCCTTCGTCGCGGACCTCATCGTTGATCCGCCCAGGGCCCCATCCCTCGACGGGGGTATCGCGATGAGACAGCCCAATCGCGCGAATCGTCGCCGGGAGGGCGGCGGCCGAGGGCTGTGACTCGGGGCGCGGGCGGGGCGGCCCCATTACGGGGCGTGTTGTTTCCGAGCCTACCTCGGCGGTTTCTTACGCCTGCATCCAGGGGGGACGGCAAGGCGAACGACGGGCGACCGCCTGCTTCGGCGGATTTTTTTGGCTTGCGTCCAGGGGAGCCAGGGCTTCAGACTGCCGCCAACAGATGGGGACTCACAGGGCGGAGGCTTCAGGCCAAGTGGGTCCAGCCACTCCATCGTGGCGGCGCAGGGCGAAGGAGCCGGAGATCGTGCAAGTCGCGGCAGCGTATCGGCGGAGAGAGCCTGCCACGCCTTCCCTGCCTGCGCCGCCCGCGCGGCAGGCAGGCGGCATTCCTTCGCGACCCACCTGCTTGAGGCAGCGTACGACTTCGGCACAATCCAGGAACTCCTCGGGCATATGGATGTCAGCACGACGATGATACACACGCGCGTTTTGAACAAGGGAGGCCACGGCGTCCAGAGCCCTATGGAAGGTCTATAGGCCGGCTTATACAGCCTGTATAAACCGGGAGGGCCATTGCGAGGGTTTACAGCGAGACCGTTGGCATGCAAGGGTTTATGCAGGAACGAAAGAAGAGACGGCAACTTCTTATACAGAAAGCGACCGTCTGGTTTTGCCGTTTTATACAGGCTGTATAATCATTGTTAGACGGCGGCGAACCGAGGTGAACGTGAGTCCGAAGCCCGTCACTACTTGGAAGTGTCCGAAGTGTGGTCGCCAGTTCGCCCGCGCGCGCCAGGCACACTCGTGCCAAGTCGTCTCGCTTGAGACTCATCTCAAGCAGGCCGGACCAGACGTGGTGGCGGTTTTCGACGAAATCGTCCGGTACCTCCGTACGTGCGGGCCACTTGATGTGGTGCCGACGAAGACGAACATCAACTTCCTGAGCCGTACCTCGCTAGGCGGTATCCGCCTGCAGAGGCGAAAGGCGAAACTCGGCATCGTCCTCATGCGCCAAGTTCGCGATCCGCGAATTCACAGCACGCTCCGACTGTCCCCGCGGAGCGTCGTGCACTACATTGAACTCGCGACGGTAGGGCACGTGGATGCGAAGGTGCGCCGCTGGCTTCGTGAGGCGCATGAAGTTGGGATGCTCGCGGGGCACCGGCCGTGAGGTCGCCGTCTAACAACCGGTTGCAGCGGACGGTCCGCTGCGCGGCCCGCCGCTGAACCGGAGCGTTAGGCGGATAAGAGAAGGGCAACGCGATGATCCAAAACAATCCTACGAACGTTGTGGCGGCATTCGAAATCCTCCTTGAAGAAATCGAGACGGAGATCGACTTTACGAATCGCGTCGGATCCCGCGCATTCGAAGCTCGCGATTACGATCGCGCTCAGGAGGCCCTTGAACAGGCCGCCCGACTCACTGCGTACCGCGACAAGCTAGCTGCGTTGCGGCGGGATTGGGACCGACTTGTTCCGGTTGTCGACGAAGAGACCGAGGATACAGAGACAACGGAGAGCCGTCGAAATCTTGGCCGGCTGAGTCGTGGTCTTCGTACACCCGAGGACGCATACTACCGCCCGATTCTCCAGGTCCTTGTCCAGCGGGGCGGATCCGGACAGGTGGGCGAGGTACTGGAGGAAGTGCGCGAGGAGATGAAAGGAATCCTGCGAGACGTAGACTTCGAACCCTTGGCTTCCGACCCGCACAACCCGCGCTGGCGGAACGCCGCCCAGTGGGCACGAAATTCGATGGTGAACGAAGGCCTTCTCAAGAGTGGCAGTCCCCGGGGTGTTTGGGAGATCACCGAGAAGGGACGCGGGTATCTGGAGGAAACCGCCTAACCAGCCGCTGCAGCCGACCGGCTTCGCCGGCGGCTGAGCGTCAAGGCGTTGGGCGCACGACTTCACGGCCCGAAGTGGCTGCTCCACCGTTACGTCTGGTTCCTGAGCATGCACGGACTTAGGAGAAACCCATGTTCTCGACCGTAGGGCAATGGATCGGTGGCGGGCTAGTCGGCATAATTCTAGACCGGTATTGCGTCCCCCACATAACTCGGACAGTGGCTCACCTTGCTAGGCGGCGGGCCCTCCGCAATGCGTCGGAAGCACCTTGCCCGCCTCCAGGCCGGGATTTCCCACTTTACCGTCTTGGGAACCTAGAATTCCCCTTGCCAACCTCTTTGGCTCGCCCCGTACGCCATACCGCGCAGACGAGGTGAAAGTGGAGTTTACACCGCGATACGACATCGGCAGATCAGACTACCCTGAGGACCTCCGCGCCGCCGCCACATACCTTCGCGACTGTCAACAACGCACGTACGACGGCAGGATAACGAACAACGTTTTACCCCGGCTGATCGGTTACACTCAACAGGGGGAGACCGAAAACGATGAGCGTGGCGGCCTCACGTTGCACTATGAGTGGACAATGTTTGATACTTTCCTCGTGACAAACAGGTCCCTCGATCATCGGGTCATTTCGGCAAGAGGAGCGGTCCGCAAGTTTACTCAAGTTCTATCAATTCGGGAAGCATACGTCGCGGACCCACTGGACCTTCGCGCGTCCGTTCTTGCGAACCCTCTTAGCGCTCATGTGGTCGTGATTTCGAATTCCATACATCAGACCCCTCAACGCGAGGTGCTGTTGCACAGGCGAAGCGACCAAGTCGCTCTGTACCGCAAGTGCTACCAGTCAAGCGCATCGGGATTCATGCAAGACTCGCACAGGCATCCCACAACGGGGCACCCGGACATCTTCACTTGCGCCGTACGCGAGACCCAACAGGAAGTCTCAGACCGCCTCAAACTCGACCGTTCGGATTTCAAGATGGTCGGCATTGCTATGAACTGGGAGGACCTGGACCTCAATGCGTATGGATTCGCGGAGACGTGTATCGAGAGCCGGTCGCTTGTCGCGGGCTTCGCCCGCGATCGGTCCGAGGGAATACTAAAGGAAATAGAGTTCGCTCCTGACCCTCTGCTAACGCACATCGCCACAGAGGACTGGGAGCCGATGGGGGCCTTTGCTATGTGTGCAGCGCTTCTGGCGCATTTTGATGTGACAGATGTCGAGGCCGCAGCCCAGCGGGTTCGGACCAAGGGCTTTGCTGATTTCTATGAAGCCAAAAGAATTCATTTGAGGTTCTAGGTTCAGCCTGCGGCGCCCAACAAGCCGATGAAGCGGACGGGCTTAGCCCGCCGCTTATCGGCAGGCGTTCAACCCCGGGACCGGCGGGGCCAAATCGGCCACGCTCCGGATCGTGAGCGACGCCACCAACGAGGCGGCGCTCGATATCCCGCTCTCCGGCACGGGGACGGCTCCGGCGACCCGAAGGCCCCCGACCCCGACCCCCCCACGCTCACGGCCGCCCCCTCCCCGCCCCCTAA
>Ga0209399_10000059_pt1 | contig 61176 bp, 54 predicted proteins | sample OV2TP3_FD_184130 | JGI IMG/M metagenome (GOLD analysis project Ga0209399, IMG submission 184130) | Hot spring microbial communities from Beatty, Nevada to study Microbial Dark Matter (Phase II) - OV2 TP3 (SPAdes) (version 3) | ecosystem: Environmental > Aquatic > Thermal springs > Hot (42-90C) ... | reverse complement strand
TTGGCCAGCACCGCCTTAGTCGCGCCGCCTTTCTTGTTTATACGCGCGAAGTGGAACCGGCCTTTCTCCGTGTCGCGCAGCTCGACCGTGGCACCCTTCGGGAGCGAGCGCTTGAAGCCGTCGATGGCTTGCGCCGGCGCGTCGGCGCGCGGGCCGCGGCGCTCCTCGTTGACGTCCGGCTGCTTGGCAGGGATGCCGTTGACGACGAGGGCGAGCCGGCGTGGCGTCGCGAACGCTTCGGCCTTGGCGAACGACAATCCCGCCGCCTGCAGGCCGTCGCAAACGAGCCGCTTCAAATCGTCCGCCGCGCGCGCCTGCATGCGGGCCGGGATCTCCTCGCTGAGTAGCTCCAGCAATAGCTCGGGCATCGCCTAGAACCCGTTTTCGCGGAAACGTAAGTCACCCCCGCCCGGCGCTCCGCGCCGACCTCCCCCGTCGAGGGGGAGGTTTGACGCCTCCCCCCTTGCGGGGGAGGCCGCGAGCGTCAGCGAGCGGGAGGGGGGTGTATTAAGCATTACCGATTCCGGGGGTTACGTTTTCCTGGCGTTCAGCCACGCTTCCGCCGAGCCCTTGGCCAGCGCGCGCACGCGGCCGATGTAGCTGGCGCGCTCGGTGACCGACACGGCGCCGCGGGCGTCGAGCATGTTGAACAGGTGGCTGGCCTTCAGGCACTGGTCGTAGGCCGGCAGCGCCAGGCCGGCGGCGAGCGCCCGGTTGCACTCCTTCTCGGCGTCGGCGAAGTGGCGCTTCAGCATGTCGGTGTCGGCGACCTCGAAGTTGTAGGCGGAATACTCCTTCTCGGCGCGCAGGAACACGTCGCCGTAGGTCTTGCCGCCTTTCTTCTTGTCGACCCCGTTCCAGTCGAGGTCGTAGACGTTCTCGACCCCCTGGATGTACATGGCGAGGCGCTCGAGGCCGTAGGTCAGCTCCACCGACACTGGATCGCACTCGATGCCGCCGACCTGCTGGAAATAGGTGAACTGGGTGATCTCCATGCCGTCGCACCACACCTCCCAGCCGAGGCCGGAGGCGCCAAGCGTCGGGCTCTCCCAGTCGTCCTCGACGAAGCGGATATCGTGCAGCTTCGGGTCGATGCCGAGCTCGGCGAGGCTCGCGAGATACACCTTCTGCACGTCGTCCGGCGACGGCTTCAGGATCACCTGGAACTGGTAGTAGTGCTGCAGCCGGTTGGGGTTGTCGCCGTAGCGGCCGTCGGTGGGCCGCCGCGACGGCTGCACGTAGGCGGCGTTCCAGGTCTCGGGCCCGAGCGCGCGCAAGGCGGTGGCCGGGTGGAAGGTGCCGGCGCCGACCTCCATGTCGTAGGGCTGCAGGATGACGCAGCCCTGCTTGGCCCAATAGGCCTGCAGCCTCAGGATCAGCGACTGGAAGTCGTTGGGAGGCGTGGATTTCGACGCTGACGCCATTACGGCGGGGCTTTCAGACGGTTCTCTGCTGGCGCGCCGGGCTCGAAACGCGCCGTCGGGCGAAGTTACAAACCGCCCGGGAGGCGGTCAAGCGGACCGGCCATGAATTCAACCGGGATAGGGACAATCGGGCCGGCCACAGGAGCGCGGCGCGCCGGCCGCCAGATAGGTATCGCACGTCGGGCATTTGATCATGGTCTCGGCGTCGGGGTCGCCGCGGGGCCCGGTGGCGCCGCCCTTCAGCCGCTCGCGGTCCTGACGCTCGCGCTCGTCCTGGACGCGGCGGAGCCACTTGAAGCCGTACCAGATCACCACGATGGCGGCGACGGTGAACAGCAGCTTGGTGAGGCTGAAGCCGAACATGGCGGCCTTTCTATAGACCGCGGGTTAAGGGGTCAAGGCGACGCCGGCGACTTCTGCCTGGTTGTGTCGGTCGGGGCGTTTTGGCAATCTCACGCGCGGGGGGCTGGTGCCCGCGAGGAGGGTATCGCCGTGGACTTCGTTACCTACACCCTGATCGCCATCGCGATCGTCGGCTTGTGGGCCGTCGTCGTCTACAACAGGCTGGTCAAGAACCGGAACCTGGTCGAGGAAGGCTGGAGCGGAATCGACGTGCAATTGAAGCGCCGCGCCAACCTGATCCCCAACCTGCTGGAGACGGTGAAGGGCTACATGGCCCACGAGCGCGGGCTGATCGAGGACGTCACCAAGCTCCGGGTCGAGGCGCTCGGCGCCAAGCCGCCGTCTGAGAAGGGCCGCACCGAGGGGCTGCTGGGCGCCGCTCTGGGCAAGCTGTTCGCCGTCGCCGAGAGCTATCCGGAGCTCAAGGCCAACCAGAACTTCATCGAGCTGCACAACTCCCTCGACGAGGTCGAGGAGCAGATCCAGCTCGCCCGGCGCTACTACAATGGCGCCGTGCGTAACATGAACATCCTGGTCGAGTCGTTCCCGTCCAACCTGGTGGCGCGAAGATTCGGATTCATCCAGGCTGAATTCTTCCAGCTCGACGACGCCTCCGAGCGCGCCGTCCCGGAGGTGTCCTTCCGTTGAGCGCCGCGGTTCAGGGGATTTCAGCCCTGCGCCGGCTCTCGATCGGCCTCGCCGCCGCCGCGCTCGCCGCCGCTGTCGCGCCACGGGCCGCGCTGGCCGACCACCACGAGGAAATCCTGTCGTTCGCGAGCCGCATCGTCGTGCACGCGGACGCGACCTTGACGGTCACCGAAACCATCAAGGTGCGGGCCGCCGGCGACCAGATCAAGCGCGGCATCTATCGCGATTTTCCGACCACCACCAAGACTCTCCTGGGCATCGCCACGAAGGCCGGGTTCAAGGTCGAAAGCGTCGAACGCGACGGGCGGCCGCTGTCCCACTGGCTGGAGCCGCGTAACGGCGGCGTGCGCGTCTACATGGGCAGGAAAGACGTGCGCATCGGGCCCGGCGTCTACACCTATACCCTGACCTACCGGACCGATCGCCAGCTCGGCTACTTCGCCGACTTCGACGAGCTCTACTGGAACGTCACCGGCAACGACTGGACGTTCGACATCCTCGGCGCCGAGGCGGTGATCGAGCTGCCGCGGGGCGCCGCGGTCGTGCAGCACTCCGGATACACCGGCCGCCGCGGCGACAAGGGCCAGGACTTCGAGTCCACCATCGACGCGCAAGGCAACTACCGGTTCGCCACCACCCGGCCGCTGAAGCGCGGAGAAGGGCTGACCGTCGCCGTCGGCTGGCCCAAGGGGTTCGTCGCCCGGCCGAACGCGGCCGCGGAGGCGGCGCTGATGTTCCGCGACAACGTGCCGTTGGTCGCCGCCTTCGTCGGCATGCTGCTGGTGCTCGCCTATTACCTGTGGGCGTGGGACCGGGTCGGCCGCGACCCGAAGTCCGGAACCATCGTGCCGCTGTTCCAGCCGCCGAAGGGGTTCTCGCCGGCCGCCACCCGCACCCTGGTCAAGATGGGCATCGACGACAAGACGTTCGCCGCCGCGATCGTCAGCATGGCGGTCAAGGGATACCTGAAGATCGACGACGAGGACGGCGGTTTCGCGCTGACGCGGATTTCCCAAGACCTGTCGCGGCTGTCGCTCGGCGAGATGGCGGTCGCCAAGAAACTGTTTCCGGGGCGGCGCGACCGGATCGAGCTCAAGGCCACGAACCACGGCAGCATCGGCGGCGCCAAGAAGGAGCTGGAAAAGAAGCTGAAGGGGGAACTGCACAGCATCTATTTCAACACCAACGCCAAGTACCTGATTCCCGGCGCCGTGTTGACGGTGCTGACCGTGCTGTCGGCCGGGCTGTTCTCCGCCGACAAGGCGGCCTTGTTCATCGTCGGCTTCCTGTCCGTCTGGTTGTCGATCTGGACGTTCGTGTCCTACGCCCTGATCAACATGACCTTCCGCGGCTGGCGGCAGGCGCGGAGCGGCCGGCCGAAGGACATCGGCGCCGCCGTGGTGACCACCTTGTTCACGATCCCGTTCCTCGGCGGCGAGGCGATGGGAATTTTCTTCCTGGTCGAAGGGACTTCGCCCGTGGTGGCGGCGGTGTTGCTGCTGACGGTCCTGCTGTGCCCGGTCTTCTATCAGTTGCTGAAGGCGCCGACGCTCAAGGGCCGCAAGGTGCTGGACGAGATCGAGGGGTTCAAGATGTACCTGTCGGTGGCCGAGAAGGAACGTCTCGACGCCATGCACCCGCCGGAAGACACGCCGGAGCTGTTCGAGAAGTACCTGCCGTATGCGCTGGCGCTCGAAGTCGAGAACCAGTGGAGCCACCGCTTCGCCGGAGTGCTGGCGAACGCCGAGTTGAGCAGCGGCCGCAGTAGCCAGCCGGGCTGGTACGGCGGCGGCGCCTGGCACAGCCACGGGCCGACGGGACTGTGCAACAGTCTCGGCGGCTCGTTCTCCAGCGCGCTTGGCTCGTCGACTTCGGCGCCGGGAGGCGGCTCGGGGGGCGGCGGCGGCTCCGGCGGCGGCGGAGGCGGCGGCGGAGGCGGCGGCTTCTAGGCGGCTACAGCCCGAAGCGGTTCCAGATCAGCCGCTCCTCGACGGCGGCGATGGCGGCCTCGGCCCAGTCGGCGGCCGAAGGGCGCGACATCGAAGCGAGGCCGAACCGCCGCCACAAGGGCGCCGCCGTGGTGATTCGCTTCAGCTTCACCCGCTCGCCGAACTTGTCGCGCATGACGCCGCGGATGTCGCCGAGGCCGTCGATCAGGCCCATCTCGAGGGCGCGGCGGCCGGTCCAGAAGGCGCCGCTGAACAGCTCCTTACGTCTAGCCTTCAGGCGCCCGCCGCGGCGCTCCAGCACCTGCGCCTTGAAGCTCGCGTGGATGTCGCGCTGCAGGCTCTTCAGGTGGCGGACCTCGGCGGCCTTCTCGGGCCGGAACGGGTCGAGCATCGCCTTCCTGTCGCCGGCGGTATGCAGGCGGCGCTCGATGCCGAGGCGCCTGATCGCCTGCACGAAGCCGAAGCCGCCGGAGACGACGCCGATGGAGCCGACGATGGAGCTGGCGTCGGCGTAGATCTCGTCGGCCGCCAGCGCCAGCCAGTAGCCGCCCGACGCCGCCACGTCCTCGGCGATGGCGTAGACGGGGACGCTGTTCTCGGCGGCCAGGTCGCGGATGCGCCTGGCGATCAACGCCGATTGCACCGCCGAGCCGCCCGGCGAGTTGACGGCGAGCGCGACCGCCTTGAGATGGCGGAGCTTGAACGCCCGCTCCAGCACCTCGGCGAGGGCGGCCAGCGTCAGGCCGCGGCGGATCGGCCCCGGCCGGCCGATGATGCCGGCCAGCGGAACCACCGCCACCACCGGCGGCGGGTCGCGGAAGCGCTTGAGCGTGACGATCTTTCCCAGGTCCTCGAACTTCATCGCATCCTCTTTGGGTCGCCTGCGACGGGCCGTGCGAATTAGGGGCGAATCATAGACAACCGCGGCGGCGGCGGCAAACCGACGGGTCCTGCGATCATATCGTCAGCGCCCGCGCCTCGCGCAGCACCGCCTCGGCGGCGGGCGTATAGCCGCCGTCGGCCCGATGCAGCACCATGCCGGCGGCGGTGCGTGTCGGGCCCTTGGCGCCCTTGGTCGCCTGCACGATCGCCCGCTTGGCGTCGCGCCCCGCTTCGAGCGGCCACAGCGGGAACACCGCGACGCCGCCGGCGCCCGCCGCCAGCCCCTTGATGACTTCGCCACTGCGGTCGAAGCGGTGCACGACGGTGACGGTGCCGCCCGGCTTCGCCATCGCGAGCGCCATCGCCAGCCAATGGGAGAGCGCCGCCCTGCCCTCCACCGTGGCGGCGCGCTTGCCCGCCTCCGTCGGCACGTTGCCGTGGCCGGCCGCCAGATACGGCGGGTTGGCCATCACGTGATCGAAACCGCCGGGCGCGGCCACCGCCGGCGGCTCCAACAGGTCGCCGATGACGAAGTCGACGCGGTCGGCGAGGCCGCTCGCCTGGGCGCTGCGGCGCGCCAGCCGCACCAGCGCCGGCTCGAGCTCGAGGCCGACGATGGCGACGCCGGCCACCCTCGCCGCCAAAGCCAACGCCGCGGCGCCGCTGCCGCAGCCGAGATCGAGGACGCGGTCGCCGGCCTGCGCCGGCACCGCCGCCGCCAACATTACCGGGTCGATGGCGACGCGGTAGCCGTGCCGCGGCTGGAACAGCGTCACCCGCCCGCCGAGCAGGCTGTCCCTGCTGACGCTGGCGTCGGTGTCAGGCAATGTCGCCACCGGTCTGGATGGCCTCCGCCTCGGCCAGCAGCGCGCGCGCCCGGTAGAGGTCGCGGCGTTCGACCATGATCCGGCGTTGGATCGCCGAGATGCTGCCCTCGACGACGCTGGCATGGGTGTCGAGCACCACCGCCTCGATGTTCTCGTCGGCGAGCCTGGCCGTCAGCCACGACAGCAGCACCGGGTCGTTGGTGCGCGTCAGTTCCTCCATCGCCGCGTTCCTCAAAATTCCGATTTGTGACAGTTTTTTAGCGGTTTCGGCGGTCGGCCCGGGGCTTGACCCCCGGCGGTCGCGCTACCTATGCTCGACCGAGGCGCCGCAAGCGTCAAGCGGCCTGGGAGGGTTCGCCTTGGGTATTGTCGTCAGCCTCGACGGTGGGCGCGGCCGCAGGCCGTCGCTCGACGCCTTGAGCGAGCTGGTGGCCGGCGACATCAAGTCGGTCAACGAGCTGATCGTCCAGCGCATGGACAGCCCGGTGAAGCTGATCCCGCAGCTGGCCGGCCACATCATCGCCGCCGGCGGCAAGCGGCTCAGGCCGATGCTGACATTGGCGGCCGCGCGGATGTGCGGCTATTCCGGAAACCGCCACATCGCGCTGGCCGCGTGCGTCGAGTTCATCCATACCGCGACGCTGCTGCACGACGACGTGGTCGACGCCAGCGAGCTGCGGCGCGGGCTGGCGTCCGCCAACACGGTGTGGGGCAACGAGGCGAGCGTGCTGGTCGGCGACTTCCTGTTCAGCCGCTCGTTCGAGCTGATGGTCGAGGACGGCTCCCTCGACGTGCTGCGCATCCTGTCGCACGCGTCGGCGGTGATCGCCCAGGGCGAGGTGATGCAGCTCGCTACCACCAACGACACCGAGACCGGCGAGACCGCCTACTTGGAGGTCATCCGCTCGAAGACCGCGCAATTGTTCGCCGCCGCCTGCCGTATCGGCGCCGTGGTCGCCGACCGGCCGCGGGTCGAGGAGGAGGCGCTCGACACCTACGGCATGAACCTCGGCATCGCCTTCCAGATCATCGACGACGTGCTCGACTATTCGGCCAAGCAGGCGACGCTGGGGAAGTCGATCGGCGACGACTTCAAGGAGGGCAAGATCAGCCTGCCGGTGATCCTGGCGTTCCGCCGCGGCGACGACGAGGAGCGGGCCTTCTGGCGGCGGGCGCTGGAGGACCTCAAGCAGGGCGAGGGCGATTTGGAGCACGCCATCCACCTGATGAGCCGGCACAAGGCGCTCGAGGACTCCGTCGAGCGCGCCCGCCACTACGGCGCCATCGCCCGCGACGCGCTCGGCATCTTCGCCGACAGCCCGGAAAAGAGCGCCTTCAACGAGCTGATCGATTTCTGCATCGAGCGCGCTTATTAGGCCTGCTTCGCCCGTCGGCGAAGTATGACGAGTGCGTTTGAGGGCAGCGTGATGCCATTTTTCCGGTCGTCATTGCCCGGCGCAGCCCGGGCAATCCAGTGCCTTGTTTCTGGATGCCCCGGGCTGACGCCGGGGCACGACGTTCTGTCTTGAGTCGCGGCCGGAGACCCAAAGCCAAGCGAGACCGTGCCACCCGTTGCCTTGCCCTGACGGCCTGCCAGCGCTATAACCGCCGGCCCGGGGGCTACTTAGTCCCGAGAATCCGCCCTCGGTCGGCCGAAAAGGCCGGTATCATCATCGGACCCAGACGGAGTGTAGCTCAGCCTGGTAGAGCACTGTGTTCGGGACGCAGGGGCCGGAGGTTCGAATCCTCTCACTCCGACCAAAAAAGCCAGCCGGCGGCCTCCGTCGGCTGGCTTCGCCTTTTCAGGCGCCGCCGGTTCAGCCCCTCGCCTTGATCATAAGTTCCACCAGCTCGGCGAAGCCGGCGCCGGCCCTGGACCGCGCCACGTAGGCCGGCTCGGCGGCGAGGCGGCCTTCGAAGTCGCGCACGTTGGCGACGCCGACGGCGTTGGGAAAATACGCGAACATCGGCGCGTCGTTGGGCGAGTCGCCGACGAACACGCAAGCCCGCTTCGCCGCCTCGCCGTCGATGGCGAAGCACTCGCCAAGCATGGTGCGGGTCATCTTGAGCTTGTCGTAGTCGCCGAACCAGCCGTTGACGTGGATCGAGCTGACCCGGGCGGTGGCGCCGGCGGCCTCGAAGACGGCGACGATGCGCGCGACGGCCGCCGGCGGCAGCCGCTCGACGTCCTCGCAGTAGTCGATGGCGAGGTCGGATTCGCGATAAGCCTGGTCGGAGGCGACGGCCGTGCCCGGCACCTCTTTCAATATCTTCTCCCTCAGCTTCTCCAGCTTGCGGCGGTTTCGGGCGCGCTCCCCGGCCGTCATCAGGAACCGCTTGGCGAACGTCCGCGTCCGGTGGTCGTAGCGGAAGTAGAAGGCGCCGTTCTCGCCGACCACCGCGTCCACCGGCCACATGCGCGCGATGTGGTCGCACCAGCCGGCCGGGCGGCCGGTGATCGGCACCACCTTGAGACCCGCCGATTGCAGCCGCTCCATCGCCGCGTAGGCGTCGGCGGTCAGCCGGCCGCCGGTGGTCAGCGTCTCGTCGATGTCGACCAGCACGACGCGGATCGGTCGCAGGGCGTTGGCGGGAAAGGAGTCGAGGGGACGCATGGCCAGGCGCCGGGAGCCTCAGGTGATGCGCCGGCGGACGACGGCGGAGACCAGCTCGCTCGCCACCACCACCGCGAAGATGACGACGAGCATCGTCGTCACCTCCTGCCAGGCGAACTGGTTGATCGACGAATAGAGCTCGATGCCGATGCCGCCGGCGCCGACGAAGCCGAGCACCGTCGATTCGCGGATGTTGATGTCCCAGCGATAGACGGTGGTGCCGTAGATCACCGGCATCACCTGCGGCAACACGCCGACCAGCAGCACCTTCATCCTGGAGGCGCCCGTCGCTTCGATTGCCTCGACGGTTCCCTCGTCGATCTCCTCGATGGCCTCGGCGATCAGCTTGCCCATGAAGCCGATGGAACGCATGGTGATCGCCCAGATGCCGGCCATCGCGCCGGGACCGAAGATGGCGACGAAGATCAGCGCCCACACCACGGTGTTGATCGAGCGCGACGTCACCAGGATGAAACGGCCGATCAACCACGTCACGGCGTTGGGGGTGACGTTGCGGGCCGACAAGAAAGCGATCGGGATCGAGATCGCGTAGGTGACGATGGTGCCGAGGGTGGCGATGTGGATGGTCTCGATCAGCGGCCGGACGATCTGTCCGGTGTGGCCCCAGTCGGGCGGAAACATGCGCGCCAGCAGGTCGCCGACCTGAACGTGGGCGTCGAGGAAGTAGATCCAGGTGATGTCGAGGTTGCGGACCGACCAGGCGGCGACCAACATGACGCCGGCAAACCACAGCCAATGGACGATGGTTTCGCGGACGCTGAAGCGCCGCCACACCTCCGGGTAGCGTTTGGCGAGCCCGGCGGCGGTCATCGGAGGCGGCCCCTGATCCAGTTGGAGAAGAACTCGCCCAGGAACACCAGCAGGGTGATGGCGATCAGGATCGCCAGGCTGAAATCGTAGTCGTAGCGCTTGAACGACGCCGACAGCGTCATGCCGATGCCGCCGGCGCCGACGATGCCGACCACCGTCGAGTGACGGAGGTTGGCGTCGAGCCGGTAAATGCAGACGCCGAGATAGCGCGGCAGGATCTGCGGCTGCACGGCGTAGACGAGCAGCTTCGGGAAGCTGGCGCCGGTCGCACGCACGGCCTCGATCTGGCCCATGTTCATGTTCTCGATGTCCTCGGCGATCATCTTGGCGATAAAGCTGACCGACGCCACGATCAGGGTGAGCAGCCCGGCCAGCGGCCCAAAACCGAAAATCTTGACGAACACGATGGCGATGAGGATTTCGTGGAAGGTGCGGCTGAGCACGATCAGCCCTCGCGCGGCAAGGTAGACCGGCCGCGGCGCCAGGTTGGCGGCGCCGCACAGGCCCAGCGGCACCGCCAGGATCATGCCGACGAAGGTGGCCGCCAAAGCCATCTGGGTGCTTTCGACGACGCCGCGCACCAGCAGCTCCCAGCGGCCGAAATCGGGCGGAAACATGCGCGACAGCATGTCGCCGGCGCGCGGCAACCCCTGGCCGACGCGTTGCCAGTCGACGTCGAGGGTGCCCATCGACCACGCCAGGTAGAGGGCAACCAGGAACCAGAACCCGAACCGCAACGTCGGGCTGGTCAGGAACATCGGCGGCCGGCGCCATGTGGTCGGCCATGCGGTCGGCTGGGTCATCCGACGATCGCCTCGCGGCCGATGGTATCGCGCTCGTCCTTTTTGGCCTTGCCGGCGGCGAGGCCGTCGTCGTCCCGCTCGTCGGTCTTGCGGATCGAGGCGCTCCAGTCCTCCTCGCCGTAGATGTCGTTCAGGCGTTCGGGTGTCAGCTGGTCCGGCCGGCCGTCGAACACCAGGCGGCCTTCCTTGAGCGCCACGACGCGGTCGGCGCTGGCCTGGGCCAGGGCTACGTCGTGGATGTTGACCAGCGCCGGCGTGCCGCGTTCATGGGCGAGCTCGTAGATCAGCCGCATGATCTGGCGCGAGGTCTTGGGATCCAGCGACGCCGTCGGCTCGTCGACCAGCAGCAAATCGGGCTTCTGCATCAGGGCGCGGGCGATGCCGACCCGTTGCCGCTGGCCGCCGGAGAGCGCGTCGGCGCGGGTGTTCTCGCGGCCCTCGAGGCCGACCCGGTCGAGCAGCTGGAAGGCGGCGGCCACGTCCGCGGCCGGATAGTCGCGGCGGAAGGCGCGCCAGAAGCCGACGTAGCCGAGCCGGCCGGACAGCACGTTCTCCATCACCGTCAGCCGTTCGACCAGGTTGAACTCCTGGAAGATCATGGCGATGCGGCGGCGCGCCCGGCGCAATGGCCGGCGGCGCAGCGTCGTCAGCTCCTCGCCGTTGAGCCTGATCGAGCCGGAAGTCGGCTCGACCAACCGGTTGATGCAACGGATCAGCGTCGACTTGCCGGCCCCCGAAGAGCCGATCACCGCCAACACCTGCGACTCGGCGACGGTCAGGCTGACGCCGTCGAGCGCCCGCACCCCGGTCGCGTAGTTCTTCACAAGGTCGGTGATTTCAAGCATCCGCACTCCGTTCCGCGGCTCCGGCCACCACCGTGGCAGGCCGGATGCCGAATCCGCCAGCGACGATCAGCTCTTCTTCTTTTCCGGCTCCTTTTTCTTGACCTTCGGGGCCTTCAGAGCCTTCAGCGCGTCGTCGGTGTACTTGGTGTCGTTCACCTTCTGGATGGTGCGAATGTCCACCCAGGCGTCCTTGTAGGAGATGGCAATGAACTTCTCGACGTCCTTGAACTCCTTGGCCAGCATGGTGCCCTTCCAGTCGAAGGTGAGGAACGCCTCGGCGACCTTCTTCTGCAGGTCGGGCTTCAGGTTGTGGGCGAAGCCGTAGGCGGTGCTGGGAAACAGTTGCGATTCCCAAATCACCCTCAGCTTGCTGCGATCGACGACGCCTCTCGCCACCATGCGGTCAAGCACCGTCGAGGCGATCGGCGCGGCGTCGTAATCCTTGTTGGCGACGCCCATGATCGAATTGTCGTGCTTGCCCGAGAACGTCACCTTGTAATCCTTGTCGGGCACCACGCCCAGGGCTTGGAACAGCGCTTTCGGGGCCTGGTGGCCCGAGTTCGAAGACGGCGTGACATGCGCCACCTTCTTGCCCTTCAGGTCGGAGACCCTGTTGATGCTGGAATCGGCCTGGGTGATCAGTTGCAGCTTGTAGCCGAACGTGCCGTCCTTCCGGCCCATGAGGGCGACCGGCACGAACCCCCCGAGGTTGACGCCGAAAACCGTCGCGCCCGCCGCAATGCCGGCAACGTGCAGGCGGCCCGAGCGCATCGCCTCGACCTGAGCCGCATAGGAGTCGGCGCCGTACCACTTGACCGGCTTGCCGGTCTTCTTGCCGAGATAGTCCATGAATTCCTTGAACACGTTCTCGTACACCGACGGGTCCTCCACCGGCGTGTAAGAGAACACCAGCGTGTCCGGATCGGACTGCCGGCTCGTTTCCTTCGGCGTATCGGCGACGAGATCGCCGTTGTCGTCACAGTAACGCTTGTCCAGATCGCCGCGATTCTTGCATTCCGCGCCATTGGCCGGGCCGATGCCGCCGACGATCAAGGCCAGGACGGCAGCCCCGAACATGCACGGCAACAGCGTGCGGCGCGCCCACCACAACACAGTCATTCTCTTCCTCCGTTGGCCGGAAAAACGCGTCCGAAACGGATCGCGTCACGGGCTCGATTGTGACAATGGGCACGAGGCAAAGCAACGGACTCCCCCTCGACCTCCTTCATTCTCGATACCTCTTGATTGCGCGGCGCCGTCGCGACGACCGCCGATTCCGCGCCTGCGCAATGGCAAGGGGACGCCGACAATCGCCTTGACTGGAGCCGGCACCAATCCCACCCTAGGGCGCGAAACGCGGCGCCAAACGGCCGGTTCGGGGGGGCAGGTGCGCAACGCCATCATCGGCATCGTCGTCGGCATCGTCGTCGGCGTCGTGGTCGGCACCACCATGGTCGCCCCGCGCCTCAGCCCCGAGGACACTCAAGCGCCGGCACGGGCCTCGCCGAAGGCCGAGGCGTCGCTGCCGCCGGCCAAGAAGCCGCCAATCGACAAGCCGGTGACGCCGGGCACCGAAAAACCCGCGACGGCGGCGGTCCCGGCGCCCGCCACCGAAGCGACGCCGGCCCCGGCCGCCGCCGCGGCGCCGCCCGTATCGCAGCCGAAGCCGGAGGCCGCTCCCACGGCGGCCTCCCCGTCGACCGCCGCGCCGAGCCCTGCCGCGGCGCCGGAGGCGAAGCCGGCGGCCGAGCCGAAGCCCGAGGTGCCGCCGGTGGCCGCGGCACCGCCGCCAGTACCGCCGCCGGCCGAGCCGAAGACCATCCGCCTGCGCATGGGCAGCGCCTATGCCGGCAACCTGCCGCAACTGGGGACGCTGGCGAAAAGGATCGAGCGCGACATCTGGCGGGTTTCCGACGGCCGCCTGGAGATCAGGTTCCACGAGCCGGGCGCGCTGGTGCCGCCGCTCGAGATGTTCGACGCCGTCCGCGCCGGCGCGATCGAGGCGGCGTTTTCCTCGCCCGGATTCTGGGGCAACAAGGCGCCGGCGCTGCAGTTGTTCGCGGCGGTGCCGTTCGGGCCGACGGCGAAGGAATACCTGGCGTGGATCTACTTCGGCGGCGGCAAGGAGATGTTCGAGGAGATCTACCACGCCAACGGCATCCACAGCGTGTTCTGCGGCATGATCGCGCCCGAGGCGTCGGGCTGGTTCAAGCGCCGCATTCGCACCGTGGAGGACCTGAAGGGGCTTCGCATGCGTGCCTTCGGGCTCGGCGCCAAGGTGCTGAGGAAGCTCGGCGTCAGGACTACCGAGCTCGCCGGCGGCGAGATCTTCCTGGCGTTCGAGTCCGGCGCCATCGACGCCGCCGAGTTCTCGATGCCGGCCATCGACCTCAAGCTCGGCCTGCACCGCATGGCCAAGAATTACTACTTCCCCGGCTGGCACCAACCGGCGACGCTGTTCGAGCTGATGATCAATCTGGATAAATGGAAGGCGCTGCCGTCGACCGCCAAGGCGCAGATCGAGGCGGTTTGCGGCGACAACGTCCGCCACGGCCTCGCCGAGGGCGAGGCGAAGCAATATGCGGCGCTCAAGGAGCTGCAGGCGGAAGGCGTCGAGTTCCGGCGCTGGCCGGCCGAAATCCTGGAGGCGCTGAAGACCGCCTGGAAGGCGGTGGTCAAGGAGGAATCCAGGGCCGACGCCGATTTTCGCCGCGTCTGGCAGTCGCTGAGCGCGTTCCGCGAGGACTACGCGATTTGGAATGAATTGAGTTCGCCCTACTGATGCGGCCCGGCGCCGACCGCGAGGGTTGCAACACCAGGGCGGCCTCAATATAAAGCAAGGATCGCTCAACGACCGCCTATCAAGAGAGGCATCCTATGACTAAAGCATGGTTCTTCGCGCTCGCGATCACCGCCGCGACGGTGCTCGCCGGTGGTCCGGCGTTCGCCGCCGGCGACGCCGCTAAGGGCGCAAAGGTGTTCAACAAGTGCAAAGCCTGCCACGACGGCGCGAAGGGCGCCAAGCACAAGGTCGGCCCGACCCTGTTCGGCATCTATGGCCGCAAGGCCGGCACCATCGAGGGCTTCAACCGCTACAAGGGCCTGGTCGGCGCCGACTGGACGTGGGACGAGGCGGCGCTGAAGGAGTACCTGAAGGACCCCATCGCGTACACCAAGAAGCGGACCGGCAAGAACTCGGTGATGACGTTCAAGCTGACCAAGGACGACGAAGTCGCCGACGTGATCGCCTATCTGCAGACCCTCAAATAAGCCGCATCCGACGCCCGGCGGGCCGGCGCAGCAGCTGCAGCCCGATCACCAGTCCCAGCAGCGCCAGCCCGAACGGATAAACCAGGTATTTCGACGGCAGGCCGACCTGCTCGACGTCAATCGCGGTGATGGCGTCGTTGACCGCGATTCCGCTCTGCTCGGCGAGCGAGGCGGGCGCCAGGCCGGCGACCACGTAACGGCCCTTGGCGTCGCGCGTGACGGTGAGGCCGTAGCGCGCCTCCGGCGTCGTGCCCTTGACGTCCGGGGTCGCCAGGCGGAACAGCTTGAAGCGGTCGCCGTAATCGGTGGAGCGCGTCACGTGCAACCGGATCGAATAGCCGGCCGGCGCCGTCACCTCGCCGGCGACGAATTTCTCGGTCCCGAGCGGGGCGAATTGTGGATAAAGGAAGTCGAGGAAGAACCCCGGGCGGAACAGCATCCCCATCACGATCAGCAGCATGATCGTTTCGTACCACCTGGTCTTGACCAGCATCCAGCCTTGCGTCGCCGCGCCGAACGCCAGGATCGCGATCAGCGACACGCAAAAGATCAACAGGCCCTGCCAGAAGCTGTCGACGCCGACCAGCAGCAGTTCGGGGTTGAATATGAACACGAACGGCAGGATCGCCGTGCGTATGTCATACATGAACCCCTGGATGCCGGTCTTGATCGGATCGGCCCGCGATATGGCGGCGGCGGCGAACGCCGCCAGGCATACCGGCGGCGTACTATCGGCGAGAATCCCGAAGTAGAAGATGAAAAGGTGGACGGCGATCAGCGGCAGCACCAATCCCGCCGCTCCGCCGAGCTCGACCATCACGCCGGCGAGCAATGATGCCACCACCAGGTAGTTGGCGGTGGTCGGCAGCCCCATGCCGAGGATCAGGCACAGCACGGCGGTAAGGAGCAGAAGGGCATAGACGTTGCCGCCGGAGATCGTCTCGACGACGCCGACGAGCGCGTTGTTGAGGCCGGTCGAGCTTACGGCGCCGACGATGATGCCGGCGGCGGCCACGGCGATGGCGATGTTGATCATGTTGCGGGCGCCGGACACCAGCCCGCCGTAGACCAGCCACATGCCGTCCTTGAGCGCCTGCACGGCGTCCGCTTCGCCACTCCTGACCTCGTGGTAGACCCTTTCCGCGACGATGATGATCATGGTCAGGACGATCGAATAGAAGACGGCGGTGCCGGCGGTCCAGCGCTCCACCATCAGCAGATAGACCAGCGCCGCGATCGGGATCAGGAAGTGGATGCCGGCCACGAAGGTCTTGCCGAGCGCCGGAATCTGGCTGGCTGGCATGCCCCTGAGGCCCAACTTCTGCGATTCCAGGTGGGAGATGTAGAGCAGCGCGAGGTAGCTGACGAAGGCCGGGATGAACGCCGCCTTGACGACCTCGAAATATGAAATGCCGATCAACTCGGCGATGATGAACGCGGCGGCGCCCATCACCGGCGGCATCAGCTGGCCGTTGGTCGAGGCCGCGACTTCGATGGCGCCGGCCTTGGTCGCCGGCATGCCCAGTTGTTTCATCACCGGAATGGTGAAGGTGCCGGTGGTCACAACGTTGGCGATCGACGAGCCCGACACCACGCCGGTCATCCCCGAAGCCAGGATCGCCGCCTTCGCCGGGCCGCCGCTGAAGCGGCCGACCATGGCGAACGAGAGGTTCAGGAAATATCGGCCGGCGCCGGCCTTCTCCAGCAAGGCGCCGAACAGCACGAACAGGAACACGAAGCTGACCGAGACGTCGATCGGGATGCCGAAGATCGCCTCGGCGCCCAGCCATTGGTAACCGATCAACCGGCTTAGCGACATGCCCCGGTGCGAGATCAGGTCCGGCATCGACTGGCCGAAGATCGAATAGATCAGGAAGATGCCGGCGACGATGACCAACGGCAGGCCGATGCTGCGGCGCGTCGCCTCCAGCAGCAGCACGATGCCGATGCCGCCGAGCACGGTCTCGAACGGGAAGCTGAAGCCGAGGACGTCGATGTTGAGCGGGATGCCGTCGCGCTTGACCAAGCCCTCGTAGCCGAGGAACAGGTAAAGCGCCGCGCCGCAGCCGAGCAGCGCCAGCGCCACGTCGGCGACGCCGATCGGCCGCCCCGCCTGCCTGCGCGACGCCGGGAAGATCAGGAAGCAGAGCAAGAGGCCGAACGCCAGGTGGATGCCGCGCGCCGGCACGTCGACGATGATGCCGATGTCGAACATGAACGGCAATGGCGACGCGATCCAGAGCTGGAACACCGACCAGATGGCCGCGATGACACCGATCGTCACCGCCATGCGCGGGCCGTGATGGCGGCCCGTATATTCGGCTTCCTCGATGCGCTTTTCGAGCTCTTCCTGCGACACGTCCGGAATGGACGCCGTGGGCTCAGCCATTTTTCCCCACCGTCGGCCGAAGAAATCGGCGCCCCTCCCGTCGGGGAAGGGCGCCGACTTTCAGAGAATGCCTTCGATTACATCCAATTCTTTTCCTTGAAGTACTTGACGGCGCCCGGATGCAGCGGGGCCGACAGCCCGTCCTTGATCATCTTCTTCGGGTCAAGGTTCTTGAACGCCGCGTGCAGGTTGCGGAAATCGTCGAGGTTTTCGAACACCGCGCGGGTGACCTCGTAGACCAGATTGTCGGGCGTGTCGGCGCTGGTGACGAAGGTCGCCATGACGCCGAACGTGGTGACGTCCGAATCCGTGGTCTTGTAGGTTCCCTTCGGGATGGTGGCGAAGGCATAGAACGGATTCTCGGCGACCAGTTTCTTCTCGATATCGGTGCTGAGGCTGATGATCTTGGCGTCACAGCCGTCGGTGGCCACCGACACGCCGGCATTGGGCACGCCGACCGTGTAACCGTAGGCATCGATCTTGCCGTCGCATAGCGCCTTCGACTGCTCCGTCGAGGTCAGCTCGGTCGCCACCTTGAAGTCGCTGGTCTTCGTTCCGTAGGCCTTCATCAGCACCTCGGTGGTGCCGCGCTGGCCGGAGCCCGGGTTGCCGATGTTGAAGCGCTTGCCCTTCAGGTCCTTCCACGACTTGATGCCGGAATCCTTGCCGACGATGATGTGGTAGGGCTCGGGATGCACAGAGAATACCGCACGCAGTTTTTTGAACCCCTTGCCCTGGAAAGCGCTGCTGCCGTTGTAGGCGTGGTACTGCCAATCCGACTGGGCGACGCCGAAATCGAGCTCGCCGGCCTGGATGTTGGAGATGTTGTAGGTGGAGCCGGCGGTCGACGGCGCCGAGCAGCGGATGCCGTGTTTGCGCCCGGCCTTGGCGCCTTCGCCGGCTTCCTTGTGGATCAAGCGGCACACCGATTGGCCGACGACGAAATAAACGCCCGTCGGGCCGCCGGTGCCGATGGCGATGAACTGCTTTTTCTGGGCGTACGCGTCGCCGGCCGTCAGAAATGCCCCGGCCGTCAACGTCAGGGCCAGTGTTGGGATCGTCAACTTTCTCATGATTGCTCCTCCCTAATTTGGTTTGCGATGTCGGAAATCGAGGAATCCGGCGGCGTTTCCGCTGTTACGGCGGTCCATTCAGCCCCGGCGAAGAATCAGGCGTAAATGACGGTGAATTAGGTCTATGAGTGGGGCGGTCGCGGACGCACGCGCAGGTTTCGATTGATGACCGGATCGGTCTCTTCGCCACCCCCTTTCGATCGATGCGACGATCGGTTGGCTGGATTTAATGGGCCCGCTTGCTTGCGCGAGCGTTGCCTTTGCAAAAGAGAAACGCTTCCTCGAACGGTTCTACGATATTCGTGAACCACCTTATCAAATGCCCGATGGCACGCGCAATGGCCGTTTTCCGCCATTCTCGCGGATGGTTGCGGGGCTTGGGGTGATTCAGCGAACGCGGGCGTCGGCCAGCGCCGCGTCGATGGCATCGCCGAGTCTTTCTACCAGCGTGTCGATCTCGGGTTCCTCGATGATGAACGGCGGCGCAATCAGCACGTGGTCGCCCTTGACGCCATCGGCGGTGCCGCCGGCCGGATAGCAGATCAGTCCACGGTCCATGGCGTGACGTTTGATGCGCGCGTGCAATTTCAGCTTGGGATCGAGCGGAATCTTGCTGGCGCGATCCTCGACCAGCTCGATGCCGCGGAACAGGCCGCGGCCGCGGATGTCGCCGACGTTCGGATGGTTGCCGAGCCTTTCGATCAAGCGGTCGGCCAGGTACTCGCCCAAGGCGCGCACCTTCGCCAGCAGATCCAGCCGTTCGACCTTGCGCTGCACGGCGAGCGCCGCGGCGCAGGCGATCGGATGGCCCATGTAGGTATGGCCGTGCTGGAAAGCGCCGCTGCCGTCGCGGAACGCGGCGAATATTTTCTCGGCAACCAGCGTCGCGCCGATCGGCTGGTAGCCGGCGCCGAGCCCCTTGGCGACGCAGACGATGTCGGGCGAGATGCCGTCCTGCTCGCAGGCGAACAGCGTGCCGGTGCGGCCCATGCCGCTCATCACCTCATCCAGGATCAGCAGCACCCCGTGGCGGTCGCAGATGTCGCGGACGCGCTTGAAGTAGCCGGGCACCGGCGGCACCACGCCGGCGGTGGCGCCGACCACCGTTTCGGCAACGAACGCGGCGACGGTCCCGGGCCCAAGGCGTTCGATCTCGGTTTCCAACTCGTCGGCGACGCGCCGGCCGTATTCCTCCTCCGACTCGTCGTCGCGCTTGTGGCGGTAGGCGTAACAGGGCGCGATGTGGCTCGACTTCATCAGCATCGCCTCGTAAGCCTGGCGCCGGAGTGCGTTGCCGCCGACGGCGAGCGCGCCCAAGGTATTGCCGTGGTAGCTCTGTCGACGGGCGATGAAGCGCGTGCGCTTCGGCTGGCCGACCTCGAGGAAGTACTGACGCGCCATCTTGATGGCCGCTTCAATCGCCTCGGAGCCGCCGGAGACGAAATACACCATGGCGATGCCGGCGGGCGCCTTGGCGATCAGGAAATCGGCGAGCCGCTCAGCCGGCTCGGAGGTGAAGAAGGCTGTATGCGCAAATGCCAACTGCCCGGCCTGATCCTGGATCGCCCGGATCACGTCCGGGTCGGAATGCCCGAGGCAGCTGACGGCAGCGCCGCCGGAAGCATCGAGATAGCGTTTACCCTCGGAGTCGACGATGTAGATGCCGTCGCCCTTCACTGCCTTCGGCATGGCGGCGGCGATCTGACGTTGGAATACGCGGGTCATGGGCGCCTCCGGGCGCGATTGTCCGTGCGGCCGCCGACCCTTGGTACTAGAGGCCCTTGCGCATTGCAATGCCGGCGGGCATGCGTCAGAGGTCCGTGCGGTCACCAACGTCACCACTGCTCCAACCGCCATTGCCCGGCGAAGCCCGGGCAATCCAGACTCTTCCTGGACGCCCCGGACTTCGCCGGGGCGTGACGGGTGTTGTTCGGGCGCGGGCGGCGACCGCGAATTGCCGCAACGACGGCGAGGTTCTAGGATGATCGCCGCGCAACGGGAAGGCTTGCCATGGACCTCAAGGACCACATCCGCTCGATTCCGGATTTTCCCAAAAAGGGGATACTGTTCTACGACATCTCCACGCTACTTTCCCACGCCGACGCCTGGCAGGTGGCGCTCGGCCGGCTGGCCAAGCTGGTCGCCCGTCACCGCCCGGACATCCTGGCCGGCATCGAATCCCGCGGCTTCCTGGTGGCGGCGCCGCTGGCGTCCCGGCTCGGCCTCGGCTTCACCATGATCCGCAAGAAGGGCAAATTGCCGGGCAAGACCATCGGCTACGAGTACGCGCTCGAATACGGCACCGACGTGATCGAAATCCAGCACGACGCGGCGGCGCCGGGCCAACGCGTGGTCATCCTCGACGACCTGTTGGCCACCGGCGGCACCATGCGCGCCTCGATAGATTTGTTCACCAAGGTCGGCGCCAAGGTGGTCGGCACCGCCTGCATCATCGAGCTGACGTTCCTCAATGGCCGCAGCAAGCTCAATGGCGTGCCGTTCGACGCGCTGATCGCCTACGACGAGTGATCCCGCATTCGCTCGTGTGAGTCCGCAAGACGCCTCGTAGGCCCGCCGGACGGTCTTCTTTGTCGTCCGTCATGCCCCGGCTCCGCCCGGGGCATCCAGTCGCTTGTTCCCTGGATCGCCCGGGCGGAGCCTGTCCTTGGGCCGCTTCGCGCGGACCCGAGGGCCGGGCGATGACGGTCTGTGGTTTTGTTGCGGCGGTACCATCATGCTTCGACAGGCTCAGCATGAGGGCCTCGTCCTGAGCCTGTCGAAGGACGAGGCCCGGCTCAGCGATGTGCTCCGGAAGGTGCTAGCCCTCCTTTCCGGCTTCGCGGGCGGCGTGATCGGCGATCTTCTTCATCACCGTCGGCAGGGCATGATCCGAAAACCGTCCCGGCCGGCACCATAGCGCGCCTTTCGGCGCCCGGCCGCCGACCCGCGCCGTCAGCACGCCGAGGCGCAAATGGAAATGGGTGAAGGTGTGGCGGACCTCGCCCTTGAGCCTTCGCCAGTCGCCGGCGAGCGGCGCCTGGCGAGCCGCCTCGGCGGCGGTCCACGCGTCGCCGCGCCAGGCGGTGGACGGGATTTCCATCATTCCGCCGAGCAGTCCGCTGTCCGGCCGGCGGCGCAGCAGCACCCGGCCGTCGTCGCGCACCGCCCAGAACGCCATGCCGTGGCGCACCGGCCGCGGCTTCTTCGCCGCCTTGACCGGATAGCGGGCCGCCGTTCCCTCCCGTCCGGCGCGGCAGTCGGCGAACAGCGGGCAGACGTCGCAGGCCGGCGCCTTGGCGGTGCACACGGTGGCGCCGAGGTCCATCATGGCTTGCGCGAAGTCACCGGCGCGGCGGCCGGGCGTCAGGCCGCCGGCGAGATCCCGCAGGCGCCGTTTGCCCGCCGGCAGCGGGCGGGCGAACGCATGAAGCCTCGCCGTCACCCGCTCGACGTTGCCGTCCATCGGCGTCGCCTTGCGCCCGAAGGCGATGGCGGCGATGGCGGCGGCGGTGTAAGCGCCGATGCCGGGAAGGCGCCTCAGCGCCCGCTCGCTCGCCGGGAACCGCCCGTCCATGTCGCCGGCGACGATGCGGGCGCATTTGTGCAGGTTGCGGGCGCGGGCGTAGTAACCGAGCCCCTGCCAGGCGTGCAGCACGTCGTCGAGGTCGGCGTCGGCGAGCGCCTCGAGCGTCGGCCAGCGGGCGACGAAACGGCTGAAATAACCGGCGACCGCCGCCACCGTCGTCTGCTGCAGCATGATCTCGCTCAGCCACACCCGGTAGGGGTCGGGGATTTCGCCGGGCTCGGCCCGCCACGGCAGTCGGCGGCGGTGGCGGTCGTACCAGCGGAGTAGCCGGCGGCGGATGGACTTCGGGTCGGGAACGTGGATCACGCGCGGTGCCATCGGGTCGCGGGTCAATTGTCGGTTGCCCTGGTGAGAGGGCGATCCTAGCATCGGTCCATGGCGCGGCAATCCTCGGACGACCGGCAATGACCGCAAGGACCGGCTTCGGCCAATCACGGCGGCGCGGCGGCGGGCCGCGGGCGCTGGCGCAGCCGCTCGGCGCCGTCACCCGCGAGGTGTTCGGTCGCCGCGGTCTCGCCGACGGCGCCATCCTCACCGACTGGCCGTCGATCGCCGGCGAGCACCTGGCCCGCCACAGCCTGCCGGAAAAGGTGACGTTCCCGCGCGGCAGCCGCGCCGGGGGCACGCTCTACCTGACCATCGACAACGGCAGCCTGGCCACCGAGCTGCTGCACCTGCAGCCGCTGCTGGTCGAGCGAATCAACGGCTTTTTCGGGTTCTGCGCGGTGGCCCGACTGAAGATCGTCCAGGGGCCGCTGCCGAAGGCCGCCGGCCGCCGCGCCCGGCCGCTGCGGGCGCTGAAGGACGCGGAGCAGCGGAGCCTGGCGGCAAGCCTCACCGACGTCGCCGACCCGGAGCTGCGGCGGGCGCTCGAGGCGCTCGGCCGCGCCGTCCTCGGTCGCCGGCCCGCGTAGCGCTCGCGGCCGCGAATCCGCAACCCCGTCCGTGAATCGTCGGGGATCGCCGGGCCATGTTATATTTCCTATTTGCCTTGACAAAATTCCGATCATGGACTATGTTTGTTCTGTTTCGGCGGCGACCCCGGGGCGGGGCCGCCGACCGCGCTCTTGGACATCGTGAATAGGGATGATAGCCGCCGCGACCGCCGGCGTGGCGCCGCCGCCCGCGCCCGTCTTCGGCAACGGCGAATTCGCCGACGGATGTGGACGATTGTGGACGTTTTCTCGCCGCCGCGGCGCCGCGCCAACGGCAAAAACCGCTGTCGCTACAAGGACTTGGCGGGCTTTTGGCGGAGGGAGGCGCGTCACCGGCCCGGCGCCGGCCCCGGGAAATGACGACCAATGACGACCAATGACGACCGATGACGACGTATTTTAAAAAAAATTGCATCGGATTGCCGCCTAGCCGACGGCTTGCATCGAAACGGGCGGCGGACCGGCCCGCCGAAGCGCCGAAGCGAGCGAACGCGGGCGACGGTTGAAATGAGTCGACTTGACCGCGGCGGCGATTCTATATTCGTCAATATGTTGTGTGACGGGAGAGGTATTTGTTCCGTTTCCTACCAAGTCTAGCGTCTGTCCTCCTCCTCGGCTGGGCAGCGACCGCACCGGCGGCCGCGGCCATCGCCACGCTCGAGGAGGCGATGGCGGAGATGAGCCTCGGCAGGGACGATGCGCCGGTAACCATGGTCGAGTATTCGTCGCTCGGCTGCCCGCACTGCGCCGCCTTCCACTTCGAGACCCTGCCCAAGATCAAGGCCGACTACATCGACACCGGAAAGCTGCGGCTGGTTTACAGGGATTTCCCGCTCGGCACGCCGTCGCTGGCGGCTGCCATGGTGGCGCGCTGCGCCGGTCGCGACCGCTACTTCGGCTTCGTCGAGCTGCTGTTCCGCAGCCAGTCGCAGTGGTCGCAAAGCAGCAACCCGCTCGAGTCGATCGCCCGGGTGGTGCGATTCGGCGGCATGTCGGAGGCCGACATCAACGACTGCCTGAAGTACCAGCCGCTGCTGGAATCGATCCGCAAGGGCGCCGAGACCGCCAACGAAAAGCTGAAGGTCAATTCGACGCCGACGTTCATCATCGGCAGCGAGATGATCTCCGGCGCCCTGCCCTACGACCACTTCAAGAAGGCCATCGACAAGGCGTTGAAAAAGTGATTTACGCCGCTGGTCCTCCGACCTGGGCCGCGGGGCGACGAAGTTGAATAGGACGAGCGAACCTTGCTTCGATTTACCAAGCTGAGGCTTTCGGGCTTCAAGTCCTTCGTCGATGGCACCGATCTGCAGATCGAGCTGGGCATGACCGGAATCGTCGGTCCCAACGGCTGCGGCAAGTCGAACCTCGTCGAGGCGCTGCGCTGGGTAATGGGCGAAACCTCGGCCCGGCTGATGCGCGGCGGCGAGATGGACGACGTCATTTTCGGCGGCACCGGATCGCGCCCGGCCCGCAACATCGCCGAGGTGATCCTCAACCTCGACAATTCCGAGCGCTCGGCGCCGGCGCAGTTCAACGAATTCGGCGAACTCGAGGTCAGCCGCCGCATCGAGCGCGAGCGGGGCTCGACCTACCGGGTCAACGGCCGCGAGGTGCGGGCCCGCGACGTGCAGCTGCTGTTCGCGGATTCGGCGACCGGCGCGCGGTCGACGGCGCTGGTCAGCCAGGGCCGCGTCAGCGCGGTGATCGCCGCCAAGCCGACGGAGCGGCGCCTGCTGCTCGAGGAGGCGGCCGGAATTACCGGGCTGCACTCGCGACGGCACGAAGCCGAGCTTCGCCTGCGCGGCGCCGAGGCCAACCTGGGCCGTCTCGACGACGTGCTGGTGACCCTAGACCAGCAGATGGCGAACCTGAAGAAGCAGGCGCGCCAGGCGACCCGCTATCGCAACATCTCCGCCCACATCCGCAAGGCCGAGGCGACCTTGTTCTATGTGCGCTGGACCGACGCCGAGGCGGCGCTGGCGCTGGCCGAGAAGGAGCTGGCGGAAATCGCGACGGTGGTCACCCGGCTCACCGGCGTCGCCGCCGCCGCCGCCGCCCGCCAGGCCGAAGCGGCGGCCGAGGTGCCGGCCCGTCGCCACAGCGAGGCCGCCGCCGCCGCCGAGCTGCAACGGCTGATCGTCGCCCGCGACGGCCTCGACGCCGAGGAGCGGCGGACCGCCGAGGCAACCGAGGATTGCCGCAATCGCATCGAGCAGACCGCCGCCGACCGCGGGCGCGAGGAAGCGCTGGTGGCCGACGCCGACGCGGCGCTGCAGCGCCTCGCCGACGAACTCGGCCGCATCGGCGCACCGGCGGCCGGCGAAGCCGACGAGATCGAGGCTGCGGCCCGCAACCTGGCCGCCGCCAACGCCGCCGTCGACGACCTCGACGGGCGCCTGACGGCGCTGACCGAACGGGCCGCCAACGACGAGGCGCGCCGCGCGGCGTTAGCCCACAAGATCGAGGACCTCAACGAGCGCCGGCAACGGCTCGCCGCCCGCGACCGCGAGATCGGCGAGCATCGCGCGCAGGTCGAATCCGAAGCCGCCGACATCGCCGTGCTTGCCGACGCCGAACGCCGCCTGGCGGAGGTCCGCGCCCGTCGCGACATCACCCGCCAGACCGCCGACGCCGCCGAGAAGGCGCGCGCCGAGGCGACCGATGGCACGGCCGCGGCCGTCAACCACGCCCACGCCGCGGCCGACGCGGCGGCCAGGCTGGAGGCCGAGATCCAGGCGCTGTCCGCGATCTTCGACGCCGCCGCCACCGACCGTTGGCCGCCGGTGATCGACGCGCTCGCCGTCGAGCCGGGTTACGAGGCGGCTTTGACCGCGGCCCTCGGCGAGGACCTGGCGGCCGCCGTCGACGAAGCGGCGCCCAGCCATTGGCGGACGACGACGGCGACGGCATCGCCGGCGCTGCCCGGCGGGGTGCCGGCGCTGAAGGACTTCGTGCGCGCGCCGCAGGCGCTGGAGCGCCGCCTGGCGCAGGTCGGCGTCGTCGCCGACGACGCGGAAGGGCGGCGCCTGGCGCCATCGCTGGCGCAGGGGCAGCGCCTGGTCAGCCGCTTCGGCGCGGTGTGGCGGTGGGACGGCTTCACCATGTCGGCCGCCGCGGCGACCGCCGCCGGCGCCCGCGTCGAACAGCGCAAGCGGCTGAAGGAGGCACGCGCCACGCTGGCCGAGGCGGAATCCGCGGCGCGCGTCGCCCAGCAGCGGGTCGACGCCGCCCGCGCCCACGAGGAACGAACCCGCGGCGCCGAGCGCGCCGCCCGCGACGCCCATCTGGCCGCCGATTCGGAGTTCGGCGCCGCCCGCGATTCGGTGGCCGAATTGAAGGAGCGCGCCGCCGGCCATGAATCGATGTTGAGCGCCCTCGGCGACCGGGCAACCGCCGTCGCCGCCGACCTCGACGACCTGCAACGCGAGCAGGCGGAAACGCGGGACGCGCTCGCCGCGATGGCCGAGCCGGCGGCGGCACGCGACGAGATTGCCCGCCTGCGCGCCGAGCTGGCCGGCAAGCGCGCCGACCAGTTGATGTGCCAGAGCCGCCATGACGGCCTGCAGCAGGCGGCCCTGGAACGCCGCCAGCGGCTGGCCGCCATCGAGGCCGAGACGGCGTCGTGGAACGACCGCCGCGCCGCCGCGACGACCAAGCTGCAGGAGCTCGAGCAACGGCGCCACGGGCTGGCGGACGATCTGGCGCGGCTGGCCAAGCGCCCGGCCGAGATCGCCAGCCAGCGGCAAAGCCTGTTCGCCGCCGTCGAGACCGCCGATAACAAGCGCATGACGCTGGCCGACGCGCTGGCCGAGGCCGAACGGCGGCTCGCGGAGGCTGACAAGGCGCTGCGCGCCGCCGAAGGCGAACTGGCGGAGGCGCGGGAGAACCGGGTGCGCCGCGAGGGCATGGTCGAGCAGGCCAAGCAGACGTGTCTGGCGCTCGCCGACCGCATCAAGGACCGCCTCGACTGCCGTCCCGACCAGGTGTTCGAACTGTCCGGCCTGAAGCCCGACGCCGACACGCCTGACCTGGAGGCCGTCGAGCGCAAGGTCGAACGCCTGATGCGCGAGCGCGAGACCATGGGGCCGGTCAACCTGCGCGCCGAGCAGGAGGCGAGCGAGATGCAGCAGCAGGTCGACGGCCTGCAACGCGAGCGCCAGGACCTGGTGCAGGCGATCGAGAAGCTGCGCCGCGGCATCGCCGAGCTCAATCGCGAAGGCCGGATGCGCCTGTTGGCGTCCTTCGAGGAGGTCAACAAGCATTTCCAGCAACTGTTCGTGAAGCTGTTCGGCGGCGGCCGGGCGCACTTGCAACTGACCGAATCCGACGACCCGCTCGACGCCGGGCTCGAGATCATGGCAAGTCCGCCGGGCAAGCGGCTGCAGGTGCTGTCGCTGTTGTCGGGCGGCGAGCAGGCGCTGACCGCGCTGTCGCTGCTGTTCGCGGTGTTCCAGACCAATCCGGCGCCGATCTGCGTGCTCGACGAGGTCGACGCGCCGCTCGACGACGCCAACGTCGAGCGTTTCTGCAACTTGCTGGTGGAAATGGCGTCGAGCGACCGCACCCGCTTCATCTGCATCACCCATCACCACATGACGATGGCGCGCATGGACCGCCTCTATGGCGTCACCATGGGCGAGCGCGGGGTGTCGCAGCTGGTGTCGGTCGACCTGCATCGGGCCGAGGAATTGCGCGCCACCGCGTGACGCCGTCGGTCCCGGTCCTTGACCGCCGGTGGCGACGGTCGATGATGGCGCGCCCGCCGACGGCAGTGGGCGGCGCCCGACCAAGGGTTTCCCGATGCGCGAACCAGGGCCCGGCGAGGATCTCGAAAGGCTCGACGCCCGCCTCAAGCGGGCCACGGCGGAGGCGCGGAGATCCGCGCCCGGCGGGCCGCCCCGGGACGAGCGGCCGGGTTCCGCCCTCGGCCTTGCCTTACGCGTCGGTGTCGAGTTAGTTTCTGCCCTCGCCATCGGGGTGGCGATCGGCTGGCTGCTGGATGCCTGGCTGGGAACCCGCCCGTGGCTGATGCTGGCGTTCATTCTATTGGGGGGCGCGGCCGGCATTCTGAACGTCTATCGGATGGCGCGCGGCTTCGGCTACGCCGTCGGCTATAAGCAGGACCCACCAAGCGGGCGTAAAAGACCCGGCGACCAGGGACCAGGGATCGAGGAATAGGGACGTTGGCCGAAGGTCACAGCCCCCTTTCGCAGTTCGAGATCAAGCGCTGGGTGCCGATTCAGGTCGGCGACCTCGACGTTTCGTTCACCAATTCCGCCACTTTCATGGCGCTGACGGTGATCGGCGTCAGCGCTTTCCTGGTGCTCGGCATGCGCCGCCACGCGCTGGTGCCCGGGCGGTGGCAGTCGATGGCGGAACTGTCTTACGTGTTCATCGCGAATTTGGTCAAGGATACCGTCGGCACCGAGGGGCGGCCGTATTTCCCGTTCATCTTCACGGTGTTCATGTTCGTGCTGTTCGGCAACCTGTTCGGCATGGTGCCCTACGGGTTCACCTTCACCAGCCACATCGTTGTCACTTTCACCATGGCGATCGTGGTGTTCCTCGGCGTCACGGTGATCGCGCTGATCAAGCACAAGCTGCATTTCTTCACGTTCTTCATGCCGCCCGGCGTGCCGCTGATCATGGCTCCGCTGCTGGTGCCGATCGAGATCATCTCGTATCTGTCGCGACCGGTAAGCCTGAGCGTGCGGCTGTTCGCCAACATGCTGGCCGGCCATACGCTGCTCAAGGTTTTCGCCGGGTTCGTGGTGGCGCTGGGGTTGTTCGGGGCGTTCCCGCTGGCGTTCGTCGTCGCATTGACGGCGCTCGAAATCGTCATCGCGTTTTTGCAGGCGTTCGTGTTCACGATCCTCACCTGCCTCTACCTCAACGACGCGCTGCACTTGCACTAGGCGGCGCCGAAGGAATTCGTTTCTGACGTTCAGGCCAATTCATAAGGAAAGGAACCAACCCATGGATATCGAAGCTGCAAAGCTGTTGGGCTCCGGCATCGCCGTCGTCGGCGTGATCGGCGCCGGCATCGGCATCGGCCACATCTTCGCCGCCTTCATCCAGGCCGTCGGCCGCAACCCCGCCGCCAACGCGGCGGTGTTCCCGATGACCATGCTCGGCTTCGCGCTGGTGGAAGCCATCGCGCTCTACGCGCTGGTCATCGCGCTGGTCATCCTGTTCGGCTAGGCCCCGAGGGACCGGCCTCCACCGGTCCCGACGGTCGTTCGGGAAGGACGCCATGCCGCAACTGGACTTCAACACCTACCTGCCGCAGGTCGTGTGGCTGGTGATCACGTTCACCGCGCTGTTCCTGGTGATGTGGCGGCTCGCGGTGCCGCGCATCGCCGACGTGCTGGAAGCGCGCCAAAAGCGCATCGCCGACAATCTGGCCAAGGCGGATGCCTCCAAGAAGGAGGCCGAGGCGGCGCTCGAGGCCTACGAGCGGGCGTTGGCCGAAGCGCGCGCCGAAGCCCATGCGCTGGTCAGCGAGGCGGTCGGCAAGGTCGCCGCCGAGGCCGCCGAGCGCGACGCCCGGCAGGCGGGGCAGCTGCAACGCCGGATCGCCGACGCCGAAGCCGCCATCGCCAGCGCCGTCAGCGACGCGGTGGCCAATGTCCGCGCCGCCGTGCTCGAGGTGGCGACGGCGGCCGTCGCGCGGCTGACCGACGAGGCGCCGGCGAAGGGCGACATCGCGCACGCGGTGGATCGCGCGCTGAAGGCCAAGGGATAGGCCACGGTAAGGTACGGCGGCGCATGCAAGCCATGGTCAATGATCCGACGTTCTGGGTTCTGGTCGCCTTCGTCATCTTCGTGGCGGCGTTCGGGCGCATGATCTGGCGCGGCATCGCCGGCGGGCTCGACAAGCGCGCCGACAAGATTCGCGCCGATCTCGACGAGGCGGAACGGCTGCACGAAGAGGCCCAGGACCTGCTCGCCCAATACCAGCGCAAGCAGCGCGACGCCGCCAAGGAGGCCGAGGCGATCGTCGCCCACGCCCGCGACGAATCCGAGCGCATTGCCGCTCAGGGCAAGGAGCGCATCGAGGCGGCGCTGGCCAGGCGCGAGCAGCTGGCGCTCGACCGCATCGGCCGCGCCGAGGCGCAGGCCCTGGCCGACGTCCGGGCGCACGCCATCGACGTCGCCATCGAGGCGACGCGCGCCTATCTCGCCGAGCGGCTGAAGGGCGCCCACGCCGACAAGCTGCTCGAATCGGCGATCAAGGAACTACCGAGAAAGCTGAACTGATGGCCGGACGCAGCGGTCCGTCGGCTTGTCGTCGGCCGCGGCGCCGCCTATCGGGTCGGCGTCTGTCGCTTCAATGCGATATGCAGGTCGGGAATCAACTTCGGAATCGCCGATGTCGGCGTCTGCGCGCCGCCCGTCAAATCCTGCACCCGCTCGGAGACATAGACGTTCAGCATCCCGACCGTGATGTAATCGCGGCTGACCAGAGCTGCCTTCCCGTCCAGACCTTCCACAAGGGCCGCCGTGAAGGCGCCGTTTCCCCAAGCCGGATTTTCGTAGGACACTTGTTCGCCGGTCGACGACGCGAACACGACGATCCCGTTCTCGGCGCTGGATAGATCGTTGATGATCCGCGTCGTGTCGGTCGACGGCTTCCCCGGCCGTCCCAAGGAGTCCCCGGAATGACAGGTGTCGATGAATAGGTACGTCAAGGCGGGGATGGATGCGAGCGTCTTGCGGAAATCGGCATAATGGACGGCGGTACCTTTCAGCCGCGCCGCATCGGCGTCGTGGGGAAGGAAGTAATAGGAGCCCTCGGCGTCGTCGACCCCGTGGCCGGCCACGAACACCATGGCCACGTCCACGCCCTTGGCGGATTTTTCGATCCAGTCCAAGCCACGGCGGACGTTTTCCAGCGTCGCTTCCCTATCGGTCAGGCTTTTGACGATCACGTCGCTGTAAGCCAGCCCTTTCTGGAGGCTGATGATCCGGGCGAAGTCGCGTGCATCCTCGGCTGCGTAGTTCAACTTCAATTTTGAGTCCCGGTAGTCGCTGACCCCGATCGCCAGCACGTAAAGTTTGTTACGGAACCGCAACTGCTCCGACTTCGGCCCCGTCCACCTCAGCTTCACCGACGACGGCAAGCTCGCCGCGTAAACGTTCTCCGCGATCAGCGACACTTCAACATCGCGCCGGGGAACGATCAATTCGAATTGACCCTTGTGGACGCCGGCGCCGACGGCAATCGGCTGCCGGTCGAACCGCTCGGCTGGCCGTCCGTTGACCATTACCTTGATGGCGCGTACCGGCACTCCCGACGGGGCGCGAAGCTCGTATGCGACCTTCACACGGGGTTCGTCGAAAGTGGCGCCTTGGCTAGGGCCGGTAATGGTGATCACCGGCGGCAACACGCTCGTCACGTCGCGCGCCTGCGAATCCTTCCTGCCCCGCTCCGCATCCGCCTTTCTCAGCGCCTCGCCTTCGTCGAGGGTGGATAGGATGCGCAGCACCACGTCGGGCCGATAGAAGTTGTCGCGGAGCTGGGCGGCCTCGAAGAAATCCGGCGCCGCCGTGGTGCCGCGATTGAGATGCCAGCCGATCAACGCGTCGCCTCCCGGCGACGCCATGTAATAGCCGGAAGGCGTCCAAGCGATCCAACGCTGGCCATCGCGATGCGGGAAGAACGCCAACAATTCCTGGCCGTCGCGCCGACGATACCAGCGGATGGTTCCGTCGGCGAGCGCGGCGACCACCAGCTTGCCGTTGGTCGCAACGTTGACGCCGTAAACTTCGGCCGGGGTTCGGAAGTTCCAGCCCTGGCGTCCGGCGCGATCGAATTCCACCAGCCTCCACGAGGTTCCAACATAGACGGACGTGCCATCGGGGGCGACCGCATAAGCGTTGGAGTTTTCGTGCGGCTGCAGCGGCAGCGGTTTGTCGTTAAGAAGCGGAACGTACGACGCGCGCCAATCTCCGACGACCATCCCCTCCGTCTCCGCGACGAACGGCGACAGGTTCTTGGCCTCGTCCTTGGGCTCCACGATCAGTTGGCGGTGGCGCAGCGAGAACCGCGCCGGGCGCTTGCCCCATGCTTCGAACGAGAACTCGATCGTCGTCGCGTCCTCGGACACCCGGAAGCCCTCGAAGTTTCCCCGGAAGTCCGATGTAGACGGTCCATGGGCGAACTTCTTTCGGAATCCATCGTTGATGACGCCGATGACGGGGTCCCGCCCGGCATAGACGACCTGCCCGTCCTTCAGCGGAATGATCTGCATCACCGCGTTGGTGACGGCTGGAAACTCGGAATAACGCCGATACGAGTCGGTCGACCAGCGGCGGATCGGGTTCCAGCCGCCGCGGTCATACCGTCCGCCGGCGTACAGATAACGACCGTCCTGAGACCATGCGACGCGGGCGAGATAGCCTTCCTTGATGTCGCTGGTGTTTGCCTGCGCCAGAAGTTTGAGCGTATCCCCGGACAGCACGTCGACTCGGGTGGAGTCAGCATAGCCGACGGCGATCTTCCCACCGTCGGGAGAGAATTTCGCCTCGACGGCCCATTTGCCGCCCGGTGCGGCTTCCTTGATCAACCGCCTGAAGTCCTTGTCATAGAGGCGCAGGTACCCGTCCAGACCCGTGGTTAAGAGGCGGCCATCCGGCGCGAACTCGGCCGACACGCTGTCGCTCGCATAGTCGCGATCCTCGGCGACGACGCTGAAGTCGTCGGCGCGATAGATCCTAAGGCCCATGTCGTTCTTCATCACGACGGCGAGGTGTCGCCCGTCCGGAGAAAAGACCATGTGAGTGGGCCGCTCGGGAACGCCGGCGACGTGCTTGACCAGGCGGCCAGTCGCCAATTCGAACTCATAAAGGCTCCAACCGCCGTCCCAGTTCCCGGTCCATCCGCCGGCGACGAGTCGGCTGCCGTCCGGGGAGATCGCGAGGGCGTGCAGCGCCCCCTCGAAACCAAGGCCGACCGGCATCCTGAGCGTGCGGATCAGCGTGCCGTCGGCGACGGACCACACCCGAACGGTTTTGTCGAGGGACGCCGTCGCCATGAAGCTGGCGTCGCGGCTGATGGCGACCCGGAGGATCGGCGCCGTGTGCATGCCCGTTTCGATGCGAAGCACAGGGTGAGTGGCCAATGGCTCGCCAGCCGCAGCATTGGCGGAGTCTGGCGCAGCCCCGATACCAACGAGCGCCAAGGCGACGGCAAGCATGAGCCGCGCGCGGAATCGATGCATTGCCGACGGGATTACCATCCGGGACGGCTCCAGGCCAATTGACACTGCGCCGAAAGGGAGGTTATTTTTACCGCCTGATTCGGCCGTTCGGGTGACTGTCACCAGGGCGTACGATTTTAGTTGTGGAGAGGTTCATGTCAAAGCTACGGGCGGTTCTCGCCATTTTGTTCTTGGCCTTCGCAACGTTGTCGGTGGTCGGCGCCGCCAGTCCGATCGCCTTCGCCGACAGTCATACGCCGGCGCCGAAGCCGTAGGATTCCTCGCTCACGTTACCGTTTCATAAGCTGCGCGTCGTGGCTGACGAACTGTCGCCGTTCTGGCGAATGACAGCGTGCGCCCCTATCTCGCCGAGCGGCTGAAGGGCGCCCACGCCGACAAGCTGCTCGAATCGGCGATCAAGGAACTACCGAGAAAGCTGAACTGACCGACGGTGCTACGTCCGGCCCGGTTTCTCCCACGGCGCCACCGGCTGGAATGCGGCGACCAGCATGTCGACGAAAGCACGCACCTTCGGCGACAGGTGGCGGCTGTGCGGATAGATTGCGTTGACCGGCGTCGCCGCCGGCGATTCGAACTCGGCCAGCAGCTGCACCAGGCGCCCGGCCCTGACGTCGGAACCGACCACGAAATTGGCGGACCGGATCAGGCCGAGTCCGGCCAGCGCCGCGCGATGCAACGCGGTGGCGTTGTTGGTTTCGAAGTTGCCGCCGGCGTCGACGGCGCGGGTGCCCCCCGAACCCTCGAATTCCCAGCGGTTGAAGCTGGTACCGGTGATCAGCCTGAGGCAGTTGTGATGCCGGAGGTCGTCCGGCGACCTCGGCGTGCCGCGCCTTTCTAGGTATGCCGGCGAGCCGACGATCATGCGTCGCGCCGAGCCGAGCCGACGGGCGATCAGCGAGCTGTCGGTGAGTTGGCCGACGCGGATCGCCACGTCGACCTCCTCCTCGACCAAGTTGACGAAGCTCTCGCTGAGGGTGAGCTGGATGCCCAGTTCGGGATAGCGGGCGAGAAAGCCGGGGATCAGCGGCTCCAGGTGGTTCTGGGCGAGCGCGGTTGAGGCGTTGACCTTGAGCAGGCCGCGCGGCTCGCCGTGCAGATCGGTGACGGCGCGCTCGGCGTCCTCGATGGCGGCGAGGATCGGCGTCGCCCGCTGCAGAAAGGCGCGGCCCTCTTCGGTCAGGCTGACGCGCCGGGTGGTGCGATTGAGCAGCCTGGCGCCGAGCCTATCCTCGAGGCGGCCGATCAGCTTGCTGACCGCCGACGGGGTCATTTCGAGGGCGCGCGCCGCCGCGGAAAAATTGCCGGCTTCGGCGACACGCACGAAAACCGCCATTTCGCTTTGGTTGTCCATGGATACAGGGGTTCTGAAATTGCTCGATTAATGAAGATTATTCAATAAAGTATGTATTTACAACGGTATTATCATTTTTCCAGCAATAGTCTACATAGTCCGCCAACCCGGGCATCGCCACGCCCGTACCAGATTAGGAGATTAGCCATGACCCAGTTCCCCCGCATTTCCCAGGCGGACATCGACGCCGGGATCGGCCGCGGCCGGCAATTGCGCAGCCGCTATCTGGCCGAGCGCGCCCACGGGCTGGCGGAGGCGCTGACCAAGGCGCTGATCCGCCACTACCGAGGCCGCGAGGCCGGCCGCCACCTGGACGAACTGCCCGACTACCTGTTGCACGACATCGGTATCGAGCGGACGCAGATCCGGGCGGTCGCCGCCGGCATGCTGCAGCGCCCCACGTCGAGCCTTGCCGATGCCGTGCGCCGGCGCCTCAGCAGCATCTTCGGCCGGCAGCCGGCGGTCGCCGGCGGCGCGGCCAACGACCGGCGGCGTCAGGCGGCGTGATCCTCCGTCACACGGATTCTCTCCCCGTTCTCCCCCGGGGCCCTTCCCCCGCCCCTCTCCCCTAAAGGGCCCCTCCCCCGAGCCGGGCAGGCCCCGGGCTGTGACGGCGGTCCCGCCAGGGACCGCCGTTTTTTTTGCGCGCGCTCGACGGTGGCGCTGCAGCCGCAGGGATAAAGGTCAGCCCGGTACGAGGTGCCGCCGTCTGTCGCGCCGCCAACGGGCATAATTGCGGCCGGCCGCCGCGCATGGCATAAACGGGACGCCCTTTCGGGAGGCGTTCCGGTTGCTGTATCGGTACCTGCTGTTCGTACGTTTCGGGCTGGTCAATCTGGTGGCGGTGGGCCTCCTGACGGCCGCCTATCTCCAGGGCTGGCTTGACGGCGTTTTCGACGCTTATCTGTGGGAGCTTTCCGCCTTCATCTTTGCCGTCTTTGTTTACGGCCTGGTGCTGTGCGGCGCCAAGGTGTGGCGCCGCAGCGTCGAGCTCAACGACCTCAAGGCCGGCGCGCCGCCCCCCGATTCCCGCGCAGGACGGTTCCTGACGGAAACTGAACATGCCGGCCCGGAAAGCCGTACCATCCAGGCGGACGCGTTCCGGCTCAAGCTCACCGACGGCATCGTCGACGTCCGTCACATCGCCAATGGGTTGGTCCTGCTCGGCCTGATCGGCACCGTCATCGGCTTCATCATCGCGTTGTCGGGGGTCGATCCGGACACCGCCAAGAACGCGGACTCGGTGGCCACCATGGTGGCGACCCTGATCAACGGCATGTCGGTGGCGCTGTATACGACACTGGTCGGGGGCGTGCTGCACATCTGGCTGATCGTCAACTACCGCATCCTGACCTCCGGAACGGTCGACCTGATCGCGGTGGTCATTCAGTTGAGCGAATCGCGTGCGCGAAATTGATTATCTGGATGAAGACGCTTGGGGCACCGTATTCCGCGACGTCATTACGCTCGCGCTGCTCGGCTTCGTCGCCATGGTGATCATGCTGCTGCCTCACATTACCCAGAGAAAACAGGAAACCGAGGAGCACAAGGCGCCCGGCAACGTCATCGTCGAGATTCACTGGCCGCCGACCATGCCGGTCGACGTCGACCTGTGGGTGCAGGCCCCCAACGAGGCTCCCGTCGGGTTTTGGAACCAGGGTGGCCAGACGTTCAACCTGTTGCGCGACGACCTCGGCACCGAGGGCGATGCCACCGACGAGAACTACGAGATTTCCTACAGCCGCGGCATCCCGCCAGGCGAATACATCGTCAACGTCCACATGTACGGCCGGCCGCCGAAGAATGCTCCGGTGCCGGTGAAGGTCGTCGTCACCGTCAAGAAGCCGTTCGAGGACGCACGGCAGATCCTGGCGACGGACGTCACGCTCACCCGCCAGAACCAGGAGGAGACGGCGTTCCGGTTCCGGCTGACGGGCGAGGGGAACCTGGTCCCGGGAAGCGTCAGCACCCTCCGGCGACCGCTGATCACGAGGCCCAACTGATGGATTTCCTTTTTTACGCCTTTGCCGGCGCCACCGGCGTTGCCGCGGCGCTGGCCACGATCGCCATCTGGGCGCCGCGCCCGACACGGGTGCGCGTGCTGGCCGTCGTCGTCACCACGCTGTTCATCCCCATCGTCTACGTCGAGATGGTGGAGATGCTGAGCAAGCCGAAGCCGATGGCCTTCGAATGGTACCTGCGCAACAAGTCGAAGGCGCAGGTACTCGGCGTCAGCCTCAAGGAAGGCGAGGCGATCTACCTTTGGCTGCGGCCGGAGGGCTCGCTGGAGCCCCGCAACTACGTCGTCCCCTGGAACCTGACTCTCGCCGAGAAGCTCGAGGACCTGGTCGAAGACGCGGTCAAACGCGATCAGACCCTGGCGATCATCAATCCGTTCCTGCACCGCAAGCAGGACGATTGGGGCAGCCTCAACATCGAGATCGTGCCACCGCCGTTGCCACGGTTGAAACCGCCGGTGGCACCGCCGCAAATCTTCAACCCGCGGGACAAGAGCATCTGAGGTCGGCGTCCCTTCGGCGATCGGTCGTGGTCAGGCGATGCGGGCGGCGGGCTGCTCGACGCTGCGGATGTCGAGTTTGAAGGTCTTGGCTAGGCCGTTCAGTTCGAGCAAGTCGCGGGGGCTCGGCTTCATGTTCGCCCTGCGTACCCGGGTCATGACGCCGACCAGCGACCGGCACCGTTCGTCCCAGTGGGCGTAGGCGGTGCCGGCGACGCGGCGGCCGATGTCGTTGGACACCCACAGCAGCCGCTCGAGGTCGGGGCGGACGCTGTCGTCCCCCGGCATGACGGTGGTGATGCGGTCGATCTTTTCCGCCAGATAGACGATCTGAAAGGCGTGGCGTTCGACCTTCTGCTCGTTGAGCGTCCTCGACTTCACTTCGATCTCGGCCCGCAATTTGCCGCGGTCGGGCACCGCATCGATCAGCACTCTCAGCGGGTTGGGAACGTCGATCTGCGGGATCACCTGCGTTCCCGGCCGGTGCCCGGTGCGCCGGTCCGGGCCGATGTAGTCGGTGGTGACCACGAACGGCCTGCGTTCGCGGATCATGTGATTGATGCGTTCCAACAGCAGTCCCGGGGCGAACGGCATGACCAGGATATCGTCGGTCCCGGCATTGATCGCCTTCCTGATCGTCTGCTCATCGGCGGCGGGAATCATCGTGATAATGTTGACGAACGGATTGTGTCCGAGTTCGTTGTGGCGGATATGGTGGATCAGGCCGCCGAAGTCGCCGTCGGTGAGGCGGGTGCCGCAGATCAGCAGGTCGACGCTGTCGCCGGCACACAACTCGCGCAGGGTCGAAAAAACCCCGGTGTCGGCAACGTGCTCGAAGCCGACGCGCATCAGCGCGCCGCGCAACCCGAATCGGACCGCCTCGTTGGGTTCGGCGATCACCAGGTTGATGTTCTTGAAGTTGCACCGCTCCATCTTTGGTGTCTCCTTCCCCAGGTAAAGCGACGCCTCGACTTGCCCTCGGGGTTTCCCTCGCGCGCCCCCCGGCAGGCGCTTGTCGGCGTCCATGCGCCTTCCGCAAGAGCATCGAGGGTTGTCGGCAGGCCCGGTTCGAGCGTTGGACGGTCGCCGTTCCAGGCCAAATTTTCCTTGAATCGTAGGGATGTAGGGGAAGCCTGCCTACTAGGATATTCCCGGGCCGCCTGGGGTTTCCCCTAGGGCCGGGCGCGGCAAACCGCAGGGATCAGCCGACCAGTTTCCGCCATTCGTCCTCGCTCAGCGTGGTCACGCCCAACTCCTTCGCCTTCTTGGCCTTGGAGCCGGCGTCGGCGCCGACGACCACGTAGTCGGTCTTCTTCGAGACGCTGCCGGCGACCTTGGCGCCGAGGGCCTCGGCCCGTGCCTTGGCCTCGGCGCGGCTCAGGGATTCGAGGGTGCCGGTGAACACCACCGTCTTGCCGGCCACCGCAGACGAGATTTTCGGGGCGGCGAAATCCCCCACCGTCAATTCCTTTTCCAGCGCGTCGAGAGCGTCGCGGTTGTGGGCCTCGGAGAAGAACCCGAGGATGTCGTCGGCAACCGCCGGGCCGATTCCGTCGATGTTCAGCAGTTCCTGGTACGCCTCGGACTCGCGGTCGTCGGCCGCCTTCATCTGCCGGCGCCAGTTGGCGAGCGAGCCGTACTGCTTGGCCAGCAGGCGCGCCGTCGCTTGGCCGACTTGGCGGATGCCAAGCGCGTAAATGAATCGCGGCAGCGATATGGCGCGGCGGTCGTCGATCGCTTTCATCAGCTTGGCGGCCGAGGTGTCGCCCCAGCCTTCGCGCCCGGCGACGTCGTCCCGGCGCTTGGCGAGCCGGAAAATGTCGGCCGGTGCCTTGATCAATCCATCGGCCACGAACTCCTCGATGTGCCTGGCGCCCAGGCCCTCGATGTCGAAGGCGTCGCGGGAAACGAAATGCTTCAGCCTTTCCAGACGCTGAGCCGGACAGATTAGGCCGCCGGTGCAGCGGCGCGCCGCCTCGCCTTCCTCGCGGATGGCGAGGCTTCCGCAACGCGGGCATGTGTTCGGGATCTTGTATTTCGGGCGTTTCTTGTGCGACACGTCGTCGACCACCTCGAGCACCTGGGGGATGACGTCGCCGGCGCGCTGCACCACCACCATGTCGCCGATGCGGATGTCCTTATCGGCAATATAGTCCTCGTTGTGCAGAGTCGCCCGCGACACCACCACGCCGCCGACGGTCACCGGCTCCAGGTGTGCCACCGGCGTGAGCGTGCCGGTGCGCCCGACCTGCGGCTCGATGTTGAGGATGCGCGTCATCGCCTTCTCGGCGGCGAACTTGTGGGCGATCGCCCAGCGCGGGGCGCGGCTGACCTGGCCCAGCCGCTGCTGCCAGTCGAGCCGGTTGACCTTGTAGACCATGCCGTCGATGTCGTAGTCGAGCTTTGCACGCCGGGCCTCGAGAGCGTGATGGGCCTTCAGACAATCGTCGACGCGCTCGAACAGCTCGCCCTCCGGGTTGGTGGGGAAGCCCCATCGGCGAAGCCGCGTCAGGAATCCCCATTGCGTGTCGGCGACCGGTTCGCTGACCTCGCCCCAGGCGTAGGCGAAGAAGCGCAGCGGCCGGGCGGCTGTAACCGCAGGGTTCTTTTGGCGCAACGAGCCGGCGCCAGCATTGCGCGGATTGGCAAACGGCTTGATTCCGGCCGCCTCCAGATTGCGGTTGAGGCGGGCGAAGTCCTTGCGGGTCATGTAGACCTCGCCCCTGACCTCGATCACCTTCGGCCCGTCGGTCAGAGTCGCGGGGACGTCCGTCAGCGTTCTCAAGTTGGCGCTAACATCCTCGCCGGTGGTGCCGTCGCCGCGGGTGGCGCCGAGCTTGAATTTGCCGCGCTCGTAAAGCAGCGACACCGACAAGCCGTCGATCTTCGGCTCGCACACCAGCGCCACCGTTTCATCATCGTCGAGGCCCAGGAAGCGCCGCACCCGGGCGACGAATTCCATAACCTCGTCGTCGTCGAAGGCATTGGCGAGCGACAGCATCGGCCGGGCGTGGGTGACCTTGGCGAAGCCGGCGGCGGGCGCGGCGCCGAGTCGGCCCGAGGGGCTGTCCTTGCGCACCAGATGCGGAAAGGCGGCCTCGATCGCGTCATTGCGGCGGCGCAACGCATCGTACTCGGTATCCGAGATCAGCGGCGCGTCCTTCTGGTAGTAGGCCTTGTCGTGACGGGCGATCTCGCGCGCCAATGCCTTCAACTCGGAGGCCGCCTCCAGCGGCGTCAGCCTGTCGACCGGGATGTCGCGCGCAGCAGCCTTGCCGGTCACGGCCCGGCGCTTTCGAGCAGGCTGCCGGCGGCGGCGCGGGCCTCGTCGGTGATGCGGGCGCCGGCCAACATGCGGGCAATTTCCTCGCGCCGGCCTTGCGGGTCGAGCACATCGACCTTGGTCTGCACCCCCGGTTTGGCGTCCGACTTGGAGACCAGCCAGTGGTGGGCGCCTTTGGCCGCCACCTGCGGCGAATGGGTAACCACCAGCACCTGGCTGCCGCGTGCCAGCGCCGCCAGACGCTCGCCGACGGCGGCGGCGACTGCACCGCCGACGCCGGCGTCGACCTCGTCGAAAACCAGCGTCGGCACCGGGTCCGCCTCCGCCAACACGACCTTCAGCGCCAGCGTAAAGCGGGCAAGCTCGCCCCCGGATGAAATCTTGCTGAGGGGACCGGCCGGCATCCCCGGGTTGGTGGCGATCAGGAACTGCACCCGGTCGCGGCCGTCCGGCCCCCACGCATCCTCGGGCAACGGCTCGACGGCGGTCGAGAAGCGCGCCTTGGCGAGCTTCAGGGGCTTGAGCTCCTTCGCCACCGCCTTATCGAGCCGGTGGGCGGCCTTGCGACGGGCCGCGGTCAGCGCCGCCGCCATCTCGCCGTAAGCCTCGCGGGCGCGGGCCTCGGCCTCAGCCAATTGCGCCAGCCGGGTGCTGCCGTCGTCGAGGGCCTTCAGTTTGCTGTCGAGATCGGCGGCGAGCGCCGCCAGGCCGTCGACGGCGACGCCGTGCTTGCGCGCCAGCCCGCGTAGCGCGAACAGTCTCGCCTCGGCGTCCTCCAGCGCCTTTGGATCGGCATCCAGGTCGGCGCCGGCGGCGTCGAGTTGGGCCTCCGCCTCGGCCGCCTCGGCGCCGGCGCGGCCCAGCGCCTGGATGGCGCCGGCGAGCCGTCCGCCGGCCTTGTCGGCAACGCGCTCCAGGTGCCTGAGCGCCGCCTGCAGGCGGTGCACGGCGCCGCGGTCGTCGCGGAGTTCGCCGGCGGCGGCGTTCATCGCCGCGATCAGCTTCTCGGAATGCATCATCAGGGCCCGTCGCTCGGCCAGCGCCGTCTCCTCCCCCGGCTGCGGGTCGATCGCCTCGAGCTCGTCGAGGGAATGGCGCAGGTAGTCCTCGTCGCGGCGCGCCCGCTGCATCTCTTCCTCGGCCAGGCGGCGGGCATCCCCGGCATGGCGCCAGGCGGCAAACGCAGCCGCGGTCGCGGACACCTGCTTGGCGAGTCCGCCATAGGCGTCGAGCAGGCCGCGATGGCTGGCGACGTCGAGCAATCGCTGGCTTTCGAACTGCCCATGCACCTCGACCAGGGTGTCGCCGGCCTGGCGCAACATCTGCACGCTCACCGGCTGATCATTGATAAAGGCGCGCGAGCGGCCGTCGGCGCCGAGCACCCGGCGCAGCACCAGGGTGCCGTCGGCAGACGAAAGTCCATGCTCCTCGATCACGCCGTGAACGGGATGCTCCGGCGCCGGCTCGAACGCCGCCGTCACCGACGCCTGATCGGCGCCGTGGCGGACCAGCCGCGCCTCGGCGCGCACGCCGAGCGCCAAGCCGAGCGCGTCGAGCAGGATCGACTTGCCGGCGCCGGTTTCGCCGGTCAGAACGCACAGCCCCGATCGAAAACCGAGATCCAGCCGTCCGATCAGGACGACGTCGCGGATCGAGAGGGCGGTCAGCATGCCGCGCTATCCAATCGCGGTCGCATCGTCACCAGAACTTGTACCAGGGCTTTTCGGCCTGCTGTGGACGCACCCGCTTGTTTTCCATGATCTCGTATGAGTCGATGTACCATTCGCTGCCCGGGAAATTGTGGCCGAGGACGGCGGCCGTCTTGCGCGCCTCCTCCGGCACCCCGATCGCCAAATAGGCCTCCGTCAGCCGATGCAGGGCCTCGGGCACGTGGGTGGTCGTCTGGTAGCGGTCGACGACATTGCGGAAGCGGTTGATGGCAGCCAGGTAGTGTCCCTTGGTGTGGTAATAGCGGCCGATCTCCATTTCCTTGCCGGCGAGGTGGTCGAACGTCAGGTCGATCTTCAGCTTGGCGTCGCGCGCGTATTTGCTGCTCGGGAACCGCTTGACCAACTCGTCGAGGGTCGACAGCGCCAGCTCGGTCATCTTCTGGTCGCGGGCGACGTCGGAAATCTGCTCGTAATAGCTGAGGCCCTTCAGGTAATAGGCGTAGGCGATATCCCTGCTGGTCGGGTGCAGCTGGATGTAGCGGTCGAGGGCGACGATGGCATCGTCGTACCGGTTCTGAAGATAGTAGCTGTAGGCGGACATCAGCTGCGCCCGGGTCGCCCAATTGGAATAAGGATGCTGGCGCTCGACCTCGTCGAAGCGCTCGGTGGCCGCGACGTAGTCCTTGCCGACCATGGCGTCCACCGCCTCGTTGTAGAGTTGCTCCACCGGGCGTTCGACGTATTCCGGCTTCTTCTGGGTGCAGGCGCCGAGCGACAGGGCGATCAGGCCCGCCAGGGCGAGGACCACGGGCGTCGGGGTTCGGTGGCAACGGTTCATGGATCGATTTGCCTGGTTGCTCGGGAAGCGGCCATCGGCCGGGGCCCTCGCGAACGCAGATTATATCATGTCGGCGCTGGGTTTGTGAAAGGCTTCGGCTGTCCGGCGGGCTGGGATCGGGGTAGCAAAAAACCCGCCTCAAGCGGGTTCGCGAACAGGGCCAGGGCCTACGGAACGATCAGGCGATTTTAGCCAGTTCCGGGAAGATGTCGCCGTCGATCGCCGACAGCGTCTCGTCGCCCCGGAGCACGTCGTATCTCCAGCTCCGCGAATCGGCGAACAGCGCCTTCAGCAGCGCGTTATTGGTGGCGTGTCCGGAGCGCACACCGTGGAAGCTGCCGATGATCGGCGCGCCGGCCAGGTAGAGGTCGCCGACGGCGTCGAGGATTTTGTGGCGGACGAACTCGTCGTCGAAGCGGAGCCCTTCCTCGTTCAGCACCTTGTCGCCGCTGACAACCACCGCGTTATCGAGCGAGCCGCCCTTCGCCAAGCCGGCGGCCCACAACATTTCCACCTCGTGCAGGAAACCGAATGTACGGGCGCCCGCCAACTCGCGGGCGAAGCTGCCGTTGACGACGCCGATCGATAGCGACTGCTTCGCGACGGCGCTGCAGGCGAAATCGATAGCCACGTCAAGGGACAGGCAAGGACCGGGTGACAGCCGGGCCTGGCTGTTGCCGGTCTCGACGGACACCGTCCTGAGAATCCGGATCACCCGGCGCGGCGCGTCTTGGTTGACCACGCCGGCGGCCGCGACCATGTCGACGAACGGCCGCGCGCTGCCGTCCATGATCGGCACTTCCGGCCCGTCGACCTCGACCACCGCGTTGTCGATGCCGCAGCCGGCGAACGCCGCCATCAGATGCTCGACCGTGCCGATGGCGACGTCGTTGCCGTCGCCAATGGTGGTGCACATGCGTGAGTCGACGACCCGATCCCATTTTGCCGGGATCGCGACGCCGCCCAGGTCGACCCGCTTGAAGACGATCCCGGCGTCGATCGGCCCTGGCTGTAACGTCAGCGTGGCGGTCGTACCGGAATGCAGCCCAACGCCGACGCAGCTGACCGAAGACTTGAGCGTACGCTGCCAGATTCTGCTGGCGCGCCGCTTACCGGTCCGGCTGATCTTCGTAGTCCCCATTTTCCTCAGCGTTCTTGGTTCTTGTTCTTGCTACGCTGCGAGTCCGTTGATTCGGTCGTCGTCCGGACTCGCGTCACCCCTGAAATATTTCGACCCCGCAAAGAGTTGAGCGGTTTCTGGTGTCGTGTTTAACAACATCCCAGAAACCACTCAAATCACTCTTTGTTTCCGTTTGTTACGCCGGTTCGGACCCCCTTTTCTGCAGGATTCCGGGAGGTCAGTTGGCCTGGCGACGGAGGAACGCCGGAATGTCCAGCAGGTCCTCGTCGCCGTCGCTGGCCGGCAACCGGTCCGCCGGATCGAGGCCGCCGAGCTTCAATTCTTCGTCCTCGGGAACCTCTGTGGTCGCCACCGCGGGGGCCGGGGCCACGGCTTCCGATTTGGCGGCAGGCTCTTTCCTTTCCACCGCGTCCGGCGCCGCCGACAGGGACGGGATCTTCCTGCCGAAAGCCGGGCGGCCGCCGCCGGTGACGCGCTCAAACAGGCTGATTGCGCGCGTCTTCTTCGGCGTTTCGACGGCGGGCGCGTCGCGCCCGGCGCGAACGGCGCCGTTAGCCATCGCCGCCGCCGCGAACGGTTCGGCCGGCTTTTCCTCCTGATCTTCGGAGGCAGCAGCCGGCTTCGGCGGGATGAAGGCTTCGGCGGCGCCGATCGCCGGCATGGCCGCCGGCGGCGTCTCCGGCTGAGGCTCGGCCGGGCGGGTATCGGCGATTACCAACACCGGCAACTCGGCCGCCGCGGCGGCCGGCGTTTCGACCGGCGCCGCCGGCGCGATCACGGCATCGCGCCTGTCCTCGACCTTTGGCTCGGCCGTTGCCGTTACCGTTACCGGAGCGGTCTTGATCGGCGCCGCCGGCTTGGCCCGCAGCGGGCGGTCCAGCTGCTCGGCCAGGTGCAGCATCTTCGGCAATTGCGCCGTCGATGCCGCGGCATCGATGCCGGTGGCGACGACGCTGACCCGCATTTTGCCCTCGAGGGATGCGTCGAACGCCGAGCCGACGATGATGTAGGCGTCGGGATCGACCTCGGCGCGGATGCGGTTGGCCGCCTCGTCGACTTCGAACAGGGTGATGTCCATGCCGCCGGTGATGTTGATCAGCACGCCTTTCGCGCCTTTCATCGAGGTGTCGTCGAGCAGCGGATTGGCGATTGCCGCCTCGGCGGCGTCGAGCGCCCGGCGTTCGCCTTCGGCCTCGCCGGTGCCCATCATCGCCTTGCCCATTTCGCTCATCACCGTGCGGATATCGGCGAAATCGAGGTTGATCAGGCCCGGCATCACCATCAGGTCGGTGACACCTCGGACCCCCGAGTAAAGGACTTCATCGGCCATTGCGAAGGCGTCGGCGAAGGTCGTCTTCTCGTTGGCGATGCGGAACAGGTTCTGGTTCGGAATCACGATCAGGGTATCGACGTACTGCTCCAGATCGGCGATGCCCGCTTCCGCCTGTTTCATGCGGTGCGTGCCCTCGAACTGGAACGGCTTGGTCACCACGCCGACGGTGAGAATGCCGTTCTCCTTGGCGGCTCGGGCGATGATCGGCGCGGCGCCGGTGCCGGTGCCGCCTCCCATGCCGGCGGCGACGAACGCCATGTTGGCGCCGTCGAGCGCGGCCAGGATTTCTTCGAGCGCCTCCTCGGCGGCGGCGCGGCCGACATCAGGCCGTGAACCGGCGCCGAGACCTTGCGTCAGATTGGCCCCGAGTTGGATCCGGCGGTCGGTTTTCGATTGCGCCAACGCCTGCGCGTCGGTGTTGGCGACGACGAAATCCACGCCGTCGAGTTCGGCGCGGATCATATTGTTGACCGCGTTGCCGCCGGCGCCACCGACGCCGATGACGGTAAGCCGCGGTTTGAGCTTCGGCTTGTCGCTATTGTCCGGTACGGTCAGGTTGATACTCATTGTGACCTCCTTCTTTTCGGAATCCTGCAGTGCGGGTTGCCGCGGACCGGAACCGGACGGCCCGCGGAAGTATCGTCTCCGCCCGAGGGCGGCGTTGGGGTTGTGGGTTCAGACGTCGTCATGTCAAAAATTCTCGCGTATCCAGTGGGTTATGCGTTCGAAGCCGCGGCTCGCCTGTTCCGGCGGGCAATAGGCGGCGCTCGGCGCCTCGGCCTTGTTGCTGACGGCGTAGTGGAGTAGCCCGGCGCAGGTCGAGAAGGCGGGACCCGCCGTGACCTCGGCCATGCCGTCGATGGCCTGCGGGCGGCCCATTCGCACCTGCTTCTCCAGGATGTGGGCGGCGAGCTCGCGGACGCCCGGAAGCTGGCTGGCGCCACCGGTGATAACGATACGGCCGGCGACCTTGTCGAAGCCGGCCTCGGCCAGCCGGTCGCGGACCATCTCAAGCGTCTCCTCGAGGCGCGGGCGGACGATGCCGACCAGCATCGAGCGCGGCACCTGGTTGGTCTCGCCCGCGGTCTCTTCGCCGACCAGCGGAACCCTGATGATCTCGCGATCGTCGGAGGGCGACGCCAGGGCGCTGCCGTACAGCGTCTTCATGCGCTCGGCATGGGCAAGCGGCGTCGACAACCCGCGGGCGATGTCGTTGGTGACGTGGACGCCGCCGATCGGGATCGAATCCGTGTGCACCAGCTCGCCGTCGAAGAATACCGCCATCGAGGTAGTGCCGCCGCCCATGTCGATGCAGGTGACGCCGAGCTGCGTCTCGTCCTCGACCAGGCAGGCGAGCGCCGATGCGTAGGCGGACATCACCTTCTCGGCGACGCCGAGGTGGCAGCGCATGACGCTGGTTTCGAGATTGCGCACCGGGCCCGACAGCGCGCTGATGACGTGCAGGTTGACGCCGAGGCGTTCGCCGAACATGCCGCGTGGATCGCGGACGCCGCGATTGCCGTCGATGGAGTAGCCGACGGGGATGGTATGCACCAACTCGCGGCCCTTCGGCAGACCGTTCTTCAGCACCTGGGGATCGAGGATGCGACGCAGGTCCGCGTCACCGATCTCGTGCCCGGCGATCGAAATCTCGTAGGCGATCAGCCGCGATTTTGGATGGCCGCCGGACAGGTTGACGACGACGTCACGGATATTCTCGCCGGCCATCTGCTCGGCCGACTCGACCGTCGAGCGGATCGCCGCTTCGCATTCCTCGAGCGCGACCACGGTACCGGACCGCATGCCGCCCGACACATGGTGGCCGATGCCGATGATTTTCATTCCCGGTTTCAGATACAGCCCGCGGTCGATGTTGGCGCGCGCGATCAGGCAACAGACTTTGGTGGTGCCGACGTCGAGGGCGGCGACCAATCCGTTGCGGGCGATTTTCGGCGTTGCGTTGTTTGCCATGTTCGTTTCCGTTGGTTGTCGTTGCATCTGTTGGCCGGGCCGATCAGGTTTCCTGGCGGCTGCCGGCGCGGGCGGCGGGATCGTCCTTCGGCAGCTTCGGCGCCTTGCGAACGATCAGCCTGTCCGGCAGCCGCAAATCCAAAATCTGGACGTCGCGCTCCAGAACCCGGTGGGTCTTCTCATATTCGGCTAGGCGACGCCAAGCCGCGGACGGGTCCTCCTCCGGCAGGCGTACGTCGATGTCGTTCCTGAGGCGTAGGTTCCAGCGCCGGCCGCCGACCCGCACCGCCGCCTTGACCAGCACCTTCAGCTCCGGCTGGGTGTCCAGCATCTTCAGCAGTTCGACGGCGTGCGCCGGCGCGTCGGCGCCGACCACCACCAGCAGGTCGGAAAACCGCTCGAGGCCGCTTTGCAGGATCACTTCGCCGTCGGTGTCGATAAGCGCGAACGCGCCCTTGTTCTGCCACAGCGCCAGCGGCTGTCGTTCCTCGACGGTCAACAGCACGGTCGACGGCAGCAGCCGCTCGACGGTCGCCGACTTGATCCACGGCAGCTTCTCGACGCGCTTCTTTGCGCCCTCCAAATCGAAAGCCAGGATCGGCGCCCCGCGCGCCAGCCCGACGGCGTTCAGCAGCTGCCGCTGCGTGGTCTCGCGGCGACCGACCACCAGCACCTCGTCAACCTTGAGGCCGAGCCGCGCCGAGGCGGCGATCATTTGCCAACGCGCCTGGTCGGCGACACGCGGCAGCCAGCCCGAATGATGCACTCGCCAAGCGCCGGCGCCGACGAGCGCCAAGAGCCCGATCCCCATCACGCCGATCAGCAGTGGGCTGCGCCACAGCGGCACTACCCGGCGGCGCGGCTGGCCGCTTTTCGATGCGCTCGGCTTGCGATTCTTCTTCATCATCCGCACTCCGCGTTATCGACCATCCATACGCACAGATCCTTGAACGACAGGCCGACGTGAGCGGCCTGTTCCGGCACCAGCGATGTCGGCGTCATTCCCGGCTGGGTGTTGACTTCGAGGAGATAGAGGTCGTCGCCGTCGCATCGCAGGTCGGCGCGGGTGACGCCGCGACAGCCGAGCGTTTGGTGCGCCAGCAACGCCAGCCGCATTGCCCGGTCGTAGACGGGCGCGTCGAGTTCGGCCGGTACCACGTGGCTGGAGCCGCCGCTCGCATACTTGGCATCGTAGTCGTAGAAACCGCGCGAGGTCTTGATCTCGGTCACCGCCAGCGGCCGGTCACCCATCACCGAAACGGTAAGCTCGCGGCCGGGGATGAACGTCTCGACCATCACCTCGTCGCCGTAAGGCCAGCCGGATTCTCCGAACAACGGGTCGTTGTCGCCTTCGCGAACGATGTGAACGCCGACCGACGAACCTTCGTTCAGCGGCTTGATCACGTAGGGCCGCGACATCACGTCGCCAGTCCGGATCTCGTCGACGGTTGCTACTACGTGTTCCGGGATCGGAATGCCCGCGGCGGCAAACAGCCGCTTCGCCATCGGCTTGTTCATCGCCAGCGCCGAGGCGAGCAGCCCGGAATGGGTGTAGGGGATGTCGAGGATGTCGAGCAGCCCCTGCACGCAGCCGTCCTCGCCGTAGCGGCCATGCAGCGCGTTGAAGATCGCGTCGGGCCGCGGATAGAGGCGGGTCATCAACGCGCCCATGTCGCGCTGGACGTCGATCGCCGTCACCTTGAGGCCGGCGTCGGCGAGCGAACGCGCCACGGCGGCGCCGGAAACCAACGACACCTCGCGCTCCGCCGACCAGCCGCCCATCAGCACCGCCACGTGCTGGGTCATGACGTCTTCTCCTTGCCGTGGCCGCTGCTGGCGATGCCGCGGGCGGCCGGTTCGGCCGCGACGCCGAGGCGTCGAATCTCCCACTCCAGAGTGACGCCGGTGATCTCGAACACCCGGCGGCGCACTTCCTCGCCAAGGCCCTCGAGGTCAGCCGCCGAGGCGCCGCCGGTATTGATCAGGAAGTTGCAATGCAGGTTGGAAACCTGCGCGCCGCCGCGCCGGAGCCCACGGCATCCGGCACGCTCGATCAGCTCCCAGGCGCGCATGCCCGACGGATTGCGGAAGGTCGAGCCGCCTGTCGGCGTGCGCACCGGCTGCGTCGACTCGCGCTGGTTCTGAATCTCCTGGATGCGGCGCTGGATCTCATCGCTGTCGCCGGGGCGGCCGCGCAGGCGGGCGGCAACGAACATCCAGTCGTCGGCGACCCGACACTCGCGATAGGAAAGGCCGAGGTCGGCCGCCGACAGCCGGTGACGGCCGCCTTTCGAATCGAGGACGTCGGCCTCGACGATCACGTCCTTGATCTCGCGGCCATAGGCGCCGGCGTTCATGCGGATGGCGCCGCCGATCAGACCGGGAATGCCGGCAAGGAATTCCAACCCGGCGAGGCCGGCGTCGCGGGCGCGGCGCGCCACGGTCAGGTCGTGGGCGGCAGCGCCGGCGACTATGTCGGTGCCGTCGACGGCGATCTCGGAGAAGCCGCGGCCGAGCCGCACGACGACGCCCGGTACGCCGCCGTCGCGGACGATGACGTTCGAGGCGGCGCCGATTACCGTCACCGGAACGTCGGCCGGCTTGGCGGCCAGGAACCGTTGCAGGTCGTCGGCATCGGCGGGCTCGAACAACACCTCCGCCGGGCCGCCGACCTTGAACCATGTGAAGCGCGCGAACGGCGCGTCGGGCACCAAGCCGCCGTGGACCATCGGCAGGCGGTCGATCAAGCCGGGGCGGCTGCGCTCAGCGGTCATCATTCGCAGCCTCCCTGCCCCGCGCCCGGAGCACGCGCAAATTCTCGGGAAGCGCATTCGCCCACTGGGTAATGTCGCCGGCGCCCAGGCACACCACCATGTCGCCGGGACCGGCGAGGCCGTCGATCACTTCCGGCAGCTCGACCGCCCCAGACAGCGGCACCACCGTGCGGTGGCCGTGACGCTCGATACCTTCCACCAGGGAATCGCGGCTGACGCCGGCGATCGGTTCCTCGCCGGCCGCATACACGTCGGCGACCACCACCGCGTCGGCGTCGTTGAAACAAGTGCAGAATTCCTCGAACAGGTTATGAAGTCGCGTATATCGATGCGGCTGCACGACCGCGATCACACGGCCGCGCCCTTGGGTTGCCGTACGCGCGGTCTTCAGTACCGCGGCGATCTCCACCGGGTGGTGGCCGTAGTCGTCGATGATGGTGATGTCGTCGACCTCGCCGGTGCGGGTGAAGCGGCGCTTGACGCCGACGAAGTTGGCGACGGCGCGCCGGATCACGTCGTTCTCGATCCCCATCTCGTGGCCGATGGCGACGGCGACGAGCGAATTCTGGACGTTGTGTTCGCCGAGCATCGGAAGCATCAGGCCGAGCAGGTTGGTCTCGGCGCCGGTCTTGCGGTCGGTGATGATGGCGTCGAAGCGCGTGCCGACGGCGCTCAATTGCAGGTTCACGGCGCGTACATCGGCCTGCGGACTGAATCCGTAGGTGACGATGCGGCGGTCCGATAGCCGCGGGATCATCGCCTGCACTTCCGCGTGGTCGATACACAGCACGGCGAGGCCATAGAACGGGATATTGGCGACGAACGCTTCGAATGCGTCGCGCTCCTTGTCGAACGTCCCGTAATGGTCGAGGTGCTCGGGGTCTATGTTGGTGACGACGGCGATGGTCGCCGGCAGTTTCAGGAAGGTGCCGTCGGACTCATCGGCCTCGGCGACCATCCAGTCGCCCTTGCCGAGCCGGGCGTTGGAGCCCCAGGCATTGATGATGCCGCCGATGATGACCGTCGGGTCCATGCCCGCGGCGTCGAGCAGCGCCGCCACCATCGACGTGGTGGTGGTCTTGCCATGAGTGCCGCCGACGGCGATCGACCACTTCAGCCGCATCAGCTCGCCCAGCATTTCGGCCCGCCGCACCACCGGGATCATGCGCTGGCGGGCGGCCTGGACCTCGGGATTGCCGGCTTTGACGGCGGTCGAGACGACGACGACGCGGGCGTCGCCGAGGTTGGTTTCATCGTGACCGACATGGACGGCGACGCCGAGCTTGCGCAGCCGCTTGACGTTTGCATTTTCGGCGACGTCGCTGCCCTGCACCGAATAGCCGAGCGTGTGCAGCACTTCGGCGATGCCACTCATGCCGATGCCGCCGATGCCGACGAAATGGATGGTGCCAATGTCGAGCGGTAGCGCCCTCATGCCGCCCTCCTCTCGGTGTCCGGTCCGTTGGCGCCGTTCGACTTCAACAGCCCGCACACCATGTCGGCCAGCCGCTTGGCGGCGTCTACGTTTCCGGCGGCCTTGGCGCTCGCCGCCGCCTTCTCGAGGATCGCCGGCAGCCCGAGCAGCGAGTTCAGTCGTGCCGCCAGGCTGTCCGGAGTGAATGAAGCTTCCGGCATCAGCCAGCCGGCGCCGGCTTCGTCGATGGCATGGGCGTTGCGGGTCTGATGATCGTCGATGGCGTGCGGATAGGGCACCAGGATGCCGGGCCGTCCGACCACCAACATCTCGGCCACCGTCGAGGCGCCGGCACGGCCGATCAGCAGGTGCGCCGAGGCCAGCCGATCCGGCAGGTCGTCAAAGAAGGTGGCGAGTTCGACCGCCATGCCAAGATCGCGATACCGATCGCGAACACGCTCCAGATCCTCGCGCCGGCATTGCTGGATGACGCGCAAGCGCGACCGCAGCTCGACGCCAAGGCGCAATAAAGCGGCCGGCACCACGTCGCTGAGCACATGCGCGCCCTGCGAACCGCCGATCACCACCAGCGATACCGGGTGGCCGTTTCGCAGCGGCGGATAGGGACGGTCGGCGACGGCGGCGACGGCGGCACGTACCGGCATCCCGGTGTGCACGATCTTGGCCGCCGCCTCTTCCGGCACGCCCTCGGATTTCTCGAACGAGGTGGCGATCCGCTGCACCCTGGGCGCGAGCAGCCGATTGGCGCGGCCGAGCACGGCGTTCTGTTCGTGGAGTGCCGTTTGATAGCCGCCGAAACACGCCGCCAGCATGGTCGGCACCGAGGCGTAACCGCCGAAGCCGACCACCGCGTTCGGCCGCAGCCGCTTCAACAGACCGCGGGCTTGCCAGGTGCCGATTGCCAACTCCGGTCCGCTCTTCAGGCGCGCGGCGAAACTCTTGCCGGCGATGCCGCCGGCGAGGATGCGGTGGGTGTCGATGTTGGCGAGCGCGCCCTTCCAGGCGCCGCCGCGACGATCGGTGATCACCGTCAGCCGCTGGCCGCGCCCCATCAGCTCGGTCGCCAGCGCTTCGGCCGGGAACACGTGGCCGCCGGTGCCGCCGGCGGCGAGCACCACAAGTTGACCGTGGCGCGGGTTCGCGGCAGCGGTCATGACAACCCCCGCTCGCCCGGTCGCTCGCGGGTCAGCGCCAGCACCATGCCCATCCCCAGCGCCAGGGCGAGCGTCGAGGAACCGCCGTAGGACACGAACGGCAGCGTCATGCCCTTCGGCGGCATCAGGTTGATGTTTGAGGCCATGTTGATGATCGCCTGGATCGCGAACTGCACCAGCAGGCCGCTGACCGCCAGCAGGCGGAACAGGTCGTTGTCCTTGAGCACGCGGCTGAAGCCCCTGAGCACCACGAACGTGAACAGAGCGACCAGGACCAGGCACAGGATCAGGCCGAACTCCTCCCCGGCAACCGCGAAGATGAAGTCGGCGTGGGCGTCGGGCAGGACTTCCTTGACCCGTCCCTCGCCGGGGCCGCGTCCGGCCCAGCCGCCGTTGTAGAAGGCTTCCAGCGCCCGGCCGACCTGATAGCCCTCGCCCGCCGCCGGGTCGAGGAAACGGTCGACGCGGGCCTGCACGTGGGCGAAGGCGAAGTAGACGCCGACGCTGGCGCCCAGGAACAGGAAGCCGATGGCGATCACCAGCAGCAATGGCAGGCCGGCGATGAAGAGCTGCGCCGACCAGATGGCGGCGACGACCATGGTCATGCCGACATCCGGTTGCAACAGGAGCAATCCGGCGACGACCAAGAACAACGCCGTCGAGACGGCATAGCCGGGGAACCGCCCGTCGAGGCGCTGAACCGAGAACAGCCACGCCGCGAGGATGGCGAACGCGGGCTTGATGAATTCCGACGGCTGCAGCGAAAGCGAGCGGTATTGCAGCCAGCGGGTGGCGCCCTTGATTTCGGGTCCGATGAACAACGTTGCCGCGGTCAGCGTCATGGCGACCGCGAAACAGATCGGCCCAAGGCGCCGCACGCCGCGGTGCGACAGGAAGGACGTGGCGAAGATGATCACCGCGGCCACGCCCAGGAAAGCGAATTGGCGACGGGCGAAATGGAAGGCGTCGAAGCCCAGCCGCTCGGCCACCGGCGGCGAGGCGGCAAGGGTCAGTAGCGCGCCGATGGCGACGATGGCGGCGAGCGCGGCCAACGTCCAGCGGTCGATCGTCCACCACCAACGGCCGACCAAGCTGGTATCGGTGCGGGCGATGGCGGTCATGGGGTCACCTCCGCGCGTACGCCGGTGCCGGGAAATCCGCCCGCCACCTCGCTCGGATGAAGGTGCTTGCCGGGAAGTCTCTCTACCATGGCCCGAAAGGCGTCGCCGCGATGCTCGAAGCTGTCGAACTGGTCGTACGAGGCGCAGGCCGGCGACAGCAGCACCACGGCGCCATCGAGTTTTTCCTTCCTGGCCAGCTTGCGCGCCGCCGGGAGCGCGGTGTTGAGGTCGCCGGCCAGCGTGAACGGCACCTTGCCGTCGAGGAACTGCGAGAACTCGAGCGCCGCCTCGCCGATCAGGAAGGCATGGCGGACGTTCATCAGGTAAGGCGTCGTCGGCTTCAGCCCGCCCTGTTTCGGCCGGCCGCCGGCGATCCAGTAGATGACGCCGTAGCAGGCGAGCGCGCGCGCCGCGGCGTCGCCGTTGGTGGCCTTCGAATCGTTGACGTACGCGATGCCGTCGACCATCGCCACCGGCTCCTGGCGATGGGCGAGGCCGGGGTAGCTGTTGATACAGGCCATCGCGACCGGCGGCTGCACGGCCGCCGCCTTGACGGCCGCGTAGGCGGCGGCCGCGTTCTGCCAGTTGTGGGATCCCGGAAGCGTGGCGATGCCGTTGAGATCCATCACCGGGGTCTCCTTGCCTTCGGTGTCGTCATACAGCTGGCCGTCGGTGACGTAGATGCCGCCATGCACGCGCTCGCTGCCCGATATGCCGATCACCGCCTGCTCGTCGGCGGCCTTCAGCTCGTCGTAAACGGCGCGGGAGAGCGGATCGTCGACGCCGACGACCGCGGTGCGCGGCTTGGTCTGCCGGTGGAAGATCAGCTTCTTGGCGGCGATATAGTCGTCCATGCCGGCGTACCGGTCGAGGTGGTCGGCGCTGAGATTGAGCAGCACCGCGACGTCGAAGGTGATCGACTTGGTGAGCTCGAGCTGGAACGACGACATTTCGAGAACGTACGTGCCGTCCATCATCAACGGCGCCAGATCGAGCACCGGAATGCCCAGGTTGCCGCCGACTTCGACCCGGCGCCCCGAAACCTGCATGACGTGGCCGATCAACGCCGTGGTCGTCGATTTGCCGTTGGTGCCGGTGATGCCGATGTAAGCCGCGTCGCGCTGTGCACGAACCAACAGCTCCATGTCGCCGATCACCTCGCAGCCCGCCTTCCGGGCGAGCTCGACGATGCGGTGCGGCTTCGGATGATGGAGCGGGATGCCGGGGCTCAGCACCAGCGTCGTCAGCTCCTTCCAGTCGCAGACGTAAAGATCGACCAGCGGAATGTCCTCGTCGCGGGCACGTTCCCGGGCCTCCTCGTCGTCGTCCCAGGCCCAAACCTCGGCGTCGCTCTTCACCAGCGCGCGCGCCGTCGCCATGCCGGAGCGGCCGAGTCCGAACACGGCGACCGGAAAGTCTGCGAAGGGGTAGACGTTGATCATCGTCGGCCGCTCACCTCAGCTTCAGCGTCGACAGCCCGGCGAGCGCCAGGATCGACGCGATGATCCAGAACCGGATGACGATGGTGCTTTCCGCCCACCCTTTCTTCTCGAAGTGGTGGTGCAACGGCGCCATCGCGAAAATCCGTTTTCCCGTCAGCTTGAAGGAGATTACCTGGACGATCACCGACACGGTCTCCAGCACGAACAGTCCGCCGACAATGGCCAAGACCAGCTCGTGCTTGGTGACCACGCTGACGGCGCCGAGCGCGGCGCCGAGCGACAGCGACCCGGTGTCGCCCATGAACACCTTCGCCGGCGGCGCGTTGAACCACAGGAAGCCGAGGCCGCCGCCGACCAGTGCGCCGCAGAAAACCGCCAACTCGCCGGCGCCGGGCACGTAGTGGAGCTGCAGGTAGTTCGAGAACACGGAATTGCCGACCAGATACGCGATCAACGCGAACACGCCGGCGGCGATCATCACCGGCACGATCGCCAGTCCGTCGAGGCCGTCCGTCAGGTTGACCGCGTTCGAGGCGCCGACGATGACCACCACCGCGACGACGACGAACATCCAGCCAAGGTTAAGCAGCACCGTCTTCAAGAACGGTACCGCCAGCGTCGTCGTCAGCGCCGGCGGCAGCTGATGCATGATCGAGATCGCCGTCACCGCGGCGATCACCACCTGCATCAGGAACTTCAACTTGCCGGGCAGGCCCTTCGAGTTCATCCGCTTGACCTTCAGGTAGTCGTCGAGGAAGCCAATGGTGCCGAAGGCGATGGTGACGCCGAGCGCCGCCCACACGTAGCCGTTCCGCAGGTCCGCCCACAGCAGCGTCGCCAGCGCCAGCGCCAGCAGGATCAGGAACCCACCCATGGTCGGCGTGCCCTGCTTGGTGAGACGATGCCCCTCGGGGCCGTCGGCACGGATCGGTTGACCGCCGTTCTGATGGCTGCGCAGCATGTCGATCACCACCGGCCCGAACAGGAAACTGATGATCAGCGCCGTCATGATCGCGCCACCGGTGCGGAACGTCAGGTAGCGGAAGACGTTGAGCGCCGCGAATTGGTCGGCCATCGGATAGAGAAGATGGAAAAGCATGGCTCGCCCCCCTATCCGTTGACTGCCCAGTCGCGCTCGCCCGGGGCCGCGTCGCCGGACTCGCCCATGGCCAGCAGCGCCTCGACGATCGGCCCGGTCTTGCTGCCGGCCGAGCCCTTGACGACGACGACGTCGCCGGGGCGCACCGCCGCCGTCACCTTGGGCAGCAACTCTTGCGAATCCTTGGCCAGCGCACCCCGCGTGGCGGCCGGCAGCGCCTCCCACAGCGCCTTCACGTAAGTCCCGCAGGCAAACACCAACGCGACCTTGTTGCGGGTCAGGGCTTTCGCCAGGGCGGCGTGATGTCTGTCGGAATCGGCGCCGAGTTCCAGCATGTCGCCGAGCACGGCGATGCGGCGGCCGCCGCGGTCGGGATGGATCATCCCGAGGACGTCGAGCGCCGCGGTCATCGACGCCGGGCTGGCATTGTAGCTTTCGTCGACGACCGTGAACGCGCCGGCGGGCATTTCGACGGTATGACTGCGGCCACGACCCTTCAGCGCCCGCATGCCGGCGAGCGCCGCGGCGGCCGCGCCGGCGTCGCCGCCGACGGCTCCGACGGCGGCAAGGACGGCGAGCGAGTTGATCACCCAGTGGCGGCCGCCGACGTTGAGACGGTAGGTGATTTCCCGTCCATTTACCGCCGCCTTGACGTCGCTGCCGCCCGCCTCACAGCGGGCGTCGATGAGCCGGATCTGGGCGTCCTTGTGGGCGCCGAAGCCGATGATGTTGACGACGCCAGCCTCTTTGGCCATCGCCGCCAGGCGCTCGTATTGCCCGTTGTCGCGGTTGAGGACGGCGGCGCCGCCCGCCTCGACGCCCCAGAAGATCTCCGCCTTAGCGTCGGCAATGGCATCGACGGAATCGAAATAGGCGCTGTGGACGGCCTCGACGGCGGTGATGACGGCGACGTGCGGCCGCACCATCTTGGCCAATGGCAGGATCTCGCCCGGGTGGTTCATGCCAATCTCGATCACCGCGTAGGCGCAATCGACCGGCAGGCGGGCGAGGCTCAACGGCACGCCCCACTGGTTGTTGAGGCTGCCCTCGCTGGCCGTGGTCGGACCCTGGTCCTCGAGCACGAAGCACAATGCTTGCTTGGTGCCGGTCTTGCCGACGCTGCCGGTAACGGCGATGACTCGGGCGGCGGTACGATCGCGACCGGCGCGGCCAAGGTCCTCGAGGCCGTGCGTTGTATCGGCGACCTGCAGGCACGGCGCGTCCTTGGGAAGCTTGGCGCGCTTCGGTTGCACCATCGCCGCGGCGGCGCCGGCGGCGAGCGCGGCGGCGGCGAACTGGTGCCCGTCCAGCCGCGGTCCCTTGATGGCGACGAACAGATCCCCGGGCTTCACCGTGCGGCTGTCGATGGAGACGCCGTCGGCGCGCCAGTCACCGATGGCGCGGCCGGCGGTCGCGTCCGCCGCATCCTCGGCGGACCACAGGTGGGTTTGCGCCGGGTTCATCATGCGCCGACCTCCCGAAGCGCGTCCTTGACGGCGCGGGCGTCTTCGAATGGATGGGTGTGGTCGCCGACGATCTGGCCGCGCTCGTGGCCCTTGCCGGCGACCACCAGCAGGTCGCCGGCCGCCAATCCCTTTACCGCCACGCGGATCGCCTCGCCGCGGTCGCCGATGTCGCGGGCATGCGGGCAGGCGGCGAGGATCTGGCGGCGGATGACGGCGGCCTCCTCGCCGCGCGGGTTGTCGTCGGTGACGATCACCACGTCGGCGAGCCGGCGGGCGATATCGCCCATCTGCGGGCGTTTGCCCGGGTCGCGGTCGCCGCCGCAGCCGAACACCACGTGCAGCCGTCCCTTGGCGTGGGGACGCAGCGCGGTGAGCACGTTGGCGAGCGCGTCGGGGGTATGGGCGTAGTCGATGAACACGGTCGCGCCGTTCGGGTGCCGGCCGGCAAGCTGCACCCGACCGGGGGCGCCGGTGAGCGTCTCGAGGCAGCCCAGAGCCGAGTTCGCGTCCTCGCCGGAGGCGATGGCGAGCGCCAGCGCACACAGCGCGTTCGAGGCCTGGAACTCGCCGACCAGCGGCAAGGTCACGCTCGCCGGCTTGCCGGCGAGGGCGACGGTGAGGCGTTGGCCGGCGGCGAGCGACATACAGTCCACAAGCCGCACCGCGTCGCCGGCGCGGCCGTAACGCATCACCTTCAGCCGCCGCTTGCGGCAAGCGGCGACGACGGCGTCGGCGTAATCGGAATCGGCGTTGACGACGGCCGTGCCGTCGGCGGCGACGATGTCGGTGAACAGCCTGAGCTTGGCGGCCAGGTATTCGCCCACGTCCCGGTGGTAGTCGAGGTGATCGCGGGTCAGGTTGGTGAATGCCGCCAGCGTAATGCGCACACCGTCGAGCCGGTGCTGTTGCAGGCCGTGGCTGGATGCCTCGAGCGCCAGGTAGTCGATGCCGAAGCGTTTGAGGTCCCGCAGGTTGCGATGCAGGTCGGCGGAATCCGGCGTCGTCAGGCTGATCCGGTTCTCGAAGCCGGGCGCCGAGACGCCGAGCGTGCCGGCGCTCGCCGCCTTGCGGCCGAGACGAGTCCATATCTGGCGCGTGAAGGTGACGACCGAGGTCTTGCCGTTGGTGCCGGTGACGGCGGCGACCATATCGGGCTGGACTTCGAAGAAGTTGGCCGCCAGCAGCGCGTACTGGCGGCGCGGATTGGCGGCGGTCAACAGCGCGACCCGGGGCGGCGACGGGACGATATCGGTCCCCGACGGCGCCAGCACCGCGACGGCACCGCGGTCAAGTGCGTCGTCGATGTAAGCGCGACCGTCGGCACGGGTGCCCGGCAGTGCGGCAAACAGAAAGCCGGGCTCGACTTGCCGCGAATCGCAAGTGAGCCCGGTGATGTCCATGTCGTTCACGACCGCCCGATCCGTCACGTGCACCTCGGTTCCGTCCATGACATCAGCGAGTCGCAAGCGCCTTCTCCGGGTGACCCGGTTGCGACTCCGGGCCCGCCGTCTTGGCCGGGACCGCGGCGGCGTCGACGGCACCCGCCGTCAGCACGGCGCGTACCCGGTTCAGCATGTGGTCCTCGGCGGTGGCTGGTGCCGGGCTCGAGGCCGATGCGGCGCGGGTCGTCGGGGCCGGCGCGCGGGCCTCGCGCAGCAGGCCTTCCGGGACCGGCCCGGGATGCCACTCGGGCGGCATGCCGATCAGCGTCGCCATGCGCTTGACGATGCGCGCCACTACCGGCGCCGCCACCCACCCGCCGGTGGAATAGTTGAACGTGCTCTTGTTGCCCTTCGGCTCGTCGATCAGCACCAGCACCACGTAGCGCGGCGCGTCGATCGGGAAGGCGCCGACGAACGACGAGATGTTGGCTTTCTTCTGATAGCCGCGCCCGGCCAGCTTGTCGGCGGTGCCGGTCTTGCCGCCGATGAGATAGCCATCGGCCGATGTGTCGGCCTTGCGGCCGGTGCCGTTGCTGACGACGAGTTGCATCAGCTTGCGCATCTGGTCGGAGGTTTCCGGCGCCAGAACGCGCGTGCTCGCCACCGCTTGGCCTTCGCTCCGCTTGAGCAGCGTCGGCGGCACGAACAGCCCGCCGTTGACGAGCGTCGCGACGGCGCTCGCCATCTGCATCGGCGTCACCGCGACGCCGTGACCGTAGGCGACGGTCATGGTGTTGATCTCGCGCCACGGCGTCGGCGTCAGCGGCGCCCCGACTTCGGGAAGTTCGATGGTCGTCGGCGTCAGCAACCCAAACCGGCCCAGGTAGGTTTGTTGTGCCTTCGTGCCGACGTCGACGGCCATCTTGGCGGCGCCTATGTTGGAGGAATAGACGATGATCTCGGGAACCGTGAGCCAGCGGTTCTTGGCGTGATAGTCGCGGATGACGAAACGCGAAATCTGAATCGGATGGCTGGCGTCGTAACCACTCTTCATGGTCACGGTGCCGGAATCGAGAGCCATGGCGGCGGTGAACAGCTTGAACGTCGAGCCCATTTCGTAGACGCCCTTGGTGACACGGTTGAATGCCGGCTCGCCGCCGACGAGAGACGGCTCGTTGGGATCGAAATCGGGCAACGACACCATGGCCACCACCTCGCCGGTGTCGGTGTCGAGCACCAGTCCGGCAGCGCCGATGGCGTCGAACTCGGCGATGGTGGCGGCAATCTCGTCGCGCATCAGTGCTTGGATGCGGACATCGATGGCAAGCTTCAGCCGTTCGCCGGCGCGCAGCGTCTGGTCGAAGCGGCGCTCGATGCCGGCAATGCCGCGGCCGTCGACGTCGGTCAGTCCGATCACGTGCGCGACCAGCTGGCCGTGTGGATAGACCCGGCGCTCGCCGCGCTGGAAACCGAAGCCGGGAAGGCCGAGGCGGTTGACCTCGTAATGCTGCGTCGGCGTCAAGTTGCGGGCCACCCATTGGAAACGCGACGGCGTCCGCAGCCGGCCGACGAGTTCCTCGCGGTCGACATCGGCAAGCACCTCGACCAGCCGTTCGACCGCCTCTTCGGCGTTCAGGACCTTCGCCGGGTCGGCGTACAGCGACGCCGTCGGCAGGCTGGTCGCCAGGATGACGCCGTTGCGGTCGACGACGTCGGCGCGTCCGGCGGGCGCCAGCGGCGACGGGTCGACGCGGGCCAGCCGCGGCTCGCCGCCGGCCTTGAACACGGTGAGGTCGACCAGGCGCCCGGCGATGGCGGAGAACGCCAGCGTCAGCACGACGCCGGTGACCAGCAGACGGTTGCGGCCGGTCTCGAGCGCCTGCTTGCGGATGCCGTCGATCTTGAAGGCGGCGGGCTTGTTGACGGCGGCGATCATCGCGTGCGGTCCTTGACGGCGGCTGGGGCGGCCAGCGGGGTCCTGGCGGCGACGCCTGGAAGGTTGGGAATGAACCATTCGTCGGCGGTGCCGACCTGACGCGTCTTCACCGCCTCGAGCCCGAGGTGGCGCTCGGCGAGATGGCGCAGCCGCACCGGCTCGTTGAGGTGGCTCCACTCGGCCTTCAGCACGTGGATGGCCTGGCGGTCATCGCTGATCTCGCGGTTGATGCCCACCAACTGGTTCTCCAGGGCCTGCACCTGGTACTTGACGACAAACAGCGTCACGCCGAGCGACGCGGCGAGCAGAACGATCAACACCATGGCGGGACGAATCATCGGCCGGGCTCCCCTTACGCCGCCTGCCGGGCCGGCGCGGCGGTGCGCTCGGCGGCGCGCAGCCGCGCCGAGTGCGCCCGCGGATTGACGGCGACATCGCGCGGCGACGGCCTGACGGCACGGCGGCCGAGCAGCCGGAAGGTCGGGGCCGGCGCCGTGCCCGCCACCGGGGGAAGATGGCGGGACGGCTTCGGCCCGGCCTCGCTGCGGCCGAGCAGG
>Ga0209399_10000057_pt1 | contig 63344 bp, 56 predicted proteins | sample OV2TP3_FD_184130 | JGI IMG/M metagenome (GOLD analysis project Ga0209399, IMG submission 184130) | Hot spring microbial communities from Beatty, Nevada to study Microbial Dark Matter (Phase II) - OV2 TP3 (SPAdes) (version 3) | ecosystem: Environmental > Aquatic > Thermal springs > Hot (42-90C) ... | reverse complement strand
GCACCCACCCCCTTCCCCCCTCCCTCTCCCGTACGTACGGGAGAGGGAGGGGGCGCCAAGGGCTTTTCTATAGACATGGGGGAGGGAGAGGGCCTCGTTTACGCGCTTATTCGTACATCGGCTTGAACATGCAGCCTTCGACGAACACATCGAAGAAGTCCGGTGTGGTCTCCAGCTCCACGTGCTCGACGCGGCGCACGAGGCGCTCCAGGGCCTCCCGCTTCGCCCTGGACAGGAGCATGGCCGTGGCCCCCTGGAGGGAGGCGTTGCCCACCTTCTCGATCTTCTCCTCCGGGAAGTTGGGGATGAACCCGATCTCCACGGCGTGCCGGACGTCGATGTAGTTGGCGAACCCCCCGGCCAGGTAGAGCTTCTGGACCTCCTCCAGGCCGACGCCGTAATTTTGCAGGACGATCCGCTGCCCGCAATAGTTGGCCGCCTTGGCCTGGGCGAGGTGGCTGACATCCTCCCGCGAGAAGGTGATGCCCCGGTCCGGGGCCACGACGAACCTGTCCATCTCCTCCGGGAAGACCCCCAGCTCGTCCATCTTCCCGGCGCGCCGCAGCTCGGCCAGGAGGTCGATCAGCCCCGACCCGCAGATGCCCTGGGCGGGGGCGTCGCCGACGGTGCGATAGCGGACGCAGCCGTTCTGGATGGCCACGGACTGGATGGCCCCGTCGTAGCCCGGCATGCCGTAGGTGATCAGCCCCCCCTCAAACGCCGGGCCCGCCGGGCAGGAGGCGGCCATCATCCGGCCGGCGTTTCCGACGACCACCTCCGTGTTGGTGCCGATGTCCACGAGCATGACCACGCCCTGCTCCCGGTCCATCCCGACGGCCAGGAGATCGGCGGCCACGTCCGCGCCCACGTGACAGCCGATCAGAGGGCCTCCGTAGACGTTCGCCTTCGGGTGGATGCGCAGGCCGAGGGCGCGGGCCGTGGTCGTCAGGGCCGTGGTCGTCCGCCTGCCCGCGTCCAGCTCGTGCTCGATGATGGACTTGTAGGGCTTCTCGCCGATGGTCTGGACGTCTAAGTTAAAGAAGATGTCGCGCATCGTGGCGTTGCCCACGACCACGACCTCGTAGATCGCCCTGCGGGGGAGGCGGAGCCTCCGGCACATCTCCCGGACCTCGTAGTTGAGCGCGCTGAGGATCGCCTTGTGCAGCTCCCCCCGGTAGGGCCCCGCATCGTAGGAGATGCGGTGCATGATGTCGCTGCCCCCGAACCGCTGAGGGTTCTCGAAGGCGCTCGTGCAGAGGCAGGCCCCGGCCTCTAAGTCCACCAGGTTCAGCACGACCGTGGTCGTGCCCGCGTCCACGGCGAGGCCCAGGATGCGCCCCCGGTAGGCGTCCACCTCCCGGTCGCCGCAAAAGACCCGGTCCCCCTGCCGCCGGACGAAGGGGTCGAGGTCGAAGCCGGTCTCCCTGCCCCGGGTGAGGATCTGGGGGGTGCGCTTGAGGACGGAGAATCGGATGTCGCGGTCCGGGTCGACCACGACCGTCTGGCAGGCGAGCCGGTAGGGGGGCCTCAGAAACTGCTCCGCCTCTGTGGGCGGGGAGAGGGCCTCCGCGCCCGATGCGACCTCGACGATGCACTCGTGGCACCGACCGGTCCTGCGGCAGGAGGTGGGGACCTTCACCCGCAGGTCGTCCGCGTAGTCGAAGAGGGTCTTTCCTGCGGAGAGTTCGGCGGTCTTGTTGCCGTGGGAGATGGTGGCCATGGGCAGGGATCAGGCCTTATCGGGGGGGATGAGGGGCGCGGGATCGACCTCCCACGCCTTCCGGTAGTCCAGCTTGTCGTCGCTCGTGCAGACCTTCAGGCCGCCCGGCGCCGTGGGTGGCCTCTGGTAGCGGCACCCGAAGTGGGCGGTGCACCGATCCTCGGCGTTCTTGTAGGGGCAGCGCCGGAGCGAGACCTCCTCCGCCTTCCTGACGATCCCGGCCATGATCTCGTTGAGCCGGTCGAGGCTCCGCCGAAATCGCGCCCTGTCCGGTCCTGCCATCGGCTCACGCCTCCACGGCCACGCCCAGCTCCGCGATGAACTCCTTGGCCTTCGCCACGCAGGCGAGGGCGTCCTTGCCGTAGCCGTCGGCCCCCATCTCGTCCGCAAACTCCTGCGTCACGGGCGCGCCCCCGACCATGATCTTGACGTCGTCCCGCAGCCCGGCGTCGATGAACGCCTGGATGGTCTTCCCCATGTTGGGCATGGTGGTCGTCAGAAGCGCGGACATGCCCACGATGCGGGCGCTGTGCTCCTCCACCGCCGCGATGAACTGGTCGGACTTCGTGTCCACGCCTAAGTCGATCACCTCGAAGCCGGACCCGCGCAGCATCATGATGCAGAGATTTTTGCCGATGTCGTGGAGGTCCCCCTTCACCGTGCCCATGATGACCTTTCCGACCGGCTCGATGCCGGCGGCGGAGAGGATGGGCTCGATGTGGGCCATGCCCGCCTTCATGGCCCGCGCGGCCACCAGGACCTCCGGGACGAAGATGATGTTGTCCCGGAACTTCACCCCGACGATGCCCATGCCGGAGATCAGGCCATCGTCCAGCGCGTCGTGGGCCTCCACGCCCTCGTCGAGGGCCTGTCTCACCAGCCGGCTGACGTCGTGCTGCTTGCCCTTGATCAGGGCGTAGGCGATGTCCTGCATCAGAGGGGAGACCTCGCTGAACCAGGCGGTGAACTTCTCCTTCTCCTCCGGACGGGTGACGTATTTGTCGATCTCCTGCTGGATACCTTCGTTCACAATCGGCATGGATCGCAACCTCGTGAGGGCAAGGTAAGGGCGACCGGCCGGTCGCCCCTACACGTTCTATTATCCACGTAACGCCTTGACGATGGCTCGTATGTGGTCCGGCGTCGTGCCGCAGCAGCCGCCCACGAAGGTGGCCCCGGCATCCACGAGCGCCCGGTAGTGCGGGCCCATCCAGTCGGGGGCTTCGGGGTAGATGATCTGCCCCTTCCGAATGGCCGGGATGCCCGCGTTGGCGTGGATCAAAATGGGGGCGTCGGTGACCCTCCGCATCTCCGCGGAGATCTCGACCATGTAGAGGATGCCGTTGCCGCAGTTGGCCCCCACCACGTCCGCCCCGGCGTCCAACAGGCCCCGGACCGCGTCCTCCGGGGTCACGCCCATCATGGTGAAGTTCCCGCGCGGGCCCTTGTCAAAGGTCATCGTCGCCACGGCCACGAGGCCCGTGCGCTCCTTCGTGGCCCGGACGACTAAGCATGCCTCATCGAGGGCGGTCATGGTCTCGGCGCAGATCGCGTCGGCGCCGCCTTCGGCCAGGGCCGTGACCTGCCGGACGAACCCCTCGTACATCTCTTCAACGCTCACGGGGCCGACGGGCTCCAGGAACTCGCCGGTGGGGCCCACGGAGCCGATGACGTAGCGGCCGGGGGGGGCGGCGCTCCGGGCGTGCCGGGCGGCCAGGCGGTTCAGCTCTTCGACGCGGTCGGCATGGCCGTACTTCTTGAGCATGAAGGGGCTGCCGCCGAAGGAGTTGGTCTCCACCGCGTCGGAGCCGGCGGCAAAGTAGTCGGCGGCCATGCCCCGCACGACCTCCGGGTGGGAGGCGTTCCACTCCTCCGGGCATCCGCCCGGCTCCAGGCCCCTGGCCTGGAGATAGGTCCCCGTGGCGCCGTCGGAGATGAGAATCTCGCCGGATTTCAGGCGGTCTAAGAGTCCATTCCTGCTCATGGTTTCTCTCATAAGGCTGCTCCCCCTTTCCTTTAGGAAAGGGGGATGGGGGGATAGGTTAGCTCGCGTGCTCCTGATGCCAGTCCTTGACCGCCTTCGGGATCTCCGTCAGGTTCTCTAAGCGCGTGCGGAGGGGGATGGCGCACTCCGGGGCGACCAGCTCCACGCCCGCGTCGAGGCAGCGATAGACCTCCTTCCGCACCTCCTCGGGCGCGCGCGCGTAGAGGGTCGAGGGGTTGTTCACATTCCCCACGAGGGAGATCTTGCCCTCCACGACCCTGCGGGCCTCCTGCGGGTCGTTCTTGGAGTCGAAGTGGAAGCAGTGCATGCCGGTCTGCGCGATGTAGCCCATCCGGTCCAGGGTGTTCCCGCAGATGTGGAGGATGAGCGGACACCTGATCCGGTCGGCGAACTCCACATGGAGGTCCTGCAGGTACTCCTTGTAATATTCCCCGCTGACCAGGTCTCCGGTGGCGTGGTCGGGGAGGGTCAGGGCGTCGGCGCCGGCCTCGACCTGGGCGTTGCCGAAGATCACCGTGGCCTCCTTCATGAGGTCGAGACAGCGCCTGGTCTTGTCGGAGTCGTCGTAGGACATCAGCAGGAAGTTCTCCACGCCGAAGCAGTGGTAGCCGAGGGACCAGGGGCCCATGGTCTTGCCGATGATGGCGACCTCGTCGCCGTAGTCCCGCTTGAGGATGCGGATGGCCTCCAGGACGCACTTCGTGTCGTTGTGCGTCAGGAGGTCCTTCGGGATCCGGATGTCCTCGGGCTCCTTCCAGATGGGCCGGTTCATCCGCACCGTGGGCCAGTTGTCCTTCTCCTCCCACTGGATGTCGCAGCCGAGGGCCGAGGACTCCTGGATGATCGTGAACACGGGCATGATGCTGTCGAAGCCGAGCTCCGTGTAGCCCGTGGCGGCCAGCCGGGCCATCTTCTCCGGGTCCCGGTTGGCGTCCGGGAACGGGGCGTCCACCAGGTCCATCAGCTCCACCGTGGCCACCGAGGTCGGGTTGGAGCAGGGCGTGCGGTCCACGGGCTGCCGGTTGAGCGCCGCCAGGACGCGCTCGCGGGGCTTCATGGTCTCGACGAAGGCCATCGCGCAACCTCCGAAAAAAGAGTATATTCTGAATGTTATCCAGATCTGGCGAGTTCTTAAGATAACAAATTTCCGCCGAAATTCAAGCCTCATGTTCGCGAGCGCAGGGGGGGAGTTGCATGGGATTTGATATTCGACAATTCTTTTGGTATATTACCTCATTACGGCCCCACTGAGTTTGCGGCAAGGTCCTCGCTTCATCCGGAGATTTTATGCGAAAACGCCTGTCTGTTTCGTGTTTGTGTCTTATTTGGATAGCCCTGCTCTCCTCCGGCGCGGCCGGGGAGGTCCCGACGCTAAGTGTGGACCAGATCCGTCCGGGCATGGCGGGGTTCGGAAAGACGGTGTTCCGGGGGACAAAGATCGACACGTTCGGCGTGGAAATCGTGGATGTGATGCGGAACGTATTCGGCCCCAGGGAGGACGTGATCCTCGCCCGGCTGTCGGGGGGCCCTCTGGAGAAGACGGGGGTGATCGCGGGGATGAGCGGGAGTCCGGTCTACATCGACGGCAAACTGATCGGGGCCGTGGCCTACGCCTGGGGGTTCTCGAAGGAGCCGATCTGCGGGATCACGCCGATCTCGGACATGCTGGCGACCCTGAACCGGGCCCCTGGGTCCTCTCCGTTGCCTTCAGACAGGGGACGTCTGAACAGTCCTGCGGGGGAGTCCTCCAGGGATCTCCCGATGGACCACGGGCAGGAGGGGGTGCGCCCGGTGGCCGTGCCCCTGTCGGCCAGCGGGTTTGCCCCCCGGGCCGTGGAGCAGATGCGGGCCGATCTCGCGCCCTACGGGTTTCTGCCGGTGCAGGGGGGAGGCGGAACAGACACGACGCTCGCCGCAGGTCCCCTGGAGCCGGGGGCGGCCCTGGGCGTGCAGCTTGTCCGGGGGGACCTGAGCCTGACCGGCATCGGCACGCTGACGTATCGGGACAGGGGCCGGGTGGTGGCGTTCGGCCATCCGATGCTCTACGGCGGGCGGAGCAGCTTTCCGATGACCTCTGCGCATATCTACGGCATTATCCCCAGCCAGCTCATCTCGTTCAAGCTGGGCGCGGCGTCCGCGGAGCAGGGGGCCGTCGTGGAGGACCGGGCCGCCGGCATCGTGGGGGTCGTGGGACGCGCCGCTAGCGTGGTCCCCGTGGAGGTGACGGTTCGATCCGACGCCCGGACGCAGGCCTATCGCTTCGAGATGATCCGGCACCCGGACCTGACGCCCATCCTGGCCCGTGGCACGCTGCTGAGCGCGCTGATCTCCGCCGAGAAGCAGAGCGGGGATGTCACCACGCGCACCCGGTCGGTCATCCGGATGGAGGGGTATCCCGACATCCACTTGGAGAACGCCTACTCCGGGGCGCAGGCCCTGGGCCTGACGGTGCTGGACCTGGTGAAGCCGCTGGACGCGCTGATGGACAACCCGTTCCTGGCCGCGCCGGTGAAGGAGGTGCAATTCGAGGTGGCCGTGGACGAGAGCCTGCACACGGCCTCGGTGGAGGGGCTGAGGCTCCCCAGGGGCCGGTTCCAGCCGGGCGAGGCGGTCCCGTTCGAGGTGACGATCAGGCCGTTCCACGGGGGGGAGCAGGTGGTCTCCGGCCGGGTGGCCCTCCCCCCCTACGTCCCCGCCGGGCCGCTCGTGGTGCGGGCCGGGGGCGCGCAGGCCCTGGAGAAGATCGAGGTCAAGCGCGCGCCGGGCCGCTACGCCCCCAAAGACTTTGCCCACCTCCTGGAGTTGATCTCCCAGGCGGAGCGGAACGACGACCTGATCGTGGAGGTGGTCTCTCAGGAGCGCGGCGTGACCGTGGCAGGAGAGGAGCTGCCCTCGCCCCCATCCTCCGTGCTGTCCATCCTGCGGATGTCCCGGCAGACCGGGGGCGTGGACCGGGTGGAGGGGACGGTGCTGGCGCGCATCCGCATCCGCACGGCGTTCATCCTGGCCGGAGGGCAACAGACGACGGTGACCGTGGAACGAGAATGAACCGTAGTAGGGACGCGATTGATCGCGTCCCGATTGATCGCGTCCAAAGGATACGTTTCAATGTCTGACCAGCGTGTCCGCATCGGGTTTGTCGGGGTCGGGAGCATGGGGCAGTGCGCGCACCTGCGCAACTACGTCACGCTTCCGGGGTGCGAGGTGGTGGCCCTCGCGGAGCTGCGCGAGAAGACCGCCCGCCGCGTGGCGGAGCGCTACGGCGTCCCGAAGGTCTACCGCACGCACGAGGAGATGCTGACGGACGAGCGGCTGGACGGAATCGTGGCCTCGCAGCCATTCACCCGGCACGGCGTGATCCTCCCCGAACTCCTGCGGGCGGGCATTCCGGTCTTCAGCGAGAAGCCCCTGGCCGCCTCGGTGGAGGCCGGGGAGCGGATCGTGCGGGCCGCGCGGGAGGGGAGGACCTGGCACATGGTGGGCTACCACAAACGGAGCGACCCGGCGACGGCCTGGGCCAGGGCGGAGGTCGAGCGGCTGAAGGCGTCAGGGGAGGTCGGGAGGCTGACCTACGTCCGCATCACGATGCCGGCGGGGGACTGGATCGCGGGCGGGTTCACGGACCTGATCCGGGAGGACGACCCGAAGCCCCAGCTAAACTACGACCCACCTCCGACGGACACGGACGAGGCCACGCACAGGGACTACGTCAGCTTCGTGAACTACTACATCCACCAGGTCAACCTGATGCGCCATCTGCTGGGCGAGCCCTACTCGGTGACCTACGCGGACCCGAAGGGGGTGGTGCTGGCCGGGCAGAGCCAGAGCGGCGTCCCGTGTGTCCTTGAGATGAGCCCCTACCGGACGACCGTGGACTGGCAGGAGTCGGCGCTGATCGCGTTCGAGCGGGGCTACGTGCGGCTGGACCTGCCCGCGCCGCTGGCGTCCAACCGTCCGGGGAAGGTGGAGGTCCTGCGCGATCCGGGGAACGGGGCCGCGCCGGAGACGACCCGGCCGCACCTCCCCTGGGTGCACGCCATGCGCCAGCAGGCGATGAGCTTCGTGCGAGCGATCCGGGGCGAGGCCCCGCCTCCCTGTGGCAGCGAGGAGGCGCTGGAGGACCTGAAGGTGGCGCGGGAGTACATGCGCCTGTTGAAATCATCGCGAGGAGAAGGTCATGGTTGAAGCGGTGACCTCTGAACAGACGTCGCATCTGCTCACGCTCAGCGTCCAATCCGCCGGGCTGACGGACGAGCAGTTTTACCGGCTGTGTCAGGACAACCCGGACCTTCGGCTGGAACTGACCGCGCGGAGGGAGCTGGTGATCACGGCCCCGACAGGTTCAAAGACCGGCTGGCGCAACAGCAGGCTGAATCAGCGCCTGGCGAATTGGGCGGAGCGCGACGGAACCGGGCTCTCCTTCGACTCCTCGACCGGCTTCACCCTGCCTGGTGGGACAAAGCGCGCCCCGGATGCGGCGTGGATACGGCGGGAGCGCTGGGAGGCGTTGAGCGAGGAGCAGCAGGAGGGGTTCGCCCCGCTCTGTCCCGACTTCGTCGTGGAGCTTCGCTCGCCCCGGGACAGCCTGTCCGCCTTGCAGGATAAGATGTCGGAGTACCTCGAAAACGGCGCCCGGCTGGGGTGGCTGATCGACCCCGTCGACCGGCGCGTCTATCTCTACCGCCCCGGACAACCTGTGGAATGTCTGGAAAGTCCGGCGGCGCTCAGCGGCGATCCCGTCCTGCCCGGCTTCGTTTTTGACGTGCGGGAGATCTGGTAGGTGAAAACCTTAGAAAGCAGAGTGCGATTGTGAAACGTATCTGGATCACAGGATTGACTCTGGTACTGGCGTTGAGTGGTTCAGCTTCCGCCGTGACGCCCACGGTCTGGCGGGACGACACCTTCGCGGAGTTCGAGAAGGGGGATCCGAAGGGGGTCGCCATTGCCGCCGACGGAAGCGTGACCCTCTCGCAGGCCGTGGAGGACTACGCGGACACGAAGGCCCTGCACGTCTGGGCGCTGGCGAGGGACGCGCAGGGGAATCTCTACGCCGGGACCGGGAACGAGGGGAAGGTGTTCCGGATCGGACCGGATCGGAGGGTGGACCTGGCCGGCGCGCTGCCGGACGCCAGGATCGTCCACGCCCTAACCGTGGACGCGGAGGGGACGGTCTACGCCGGGACCTCGCCCGGCGGGCGGATCTACCGGATCGCCCCGGGAAAGGCGCCCGCCCTGGTCTGCAGCACCGGGGCGCGCTACGTCTGGGCGCTAACCCTCACGCCGAAGGGGGAACTCTACGCCGCCACGGGCGGGGGCGGAAAGGTCCTCCGCATCTCGCCGGATGGGAAGGCAACGGAGGTGGGGGCGTCCTCGGACGAGCACATCGTCTCGCTGGCCGCGGGACAGGACGGGGCCCTCTACGCCGGGACGGAGGGGAGCGGGCTGGTCTACCGGGTCAGCGGGGGGCGGATGCAGGTCCTCTACGACGCCCCGGAGCGCGAAGTGCGCGGCCTGGCCGTGGGAAAGGACGGGACGCTCTATGCCGGGGCCATGTCCGGAGCGATCCGGCTGGAGGAGGGGAAGGAGGAGCCTCCGCGGCCCAGGCCGGAGGGGGCCTCGACGGAGGAGCGGTCCAGCCTCTACCGCATCTCCCCGTCCGGGGCCGTGCTCAAGCTGTGGGAATCTGGCCAGCCGCTCCTGCTGTCCGCGCTGATAGACGGGGACGGGCGGGTCCTCCTGGCCACGGGGGACAAGGGGCTGTTCTACCGGGTGGGGGACGACGGGGCAGCGGCGGTCGTGGCGCGGTTCGAGGAGGCCCAGCCGCTAACCGTCTGCGCGGGGAGAGAGGGGGATGTCTTCGTGGGGATGGGGGGCGCCGGGAAGGTCTACCGGATGTGGAAAGGGGCCGGGACAGAGGGGACCTACATCTCCCGGCGCTACGACTTCGGCTCAGGGGCGCGGTGGGGGAAGCTCGTCTGGAGGGCGGAGACGCCGGCGGGGACCGCTGTGAGCGTTCAGACCCGGTCGGGCAACGCCGAGAAGTCGGACGACGGGTGGAGCGAGTGGTCCGCGGACCTCAGGGATTCGTCGGGGAATCCCATCGCAAGCCCCCCGGCCCGGTTCCTCCAGTATCGCGTCCGCCTGAGTTCCACAACGCCGGGCGTTGCGCCGGTCCTGCGGGAGGTCACCCTCACAGGGCTTCAGGAGAACCTGAGGCCGACGATCTCCTCGCTGGACCTGCTTCCGCCGGGCCGGGGCCGGCCTCCCTCGGAGGGGGGGCCGCCCCCGCAGCGCGCCCCGCAGGGGGGAGGCGGGGGCAATCCCAAGCCGGGGCCGGCGTCAAAGCAGGGCGTCACCACCGTCCAGTGGGCGGCCGGCGACCCCAACGGGGACGAGCTGTCCTACGCGCTCTACGTCCGGGGGATCGATGAGACGGGGTGGCGGCTGATCGAGAAGGACCTGAAGGCGACCTCTTACCCCTGGAACACCGAGTCGACGCCGGACGGCACGACCCTGATCCGGGTGGTGGCGTCGGACCGGCCCGACAACCCGGAGCCGCTCGCGCTGACGGCCGAGCGGGTGAGCGAGCCGTTCGAGGTGGACAACACGCCTCCCCGCCTGACCTCTCTGAAGGCCCTTCCGGACGGCGGCGGGGCCTTCCGCGTCGAGGGGGAGGCGTCGGACGAGACGAGCCCGCTCAAGCGGGGGGAGTATGCGGTGGACTCCGGCGACTGGAACGCCTTCTTCCCGTCGGACGGCATCTTCGACTCCCGAACCGAGCCTTTTTCGTTCAGGGTCACGGGGCTTTCGGAGGGGGGCCACGTCGTGCTGGTGCGGGTGACGGACGCCCTGGACAACGTGGGCGTGGGGAAGGTCGTGATCCGGTCAGGGACGAAATAAATGCAGAACGATGAATGATGAACGATGAACGAAAAGCAAAAGGCGTTCGGGTTTTCAGTTCATCGTTCATCGTTCCTACTTCATCGTTTTCTTGATGCCTGACGACACCTACATGCGCCTGGCCCTGGCCCTGGCCCGGCGGGGGGAGGGGACCACAAGCCCGAACCCGATGGTGGGCGCGGTCATGGTGCGGGACCGCGCGGTGATCGGGCAGGGGTTTCACGAACGGGCCGGGGGGCCGCACGCCGAGGTGGGGGCGCTCGACGAGGCGGGCGACCGGGCGGCCGGAGCCACGCTCTACGTGACCCTGGAGCCCTGCTCGCACCACGGGCGCACGCCCCCCTGCGCGGACCTGGTCCTGGCGCGGGGCGTCTGCCGGGTCGTCTGCGCGATGGCCGACCCGGACCCCCGCGTGTCGGGCCGGGGCATCGAGCGGCTCCGGAGGGCCGGGGTCGAGGTGACGGTCGGGGTCCTGGAGGCCGAGGCGCGGCGGCTGAACGTCTTCTACGTGAAGCACCGGACCACGGGGCTGCCGTTCGTGATCCTGAAGCTGGCCCAGTCGCTGGACGGGCGCATCGCCACCGTCTCGGGCGACTCCCGGTGGATCACGGGGGATGCCGCGCGCCGCCGGGCGCACCTCCTGCGCAGCCGCGTGGACGCGGTGCTGGTCGGCGTCGGGACGGTGCTCGCGGACGACCCGCTGCTGACCGTCCGGAGCGTCGCTGGACGCGACCCGGCGCGGATCGTCGTGGACAGCGCGCTGAGAGTCCCGGAGACGGCGCGCATCTTCGGGCCGGGCCGGGCCATTGTGGCCACGACGGAGGGCGCGGACGAGGGGCGTGCCCGCAAGTTGCGGGAGCGGGGCGCGGAGGTCTGGCGTCTCCCCTCTGCGAAGGGGCGCGTGGACCTGCGGGCGCTGATGGCCGAACTGGGGCGTCAGGGCTTCCTGAGTGTGATGGTGGAAGGGGGCGCGGCGGTGGCGGCGTCGGCGCTGAAGGCGGGCCTGGTAGACCAGGCGCAGGTCTTCATCGCGCCGAGGGTGATCGGGGCCGGGCTCGGCGCGGTCGGGGACCTGAGGGTTGAGAAGGTTGCGGAGGGCCTCCGGCTGACGGACGTGGAGATCGAGCGCGTGGGGGACGATCTGTTGTACACGGCGAGGGTCGTATCGCCGTAGGGGCGACAGGCCGGTCGCTCCCGCAGAGGGGCTATGTTCACGGGTCTGATCGAAGAGATCGGCGCGGTCGTGAGGGCGGAGCGCCGCGGGGATTTTCAGAGGACGGTCGTGGCGGCGAGCGCGGGTCTTCTGGACAGCCTGCGGGTCGGCGACAGCGTCAACATCGACGGGGCGTGCCAGACGGTCGTGGCCTGCGGCCGGGAGGGGTTCGCGTTTGAGTCGGTGGCGGAGACGCTGCGTCGCACCACGCTGGGCCGTCTGAAGGCCGGGGAGCGGGTGAACTTAGAGCGGTCCCTGCGCGTTGGCGACCGGCTGGGCGGGCACCTCGTGGCCGGACACGTGGACGGAGTGGGGCGCGTGGCGGACCGGTCAGACGGGCCGGCGGAGTCGGTCTTCCAGTTTGAGCTCCCGGAGGGGCTTGAAAAGTACATCGCGGAGAAGGGGAGCGTGGCCGTGGACGGGATCAGCCTGACAGTCGTGGGCGTGGCCGGGCATCGCTTTACGGTCGCGATCATCCCGCACACGCTGAGGGCCACGACCCTCTCCCTGCGCCACGCCGGGGACCCCGTGAACGTGGAGGTGGACCTGGTGGCGCGCTACGTGGAGCGGCTGATGGCGCACAGGGACCGCGCAGAGGAAGGACTGAGTGAGCAAAGGCTAAAAGACCTGGGATACTGTTGATGTCTGCTAAAAAGACGCCTTTTCGATTCGACCCCATCGAGGACGCGATCCGGGACATCCGCCGGGGGAAGATGGTCATTGTCGTGGATGACGAGGACCGGGAGAACGAGGGCGACCTCATCATGGCCGCGGAGAAGGCCACGGCCAAAGCGATCAACTTCATGGCCCGCTACGGCCGGGGGATGGTCTGCCTTCCGGCCACGGCGGAGCGGCTGCGCGAACTGAAGCTCGACCTGATGGTCAATGAGAACACGGCCCTGCACGGCACGCCGTTCACGGTGACCATCGACGCCGTGGAGGGGACCACGACCGGCATCTCCGCGCACGACCGCGCCACGACGATCCGCAAGTTCGTGAGCCCGAAGGCGCAGCCGCAGGACTTCGCCCGCCCCGGCCACATCTTTCCGCTCCAGGCCCGTCCCGGAGGGGTGCTCCGGCGGGCCGGGCACACGGAGGCGGCGGTGGACCTGGCCCGCCTGGCGGGCCTGTCTCCGGCGGGCGTGCTCTGCGAGATCATGAACGAGGACGGGACCATGAGCCGGCTGCCCGACCTCATGAAACTGGCCAGGCGCTTCGGCCTCAGGCTCATCACGATCAAGGACCTGATCGCCTACCGGAGGCGGTCTGAGAAGCTCGTGCGCTGCCTGTCCACCGTGCGCCTCCCCACGCGCCACGGGGAGTTCCGGCTGCACCTCTACGAGAGCGACGTGGACGAGCGGAATCACCTCGCCCTCGTCAGGGGGAATGTGTCGAGCCGGGACGGCGTCCTGGTCCGCATGCACTCGGAATGCCTGACCGGAGACGTGTTCGGGTCGCAGCGGTGTGAGTGCGGGGAGCAGCTCGACACCGCCCTTCGGATGATCGTCAAGGAGGGGTGCGGGGCGGTCGTCTACATGCGGCAGGAGGGGCGCGGCATCGGCCTGGCCAACAAGATCAAGGCCTATCAGCTTCAGGACGAGGGCTACGACACGGTGGACGCCAACCTCAAGCTCGGGTTCAAGATGGACGAGCGGGACTATGGGATCGGGGCGCAGATCCTGAGCGACCTGGGCATCCGCCGGGTGCGCCTGCTGACGAACAACCCGGCCAAGCGGGTGGGGCTGGAGGCCTACGGCATCGAGATCGTCGAGCGGGTGCCGATCAAGATCCGGCCCAACCGGTGGAACGTGCGCTACCTGCGGACCAAGCGGGAGAAGATGGGGCATATGTTCAGCGAGAGGGACCTGAAGGTCGAGAGGTGAGGGATTTATGCCAAACGTCATCGAGGGCAACTTTCTCTCCGCCGGAGAGATGCGGTTCGGGATCGTGGTCAGTCGCTTCAACGAGCTGATCGGGTCGAAGCTGCTGGAGGGGGCGCTCGACTGCCTGCGCCGTCACGGCGCGGACGAGGGGAAGATCGACGTGGCCTGGGTGCCGGGGGCTTTCGAGATCCCGCCCATTGCGCAGAAGATGGCCGGGTCCGGGCGCTACGACGCCCTGATCTGCCTGGGGGCCGTCATCCGGGGGGCCACGCCCCATTTCGACTACGTGGCCAGCGAGGTCTCCAAGGGGATCGCCCACGTCTCCCTCTCCTCCGGCGTGCCGGTCCTGTTCGGGGTGCTCACGACGGACACCATCGAGCAGGCCATCGAGCGGGCCGGGACGAAGGCCGGGAACAAGGGGTGGGACGCGGCGCTGGGGGCGATTGAGATGGCGAGCCTGGTGAAAAAGATCGAAAAGCGGTGAATAAGGGCTTTGCGGACAGAAGGCGGGGGCGGGAGGTTGCGCTGCAGGCCCTGTACTGGGTCGAGAGCTCCGGCGACCCCTTTGAGAAGGCCGTGCAGGGCGCGTCGGAGATGGCCCATCTCGACGCCCCCTCCAGGGCCTTCGCCGTCCGCCTGGGCGCGGAGACGCTCGCCAGGAGGGAGGCCCTGGATGCGATGATCGCGGAGGTGGCCGAGCACTGGGACGTCCAGCGCCTCGCCCGCGTGGACCGCGCGGTGATCCGGATGGCGCTGGCGGAGATGCTCTGTTTCGACGACATCCCGGTCAAGGTCTCTATCGACGAGGCCATCGAGCTGGGGCGGCGGTTCGGCGGGGAGGAGTCCCCCGGCTTCATCAACGGCATCCTGGACGCGATCGTCAAGAAGCGGGGAATAGTGAAGAAACCGTAGGGGCGGCCTATGCGGACGGCGGTGCTTTCGGACATCCACGGAAACCTGGAGGCCCTGGAGGCGGTCCTCGCTGCGTGTCGGGCGTCCGGTGTGGACGACTATGTGTGCCTCGGCGACCTGGTGGGCTACGGCGCCAGCCCGAACGAGTGCGTGGAACGGATGCGGGCGCTGACGGACCGGACAGTGGCAGGCAACCACGACCACGCCGCCCTGGGGCTGACCGACCTGGACGCCTTCAACCCCCTGGCGCGGGCCGCCGCGGTCTGGACCGCCGGGCAGTTGACCCCGGAGAACGCCGACTACCTCCGGGAGCGCCCCCTGACCCTCTCGACGGAAATGACCCTGTTCGTCCACGCGACCCCCCACGAGCCGGAGGCGTGGCATTACGTGTTCGACGCCTACGACGCGGAGGCGTGCTTCGCGCAGACGGGCTGGCAGCTCTGTTTCCTCGGGCACTCGCACGTGGCGTTCATCTGCGTCGCCAGGGGACGCGGCCGGGAGATGGCCGCCTCATCGCCCATCTCAGACGGATGCCGGTACGTGACCAACGCGGGGAGCGTGGGGCAGCCCCGCGACCTCGACCCCCGTGCGGCGTTCGCCCTGTGGGATCAGGACCGGCGGGAGGTCCAGATCGTCCGCGTGGCGTACGACATCGCGGGCGCTCAGGCCAGGATCGTGGCGGCCGGGCTGCCGCCCTCCCTGGCGGAGCGCTTGGCGCTGGGGAGGTAAAAAGGAGACCTCTCCCCCGTCCCCTCTCCTGAAGGAGAGGGGAGAAGACTTGCATATTCCCCCTTCCCTTTAGGGAAGGGGGTTAGGGGGTTAGGTCGGCTGAGTTCCGACGACGGGAGATCATCACCCATGAGCGCGACAGGCTGGCTGACGAAGGTTTTCGGGAACAAGCACGAGCGGGACATCAAAAAGGTCCTGCCCATCGTGGAGGAGATCAACGCGACCTGCGAGACCCTGCGCGGGCTGCCCGATGAGGCCCTGAAGGCCAGGACGGCGGCGTTCAGGGCGAGGCTGACGGAGGAGACGGCGGACCTCCGGAAGGACCTCGCGGAGATGCAGGGGCGTCTTCGGGAGCCGATGTCCACCGAGGAGCGGACCGCGCTGATGGAGGAGGTCGGGGAGACCGAGCAGGAGATCCGGTCGATCGAGGCGGAGGTTCTGGACGAGGTCCTGCCCGAGGCCTATGCCGTGGTCAAGGAGGTCTGCCGGCGATTCCGGGACCGGGGGCTGACCTTCGAGCGGGCCGGGGAGCAGGTCACCTGGCGGGAGGTCCCCTACGACGTGCAACTCATCGGCGGGGTCGTGCTGCACCAGGGGAAGATCGCGGAGATGGCCACGGGCGAGGGGAAGACCCTGGTGGCCGCCATGCCGATCTACCTGAACGCCCTGACAGCCCGCGGCGTCCACCTCGTCACGGTGAACAACTACCTGGCCCGGCGGGACGCCATGTGGGTGGGGCCGATCTACCTGTTCCTGGGCCTGACGGTGGGGATCATCCAGGACCGGCGCGTGGAGCAGGCGGACGCCTATCTGCTGACGCAGGAGGGGGAGAGGTTCCAGATCGTCCCCTGCGAGCACCAGGACGCCTACGCCGCGGACATCACCTATGGATCGAAGGACCAGTTCGGGTTCGACTACCTCTACGACAACATGGCCGTCCGCGTGGAGGACATCATGCAGCGCGGGCACCACTTCGGGATCGTGGACGAGGCCGACAGCATCCTGATCGACGAGGCGCGCACCCCGCTGATCATCTCCGGCCCGGTCCCCGAATCGACCCACCGCTACGAGGAGATGAAGCCCCTCGTGCAGAAGCTGGTCCGCCGCCAGACCGAGGTCGTGAACCGCATCCTGGCGGAGGCGGAGCGGATGATTCAGGAGGGGAAGGACGACTACGACACCGGGATCAGACTCCTCCAGGTGCAGCGGGGCGCGCCCCGGAACCGGCGGTTCATGAAGCTCCTGCAGGAGGAGGGGATCAAGAAGCTGATCACCCGCGTGGAGCTGGACTACCTGCGGGACAAGCGGATGGGGGAGATCGACGATCCCCTCTACTACAGCGTGGATGAGCGCAGCCACCTCGTGGACCTGACGGAGCGGGGGCGGGCGTCCCTGTCCCCGGAGGAGCAGGACGCCTTCGTGCTGCCCGACCTGAGCGTGGACCTCCAGCAGATCGAGGAGGATGCCCTGCCGGACGAGGAGAAGGTCAAGCGGCAGGACGAGGCGCACCGGGCCTACGCCCTGAAGAGCGAGGCCATCCACAACGTCCACCAGCTCCTGAAGGCCTACGCCCTCTACGAGAAGGACGTGCAGTACATCGTGGACAACGGGCGCGTGGTCATCATCAACGAATACACGGGCCGGCCGCAGCCGGGCCACCGCTACTCCGACGGCCTCCACCAGGCCATCGAGGCCAAAGAGAGCGTCCAGATCGAGCAGGAGACGCAGACCATCGCCACGGTCACCCTCCAGAACTACTTCCGGCTCTACGACAAGCTGGCCGGGATGACGGGCACGGCGGAGACGGAGAGCGCGGAGCTGTTCGAGATCTACAAGCTGGACGTGACGGTCATCCCGACCAACCAGCCGGTGCGGCGGATCGACTACGACGACCTCATCTACAAGACCAAGCGGGAGAAGTACAACGCCATCGTCGAGGAGATCGCCCGGCTGCACGAGAAGGGCATCCCGGTCCTGGTGGGCACGATCTCGGTGGAGGTGTCGGAGCTCCTGAGCCGCCTTCTGAAGCAGCGTGGTATCCAGCACAGTGTCCTGAACGCCCGCTACCACCAGCAGGAGGCGCAGATCGTGGCGCGGGCCGGGCAGGCCGGGGCGGTGACCATCGCCACGAACATGGCGGGGCGCGGCACGGACATCAAGCTGGGCCCCGGCGTGGTCAGGGCCCCGGAGGACCACATGTGCGCCCTCGTGCTCAACGCGAAGGACCGCCGCCCCCTCTGCCCCCACCTGAGAGACTACACCTGTCGGGAGGACGTGCCGTGCGGCCTGCACATCATCGGGACCGAGCGGCACGAGGCCAGGCGGATCGACCGGCAGCTCCGGGGGCGCAGCGGCAGGCAGGGGGACCCCGGCTCGTCCCGGTTCTTCATCTCCCTGGAGGACGACCTGATGCGCCTGTTCGGGTCGGACCGGATCGCCACGATCATGGACAGGCTGGGCGCGGAGGAGGGGGAGGTCATCGAGCACTCGATGGTGACCAAGTCGATCAGCCGGGCGCAGCGCCGGGTGGAGGCCCGCAACTTCGAGATGCGGAAGCACCTCCTGGAGTACGACGACGTCATGAACCAGCAGCGGGAGGTGATCTACGACCGCCGGCGCTACGCCCTGGAGCAGGCGGACCTGTCGGACCAGGTCCAGGAGATGATCGACGAGGTGGCCGAGGCCGTCGTGGACGCGCAGACGAACGAGGAGGACCACCCGGAGGGGTGGAACTTCGAGGGGCTGAAGGCGGACCTGCGGGGCGTCTTCCTGGTCGCGCCGACCTTCCAGGGGGAGGACGCGCAGATCACGCGCGTGGACGACCTGAAGGAGCGGGTCAGGGCCGTGGTCCGGGACGCCTACGCCCGCCGCGAGCGGGCCTTCGGGGCGGAGCAGATGCGGCAGATCGAGCGGGGGGTCACCCTGAGCGTGATCGACGACAAGTGGAAAGAGCACCTCTACAACATGGACGAGCTCAAGGAGGGGATCAGCTTCCGGGCCTACGGGCAGCGCGACCCCCTCGTGGAGTACAAGAAAGAGGCGTTCAACATGTTCGTGGGGCTGCTGGACGAGATCAACCGGGAGACCCTCCGGGCGCTGTTCCGCATCCCGATGGCGGAGGAGGCCCCGGCCCGGATGCCTTCCCGCCGCCGGGCCCCGGAGCGCATCACGGCGATCCACCAGGAGATCGGGGGGTTCGGGGACGCGCCCGAGGTCCCCTCGCGGGAGGGAATGACCACCAACGCCCCGGAGGAGGGGCCCGTCGTGACCCAGCCCGTGCGCGTGGGGCCGAAGGTGGGCCGGAACGACCCCTGCCCCTGCGGGAGCGGAAAAAAATATAAGAAATGCCACGGCAGGAATATGGCATAGGGCGAGGGGACTCGATGAGCCGGTCTCTCCCGGATGGCCGCCCGGTGGTCACGCAGGCGATGATTGAGGAGGGGCTGCGCGAGGTGGGGTTGAGGGCCGGCGCCGTCGTGGTCGCGCACAGCGCCCTCAGGAGCTTCGGCTGGGTGGAGGGGGGGGAGGACGCCGTGATCGACGCCCTGATCGCCGTGGTCGGACCAACGGGCACGGTCTGCATGCCGACCCTCTCCTACGGCGACTACGGCCCCAGGCGTCCCCCTCCGCCATTCGACCCCCGCGCCACGCCCGGCATCGTGGGGCGCATCCCGGAGCGGTTCCGGGGGCGGCCCGGCGTGAGACGGAGCCTCCACCCCACCCACTCCCTGGCCGCCTTCGGGGCGCGGGCGGAGGAGCTGCTGAAGGGCCACGAGCACTCACCCACGCCCTGCGGCCCGGACTCCCCCTGGGGGCGCATCGCCCGCGCGGGCGGCCACGTGCTCATGATCGGCGTCGGGACCTTCTACTGCACCATGTTCCACGGCCCTGAGGAGGAGGCCGAGCCGGACGCCCGATGCACGCCGCCCACCCCGTGCCGGGTCGTGACCGGGGCGGGGGAGCGCACGGTCTATCTGCGCCTTCACCGGTCCTACGAGGGTGCGGTGTCCGACCGGGCGGCGATGGAGGGGGTCCTGGAGAACGAGGGGCTGCTCCGGCGGGCGCGGGTGGGGAACAGCTCCCTGCTCCTGATCGACGCCCGGGGCCTGTGGGACCTGAGCCTGCGCCTGCTCCGGGCGCGGCCGGCGCGGATCACGGACAGGCTCTGGGCAAAGGTCCGCCACGACTTCAGACGGATGAAATCCGGCCTCCGCCGTGCGCTCTAAGACCCTATTCCGTCCCCTCAGCTTCGGCATCGCCCTCCTGCGCGACGCCCTGCGCCTCCGTCATCCCCTCCGACCCACCCGAACCCACCTGCTCGCGGCCCTCGACTGGCTCTGCCGCGCCCAGGACGCCACCGGCTGCGGGGGCGTGTCCTACGCCTACGGCCTGAAACGGGGATGGCACCCCCCCTACCCCGAGACCACGGGCTACCTCATCCCCACCTTTTACGCCGCCGCCGACCATCTCGGCGAACCCCTGTACGCAGACCGCGCGGGGCGGATGGCAGAATGGCTGCTCGGCCTCCAGATGCCCTCTGGCGCTTACTCCGGCGGGACGGTGGACGACCCGCCCCGTCCGGAGGTCTTCAACACCGGCATGATCCTCTTCGGCCTGATCGAGGCATTCCGGAGGACCGGGCAGGAGGCCTACCGGGAGGAGGCGGCGCGGGCCGGGGCCTGGCTGGTCGAGGTTCAGGACACGGACGGGGCGTGGCGTCGCCACTCGTTTGGAGACATCCCGCACACCTACCACACGCGGGTCGCCTGGGCCCTGCTCGACCTTCACGGCGTTGCGCCGGAGAAGGCGTATCGGGAGGCGGCGGTCCGCAACCTCCGGTGGGCCTCCGGGCAGCAGCAACAGAACGGCTGGCTGTCCCTCTGCGCCTTTGACGAGACCTCCCCACCGTTCACGCACACCCTCGTCTATGCCCTTCGCGGATTCCTGGAGTGCGGGTTGATCCTGGGGGACGAGGACCTCGTGGCGCGGGCGAAAGGGCCGGCGGAGGCGCTGATGCGCCGGTTCGAGGCGGACGGTTTTCTGGGGGGGACCTGCGACGCCTCCTGGCAGACGCGGGACCGATTCGCCTGCCTGACCGGCTGCGCCCAGTTCGCCCACCTCTGCCTGCGGCTGTTCGAGGTCGGAGGGGGTGGCCGGTTCCTGAACGCGGCGCTCCGGATGAACGTCCTCGTCAAATCGACTCAGGACCTGACCTCCCGCAACCCCGGCATCCGGGGAGGCGTCAAGGGATCGCAGCCCCTGTGGGGCGCGTACCTCCCGTTCCGGTACCCCAACTGGGCGGCCAAGTTCTTCGTGGATGCGCTGATGCTGGAGGAGAAGGTTATGAAGAAAGGGATCGCAGAAAGGTGAAAGATGCGCCGTCCCGACTTTCAGACCCCTCCCCCCACCCCCCTCCCCCGAAGGGAGAGGGGGAACAGCCTTATCAATAAGGATAAGAGGGCGCGCCGTCCCGACTTTCAAGCAGGATGTTCGTTCAGGCAAGATGGGGTACGAGCGCAGCTATGCTGCGCGGGGGAGAGGTGGAAGGGGTTCGCCCTGCCACAGAATCCAGATTACACCACGGAACAGAGTACGGCGCGCCAAGCCCGCGCGGCGCCTGAGCAGGGTGGTGGAACGCGACGGACAGGAGCGTTAGGCGGGGTGGAATTCTTTGCGCCACTTTCTTTTAAAGAAAGTGGCAAAAAGGACGCTGAGACAAATACCTTTCCGGTCGCCGAGTCTTCGCCCTACCTCACAGGCCGACTCGTGAAAACAGACGTAAAAAAAATCGCCTCCGCCTTCAGCGCCGTGGCCGACACAGTCTACGGCCCGGCCTACCGGCATCCGCCGGAGTCCCACGCCTTCTTCGAGTCGGTCCTGCGGGCGGCGCTGTCGCAGGTCACCTCAACTCCTCCCTTCCGGGTCCTGGAGATCGGCTGCGGGAACGGCTACTGGCTCCGGGCGGTCGCACAGACGGCGGCTGAGATGGGTCTGGTTGCGGACCTGCGCGGCGTGGACATCACGCCGGCGCTGATCAACCTGGCGAAGGAGGCGTTGAAAGACCTGAACCCGGCGCCGGCCCTGTCCGTCGGGGATCTCCTGAAAGGGGACATCGCGGGCCGGCACCACCTCTGTTATGCCTACGACGTGGTCCAGCAGATCGACCGGCGCGACCACGGCCTGATCTTCACCAACGTCCGATCTCTGCTAAAGGAGGGGGGGGTATTCGTCGTGTTCGACCGCGACCCCTGCTCCCGGTATGGCCTCTCGATGAACGTCCGCAAGGTTTTGACGCGCCGCCTGAGGCTCCGGCTCGTCCCGGATTTCTACCTCCTCGCCCGCTATCCCTCCTTTCATCGCCTCGCCCGCCTCGCCCGACGGACCGACTTTGAGGTCGTCAACGACCTTCGCGGAGCCAGCCGGAGGGCGCTCATCCTAAAACCTTGAAGCGGAGAAACGGAGAAGGGAGAACTGGGGAAAATGCACCTCTCCGCTTCTCCGTTTCCCCGTTTCCCCGATTCGCCCCTGACTACACCACCTCATCATATATCTCCTCCAGCCGTTCCCCCTGCTTGACCGCATCGTGATGTTCCTCGATGTGACGGCGGCCGGCCTCCCCCATCCGCCCTCGCAGGGCCGGGTCGGACAGCAGGGCGTCGAGCCGTTCTGCCAGGCCGTCCACGTCCCGCTCCGGCGCGAGCAGGGCGCACTGCCCGTCAGGGGCCACGGCGGGGATGTCGGCGTGGCGGGAGGAGACAACGGGGAGTCCTGAGGCGAGGGCTTCGAGAATGGTGACGGGCGCCCCTCCCTCGGTGTCGCCGTCGGAGGCCGTGACGCTGGGGTGGAGCAGGACGTGGGCCTTCAGGAGGTGCTGAAGATACTCGGGCGCGGAGAGCATTCCCAGGAAAGTCACGCGATCCGAGAGGTCCAGCTCACGGACGGCCGCCTCGATCTCTGCCCTGCGGGGGCCGTCGCCGATGATGCGCAGCCGGGCGTCTCGATGTCGTTCCGCGACCCGGCCAAACGCCCGCACGCCATAGGGGAAGCCCTTCTTCTCGTTGAAGTAGCCGCACATCAGGACGATCTGGCCGCCGTCCACCGGCTCGCGGACAGGTCTGCAGGGGATGGCGGCCAGGTCGACGCCAAGCCTCTGGATACGGACCTTCTCCGGGGGACACCCGAGGTCCACGAGCCGCTCGCCGAGGTGCGGACCCTCCGCCAGAAACAGCGCCCCTTCCTCAAACAGCCGCTTGAACCGCCGACGCCACGCCGGGATGCGGGGCAGGGCGGAGACGTCCAGGCCGTAGAAAGTCGTGACCAGAGGGATGTCCGCCTTTCGCCGGGCGCTCAGGCAGCGGTACCCCTCCTGCCCGAAATGGGCGTGGACCAGGGCGGCGCGCTCACGGCGGAGGATGGGGGCGTAGAAGGCGTAGTGGCCGGTCAGCCGGCGGAGGGCGCGGTGGAGGAGGCGTTTTGCGACGGGCCAGCCAGCCACGTCGTGGAGGGTGTCGACGGGAAAGTGAGAGGTGTTCCGGGCCTCCTGCGTCAGCACGACAGGACGATACCGGCGGTGGTGCGCGATCTGCCTGTGGACCCAGATCATCGTCAGGTTCAGGAAGGGGCTGGCGCAGTGGGCCACCGTAGGGCGAGAGTCGCAAGGCATCTGTCTATGGAACCGGGTCGCAGCCCGACCCGCCCCACGGATGACAGCGGAGCAGGCGGCGGAGGGAGAGGTAGAGGCCGCGGGCCGCGCCGTGACGCCGGAGGGCCTCCAGGGCGTAGGCGGAGCAGGTGGGCAGGAACCGGCAGCGGGGCCGGGTGTAGGGGGAGACGGCGGCGATGTAGAACCGGACCGCCCAGGAGAGGATATAAGCGACAGGACTCATATTCAGGCTCAAGGTTCAAGGTTCAAGGTTCAAGGTTCTAACTTTGAACCTTCTAACTTAAAACCTTGAACTTTTTCACGAACCGGCACCCTGGCCTGTCTCAGCGCCTTCGCCAGGTCCTCCCGGAGCGCCGCGTAAGAGACCCCACCGGCCCGGTCATCCACGGACAGGAGGGTGAGCCGGGCATCCCACGAGGCGTCGGACAGGGCGCGGCAGAGGACGCGAAGCTGGCGACGGATGCGGTTTCGCTGGACGGCCTTGCCGAACTTTCGCCGAACAGAGATGACGACGCGGCCCTCCGCGTCAGGGCCGGAGCAGACCCGGAGCCACTGGCCTCGCCCTCGCATTCCTGTCTTGCGGACCGTTTCAACTCGTTTCTGGAGGCTGGTTCGCATAAGGGTTGTGGTCTGTGGTCTGTGGTCTGTGGTCTGTGGTCATTTTTGGGGTGAACTCCACGGTCCATATCGGGCCGCAGTTGTGAAACTTTAATGAAAGGCCTAACTGTTTGGCGATGGCCCTGATCTGTCTTTCGGTGTAGAAGTAGACCGGGCAGCCCTGACGCCTGAGCCAGAGATAGCGGATGGGCGTCTGAAGGAGCGTGTACCGCTTCGGGAACGTCGCGACGATTTTTTGATCGGTGACCCGCAGGGCCTTCTCAAAGTAGATGAGAAGGTCCCTTTTTTTGACGTAATCGAACACGCCTATGAAGAGCACATGGTCGAAGCGGGCATTTAGTGGACACTTCAGAAAATCACCGTGTATAAACCGGACCTCGCAGTGTTCATCCCTGGCGTTTTTGCGAGCCAGGGAGAGCATGCCCTCGGAGAAGTCGATGCCGGTCACCTCCGCGCCCTTCCGGGCGAAGTAAATGGCGTAGACCCCGGACCCGCACCCCACATCCAGGATGGCCTTTCCCCGGACGTCTCCGAGGATATCGACCGTGGCCTGAAAGCGCCGCACCAGGCCGGGCTTTCGGAAGACGACGTGGGCCAGGTGTTGAAACAGACTCCTGTGGCCCTCCTTATAAAACCCGTCGAAGCGATCCGCGCACCTCTCAAAGTAGTCCTTGATCTGATCACGCCCCGGTCGCATACTCCGCCCGCGTCGCACGCTGGATGACGTCCTTCATCGGCTCAAAGTCAAAATCCTGCAGGAGGCGCTCAATTTTCCAGAGGGCATTTTTGACGCCGTAGTATGTGATCCAGTAATTTTTGAGGCCGATCCCTTTGACCCTTCGCGTCTCAGGATAGACCTCCCACGGGTGAAAATAGATCACAAAGGGCCGCGTCCGATTGATTTTCCGGAGGAGTGACTTCAGGATAAAGTAGGGGAAAATCCTGAGGTAAAACCCTCCGCTCACGGGGATTCTGACCCTGCCCCACTCGAAGACGGTCAGGGGAAATTCGAGAATGGCCGACCGGGCATCCTGGCGGCTGAGGTCGTTCAGGTCGGGCCTGTAGAGGGCGCACGGCACGCCCTTCACGCCGTACATATAATTCTTCACCGGGAAGACGCTCGTGTCGTAGAGGTAGCCATTGTCCGCGAGACACCTCATCGCATACCGGGTCCGGTTGTCCATCGAGAAGGTGGGCGCCCGAAAGCCCGCCAGGCTCGCCCCCGGCCCCAGGACCTCGTCCATGACCTCGCGAAAGGCCTTCAACTCCCGGTCCAGACCGTCATAGTCCAGGTCCCACAGGGGCGCGTGGGTCATGCCGTGAGAGGCGATCTCGTGCCCCCCGTCCCGGATCGCCCGGATCAGGCACGGATGCCTCCGCGCCACGTCGCCCAGGACGAAGAACGTGGCCCTGACGCGATGCCGGCCCAGCAGGTCCAGGATGCGATGCGTGGACGCCTCGATCTGCGGTTCAGGGTGCTCAGGGACGTGGCGCTTGACCAGCTCCGGGTGGTACCAGTCCTCCAGGTCTATGGTCAGGGCATTTTTCACGATCAGCTCAATACGCTCCGCTCCGGCGCGAACCCCAGCTCCTCCCGGATGCGCGAGATGTCGAACACCGGGTCCCGCTCGTGGCCGGGGCGCTCATAGTGGGACAGGTCGATCCTATCGGCGTCAGGGCCGTACCAGGCGCGGAGGATCTCCGGGACCGTGTCCTCCGCGCAGGCCTGAGCACCCACCGCGTTCAGAATCCGAACGCCCGGCTTGAAGGGGGCCTCCGCGGCCATGGCGAAGCAGCGCACGGCGTCGCTGGCGTACATGACGGAGAGCGACCCGATGGCCCAGGGCGTGATCGGGCCGGCCTTCCGGGGCCTCGGCGCGCGGTCATCGGGGAGGATGCTGGCCAGGCGGATGGCGATGAAGTCCAGGCCCTCGTCCTGCCGGGAGAGGTAGCGGGCCACCTCCTCCATGAGATACTTGGAGAGGCCGTAGCCGTCCCGGTCCAGGCAGGGGTGCTCGTCGGGCATGGGCAACCGGAGGGGCCTGAATTGGACGGACTGGAACCCGACCGCGGCGATGGAGCTGGCCAGGACGAACTTCCTGCACCCCCGGCCGATCAGGTAGCGCAGCAGGCCGTGCGTGCCCAGGACATTCACACGGAGCCCGTCCTCCTCGGAGCAGCCGCCGGTCACCGCGGCCAGGTGGACGACCACGTCAATGGGGTGCGAATCGAGCCGGCGCAGGTCGTCGGGCGAGGTGAAGTCCCCCTGGAGGGCCGCCACGCCGTCCACCTCCGTCTCCTTTCGAGACAGGCAGACGACGCGGTGACTACGCGACATGGCTTGCGCCAACTGGCGGCCGATGAAGCCGCTGGTACCTGTAATAAGGATGTTGCTCATCTCTAAGATGGTCTTATGACGGCCTTGCGGAGCGTAGCCGCCTCGATCCGCTCCAGGATAGGCCGGTAGGGAGCGCCGGGGACGGTAGATACCGTGAACGTGCAGTCCGGGTTCAGGACCAGCTCCGGCTCCGTGAGGTCCTGGCGGTAGAAGAAGGCGGAGGGGAAGAGGTCGGCGGGGTAGGTGAAGTTGCCCAGGCTGGCCAGCTCGACGTTGAGGCCGGCGCCGACCCCGCTCTCCAGCATGCCCCCCACCCAGCAGGGGATGCCCGCGTCGCGGGCGCGGTCATGGAGGGCTTTGGCCACCGAAATGCCGCCCACGCGCCCGTACTTGATGTTCAGGTAGCGGCAGGCCTTCAGTTGCAGGGCCTGCTCGAAGTCGCGCAGGGACGTGACGGACTCGTCCAGGCAGACCGGGGTGTCGAGCTGGCGCTGGAGCTCCGCGTGGTCGAGCAGGTCGCGGTGGAACAGAGGCTGCTCGATCATGGCCAGGCCCAGCCTGTCCACCGCCCTGAAGAACGGCAGGTCACTCAGCGCGTAGCCGGAGTTGCAGTCGATGTGGAAGGTGTGCCTCGGAAACGTGCTGCGGACCAGTTTGAGCATCTCCAGGTCCCAGCCGGGGCGCACCTTGAGCTTGGTCCGCTTGAAGCCCCGGTCGATGGCCCCCTGGATCTTCTGAAGGAGCATGTCGAGCGTGTCCTGCACGCCGAAGTCGGACCCCGCGTCCACCACCTTCCGCTCCCCCCCCAGCAGGCGATGCAGGGGCTTTCCCTCCATCCGGGCCTTCAGGTCCCACCAGGCCGACTCGGGACCGGCCTTGGCGAAGGGGTTGCCCTTGAAGACCTTCAGGGCGTCCAGCAGATCCTCCGCCGTCTCAAGGTCCCTGCCCACCAGCGCGGGGCAGAAGACCTCCTGGTTCAGGACGAAGACCGTGGAGGCCGTCTCCGGGGAGTAGGTCGGGGCGAAGAAGGGGGTGGTCTCGCCCCAGCCCTCGAAGTCCCCGGAGGTCATCCGAAACAGCACGGAGTGGATGTCCGCGTCCTCGCCGTAGGCAGTCTTCCAGGGATAGATCAGCGGCAGGCGGACGTAGTAGATCTCGATGCGGTCGATGCGCATGACAAGGCTCAAAGTTTAAGGTTCAAGGTTCAAGGTTCAAGGTTCTAACTTTGAACTTTCAACTTTCTAACCTTGAACTCTTTTATTGCACCGACACCCGCTTGCGGCCCTTGGCGCGGCGGCGGTTGAGGGTCTTGCGCCCGCCCGGGGTCCTCATGCGCTCCCGGAAGCCGTGCTTGTTGCTCTTCTTGCGATTGCTGGGCTGGAAAGTCCGCTTCATAGAAAAAGCCTCCTGTGTTAAACGATGAACGATGAAGTCAGAACGATGAAGTAAAGGCATAAACTTGTTTTGCTTTTCGTTCATCGTTCCGCGTTCATCATTCCGCGTTGCCTTTTCATCGTTCCGCGTTCATCGTTCCGCGTTCATCGTTCCGCGCTGTTTTTTACGCCTCGTGGTAGGCGATGATCTTTCTGAGCGTGGCGTCGAGGTTGAACTTCGGGTCGTAGTTGACCAGGGCCTTGATCTTGTCCAGGTTCGGCACCCGGTAGTGGAGGTCCTCATACCATCCGTTGGCGAACGCCTCCTCGTAGGGGATGAACTTGATGGGGGACGAACTCTCGGTCATGGTCTTGATCTTGTGCGCCAGGTCCTTGATGCTGATCTCGAAGTTGGACCCCAGGTTGAAGATCTCCCCGACCGCGCCGGGATGCTCGGCCAGGGCGATGAGGCCGTCTAAGGCGTCGTCGATGTCGGTGAAGCAGCGGCGCTGCTCGCCGTCGCCGTAGATCGTGATCGGGTGGTTGAGGAGGGCCTGCTTGATGAACCGGGGGACGACCATGCCGTAGCGCCCGGTCTGGCGGGGGCCGATCACGTTGAAGCAGCGGACGATGACCGTGGGCAGCCTCTTCTCCCGCCAGTAGGCCAGGGCCAGCAACTCATCAACGGCCTTGGAGGTGGAGTAGCTCCACCGGATGACGGTCGTGGGGCCGAGGATGCGGTCGTCGTCCTCCCGGAAGGGGACCTTGCCGTTCTTCTTGCCGTAGATCTCTGACGAGGAGGCCAGGATGACCTTCTTCTTCTCGACGTTGGCCTGCTCCAGGACGATCTCCGTGCCCCGGATGTTGTTGATCAGGGACTCCAGGGGGTTGTCGATCACGTACTGCACGCCCACGGCGGCGGCGAGGTGGTAGATGACATCGCACCGGGACACCAGGTCCTTCATGACCTTCTGGTCCTGGACGGTGTCTATGGTGAGGTGAAAGCGGGGGTGATCCTCCAGATGGCTGATGTTGGAAAAGCTGCCGGTGGACAGGTTGTCGATCGCGTAGACCTCATCCCCTCTGGCCAGCAGACGATCCGCGAGATGCGACCCGATGAACCCTGCCCCACCCGTGATGAGCACTCTCATACGTCCTTGTCCTCCCGAAAACCTTCCAATCTGCACCCCTTGCGTTTGAGAAGCCTCCGATACAGACCGTCTAAGTCCTCCACCAGGCGGTCGATGTCATAGCGCCGGCGCGTCGCGTCCCGGTCCTCCTCCGCCACTCTTCGCCGCTCCGACAACGCCCTGACCATCGCCCCGGACAGGGCCTCCGGGTCCCCCGGCTCGACCGTCAGGCCGAGCCGCTCGCTCGTCAGCAGGTCCGGGACGCCGCCCACCCGCGAGGCCACCACGTAACACCCGGCGACGAGGGCCTCAATGATCGTGACGGGCAGCCCCTCGTTGAAGGAGGGGAGGACGAACAGGTCGAGCGAGGCGTAGACCCGGTCTGCGTCCCGGCGATAGCCCGTGAAGCGGACGGCCCCTGCAATCCCCAGGGCCTCCGCCTCTGCCTCCAGGGCCGGCCTGCGCTCCCCGTCCCCCACGACCACGAACCGGGCATCGGGCAGGCTTCGCAGGACACGCGCCGCAGCCCTGAGGAAGACCTCCACCCCCTTGATCGGGACGAGACGCCCGACGTACCCGGCCAGGGGCTGGGCAGGGGCGACCCCCACCTCCGCGCGGAACTGCCCGGCGACCCGGTCCGCGCAACGGAAGCGGTCGAGCCGCAGGCCGAGGGGGACGCAGCGCACCCGCTCCGGCGGCGCGATGCGAAAGCCGAGCAGGTCCCGGCGCTGGGCCGGGCTGATCGCCACGACCGCGTCGGTCCACGCGCCGAACAGCCGCTCCAGGAGCACGGCGGCGGCGGACGCGACCGGGCCGAAGTAGCCGCGGAACACGTGGCCGTGAAAGGTGTGCACCACCACCGGGACCCCGGTCAGCCGGGACGCGACCCGGCCCAGGGCCCCGGCCTTGGACTTGTGCGTGTGGACCACGTCGGGGCGCACACGCCGGATGAGTCGGCAGAGGGCCACGAGCGAGGTCGGGTCGTCCCGCCAGGACATCCCCCGACCCAGGGTGGGCACGTGAACGGGCCGCACGCCCGCCTCGGCGATCACGTCCGTCATCTCGACCTCGCCTGGGGCCACGCACCCCTTGACGAGGGTCGTCCGGTACCCCCGCTCCTCCAGCCGGCGCGTCAGCAGGGTCACGTGGTGCGTGGGCCCCCCCACGTTCAGGCGGTCGATGATGCGGAGGATGCGGATGGGTCTGGACACGTCGCTTTCAGGATTTCGATGAGACGGCCGGCGCTGACCGACAGGGCATACTCCCGCTCCATCTTCCGGCGTCCCGCCGCGCCCATTTGGCGGCGGAGGTCAGCGTCCCGGATCAGGCGACAGAGACGATCCCCCCATTCCTCCTCCCCGGTCGCGTGGAAACCGTCCACGCCGTCGGAGACGAGGATGCGGTTGACCCCCACGGGGCTGGCGACCGCCGGGACGGCGACGGCCATGTACTGGAGCAACTTGTACCCCCCCTTGCCCCGCGTCCACTCGTCATCGGGCAGGGGCATCAGGCCGATGTCGAACGCCTGGAGGTCGGACACCTCCCGCTCCAGCCCCCACCTCCGGCGCTCGGTGGGGAGGCCTGCGACCTCGAACGCCGAGGCCCCCACCAGCAGGAGGCGGACGCCCGAAAACCGCCTCCCGACCTCCTCCAGCGGCCCCCGGATCATCTCCAGGTACTTCTCGGTCGTCGGGCTTCCGATCCAGCCGAGGACGATGGGATCGTCGGACGACTTCGGGACCTCTGAGGGCCGGTATCGCTCCGTGTCGATGGGACCGGTGATCGTGGAGACGCGGGGACAGTAGCGCTCCGCGTAGGTCCGCGTGTAGTCGTTCTCCACGACGGCGTGCGCGGAGGCCCTGAGCAGGGGGGGCAGCCCCCGGCTGTTCCGCCAGCGCACGACCCGGTTGACGAGGCTTTTCTCCGTGATATCGGTGGTGAAGATCGCGTCGTCGAAGTCGTAAACGACCCTTGCGCGCCGGCGCCGGAACAGCGCCGGGAGGGGCCAGGGAAACACGGCCCGCTGAAAAAAAAGGACATCGTAGCGCCGCGCCCGGAGGAGCGTGCGCCAGCCCACGCAGAGGGCCCTGATCCAGCCCTCGATGTAATAGACGACCTTGCGCGCCCGTCCCCTCAACAGGGGGAGGGTGATGCCGTCCATGCGGGCGTCTGGGAAGACCGTCAGGACGTCATACTGAATCCCCGCCCGGTCCAGGTAGGGAAAATACTGATAAACCCGCGTCCGGCTGCTGGCGGCCAGGGGGCCGTAGGGCATGACAAACAGGACGCGCAACGACGTTTTACGCGGCATACTCCTGACACCACAGCTCCAGCATGATCAGCCCCCAGAGGGCCGGGCCGAGGTCGGCCCTCCGCTGAGCGTGCCGCTCCCACAGCGCCGAGACCCCCCCGGCGTCAAGGAGGCCCCGGAGCCGGGCCGAAGGGCCGAGCAGCAGGTCGCGCCCCATCCCCCTCAGGTCGCCTCGCAGCCACTCGGAGATCGGGACGCCAAACCCGTGCTTGGGGCGATGGAGGATGTCGTCCGGCAACAGGCCGGCTGCGGCCCGCCTGAGCAGGGGCTTGGTCACCCGGCCCCGCGCGTGGAGCGAGGAAGGGAGGCCGACGACAAAGCCCACCAGACTGTTGTCCAGAAACGGCACCCGGCCCTCCACCGAGACGGCCATGCTCATCCGATCCTCCTTGACCAGGAGGTCGTCAGGCAGGTACACGGTCCGGTCAAAGGCCAGGGCCCGGTCCAGAAAGGCGTCGTGGCCGGCGGCCCGGTCCTCGAAGAGTCTCTCCACGAGACCGGACCCCTCTGACCGCATCTTCCAGACCTTCTCCTTCGCCCCCTCGTCCAGAAAGGTGACGAGCCGGAGATAGGCGCGGCCGTCTCGCTCACAGGCCGCGTCCATCAGGCGGCGGGTCAGGAGCACCCGCTCCCCGAAGGCGCTCGTGCGGGAGCCCGGCAGCAGCGACAGCAGCGCAGAGGCGGCGCGGAGCGCCGGGGTCGGGAGGCAATGGAAGGCCCGGAGGGCCGGCCCGGCGGCGTGCCTGCGGTAGCCCCCGAACAGCTCGTCGCTCCCCGTGCCGGACAGGACGACCTTCACCCGGCGGCCAGCAGTTCGGGCGACCAGGTAGGTGGGGACCGCTGAAGAGTCCCCGAACGGCTCGTCGAAGGCCCTGGCGAGGGCCGGCAGGAGGTCCGAGATGCGCGCGTCCACCTCCTCTTCGACGTGTTCCGTCCCGAAAAGTTGCGCGACACGGCGGGCGTGAGGCCGCTCGTCGTAGTGGCCCGCGCCCCTGAAGCCCACGGAGAACGTGGGGATGCGCCCAACGCGCCGGGCCATCAGGGCCACGATCAGGCTGGAGTCGATCCCCCCGCTCAGCAGCGCGCCGGCGGGCACGTCCCCCTGCAACTGCATCCCCACGGAGCGGTCGAGGTGATCGAGCAGGACCGCCGCGGCCTCAGCCTCAGAAAATTTTGGATTTCGGATTTCGGAATGGGGCGAATGTCGAATGTCGAATGTCGAATGTCGAATTTTTTGTTCTTCAATTCGCAATTCAGGGCAGGGAGACGATCCGGTGAATCGTCCGGGGTGGTGGTTCGTCATTCGTAATTGAGTATTCCGCAATCCGCAATAGGGTTCTATCCTGACCTCCCCATCCCGCCAGAGGAGGCGGTGGCCGGCGGGGAGTTTCCGGATGTCCCGGAAGATGCTCCAGGGGGCCGGGATGTAGAGCAGAGAGAGGTAGAGGTCGAGGGCCTCCGGGTCGATCTCCCGGCTCACCCAGGGGAGCGGGAGCAGGGCCTTGAGTTCGGAGGCGAACGCCAGCCTTCCAGCGGAACAGGTGTAATAGAGCGGCTTGACCCCGGCCCGGTCGCGGGCCAGGAGCAGTTCTTGACGCCGGCCGTCCCAGAGCCCGAAGGCGAACATGCCGTTCAGTCGCTCCGGGGCGGCCAGGCCGAAGTCCTCGTAGAGGTGGAGAATCGCCTCCACGTCGGTGCGGGAGCGGTAGCGATGTCCCCGCCCCTCGGTCTGCGCCCTGAGTTCGGCGTGGTTGTAGATCTCGCCGTTGCAGGTCAGGTGGACGGAGTCGTCCTCGTTCGCCATCGGCTGGCGGCCGCTGGGCGACAGGTCGAGGATGGAGAGGCGGGTGTGACCGAGGGCCGCGCCCGGCCCCCGGCCGGACGAAAACAGATGGGTCCCCCGGTCGTCGGGTCCCCGGTGCGCCAGCGCCGCGCACATCCGGGCGAACAGGTCCGGCTCAACCGGGGGGCCGCCGGGGCTGACCACGCCGACGATTCCGCACACGCCCAACCTCTCATTTATACCTGAGATGCCAAATTGGACAAAAACGTTTAAATATAACGCCTACGTCTAAGAAAATCAATGACGAAGATCGCTCAGACGGTCAGGCCGGGTTGCCCTTGTGCCCCTCCATCTCATCGCCCTTCCAGGCCCGGATGAATCCCGCCACTTCTGACACGGCCTTTCGTTGAAAGGTCCAGATCAACGCCCCGTAGAGCGCTGCCCCGAATGCGGCGCCCGCGATCAGGGCCGCAGCCGGAGAGAGGTGCGGGTGGATGAGGACGACCCCGCAGCCCGCGGCGACCCCGGCGCAGCCCGCGGCGAGGAGGGCCGGCGCCTGCGCGGCCAGGTAGGCCCGGAAGCCGAGGGGGATGAGCCGGTGGACAACCCCCTCGGAGACCGCCAGGAGCAGGAGGGCGTTCAGACTGACGCCGGCCGCGACCCCCTCCACGCCAAAGGGGATGCCGGCGGCCACGGCCACGGTCGTGGTGGCCAGGGCAAAGCCGTTCCAGAGGAGGGCGATGTCTGCCCGGCCCCTGGCCAGAAACACCGGGCCGACGGCCCCGCCCACGGCCTTGGCGATGCCCAGGACGCAGAGGACCTGCACGAGCAGGACCGCAGGCCCTTTTCCCGACCCGTAGAGGACAGGCACGGCCTCGCGGGCGAGGGCCCCGAGGAGCGCCAGGGCGGGGAAGGCGAACAGGGCGATGCCCCGGACAGCCCGGAGGTAGGCGCGTCGGAGGCGCTCCGGGTCGTCCTGAATGGCCGAGAAGGTCGGGAGGAGAACCCTGAGCAGGATCGAGACCCCCCTGAAGTGGACGAAAGAGACGAGCTGGTAGGCTAAGTAGTAAAGGCCGAGGGCCGTCGGGCCGAGGTAGAGCCAGACGAGGAGATAGTCCACGCTGGCCGAGAGGTAGTTGAGAAGGCCCGCGCCCGTGGCGTGGAGGCCAAAGCGGAGAAGGCTCCCCCCTTCCCCCCCCCCAACCCCCTCCCTCCCCCCACAGGTGGGGGAGAGGGAGGAGGGTCGCGACCTCATGGGAGCGACAGGTTGGGTGGGGGGTACCCAGGGCTTTGCCGCTTGGAATGGGGGAGAGTGGGGGGCAACCCACGCCAGGCCGGAGGACAGGGCCACGCGCACGACGTAGCCCCAGGCCAGGCTCTGCGCCCCTGCGCCGTGGAGGGCCAGGGCCACGGACGCGGTCGCGGAGGCGAACGCCGACGCCGCGTCGATCAGGGCCAGGCGGCGAAAGTCCAGGTCCCGCGTCATCAGGGCGCGGGGGACCGCGCCTGCCGGGTGGAGGAGGGCGCAGAGCGAAAGGACCCGGACCAGGTCGCGGACCTCCTCCCCGCCCTGGAACGCCCGGCTGATCCAGGGCGAGAGCGCAAAGGCGAGGCCGCCCCAGGCGAGGCCGGCGCCGGCGCAGAGGGCGGAGGCCCTCCGGACGTCGGCCCGTCGCAGGGCCGGGGCCTGAATCAGGGCGGCGCCGAGGCCGAGGTCGCCGACCATGAGGATCAGACCGACGACCGTCGCCGCCAGGGCCTGCGCCCCGAAGTCCGCGGGGCGGAGGAGACGGGCCAGAAGGGTCAGCGCGGCGACGGTGACAAGGTGGTCCGCCACCTGAACGGCCCCGGTCCAGGAGATGCCTCTTGCGACGCGGCCGGTGAGGGAGCTGTCCAAGACAAACCTCAAACGCTACTCCATCTTCACCTTCGCCAGCCCCCATCCTGCGAGCAGGCCGACCCCGACGAACGCCCCGGCGGCGAGGTAAGAGACCCGCGGCGGCTGGCGCAGGATGGACACCGCGACGACGGCGCAGAGGAGGGCGGCGGCATACAGGGCCAGGACCGCGCCCCGGATGGAGCATCCGGCCTGCACCAGGCGCTGCGCGGTGTGGTCCCGGCTGGCCCGGTACCACGGGCGTCCCTGCCGCGTCCGCACGACAACTAAGAAGAGCGCCTCGAACAGAGGAAGGCCGAGCAGGAGGAGGCCGGCGACCCCTGCGCCTCCCCGTTGCAGCGTCACGGCCAGGCTGCCGAGGAGCGCCGCGGCAAAGAGGCTCCCGGTATCGCCCATAAAGATTCGGGCGGGATGAAAGTTGTGGATCAGAAACCCGAACAACCCTCCACCCAGGGCCGCCGCAACGGACGCGGAATCGGCCGGGCCGAGGTAGACCAGCGCGACGGCGAACCCGAGGCCGGCGATCCCTCCGACGCCGGCGGACAGGCCATCCATCATGTCGATGACGTTGAAGGCGTTCGCGACGGTCATCAACCAGAGGACAGTCAGCGCAGCGTCGAGGGGGAAAAAGCCCGACAGGTCGAGACGGAGGCCACACGCGACCGTCACTGCCCCGGCGCCCGCCTGTCCGATCAGCTTCCGCACAGGGGAGAGGACGAAAAAATCATCCACCAGCCCCACCAGCATCATCCCGACCGCGCCGGAGGCCCAGCCCACCTCTTTTGAGGACATCAGAAACGGCAGGACGGCGCAGAAGACGGCCAGGCCGCCCAGGTAGGGCGTGGCCCTCGTATGGCCGTCCACGCACGGGTTGGGGAGGCTGACCCGGCCAAGACGCACGGCGAGGCGGCCGGCAAGGGGGGTCAGAAGGGCAGCGATGAGGAGGGAGATCAGAAATGGGAGAATCAGATGGTCGGACATGGGGCAGCGGTGGTTTAACGACCCCTGGAGGGGAAATGCGGACGCCGCGCCTCTATTTTTTCCTTTCGCCTTTCGCCCTTCGCCTTTTCTTTTACGCCGGGCGCCAGTAGCTCCGGTCGGTGAGGGTGCGCCAGAGAATGGTCCGGTAGGCGACGAGGCGCTCGCGGGCCTCCGCGCGCCGGCGGAGCGACAGGACGGCCAGGGCCCCCCAGAGGGCCGAGCGGAGGGCCATCTCCGGCAGGGTGATGAGGCGCAGAAGGCGAACCGCGCCGTCCCCGTAGTGCTTGCGGAAGAAGTAGAAACTGCTCCGTCCGCTGGCGACGAGCATCGGGCCGAAGGCACCCCGCGAGGTGGCGCCGCCCAGGTGGACGGCCTGGGCGTCCGGGAGATAGCAGACCTTCCACCCGGCCCGCCGCGCCCGGAAACAGAGGTCCAGGTCCTCGTAGTACATGAACATCCCCTCGTCTAACAGGCCGATCCGGTCGAGCATCGCCCGGCGGGCGAGGAGGCAGGCCCCGGTCACCCACCCCACCTCCCGGACCCGGTCGTGCGCCCAGTCGCCCATCTTGAAGAACGGAAACGGGATGTGGAGGAGAAGCTTGTTGCAGACCTCGGTCCAGGGCGTGGGCGGAATGCCGCAGGAGAGCTGGAGGGAGCCGTCCGCGCTGAGGAGCCGGGGGCCGACGACCCCGGCGTCGGGGTGGGCCTCCATGAACGAGACCATCGCCCGGAGCGCGCCGGGGCGGAGCCGGGCGTCGCTGTTGAGGAGCAGGACGTAGGGGGAGGAGGAGGCCCGGAGGCCGGCGTTGTTGGCCTTCGAGAAGCCGAGGTTGGAGGGGCTCTCGATCAGGCGGACCTCGGAGAACTCCGCCCGGACCATCGCCGCGCTGCCATCGGAGGAGGCGTTGTCCACGACGACCGTCTCCGCCGGAAGCCCGGCGGCCTCCGCCCGGACAGAGCGGAGGCAGTCCCGGAGCAGGTCACGGGTGTTGTGGTTGACGACGATGATGGAGACGGTTGACATGATGAGGTCTAATATAGGCCCTGTTACAAGAACTTACAAGGACATTTTTCCGGCCTTCACGCCCTTCCGCCTTCCGCCTTCCCCTCGATACGCTCACTCCGTTCGCTACTCGGGGAATACGGTTCCGTCTGTCCCGAGTAGCCCCGAAGGGGCGTATCGAGGGACCGCCTTCCGTCTTCCGCCTTCTAATCCGCCGCCTCCGACGCCGTCTCCCCGGCCTTCGCCCGACGCCCGAGCAGGGCCGGGACCTTCACCCTCAACTCTTCCATCATCGTGTAGACCACCGGCACGAGCACGAGCGTCAGCAGGGTCGAGGTGGTCAGGCCCCCGATCAGGACCACGGCCATGCCGGAGCGCATCTCCGTGCCCGGCCCCAGGCTCAGGGCCAGGGGGAGCATGCCCAGGATGAGCGTCAGCGTGGTCATGATGATGGGCCGGAGGCGCGCCGGGCCTGCCTCCAGGAGCGCCTTCCGCGCCCCGAGGCCGCGCCCCCGGAGGTGGTTCGTGTAGTCCACCAGGAGGATGGCATTCTTGGTGACGAGGCCCACGAGCATGATCACCCCGATCATCGAGAACATGTTGAGCGTCTTGCCGGTCAGCGCCAGCCCCCCCAGCGCCCCCACGACCGCCACGGGCAGGGAGAACATGATCGTGAACGGGTGGAGGTAGGACTCGAACAGGGCGACCATGATCATGTAGACAAACACGATGCCCAGGAGGAGGGCGGTGAAGAGCTTCGTGAATGTCTCCTCCTGCATCTCCGCGTCCCCGGCGAAGAAGATCGTCACCCCCTCCGGGAGCTTCATTTCCGAGAAGGAGGTGCGCAGGTCCCGCACCACGTCGCCCAGGGGCCTGCCCGACAGATTCGACTGGATGGTGATCGAGCGCTCCCGGTTCTTACGCTGGATCTTCGTGGGGCCGGAGCCCTGGTACACGCGGGCGATCTGCCTCAGCTCCACCTGCTGCCCCGCGGGGTTCAGGAAGGACATCCGCCCCACGTCCTCCACGCTGGAGCGGTTCAGCTTGCGCGCGATCACCCGCGCGTCCACCTCCGTCTCCCCGTCCCGGAACTGCGTGGCCACATCCCCCTCAAAGGCCGTGCGCAGCGCCAGGGCCACCTCGCCGAGGGTCAGGCCCATCTGCGCGGCCTTCTCCCGGTCGAGCTCCACCCGCGCCTCCGGCCTCCCCTCCTCCCACGAACTCTTGATGTCCGTCGCGCCCGGCGTCCGCGCGGTGCGCGCCTCCACCTCCGCGGCCACCTTCACCAGTTCCTCCAGATTCTGCCCCTTCACCTCGATGAAGATCGGCGTGTCGTCCGCCGTCCCGAAGATGCCGATGAAGTTGGCGCGCCCCTTCAGGCCCGGAACCTGCGCCACCGCCGCCTTCAATCCCTCCACCTCCTCCTCCGTGAACCGCCGCCGCTCCGCCCGCCCGACGAGATGGACCTGAATCTGCGCCAGGTGGGACGCCTGCGAGTTCAGGATGCCCTCCTCCGACGTCCCGACCGTGCTGAAGAACCGCTCCACCTCCGGCGTCCCGGACAGGACCTCCTCCACCCTCCGGACCGCCCGATCCATCTGTTCCAGCGCCGTGCCGCTCGGCATCTCCAGGGCGATGGAGAACTCCCCCCGGTCCACCTGCGTCATGAACTCCGTCCCGATCACGTGCAGCGGGACCAGGGCCAGGCTGCCGACCAGCGTCCCGGCGCTGACGGCGAGGACCGCCTTCCGGTGATCCAGCGCCCAGCCGAGCAGCCTGCGGTAGCCCCCGTTCAGCCGCTCCATCCCCCCCTCCCACCGGGCCGCGAACCGGGCGCCCCACGCCCTCCCGTCCCTCCTCTCCATCCGCCTCGACCAGCGGGAGGCGAGCATCGGCGTGAGCGTGAACGACACGAACAGCGACATCAGCGTGGCCGTCACGATCACCGCCGCAAACTCCCGGAAGATGTCCCCCACGATGCCGGTCAGCAGGGCCACGGGCAGGAACACCACCACGTCCACCAGGGTGATCGCCATCGCCGCAAACCCGACCTCCGTCCGCCCGTTCAGCGCGGCCTCCCTCGGCCCCTCCCCCTTTTCGAGACGCCGGTGGATGTTCTCCAGGATGACGATGGAGTCGTCCACCAGGATGCCGATGGTGAGGGCCAGGCCCATCAGGGACATCAGGTTGATCGTGAACCCGAAGGCGTACATCATGATGAACGTGGACACGAGGGACGTCGGGATGGCCAGCAGCACGATAAAGGCGTTCCTCCAGCTGTGCAGGAAGATCAGGAGCATCAGGGACACGCTCAGCACGGCCTCGGCGATGTTCCGCTCCAGCTCGTCCACGGCGTCCTTCGTGAAGACCGACGTGTCCTGGGCCACCACGAACGCGACCCCCCCCGGCAGCGCCCTCTCCAGGCGCGCCAGCTCCCGGCGCACCCGCTCGCTCACGCCCACCGTGTTGGCGTCGGACTGCTTCTGGACCAGGACGCCGATGGAGGGCTGGCGGTTCAGCCGGCTGCGCTCCTTATTCTCCTTGACCCCGTCCCGGACCTCCGCCACGTCCTTGAGGTAGACCGTCCCCCCCGGCGTGGAGGCCACGGCGATGCGCCCCATCTCGTCCAGGGTCCGGAACTGCCCGGAGAGGCGGACGATGTACTCCCGCTGGCGCTCGTCCACCTTTCCCGCCGGGAAGTCCAGGTTCTCCCTGGCCAGGGCCTGCGAGACCTGCAGGATGGAGAGGTTGTAGGCCCTCAGTCGGTCCAGGTCCACCTCCACCCGCACCTCCCGCTCCTCGCCGCCCACGAGCGTCACCAGGCCGACCCCCTCCAGCCGCTCCAGGGCGGGCTTGACCCGGTCCTTGGCGAGCTGGTAGAGCTGTTTTGGCGGGAGGTCCCCGGTCAGCGAGATGCGGAGGACCGGCAGGTCCTTGATCCCGACCTTGGACACCGTGGGGGTCTCCGCGTCCTTCGGGAGCCTGTGGCGGGTCGCGTCCACCTTCCGCTGCACCTCCGCGGCCGCGTCGTCGATCCGGGCGCCCATCGAGAACTCCACCATCACCAGGGAGACCCCCTCCGACGAAAAGGAGCGCACGTTCTTCACCCGGTTGATGGCCACGACCGCCTCCTCGATCGGCTTGGCCACGCTCGTCTCGATCTCCTTCGGCCCGGCCCCCGGATAGACGGTCGTCACCAGCACGGTCGGGATGTCCACGTCCGGCAGCAGGTCCACGCCGAGGCTGAGGGCGCTGTAGACCCCCAGGACCGCCAGCGCGGAGAAGACCATCACGATCAGCGCCGGGCGCTCTATGGCAATGCGTGTGACTTTCATCGTCCGCCTTTCGTTCTGCGTTCCGCGTTCATCATTCCGCGTTGCTTTACCTGACCTCCACCGCCGCGCCGTCCCTGAGCATCTGCTGCCCCATCGTCACGACCCTATCTCCCTCCTTCAGGCCCTCCACCACCGCCGCCGCATCCCCCTGTCGCCCGCCCAGGGAGATGGGCCTGAGGAGCGCCCAGCCCTCCCGCACGACATAGACGGAGGGCTGCGCCGCCCCCTCGATGAGGGCCGCGGCCGGGATGAGCGGGACCCGTTCGTGCGCGGACGTGAGCACCTCCGTCCGGGCGAACATCCCCGCCTTCAGGGGACTCTCCCCCCGGTTGGCGACCTCCACCTCCACCGGGTAGCGGTGGCTGTTCCCCTCGGCCTTCGACCCGATATGGACCACCCTCCCCTCGAAGGTCACCCCCGGATAGGGGTCTATCGTCACCCGTGCGGCCTGGCCCACGGCCACCAGGCCGATCTCCTGCTCCGGGACCGTGAGCTTTATCTTCACCACGTCCAGGTCCACGACATTGGCCACGGGCGTCCCCGGCCCCACCGTCTCCCCCACCTCCACGAACCGTCTGGCCACCGCGCCCGCGATGGGGCTGCGGACCTGCGCGTCGGCGAGCTGCCGCTGCGCGACCCGCAGGGCGACCTCCACGGACCGGAGGGCGGACTCCGCGCTCTGGGCCGCCAGCCGGAGGCCCTCCATCTCGGCGTCGGACACGTCCCCCTTCTCAAACAGCGCCCTGTTCCGCCCCAGGTCCTTCGCGGTCTTGCGGGCGTTCGCCCCGGCCAGGGCGAGCTGGGCCTCGGCCTGCTCCACGGCCAGGCGGCGGAGCTCCGCGTCCACCTCGGCCAGGACCGCGCCCTGCGCCACCCGGTCCCCCACCTCAACGCAGACCCGCACGACCCTCCCCGCGGCCTCGGCGCTCACGACCACGTCGCGCCTGGCCTCGACGGTCCCGACGGCAGACACGCGGTTCGCGAGGGGACCCAGCGTCACCCTGGCCACCTCCACGGGGACCGCCGACGGCCCCCGGGGCCTGGAGGCCTCTGCCCGGTCGGCCTTCCAGGCCACGTAGAGCAGACCTCCCCCCAGCAGGAGCGTCACAGCGCCGACTCCGGCGATCTTTCTGCAGCGTGTCATGGTGTCTCTCCCTGGATAAATCGGTGGTCAGGCCCTCGCCCACCCCCTACCCCCCTCCCTCTCCCGTACGTACGGGAGAGGGAGGGGGTAACAAGGGCTTTTCCATAAGGCATGGGGGAGGGTGAGGGCCTGCTCATCACTCATCACTCATCACTCGTCACTGTGTCCTTCCCGTGGCCCTTTCCAGCTCCACCCGGGCGATGGCCGCGTCGTAGGTCGCGTGGATGAGCAGCGCCCGCGCCTGGTAGGCCGTGGTCTGGGCGTCGATCAGGTCGATGTTGGACGCCACCCCTGCCTCGTAGCGCCGCGTCACGGTCTGCAGGTTGGCTTCCGCATACTCCACCCCCTTCCGGGCGATGACGATGCGCTCCTGCGCGGAGTCCAGGGCCAGGTCCGCGCTCCTGGCCCGGAGTCGCCACTGGCGCTCCGCGTCCTGGGCGAGGAGTTCGGCCCTCCGGAGGTCCTCGCGGGCCTGCCGGACCTGCGCGTAGTCCCCGAGGCTGTTGAAGATCGGGAAGCGGACCATCAGGGCCGTGCTCCAGGTCTTCGCGCCGTCCAGGGCCAGGGTGCCGTTCTTCTCCCACGCATAGGAGAAGGCGAGGTTGACCTGCGGCTGGAACTCCCCCCACGCCCTCCGGAGGCTCGTGCGCTGGAGCCCGACCAGGCTCCGCGCGGCTAAGACGCCCGGGTGCGACCTGAACGCCGCCGGGTCGTGGGCGGGCCTCGGCGGGAGCGACTCCGGGGCCAGGTCCCCGCCTGCGGAGGCCAGGACCGCGGCCGGCGGCTCAAAGGTGTAGTCCTGGTCGAGCTCGACCCCCATCCCCTCGTTGAGCGCGGCCTTCGCCGTGGCCAGGGCGTTCTCCGCATCCACGATGCCCCCCCGGTCGGAGGCGGCCTGGGCCTCCCACCGGAGGATGTCGGCGGAGGTCCGCAGCCCCGCCCCGGCCTTGCGCCTCGTGGATTCGAGGTAGGCCAGGGTCCGCCGCTCGGTCTCCCGGCTCAGCCGGACCAGCTCCTGGGCCTTGAGGACGGCGTAGTAGGTCTTTCGGACCCGGCTGACGACCTCCTGCTCCACGTCCCGGAGGGTGTGCCCCCCCCTCTGTCTGAGCAGGTCCGCGGCCTGGATGCCGACCCGCTCCAGACCGCTGTTGTAGATCGGCTGAAGCACCGTGATGCCGGCGCTGTAGGTGTTCTTGTAGGCGAAGGGGCGGATGTTCTCTTTAAGCTCAGGGGGGAGGCCGGGCGCGCTCTCGATGAAGTCGATGGGGGCGTTGGCCAGCCGGAGCGCCTCGTCGTTGATGCGCGTCACCCCGGCGTTCACCTCGACCTTCGGGAGCCAGTTGGCGTAGGCCCTTTTGACCCCCCACGTCGCCGAGGCGACCTCGGCCCGCGCGCCGGCCAGGGTCCGGTTGTGCTCGACGGCAGCCCGGACGGCCTGGTCGAGCGTCAGGAGGGGAGCCTGGCCGGAGGCCACGCCCGCGCCGGCGAGCAGGCCTGCGCTCAGGAGGGAGACGATCCGCGTTCGCATGTCAAATCCTCAGACCTTCGGATAAAACCGACCGGTCAGTTTGTGTTGGAGCCAAAAAAATAACCTACTTCCTGATCCCCTCCAGGAGCATCCGGGTCGTGGACCGCCAGAGGGCCGGGGCGTCCATGTCCTCAAAGGTCCGATGCGTTAAAATCCCGTCGAACAGCGACATCAGGCCCATCGCGAGCTGCCTGGGATCGACCGGCTTGAGCTTCCCCTCCTTGATGTTCTTCTTGATCAGAGGGACGAGGATGTCCAGCCAGCCCTGATGGACCTCGGAGACCTTCTTCCGGCCCTTGGCGTCCCTGGACGCCATCGACCAGTGCTCCATCCAGATCAGGCGGTGCTCGGGGTCGTTCAGCATCCGCCCCATCAGCATCGCCCCCAGGTCGCAGATCAGGTAGTCGGGGTCCAGCGTCTTGACGGCGGAGCCTTTCAGGAAGTCCTCCTGCGTCTCCTTCACGAAGCTGTCGCACAGGGCGTCCAGCAGCTCCTCTTTGCTCTTGAAGTACCAGTAGAGCGCCCCCTTGCTCAGCCCGGCCTCGCGGACGATGTCGTCCACCTTCGTCTCGTGGTAGCCCTTCCGGGCGAAGCACCGCTTGGCCGCCCCCAGGATCTGCGCCCTGCGGGCCCCTTCTGTGGCGTGAACAGCCATGAAAATCGCTTCCTTTCATTTATAGACCTAATAGACCGACCGGTCGGTTTCTAATATAAGGCGTCGGCCCTCCCCTGTCAAGAGGAAAAATGAGGGGGCCGGCCGGGATTTTGCAAGAAGGCTTGCTTTCAACCCCCTTTTTTACGATCATGAGGACACCCAAAGGGATTTTTTGAACAGAACGGATGGATACCCTGGTCTGTTAAAATGGTCGGTATAGATAAAATCGTAGAATTGAGCCAGCAGATTGCGCGGGAGTTTCATCCGGAACGGATCATTCTCTTCGGGTCCTATGCCTGCGGAACTCCCGCCCCGGACTCGGACGTGGACCTTCTGGTCATCCTGCCTTTTGAGGGCAAGAGCGTCTATAAATCTTTGGAAATCCTCAACAGGGTCCATCCGCGCTTCCCTGTGGACCTCCTGGTCCGCACCCCGCAGCAGGTCCGGCAGCGCCTGACCTGGAACGACTTTTTCCTGCGCGAAATCCTGGAAAAGGGCAGGGTCCTCTATGAAGCCCCTCACGCGTGAATGGGTGGAAAAGGCCGAGGGCGATTTTGCCACTGCAACGCGGGAGCTACGGGCGCGTAAAGCGCCAAATTACGACGCTGCCTGTTTCCACGCCCAGCAATGCGTTGAGAAATACCTCAAGGCGCGTCTACAGGAAGCGGAGACCCCGTTCGGAAGAACACACAACCTACCTGCCCTGCTGGACCTCCTGTTGTCCATCGAGCCAGCCTGGGAAGATATGCGTCCGCTTCTGCAAGCATTGACCGTATTTGCCATCGATGTCCGATACCCCGGTGAACGCGCTGACAAAGCCACGGCCCGCGAAGCGATGACTCTGTGCCGTCAGATGCGCAAGCAAGTCCGACTCAGCCTGAAGTTAAGAGACGAGTGACCGTCTGCTGAAGGCAAGCCAATGATTAAAGAACACGATTGCATCGTTCTGTTACGGGACCTGCCCGAAGACGGTCTGAAGGCCGGCGACATCGGGACGGTGGTGCACGTCCACCAGGGTGGAGCGGGCTACGAGGTCGAATTCATAACGCTGGCCGGCGAGACTGTGGCTGTCGTCACGCTGTTGCCGTCCCAACTGCGCCCGATCACTCGCCGCGACCTGGCCCACGTGCGCGAGTTAACCGCAGTCTGAAGGAGATCATGCACCATGGCAAGCCGCATCGCGAACCGCCCGAACATCCTGTTCATCCTGTCGGACGACCAGGGCTTCTGGGCGATGGGGTGTGAGGGGAACCGGGAGATCGAGACGCCTCACCTGGACCGGCTGGCCGGCGCCGGCACGCGCTTCGAGCGCTTCTTCTGCGCGTCCCCCGTCTGCTCGCCCGCGCGGGCGACCCTGCTCACCGGCCGCATCCCCTCCCAGCACGGCGTCCACGACTGGATCGCGGCGGGGAACACCGTCGCCCGCTACGAGCCCGCCAGGAACGGCGTACTGATCGAGTATCTCAAGGGCATGCCGGGCTACACGGACGCGCTGACGGCGGCGGGCTACGTCTGCGGCCTCAGCGGCAAATGGCACCTGGGCGACGCCCACCGTCCCCAGAAGGGGTTCACCTTCTGGAGGGTCCACGCCAAGGGGGGCGGCCCGTATTACAACGCCCCGATGGTCCGGGACGGGGAGGTCTACGAAGAGCCGCGCTACGTCACAGACGCGATCACGGAGAACGCCCTCGCCTTTCTGGAGGGGGAGAAGGACACCGACCGCCCCTTCTACCTGAGCGTGCACTACACCGCGCCCCACTCCCCCTGGCAGCGGGAGCACCACCCCCCGGCCCTCTACGACCGATACTTTGAAAACTGCCCTTTCAAGTCCGTCCCGGACGGCCTGGCGCCCCCGTCCTGGGCCAAGAACCTCAGCATTCCCGTCCGCGACGCCGACCAGCGGCGGGTCTTCCTGAGCGGCTACTACGCGGCAACCACGGCGATGGACGCCTGCGTCGGACGCCTGCTGGACTGGCTGGAGGCCAACCGCCTGCGCGAAAACACGCTCATCGTCTTCACCAGCGACAACGGCATGAACATGGGGCACCACGGGGTCTTCGGGAAGGGGAACGCCACCTTTCCGATGAACATGTTCGAGGAGTCCATCCGGGTCCCCTTCCTCGTCTCCCGGCCAGGGCACATCCCGGAGGGGGCCACGAACGCGGACCTGCTCAGCCAGTACGACTTCCTGCCGACCCTGCTGGACTACGCCGGGGTCGCGCCCCCTGCGGCCGGCGACCTGCCGGGGACCAGCTTTGCGGCCCGGCTGCGGGGGGATGCCCCGGCCGGCCACGAGCACGTCGTCGTGTTCGACGAGTACGGGCCCGTCCGCGCGGTGCGCACGCCGGAGTGGAAGTATATCCACCGGTACCCTTATGGCCCTCACGAGCTCTACGACCTGCGGAACGACCCCGGCGAGACGACGAATCTGGCAGGCAGGGCCGAGCGCCGGGCGAAAGAGCGGGAGATGCGGGATCGGCTGACGGAATGGTTCTTGCGCTACACGGACCCGGACCGGGACGGCGTCCGCGAGGGGGTGACGGGCTACGGACAGGTCGGTCTGTGCGGACCCCGCGCGGAGGGCGAAGTCAACTTTGCTCAGGCCCAGGTCGCGCGCTGGCTCTCCCTGGACCGGGAGGGGGTGTGACCCATGCGCGTGCTCACGGGCGCGAGCAGATTACCAGCTTCACGACATCTAAAAACAAATCCGCAGATTTCGCAGATAGACGCAGATAGAAAACCGTCTGCGTTCATCTGCGCCATCTGCGGATCGTCCTGGTGTCCTGGGGGTAGATTTTATCCGGCCACAGGCCCCGCCACGTAATCGATCAGGTGAGTGATCTGGGTCTTCGCGTGGTTCAACTGCGCCTTGACGATGTCCCCGATGGAGATGATGCCCGCGAGCGCCCCGTCCACCATCACGGGCATGTGCCGGAACCGCCGCTCCGTCATCTCCTTCATGACGTACTCAATGTCGTCCTCCGGGGTCGAGGTGATCAGGTTCCGGGTCATCACCTGGTCCACCCTCGTGCGCTCCAGGGGGCTGTTTTTGTAGACCTCCCTCATGAGGTCCCGCTCGGTGATGATGCCCTGGACCGAGCCAAAGCCGTCCTGGACCGGCAAAGCCCCCACCTTGTTCTCGACAAGCGTGCAGAGCGCCTCGCGGAGCGTGGCCTGCGCGCTGATGGTGACCACCCGCCACCCCTTGCTGTCCATAATCTCTCTGACCTTCATGGCGCCACCTCCTGCTTGAGGTCCTCAGGCGTCCCCTCCACTCGCTTCTTCAACTTGTCTATCTGGCGGGAAAAAGACGGGGTCTTTTCGGCTGTTTGTAATATATTACGACATAGATTGCGCCTAATATATAAAAGGAGTGTCCGCTCGTCAAGGGGAAATTAAGGAGAGAACGAAAGAGATCTCAAGCCATCAAGCGATGATTCACAGGGAGCGACTCATGCCAGAACTGGAGACACGCCGTCTGGGCCGAACCGGCCTGCGGCCAAAGGCCCTGGGCCTGGGCTGCGCCTGGTTTGGGACCGCGCACAACACGGACCGGGACACGGTCGAAGGGGTGCGCCGGGCCATCGAGCTGGGCGTCGACTTTCTGGACACCTCCCCCCTCTACGGCGAGAGCGAGCGGCGGGTGGGCCTGGCCCTCGAAGGGGGGTGGCGCGAAAAGGTCTGCCTTCAGACCAAGACGGGCACGCACCCGGCCAGGCGGCACGACTTCTCGGCGGAGGCCACGCGCTGGAGCGTGGAGAACAGCCTCCGGCTGCTCAGGACGGACTATTTTGACTCCGTGCTCATCCACGACCCGCCGGACATCGAGGACCCCCTTGCGCCCGGCCGCGCCCTGGACGAACTGTTGAGGATGAAGGAGCAGGGGATCGTCCGGCATATCGGCCTCGGCGTCCGGAGCCACGACTTCCACCGCCGCGCTATCCAGACCGGGCAGATGGAGATCGTCCTGACCTATCTGGATTACACCCTGCTCGATCAGTCGGTCGCGAAAACCACGCTGCCGCTCGCAAAGGAGCGGGACGTCGGCGTGATCCTGGCCAGCCCGCTCGGCATGGGCAGGCTGGCCGGGCCGGAGCCAAAGGACGACCCCCGCGCGCGCGCGATGTGGGCGTGGTGCCAGAAACGGGGCATGAGCATCAGACACCTGGCCCTGCGGTTCTGCCTGGCCGCGCCCATTAACGGCATCGTCCTGTCCGGTCCCGCGAACCGGCAGCAGGTGGAGGAGGTCTACCAGGCCGCCACCACGGAGGTCCCGCCGGAGGTCTGGAGGGACTTCAAGGCGGAGTTTGGGGTGGGTCTATGACCCGCAAACAATTCGAGAACCTCGCCCTGAAGGCCCTGGAGGAGCTGCCGGAGGAGTTCCGAAAGCGGCTCGACAACGTGGAGATCGTGATCGAGGACGAGCCGACGATCGAGGACCTGGAGTCCGTGGGCCTGACGGAGGACGACCTGCTGTTCGGCCTGTATCAGGGGACGCCGCTCACGCAGCGGACCAGCGACTACGGCCTGACCCTGCCGGATCGGATCACGCTGTTCCAGTGGGACATCGAGCAGGGGTGCGAGACGCCGGAGGAGATCGCCGAGGAGGTCCGCAAGACCGTCATCCACGAGATCGCGCACTTCTTCGGCATGGGGGAGGACGAGATCCCGTTTTGAGAGAGGCTCGGATCGCGGAGACGACAAAGGCCCTGACAGGTTCGCCTGTCAGGGCCTTTTTTCCTGTAGGGGTGAGGCATGCCCTGCCCCTACGATGTCGTGGAGATGACCGGCAGCGCGTGCAGGGTGTAGGTCTGCCGGGCCGTCTCACCCGCGTCGTCGTAGGCCTCCACTGTGATCGTCACGTCCTCCACCTTCGGAGGCGTCCCCCGGACCAGGCCCGTCTCCGGCTCGACGGTCAGCCAGGCCGGCCCTTCCGTGAGCCGGTAGCGGACCTGCTGACGGCTCTCGTTGAAGTCCGCGCGCGCCCGGTAGGCGTACTGCGCGCCCGCGAACTCCTCGATGACAGGCTGCGTCAAAAAGGTCAGCCCCTTGATCTCCAGGTACCAGGCGTCGTTCATCAGCGGCCAGGCGTTGCCGCCGATCACCCACAGCCTGTCCTCAAAGACATAGACGGAGATCTCGTGCCGGGGGGACCAGATGTCCTCCGGGACCAGTTCGCGCCACTCCGCGCCGTCAGCGGAGTACCAGACATCGTTGAAGTTATTCCAGATCGGCTCCGCCCGGAAGCCGCCCAGGACCCAGAGTCGGTTTTTGTACGCGACGGCGGTGTTCCAGATGCGGACCGGCCACGGCGCTTGATCCGTCACCTTCGTCCAGCTCTTGCCGTCCGGGGAGGACCAGACATCGCTGTAGGCCCGGAACGGGTGATAAATGGTGATCCCCCCTCCGATCACCCAGAGCCTGTCGTCGTGGACGGCCAGGCTGAACAGTTGCCGCTTCGACCAGAGGGCGTTCAGCGTCTCCAGGGTCCAGCGCACGCCGTCCATTGAAGACCAGATATCGTTGAAGAGGTCCCCGCTCTTCCCGCCCATCACCCACATCCTCCCCTGGAAGACCGCGCCGCCCGCCGCGTAGCGTCCCCTCCAGGAGGCCTGGTCCGTCACCAGGGACCAGGTGGCCCCGTCCGGCGAGGCAAACAGCCTCCCATCGCTGGTCGTCACCCACATCCTGTCGCCGTAGACGAAGGCCACGGGGATGTTCACGCCGGCCTCGCACGGGACCTCCCCCTCCTTCGTCCAGCTCACGCCGTCGGCGGAGGACCAGACGTCGCTGACCAGGCTGGGGATGTAGCCCCCGATCAACCACATGCGCCCCTTGAACACGAGTTCCCCGGCGGAGTCCCGCGCCACCCAGGGGGCGTTCTCTTTGACCCTCACCCAGGTGGGCGTGGGGTAGGCGCGGATGGCCTTGACGGTGTAACTCTTTTTCGTCTTCCCGTCCTGCGCCGTGACCTCCACGCGGATGAGGTTCCGCCCGACATCCAGATGAATGGGGCCTGACGCCTGTCCGCCGGCCACCGCCGACCCGTTGACCGTCACCGCCGCGCCCGGATCGCTGGCCGTGGGGATGATGCGGATGGCGTCGGTCCCGTGGGGGAGGTAGACGGAATAGTTCGTCCGGCCTGAGCTGAAGCCGGGGGAAATCTTGCCCGTATCTACGGCAAGCGCCTTCAGAGTCGCGTCGGCGTTGAGTGAGGAATCGCTCATCACGGTTCTCCTTTTCTTTTAAAGATGCAATTTACTTTCATCCACCGGGAAGTCAAGAAGAAATAGGCCCTCCAACTTTTCTCTTGACGAAAGCGGCCCGAAATCATACCTTTTGTCCTGTCAACAAGGGTAGAGGCGCAGGCCTCCATGAGTAACCGGCAGAGGGAGACGGACCCGGACCTGCCGGACGAAAGGGGAGGGCTGCCGAAGTCCGAGTCCCATCCGTCAGGGGCGTCGGGCTGGGCCGGCGGATAAGATCCCCCGGACTGTCACAGGACAGGGTCCTGTGGAGCGCTCTCTTGTGCAAGGTTCACGCTGCGCACGTTTTGCAGCCGCGCGTGTCTCTGCCCTTGGCGCGCCCGGCTGCTTTTTTGTTTCTGCGCAGCAGAGAAAGGAGTTTTACAATGCAGAAGTTGCGCGTTGGCGTCCTGGGGGGCACGGGCATGGTGGGCCAGCAGTTCGTCTCGCTGCTGGACGGCCATCCCTGGTTCGAGGTGGTCTCGTTGGCCGCGAGCGAGCGGTCCGCCGGAAGGCCCTACCGCGAGGCCGTGAAGGGCCGGTGGGTCATGAAGAAGGATATCCCTGCCGGTGTCGCAGACCTCATCGTCCGGAACGTGCACGAGATCGACCGGATCGCGGGCGAGGCGGACCTCGTGTTCTCCGCGCTCGACATGGACAAAGAGGCTATCAAAACGCTCGAAGATACGTATGCGAAACGGGAGGTCCCGGTCGTGTCCAACAACTCCGCGCACCGCTGGACCCCGGACGTTCCGATGATCATCCCGGAGATCAACCCGGAGCACCTCCAGGTCATCCCGGCGCAGCAAAAGCGCCTGAGCGTGAAGCGGGGGTTCATCGCGGTCAAGCCGAACTGCTCCCTCCAGCCCTACGTGCCGGCGTTCCACGCCCTGGCCGAGTTCAGGGCGGTGAAGGCGTCGGTCTGCACCTACCAGGCCCTCTCCGGCGCGAGCAAGACCTTCGAGACCTGGCCGGAGATGGCCGACAACGTCATCCCGTTCATCGGCGGCGAGGAGGAGAAGAGCGAGCGGGAGCCGCTCAAGATCTGGGGGAAGGTCGTGGATGGCCGGATCGTGAACGCGGATTTGCCCCTGATCTCCGCGCAGTGCATCCGCGTGCCGGTGAGCGACGGGCACATGGCCGCGGTCTCCGTCTCCTTCGAGCGGAAGCCGCCCAGGGGCGAAATCCTGGAGCGGTGGAGGACCTTTGAGGGGGAGCCGCAGCGCCTCGGCCTGCCGTCCGCCCCGAAGCCGTTCCTGATCTATTCTGACGAGGAGAACCGGCCTCAGACCCGGCTGGACCGGGACGCCGGAAACGGCATGGCGGTCACCCTGGGCCGCCTGAGAGAGGATAACCTCTTTGATTACAAATTCGTAGCCCTCAGCCACAACACGATCCGGGGCGCCGCCGGAGGGGGGGTCCTGACGGCGGAGCTGTTGAAGGTCGAGGGGTATCTGAACGGAAAATAAGGGATGACAGGTGATAGGACAAAAACCCCCTTGACTTTGGAGGGCAGGAAGCTTATATTCGGGCTTGTCTGATAGCCGGATGCCACCCTCAAAATGCACAAAGCGAGGTGGTCTATCTGCTTTTAGAACGAGCGAGAGACACAATACCCATAATACGAGGCCCCCGGGTTGAGCGAAAGCTCCCCTGGGGGCTGACCTCTGGGCGGCCCGTGACCGGCACGGGCCGGGCCCGTGTATCGGTTGCTACCCGTTGTCGAGCAAAATTCGACAGCGGGTTTTTTGTTTTTATGGCGCAGGCTCGCGGGCCGCCAGGAGCGGATCAGGAGACCTCTCTTCCAACCCCTCTTCCACCGCATACCCTATATGAGGAGATAGGCGCTCATGTCGCACATCATCGTCGAAAACCTCGTCAAGACCTTCCAGATCGCGGAGCGTCAGCCGGGCATGTGGGGGGCGCTGCGGGGCGTGGTGCATCGCCGTCACCGCACGGTCCACGCCCTGGACGGCGTCACCTTCTCCATCTCCCCCGGCGAACTCGTGGGCTACATCGGCCCCAACGGCGCGGGCAAGTCCACGACGGTCAAGGTCCTCTCCGGCATCCTGGTGCCCGACTCCGGGCGCTGCGAGGTCCTGGGGCGCGTCCCCTGGAGGGAGCGCATCCCCCACGTCCGGGAGATCGGGGTGGTGTTCGGGCAGCGCACGCAGCTCTGGTGGGACCTCCCGGTCGTGGAGTCGTTCGACCTGCTCCGGGACATCTACCGCGTGCCCCCGCCGGCCTACGCCCGGACGCGGGACGAGCTGATCGCCCTGCTGAGCCTGGAGCCGCTCCTGGACGTGCCCGTCCGCCAGCTCAGCCTGGGGCAGCGCATGCGCTGCGACCTGGCCGCGGCCCTGCTCCACGCCCCCTCCCTGCTCTTCCTGGACGAGCCGACCATCGGCCTGGACGCCGTGTCCAAGCTCGCCGTGCGGGACTTCATCCGCCGCCTGAACCGCGAGCGAGGCGTCACGGTCATCCTCACGACCCACGACATGGACGACATCGAGGCCCTCTGCACCCGCGTGATGGTCATCGGCAGGGGGCAGATCCTGTCGGACGGGACCCTCGAAGACCTGCGGAGGCGCGTCACCTCCGAGCGCCGACTGATCGTGGACCTGATGGACCAGGACGGGGAGGTGAGCGACCCGGACGCGACTGTGCTCCGCCGGGAGGACCGCCGGGTCACCCTCAGCTTCGACCCCAGCCGGGTCCCGGCCGCGGCGCTGATCGGGCGGATCACGGCCACGCACGCCATCCGCGACCTGTTCGTGGAGAACCCGCCCATCGAGGAGATCATCGCGCGGCTCTACAGGGAGGACCGTCTATGAGCGCCTACTGGGCCGTCGTCAGCGCCCGGTTCCGGATGCTGCTGCAGTACCGCGCGGCGGCGCTGGCCGGGTTTGGAACTCAGTTGTTCTGGGGGCTTATTCGGGTGATGATTTTTGAGGCGTTCTATCGCTCTACGACAGCCTCTCAGCCGATGAGCCTTCCCGAAGTCGTTACTTACATCTGGCTCGGTCAGGCGTTTCTCGCACTGCTTCCGTGGAATGTGGACGCGGACATAAGGGCGATGGTGCGCTCCGGGAACGTGGCCTATGAACTGGTGCGTCCCCTGGACCTCTACACGTTCTGGTTTTGCCGCGCCCTGGCTATGCGGGCCGCCCCCACCCTGCTGCGCGCAATCCCGATGTTCATCGTGGCAGGACTTTTCTTCGGAATGACCTCCCCGCCCTCCTGGGCCTCGGCGGGGGCGTGGGCCTTCGCCACCGTGGGCGCCCTGCTCCTGAGTTGCGCCACGACAACCCTGCTGAACATCTCCCTGTTGTGGACGGTCTCGGGCGATGGCATCGCCATTCTGGTGACCACCGCCGTCATCCTTCTGTCCGGGCTGGTCATCCCCCTGCCGCTCTTCCCGGACTGGGCGCAGCCCATCCTGCGCCTCCTGCCGTTCAGAGGGGTGGGAGACACCCCTTTCCGTCTTTACACGGGACACCTTCCACCGGATCAGGCCATCGCCGCCGTGGCGCATCAGGTCGTGTGGGCCCTCGCCTTCATAGCGCTGGGCCACCGGATGCTCGGCCGGGGAATACGCCGTCTGGTGGTTCAGGGAGGATGATATGCTGGACGCCTTTCGACTCTACCTTCGCTACATCGACATCTCGTTTCGCGGCCAGATGCAGTACCGGGCCTCGTTCGTGATGCTCTCCGCCGGACAGTTTCTGGTCACCGGCATCGAGTTCCTGGGCATCTGGGCGCTCTTCGATCGCTTCGGAGGCCTTCAGGGATGGACACTGCCTGAAGTGGCGCTGTTTTACGGCACGGTCAACGTGGCCTTTGCGATTGCCGACGCTTCATCCCGGGGCTTCGATCTCGTGGGAACTCTGATCAAAAACGGCGATTTCGACCGTTTCATGCTTCGGCCCAGGAGCACGGTGCTGCAACTGGCCGGGCAGGAACTGACCCTCCGGAGGGTCGGGCGGCTTCTGCAAGGGCTTGCCGTGTTCCTCTGGGCTGCGTCGGCGCTGGACATCGCCTGGTCGCCTGTCAGGATCGTTCTGGTCATCGCAGCGATCTCCGGCGGGACATGTCTCTTCTACGGCCTGTTCATCTTCCAGGGTACACTGTCGTTCTGGACCACGGAGACGCTGGAGATCATGAATACCGTGACCTATGGCGGCGTTGAGACCATCCAGTATCCCGTGAGCATCTACCGCCCCTGGTTCCGCAAGTTCTTCACCTTCGTCGTCCCCCTGGCCTGCGTCAACTACTTCCCTCTGCTCGCAGTCCTGGGCCGGCCCGACCCACTCGGCACACCTCTCGTCTTTCAGTGGGCGGCCCCCGCCGTGGGCGTGGCATTTTTGATCGTGGCGCTCCAGGCCTGGAAGGTCGGGGTGCGGCATTATCGTTCGACGGGAAGCTGACCTCTCCCCCCTCCTCTCCCTGAAAGGGAGAAAGGGAGAAGGGGAGAGGGGGAGACCTCACCCCCAGCCCCTCTCCTAAAGGAGAGGGGAGAAAGGTAAAAGACAAAATGGCGCGACGCAGAAGGGCTAACCACTAGGGTTCAGGTGAAGCAATAGGTGGCAGTGGAAACCTCTGGACGATCCGTCCTCTGGAGCAATGCCCTTGCGTCGCGCCCAGCCCCTCCGGCGCTTGAGGAGCGCCTTTTCTTTTGTCCCACTTTTCTTTGGGCGAGCAAAGAAAAGTGGCAATGCCGGGGAGAGGGGGAGGAGGGAGGGCTTTTGGACTTGCAAAAGCAGGTTGTCAGCGTATATATTGTAGGTCGCTTCTCTCCCCGCGCGACCCGAACCTCACGCAAGGAGGTGTCCCTTGAACCCCCCCGCCCGGCGCGCCGTCATCGTGGGGATGGACGGCGCCAGCATGGAACTCGTCAAAAACATGGCCGACCAGGGCCATGCGCCCCATATCGCGACGCTCATGAGACGGGGCGTCTGGAGGCCGATGGTGGGCGTGTTTCCCACCCTCACCCCGCCCGGCTGGACGGCCCTGTCCACCGGCTCCTGGCCGGGCACGCACCGGGTGATGGACTTCAACATCCGGGCTTTGGGCCGCCGGCTGGACCAGACCGTCTGGGGCATCAACACCCGGCTCTCTCAGTCGGAGTACCTCTGGAACACCTTCGAGCGGGCGGGCAGGACACCCATCCTGGTGAAGTGGGAGATGGCCTGGCCGCCCACGGTCAGGAGGGGGGTGCAGGTGGAGGGGACCGGCCCCGGCGTCTCCAACCACCATCAGGTGGCGGGCTACCACCTCTTCGTGGGGGGCAAATGGGCGCCCCGCCCCCTCGGGGGACAACGCGACCCGGAGACCCTCGACCCGAGCGCCCTCCAGACCGTGCGGGAGATCGACCCCGTGCGCATCGACCCCGCTCAGGGATGGCGGCGCCTCCCCAGGTCCAGCCGTCCGCCCAGGGAGGTCGTGCTGACCATCCGCCCGCTGGCGCGGGGCCGGGGGAACATGCAGCGGGGCAAGGAGGGAACGCCGAAGCCTTTCTACGGCCTGATCTACGCCTCCGGAGGATGCTACGACCGCGTGCGCGTCTGCCGGTCCCGGGACGGAAACCGGGCCGTGGCCGACCTGGGCGCGGGGGAGTGGAGCGACTGGTGGCTGGACGGCTTCGAGATCGACGGGGCGCGGGTGAGGGGCTACGTCCGCATGAAACTGATCACGCTGACGCCCGACGCGGACATGTTCGAGCTGTTCGTCCCGCAGATCTGGCCCCCGGACGGCTACACCCACCCGAAGGGCGTGGCCCGCGAGATCGACCGGCGCGTCGGGAACTTCCTCCAGAACCCGGCGCGGGACGCCCTCGGCCTGATCGACGACGACACCTACTTTGAGCTCCTGGAGTTTCACCACCAGCGCATCGCGGACGTGGCCGGCCACCTGACGCGGACGCGGAAGTGGGACCTGCTCATGGTGGAGACCCACGCCTCGGACTACACGAACCACTTCTGGGTGGGGCACATGGACCGGACCAGCGGAGCGGACGCCGCGACCTTCAGGCGCTGCCGGGAGGGAGTGGCCCGGACCTACGCCTCCATCGACCGGATGATCGGGCGGCTGATGCGCCTGACGGACGAGGAGACCGTCTTCCTGGTCGTCTCCGACCACGGCGGGACCTCCATCCGGTCCCCGGCCGTGGACATCGCGCGGGTGCTGGAGGAGACGGGGTTCCTGGTCTACAGAGGTCAGGGGAAGAGCCGCAAGATCGACTGGTCCAGGACCCGCGCCGCGAATGTGGGCCTGGTGCACGTCTTCATCAACCTGAAAGGCCGGGAGCCTGGCGGCATCGTCCCCCGCGCGGACTACGAGGCCACGCAGCGGGAGATCGTGGCCGCGCTGCACGACTACAGGGACCCGGCCACCGGGGAGCGCCCCTTTGCGCTGGCCCTGACACGCGCGGACGCGGAGATGCTGAACCTCTGGGGCGACCTGGTGGGGGACGTGGTCTATGCGCTCCGGCCGGAGTTCGACGGGGCGCACGGGAAACAGCTCCCGTCGGTGAGTTACGGGATGGGGGGGCAGCACTCCACGTTCGTCATGGCCGGCGCGGGAGTGCGCCGGGCGGGCGCGCTCCAGCGGCAGGTGCGGGCCGTGGACGTGGCGCCCACGGTCTGCTACCTGCTGGGCGTGCCGATGCCGAGGAACGTGGAGGGGGGCGTGGTCTACGAGGCCCTCCGGGACCCCGACTGGCCCTTGAGGCGGTGAGGTTTTGATTTATGCGCATCGGCATCGACATCGGCGGCACCTTCACGGACATCGTCGCCGTCCGGCCCGACGGCCGTCTCGAACGCTGCAAGCTCCTGTCCACGCCCGACGACTACGGCAGGGCGATCCTGCGGGGCATCCGGCAGGTCCTCGACGCGGCCAACCTCTCCGGCCCCGACGTGAAAGAGCTGATCCACGGCACCACGGTGGCCACCAACGCCATCCTGAGCGAGACAGGCGCTCGAACGGGGCTGATCACCACGCGGGGATTCCGCGACGTGCTGGAGATCGGCCGGCTGCGTACGTCGAGGCTCTACGACCTCTCCTACGAAAAGCCCAGACCCCTCGTCCCCCGCCGGTGCCGGCTGGAGGCGACCGAGCGCATCGCGGCGGACGGGACCGTTCAGGTCCCCCTCGACGAGAAGGACGTCCAGACCGCGATCCAGCGCCTGAAGGCCCAGGAGGTCGAATCGGTCGCGGTCTGCCTCCTCAACGCCTACGTCAACCCCGCCCACGAGCAGCGCATCGGCCAGCTCCTGCGCAGCGCGGGCCCCTGGTTCGTGACCCTCTCCTCCGAAGTCCTGCCCGAGATCCGGGAATATGAGCGGACCAGCACGACCGTGGTGAACGCCTACATCCTGCCCGTGGTGCAGACCTACCTGCGCGGCCTGCGGGAGAAGCTCCGGGGCGCGGGCATCAGCGCGCCGCTCCGGATCATGCAGTCCGCCGGGGGCATCACGGACGCGGAGAACGCCGCAGAGCGCCCGGTGCAGATCGTGGAGTCCGGCCCCGCCGCCGGGGTCGTGGCCGCGGCCGCGCTCGGCCGCCGGATCGGCCGCCCGGATATGATTACGCTCGACATGGGGGGGACCACGGCCAAGGCCGCGCTCATCGAGGAGGGGCGCATCCCCCGCGCGGCGGACTACGAAGTCGGGGGAGGCATCTCCCTGGCGGGCCGGCTGCTGGGCAGCGGCGGCTACCCCCTCCGCGTCCCGTGCATCGACCTGGCCGAGATCGGCGCGGGCGGGGGGAGCCTCCTGCGCGTGGACGCGGGCGGGGCCTTACAGGTGGGGCCGGACAGCGCGGGCGCAGACCCCGGCCCAATCTGCTACAGCCGGGGCGGGACGCGGCCCACGCTGACGGACGCCAACCTCCTGCTCGGCTACCTGAACCCCTCAGGCCTGGCCGGGGGCGCGCTCCCCCTGGACCTGGAGGCCGCCCGGCGCGCCTTCTCGGAGGCCATCGCCAGGCCCCTGAACCTCCCTGTGGAGGAGGCGGCCCTGGGGGCGCACCGCATCGCCGGGGCGCGCATGGTCCGGGCCGTCCGGGCCGTCTCCGCCGAGCGGGGGCGCGATCCCCGAAAGTTCCTCCTGCTCGCCTTCGGGGGCAACGGCCCGCTCCACGCAGCGGACATGGCCCGGACCCTGGAGGTCCCGCAGGTGCTGGTCCCCCCCGCGCCCGGCCTCTTCAGCGCCGTGGGCCTGCTCGCTGCCGGGCTGCAGCGCGACCTGGTGCGCGCCTGCCTCCGGCGCATCGAGGGCCTCGACCCGGCCCAGGTCCAGGCCGTCTACGCGGACATGGAGGAGGAGGCCAGGCGGTCCCTGCCGGGGGCCCGGCTGGCGCAAAGCGCGGACCTCCGCTACGTGGGCCAGTCCTATGAACTCAACCTCCCGGTCCCGGACAGGTCCGGGGACCTGCTCGGCGACCTCCGGGCCGCGTTCGAGGCCGAGCACGAGCGCACCTACGGCCACCGGGCCGAGACAGACCCGGTGGAGGTGGTGGCCCTGCGCCTCCGTGCGACCCTGCCCGCGCCCGACCTGCCGATGGCGAAGGTCGGACCCCTCCCCCGGCCCCTCCCCCATAGGGAGAGGGGAGAAACACGTCTCGCCTACTTCGGCCCACCTCACGGCTGGGTCGAGACGCCGATCCTAAGCCGGGGGGACCTCCCGTCTGACCTCGCGCCGGGGCCGATGATCGTGGAGGACTACGACGCGACGACGGTCGTGCCGCCGGGCGCGAAAGCGCGGCTGGATGAGTGGGGGAATATTGTGATTGAGGTGGTATGATGGAAGGAGTCTTATGAAAGCCGCTTTCTGCACCCTTGTCTTTGGGAATACTCAAAAAGACATGGCCCAGGCCATCCCCCGCCTGGCCGCGATGGGCTACGACGGACTGGAGTTCTGGGACCAGTACCTCGCCCACGCGGACCTGGACTGGCTCAGGGGGATGATGGACGAGCATCGTTTGGAGGTCGTCCAGATCTGCCCCTACTTCGACTTCACGACGAGCGCGGAGACGTGGCGGCGGAGCCTGAGAGACGCGGAGCGCTACGTCGGCTACGCGATGAAGCTGCGAAGCCTTTACATCCGGACCTACACGGGCAACGTGGGGAGCGCGGACGCCACGCCGGCGCAGTGGGAGGCGTGCGTGGAGGGTCTGCGGCGAGTCTGCGAGATGGGGAAACCGCACGGGATCGTCTTCCCCCTGGAGACGCACCAGGTCATCCACTCCGGCCCGAACCTGACGGACACGAGCGCCACCACCCTCCGGCTGCTGGGGGAGGTGGGGATGGACAACCTGGTGGTGAACCTCCAGACGCCGCTGGTGGGGGAGTCGGTCTTCTACACGGCGGAGCAACTGGGGACGCGCACGGTCATGCTGCACGCGCACAACTGGATCGGCGCGTGGCCGCGCCTGACGTTTCTGGACGAAGGGGACGTGGACTTTACAGAGTTCGTGCGCGTGTTAAAGAGCAAGGGATTTGACGGCTACGTCTCCATCGAGCACGGCAGCCACCACCCGCCCTACGAGACCGCGGAGCACGAGATCAGATATCTGAAGCGGCTGATCGCGGGGGAGAGGAGACCCCCCTCTTAATCCCCCCTAAAGGGGGGAAGAAGGTCTCCTCCCCCTTTCCTTCAGGAAAGGGGGACGGGGGGATAGGTCTGTCTCCTCAGCGCCTCCGTCCTCCGGCGATCCACCGTCCGGGTCTTCGGGTCGATAACCACCCCGTAATCCCCCTCCGCAGCCGCGAGGGTGACCTTCTCGTCCAGGACATCGTCCAGGACCCTCTCCGGGTCACGGACGAAAGGGTCGCCGTGGCCGCCTGCGCCGGCCAGGACGTGGCGCAGCACGTCCCCCTTCCGGACGGTCAGGAGCGTCTTGGACGGGAGCCTGCGGGCCTCGCCGTCGGGGTTCAGGACGTTCTGAGACGGCGTGCCAGGCTGGCCCCCGGCCAGGCCGTAGGGCCTGGAGCGGTGCCGGTCTGAGCGGATCTGGAGCGTCCCCTCCTCCTCGGTGAACCGGTACTCCCGGAGGATGGCCAGGCCGCCCCGGTGCTTTCCAGGCCCGCCCGTGTCGGGCAGGAAGCCGTAGCGGAGGATCTGCAACGGATACTCGGCCTCCACGACCTCGGCGGGGTTGTTGGAGAAGTTGACCACCACGCTGGCGCAGCCGTCGATCCCGTCCCGGTCGGGCCTCCCCCCCCAGCCGCTGAACAGGAATTCGAGGAACACGAAGGCCGACCGGTCGGCGCGGTACCCGCCGATGCTGACGCCGGTGTCCCCGCCCACCTCGCACGCCGGGACCCGGTCCGGGGCCATCTGCGCGAGCGCGCCCATGATCGCGTTGGCCAGGCGGAACCCGGTGAGGCCGCGCGCGGCCACGGGGGCGGGCAGGACGGGGTTGGCCAGGGTGGCGGAGGGGACGCGGACCTGGATGGCGCGGAAGAGACCGGAGTTCGTGGGGATGTCGGGCCGCATCAGACAGCGCAGGCAGGCGTAGACGGCAGACTTGGTGAACGGGAGGGCGGAGTTGATCGCGCCCCTGACCTGCGGGGCGGTCCCCTCAAAGTCCGCGACCAGGTCCTCCCCGGACACCGTGATCGTGACCGTGATCGGGATGGGGCCGGGGTCGATCCCGTCGTCGTCGATCACGTCCGTGAAGCGGTAGACGCCGTCGGGGAAGGCCGCGATCGAGGCGCGGGTCAGGCGCTCGGCGTAGTCGAGGAGTTGCGTGAACCCTGATCGGAGTCGGCCCTTCCCGTGGCGTCCGGCCAGCTTGCGGACCTCCCGCTCGCCGATGTGGCAGGCGGCGAGTTGTGCCCGGAGGTCTCCGAGGGCGTTGCGGGGCACGCGGACGTTGCGCTCGATCAGGTCGAAGAGGGCCTGGACAGGTCGGCCAGCCTCGTAGAGTTTGAGGGGGGGGATGCGCAGCCCCTCCTGGTAGACCTCGGTGGAGTCACAGGCGTTGCCCCCGGCCACGCGCCCGCCGATGTCCGTGTGGTGCGCGATGGCGGCGGTGAAGCCGAGCATCTCTCCGTCCACGAAGACCGGCCTGTAGAGATAGATGTCCGGCAGGTGCGTGCCCCCCTCGTAGGGGTCATTCAGGATGAACACGTCGCCGTCGGCGATCCGTCCCCCGTAGCGGTTCAGGACCGCGGCCAGGCCGTCCGGCAGGCTGCCCAGGTGCAGCGGGAGGCAGAGGCCCTGGGCCACGAGGGCGCCCCCGGCGTCGCACAGGCCGGTGGAGAAGTCCATCGAGTTCCGGAGATTCGTGGAGTAGGCGGTCCGCACGACCGTGAGGGCCATCTCGTCCACGATGGACTCCAGAGTGTTCTTGAGGAGTTCGAGTTCGATGGAAGAATAAGCGGTCATGTTTTATTTTTCGTCTCTCTTCTCAGGGCTTCGGTCTTTCTGTCATCCACCGTCCAGGTCTTCGGGTCGACAATCACCCCGTAATCCCTCTCCGCAGCCGTGAGGGTGACCTTCTCATCCAGGACATCCTCAAGGACCTTCCCCGGGTCGCGCTTTAGCGGGTCGCCGTACCCCCCTGCCCCGGCCAGGTGGTGCCGGAGCACGTCGCCCCTGCGGAGGGTCAGGAGCGTCTTGGAGGGGAGGACGCGGCCCTCGCCGTCGGGGTTCAGGATGTTCTGGGAGGGACTTCCAGGTCTGCCCCCGGCCAGGCCGTAGGGCCGGGAACGATGCCGGTCAGAGCGAATCTGGAGGATCCCCTCTTCCTCCATAAAGCGATATTCCCGGACCATGGCCAGGCCGCCCCGGTGCTTTCCGGGCCCGCCCGTGTCGGGCAGGAAGCCGTAGAGGAGGATCTGGACAGGGTGCTCGCGCTCCACGACCTCGACGGGGTTGTTGGCCGTGTTGGCGACGATGCTGGCGCAGCCGTCTATCCCGTCCCGGTCGGGCCTGCCCCCCCAGCAGCCCAGGAGGAATTCGAGAAAGTTGAAGGGCGTCCGGTCGGCGCGGTAGCCTGAGATGCCGATGCCGGAGTCCCCGCCCCCCTCGCAGGCGGGGACCCGGTCCGGGGCCATCTGCGCGAGCGCGCCCAGGACGACGCTGACCGTGCGCAGGCCGGTGAGGCCCCGCGCGGCCACGGGCGCGGGCAGGACAGGGTTCAGCAGGGAGGCCGGGGGGACGCGGACCTGGACGGCGCGGAAGAAGCCGGAGTTCGTGGGGACATCGGGAGGCATCAGACAGCGCAGGCCGGCGTAGACCACCGACTTCGCAGAGGAGAGGGAGCAGTTGATGGCCCCCCGGACCTGCGGTGCAGTCCCTTCAAAGTCGACGGTCAGGCCTTCGCCGGACACGATGATCGCGACGGTGATCGGAATGGGGCCGGGATCGATGCCGTCGTCGTCGATAAAGTCCGTGAAGCGGTACACGCCGTCGGGAAAGCCCGCGATCGAGGCGCGGGTCAGGCGCTCGGCGTAGTCGAGGAGCTGCGTGAACCCTGACCGGAGCCGGTCCTTCCCGTGGCGTCCGGCCAGCTTGCGGACCTCCCGCTCGCCGATGTGGCAGGCCGAAAGCTGCGCCCGGAGATCGCCCAGGACCCGGTGGGGCACGCGGACGTTGCGCTCGATCAGATCGAAGAGGGCCTGGATGGGCCTCCCCGCCTCGTAGAGTTTGAGGGGGGGGATGCGCAGCCCCTCCTGGTAGATCTCCGTTGAATCACAGGCATTGCCCCCGGCCACGCGCCCGCCGATGTCCGTGTGGTGGGCGATGACGGCCACGAAGCCTAAAAGGTCCCCCTCCACAAAGACCGGCTTGTAGAGGTAGATGTCCGGCAGGTGCGCCCCGCCCTCGTAGGGGTCGTTCAGGAGAAAGAGGTCTCCGTCCGTGATCTGACCCCGATAGCGGCTCAGGACCGCGGCCAGGCCGTCCGGCAGGCTGCCCAGGTGCATGGGGATGCAGAGACCCTGGGCCACGAGGTTGCCCCCGGCGTCGCACAGGCCGGTGGAAAAGTCCATCGCGTTCTTGAGCGTCGTGGAGTAGGCGGTCCGGACGACGGTGAGGGCCATCTCGTCCACGATGGACTCCAGGGTGTTCTTGAGGAGTTCGAGTTCGATGGCGGAGTAAGCCACGGACTACGCCGCTCCTGACGCCCAGAGGACGGCGTTGGCGATCATCTTCTGGACCCCCGGCTTCTCGAAGGTGCCGGGGCCGTGTCCCAGAGTCGTGTAGAACACCCGGCCCTTTCCGTAGGCGTGCGTCCAGGCCATCGGATGCTTCTTCTCGGACCAGGTCGCCGTGGCCAGGACGTGGATGGCCGGGTCCCAGGCGGACATGTAGATCTCGTCCTGAACCGTGAACTCGCTCAGACCCTGCGTGACGGGGTGCCCCCGGTCTTCGACCTGAACGGTGAACTCCAGGCCCGGCGGGTGCCAGTTGGCGTGCCCGCCGATCAGGCCGACCGCCTCGCCCCCGATCCACCATCCGGTCCCGTGGATGCCGATCAGCCCCTTTCCCCCCCGGACGAAGGAGAAGAGGCCTCCGGCCTGGGCGTCGGTCAGCTCGCTGACCAGCTTTGAGGAGCCGTCCGCCTGGCGCTCGCGCCGGGTGAACCCGCTCCCGAACACGCAGACATCATATTTGTTCAGCTCTGGGGAGGCCAGGACGGCCTTGTCCTCCGTCAGGGTGACGGACACGCCGCTCTGCCTGGACAGGAAGTCGTGGATGATCGGGGCGCTCTTGTTGAACCCGTGGTTGGGGCCGGAGAGGATGAGCACGCTGGGCATGGGAGACCTCGCTTGAGAAGGGATGGGTTGCGATCTGGATTCCTGCGAGCAGGTCCATAATAAGCACACAGGGCGGACGTTGTCAAGTCTGTTTCTTTGAGTTGCTTTTGACGAGTTAGTCCTACAGCGTAAAGAAATCGCTCCTACTACGAAAAGTTTTTGACGATGCCTGAAACAGGTCGTTAGCGACGTTGCTGAAACACTTTTGGTCGT